>Ga0257125_1000303_pt1 | contig 68520 bp, 51 predicted proteins | sample SI106_200metaG_FD_190183 | JGI IMG/M metagenome (GOLD analysis project Ga0257125, IMG submission 190183) | Marine microbial communities from Saanich Inlet, British Columbia, Canada - SI106_200 | ecosystem: Environmental > Aquatic > Marine > Inlet | place: Canada: British Columbia | collected... | reverse complement strand
GGAATCGATACTCCCTGCGTCTGCACCTGCACCGCACCGGCGCGATTGCTCTCGTTACCCGCATCGTCATACGCCAGAACCGTGTAGTAATACGTCGTCAACGGCTCCAAACCCGTGTCCGCATACTCCCGCACATCGGCAGCCAGACTGTCCACCGGAACAAACGAACTGGCACTCCCCTTCGAGCGGAAAACCACATACCCGGCCAACCCCGTCAACTCATCCCCATCCGCATCCTGCGTCGGCACACTCCAGCGCACGGACACCCGGCCAAAGTCCGCTTCGTCCGGCACCGCAGACACATTCTGAGGCGTCGACGGAGACACTCGATCCGGGCCCTGCGTCTTCACCTGCACCGCACCGGCGCGAGCGCTCTCATTGCCCGCATCGTCATACGCCAGAACCGTGTAGTAATACGTCTTCAGCGGATCCAACCCCGTATCCTCGAACGTCCGCACCTCTGAACTCAGACTGTCCACCGGAACAAAAGAGCCAGTCCCATCCGCCGAACGGAACACCACGTAGCCGGACAGACCCGTCAACTCCGCTCCATCCGCATCCTGCGTCGGTGCACTCCAGCGCACCACCACACGACCGAAGTCCTCCTCATCCGGCACCGCAGACACATTCTGAGGCGTCGACGGACCGATCCGGTCCGGACCCTGTGTCTTCACCCGCACCGCACTGGCACGAGCGCTCTCATTGCCCGAGCCATCCACCGCCACCACCGTGTAGTAGTATGTCTTCGACTCCTCCAGACCCGTGTCCTCATACGACGAGTCCGACACTTCCGCCACCTTCACAAACGAATCGGTCGTCTCCGCAGAGCGATACACCACATAACCGCTCAGTCCGGTCAACTCGCCGCCGTCTCCATCCCGCGTCGGTGCGTTCCAGCTGACCACCACCCGACCGAAATTCTCCTCGTCCGGCACCGCAGACACATTCTGAGGCGTCGATGGGGCCACTTCGTCCCCTTCCGCCGTCGCACTCACAAAACCGGACATCTCGCTGATCAGGCCGTCACTGCCCACCGCCTGAACCTTGTAGAAATACAGCTGATCACCCGTCAGGTTCGAGTCCACATACGTCGTCTGACCCGTTGTGAAGGATGTGTTCTCCTGACTCGACAGCTGTTCGTATCCAGTGTCCGAGCGCTCGGAGCGATACACATTGTACCCCAGCAACTCGGTAGCTCCGCTTCCCTGCCAGTTCAGCTCGATGCGGCCGATCTCTCCACTGGCCAGCAGTCCGGCCGGCACGACCAGGCCGCGGGTGCTCGCTTGCTGAGGTTGGGTCAGTTGACTCTCATTGCCCGTTCTGTCAAAGGCCAGGAGCACGTATCCATAGGCTGTCAGCGCCTTGAGGCCACTGTCCACGAACTCGCGCACATCCGCCCCCAGCGTATCGACCGGCACGAATCCTCCGCTCCCCTCTTCTGCCCGAAAGAGCACGAAACCCTCCAGGCCGGTCAATTCCCGACCGTCCGCATCTCGGCGGGGGGGACTCCACCGCACTACCATCTGCCCCAGGACATTTTCATCCGCCACCACCGAAAGATTCTGCGGCGCCTCGGGTGCCACCTTGTCCTCCAGCACCGTCGCCCCCACGAACCCGGTCAACTCGCTACTCAGGCCGGAAGTATCGACGGCTGCGACCCGATAGAAATAGGTCGCCCCGGCCACCTCCAGTGAATCGATAAAGCTGGTCTTGCCGGTGGTTATCTGCGCATCTCCACCCTCCGATCCGGGGACGAATGCGTATTCGCCATTCGAACTGGTGGCCCGGAAGACGGCGTACCCCGCCAGATCCTGATCCCCAACCGCCTGCCATCCCAGCAGAACGACTCCCACTCCCCCCTCGGCCGCCAGCCCCGCCGGGGTCGACGGACGCTCGATCATGGCATCGGACTGGGGATCCAGCGGATTGCTGCGCTCGCGGTCGCAGCTGAACAAGAGCAGCGCCACGGCTGCTATCTGTACGATTAGTTGTAGACGTCGGCTCATGGAAACTCCTGCTACAGAGCAGGCAGGAAAAAATCTCTTCCTGCGCAAGGTAAAGGGAGTGGAACAAAGGCGCGTAACGCCGTCATTCCACGAATTCATCTTCATGTCGAAAAATCATGCAGAGAAACCGGGCGGAAAGCCGCGGTACACGCGGGTCGCGATTTCAGAAGAAGCTCTTCTTCAAGCGCAATCCGATACGCCCTGGATCGATCTGACTCTCGAGGCGCAATCCCTGCCTTTCGTCGTCGATCCCCATTTTTTTTGCGGACACTTTCCCCTCACCATAGGATTTGACTCCTCTCTTGGTGAGTATCAGCCGCAGACCGCTGACGCCGAAGGCGGCAGCCATCGCCCAACTGACCTGGCTCTTGACGTCCCGGTTATTGGTGCGCTGATAGAGGCGGTCGATCTCTTTTGCATCGGTCGCCTTCTTGTAGCGCTCGAAAAAGCCGTCCGCCTCGTCCTTGAAATCCAGCCCCTGCTTGACCAGCACCGCACTCCCTCCCAAAAAAACCAGCCCCAGAGACCGACGAGCGGAGAAAAAACCCTCGTCTTCAGCGGCGGCCGGTTGACCGATCAGTATCCCGCAGAGCAGGACGACCAGAGCAGTCGTGGACTTTCCGCACGCAGATTTCCAAGCTCGCTTCATACCTTCCTCGATGGTGTTAAGTCTGTTTCGCGCCTGCTGCCGGAGCGCCTCGCAAACGACGCCCGAAAAACGGCTATCTCATTGAATTTGGTTAAATAAGTTGTTTTCGGGGTTAACATTAGACACAAGGGTGAACTTTGTCAACAAACTTTCACCGATGATTTCGGGTCTCGGGAAAAACTGGATTTAGACGCGCCGGTCTAGTGCACTGTAAACAAAATTTATAGTCTTGGGAAATCGCGTAACTATATTAATCTACTGGAAGATCCAGATCGCAATTTTGTCGACGTTTTTTGTTGACAAAACACTAGTAGTCTGTCAGGACTAATTTTGGCCAGCGGAAATCACGTAACCATGTGAATTTGCTGAACGATTCTGATTGCCAATTTGGCAAAATTAATGTTTGCCAGAACACTATCTATATCCCCGGGGTTGAATCCAAGCAACTATCTGGTTCCGCTGTAGAAATACCGATGCTACTCCCACCAAATCCGCATTGAGGAATGCCAACCCGCTCGATCCCGGGAACCGGTCCCCTTCTTCTCCTCTTCCGCGGGCCTCTCTCTCTTGACAAATGAACGAATGTGCAGTATATATAATTGCAGTATTTTGCACCTCTTTTTCACCTGGCACATTCAGGAGGTAGTTCCATGCGCAAACAGCTAACCGAGCGTCAGCAGGCAATTTTCGACTTCATTGCCCAGACCATCAGAAACCGCGGCGCCCCTCCCACTATCCGGGAGATTATGGAAGTTTTCGACATCAACTCCACCAACGGGGTCCGCACGACTCTGGCTGCCCTCGAAAAGAAGGGCTATATCCGCCGTCACGCCCGTCTCTCGCGCGGCATTGAGCTAGTCGATTTCGTCGAACACGAACCGCTCTCCGCCGACCTGCGCGAGGTGCCCCTGATCGGGCGGGTCGCCGCCGGCGAACCGATCCTGGCCACTCAAAATATCGATAGCACCCTGCAGGTCGACCATTCCCTGCTGCCCGCTTCCGGCACGATCTTTGCCCTGCGGGTGCACGGCGAAAGTATGAAAAACGCCGGCATCCTCGACGGCGATATCGTCCTGGCCCGTCAGCAGGAAAGTGCCGAACGCGGCGACATCGTCGTCGCTCTGCTCGGGGATGAGGCCACTGTCAAGCGCTATGCTCCCGACCAGGACTGCATCCGTCTCCTGCCCGAAAACGACGCATTCGAGCCGATTATCGTCCCCCACGACGCCGAGAATTTTGGCATCGCCGGCAAGGTCGTGGGACTCATGCGCCGCTTCTGACGCCCGTTTCTTCGCCATGCCCCTTCCCGAAGACGCCCTTTTGCGGCGCACTCACGCGCGCGAGATCTTCGCCGCCGGCCTCCAGGCCGCCGATCCTCGCCACTGCATCCACCGGGCTCTGGCCATCGAAGAGGACCACCTTCGCGTCGTCGATGCGCTCTATCCCCTTTCCCGCATCTCCCGCCTGCTCGTAGTCGGCGCGGGAAAGGCCACCGCCGCCATGGCAGTCGCCGTCGAGGAAATCCTGGGCGACCGCATCTCCGGTGGCGCCATCAACACCAAATACGAACACTCTCTTCCCCTCGAGCACATCCAGACGGTCGAATGCGCCCACCCCGTCCCCGATCAGGCGGGAGTCGACGGCACCGATGGCATCCTCTCTCTGCTCCGGGATCTGGACGAAGAAACCCTGGTTCTCTGCCTCTTTTCCGGAGGCGGTTCCGCACTTCTGCCCGCTCCCGCCGATGGCCTCACGCTAGCCGACAAGCAGGCGACTACCCAGCAACTGCTGGCCTGCGGCGCCACCATCGACGAGGTCAACGCCGTCCGCAAGCACCTTTCCAGGATTAAGGGTGGCCTCCTGGCGCGCCACGCCTATCCCGCCCGCACTGTGGCCCTGGCCCTGTCCGACGTCATCGGGGATCCCCTCGACACCATCGCCTCCGGCCCTACCCATCCCGACTCCACTACCTTTGCCTATTGTATGGAACTCGTCGACCGGTATGGCCTGCGCCAGAGTCTACCCGCACCCGTCCTTCAGCGGCTCGAAGCCGGAGTCAAAGGCGAAATCCCCGAGACTCCAAAGAAAAACGATCCCTGCTTCTCTCGCGCGACCACCCACGTCATCGGCAACAATTCCCTGTCCATCGCCGCGGCAGAAAAGACGGCAAGCGACCTGGGCTATCGCACCCTAGTGCTCTCCTCCCGCATCCAGGGAGAGGCCAGGGAGGTGGCCGCTGTCCAGGCCGCCATCGCCCAGGAGGTATGCACTGCGGGCCGGCCCCTCTCCAGCCCCGCATGCATCATCTGCGGCGGGGAGACGACCGTCACCCTGAACGGCGAAGGCAAGGGAGGGCGCAATCAGGAGCTGGCCTTGGCCGCAGCCCTCCACTTGGACGGCTGGGAGCAGATTACACTCCTCAGCGGCGGCACCGACGGCACCGATGGCCCCACCGATGCAGCCGGTGCCATATGCGATGGGCACACCGTCCCCCGCGCCCGCAAACTCGGCCTCACCCCCGCCGACTACCTGGCGCGCAACGATTCCTACTCCTTCTTCCAGGCGCTCGACGATCTGGTTATCACCGGCGCCACCAACACCAACGTCATGGATCTACAGATCGCCCTGATCTCCTGATTTTCCGGCTTCTGTTCCCGGCGTTCTCATCACTTGACACCCCATACCTCTTCTGTTAGTATTCTACAATCGTCAAAAGTCCTTTAAAGCGATCTCTTAAGAGATCGTCATTGCTTTGCTCCTGAGAACAGCTACTCGTCTCTTGCCAGGCGCGGAGCGCTCCGTCCGCGATCCCTTTCATGCCCCGTTATCTTCTACTTTCTACCGCCTGTCTGCTGGCGCTGCTCCGTCCGCTGAGCGCCGCATCCGGGTACGCCGGCGAGTTCATGGCGTTGGGCGCCGGAGCGCGCGGTCTGGCGCTGGGCAGCGCCTACGTGGCTATCGCCGACGACGCCACCGCCGGTTACTGGAATCCGGCCGGGCTTGCAACAATCGAGAGCCGACAGCTCCATCTGATGCACGCGGAGCGCTTTTCGGGACTGGTCGACCACGACTATCTAGCCATCGCGCGTCCGGGCCGCCGCCTCCACGGACTGGCTTTCGGCCTGATGCGCGTCGGCGTCGACGACATCCCCTTCACCCGGCTCCAGGACCCCGGTCGGCCGCTGGGACCGGACAATCGCCCGCTGGTCGCCTCCACCGCCACCAGCGCCGACTACGCTCTCTATCTCTCCGGCGGGCACCGCCTCCGCCCGCGGCTGGCGGTCGGTGCCAGTATCAAAATGATCTATCGCAGCGTCGGCTCCTTCAGCGCCTACGGCTTCGGCCTCGACCTGGGCCTGCGCTACCGCCTCACATCCGGCCTCTCGCTGGCCGCCACCCTGCGCGACGTCACCACCACACCCGTAGTTTGGAACACCGACACCACCGATCGCATTCAGCCCTCCGCCCTCGTCGGCATCGCCTACACCACCGCTCTGGCCGGCGGCACCGCAACCGCTCTGGTAGCCTCACGGACGGGCGGCGAGGCTACCGACGCCGACGCAACTCAGCCGCTCAATGCCGGCATCGAATACTGGCACCGTGGGCTGGCCCTGCGGGCCGGTTTAGAGGAAACCCGGCAGGCCTTCGGCATCGGTCTGCGCCCCCATAGACGAATCAGCTTGGACTTGGCCTATCTCCAGCACGATGAGCTCGAAACCACCTACCAGTTCTCCGCCACCTTCCATTTCTGAGCTCTACCCGCCCACGCGCTGCGGGTACGTCGCTCTCGTCGGCCGTCCCAACGCCGGCAAATCCACCCTCTTCAATACCTTCCTGGGTCAGCGTCTTTCCATCGTCACCCCAAAACCGCAGACCACCCGAAGCCGCATCCTGGGAATCCTGACCCGCCCCAGCAGCCAGATCATCTTCCTCGATACCCCCGGCCTGTTGCAACCGCAGTACAAACTCCATCAGACCATGGAACACCAGATCGATCAGGCCACCCGCCAGGCCGACCTGGTCCTCCTCTTGATCGACGGTACCCGCCCCCGCGATCGGAGCAAGTTGGTGCGCTCCTTCCTGAAACAATGGAAGAAACCGCTGATCGCCGTACTCAATAAAACCGATCTTCTCGATCCGAAGCACATCCAACCCCAGATCCAGAGCCTGAGCAAAGAATTCGCGCTGGAAGAGCTGCTTCCCCTCTCGGCGCTCCAGGGAGACAATGTAGATTCCCTCCTCGACCTCCTCGAAGAACACCTGCCGTTCGGCCCTCAGCTCTATCCCGACGACATGATCGCCGAACAGCCCGAGCGCTTTTTCGTCGCCGAATTGATCCGCGAAGCCGCCTTTAATGAGCTCGAAGACGAACTCCCCTACGCTATCAATATCACCATCGAAGAATTCGAGGAACGCTCGGACAAGACCTACATCAACGCCATCATCCACGTGGAGCGCGAGAGCCAGAAGGGAATCGTCATCGGGCGCAAGGGCAGCCGCCTGCACACCATCGGCCGCCAGGCCCGGCTCCAGATAGAGGAACTCCTCGAAGCCTCCGTTTACCTGGATCTATGGGTCAAAGTCCGCCCGGACTGGCGCAAAAAGGAACGCGACCTCAGAGATTTCGGCTACATCTAATCCGCCTATGGGCGCCCCTCACGTCGCTGACGACCGCCCAATCGAATTATCGTCAGCACCCACGAACTGCCGCAAATAACCAAAGGAGGAGACCCCCATGAAAGTACTCGTCGTCGGCAAGGGAGGCCGCGAGCACACCCTCGCCTGGAAGATCGCCCAGTCCCCTCGCGTCGAAAAGATCTATGCCGCCCCCGGCAGCCCGGGAATCGCCCAACACGCCGAATGCATCGACATCCGCGTCGATACCCCCGCCTCCGAACCTGAGAAGCTGCAGGCGGAGATAGATCGCTTGCGCGATTTCGCCCTCGAGCAGCAAATCGACCTCACCGTCGTCGGCCCCGAGGATGTGCTCAGCGCCGGCATCGTCGACTGTTTCACCGCAAGCGGCCTGAAGACCTTCGGCCCCACCGCTGCAGCCGCCCGCCTGGAAGGCGACAAGGCATTTTCCAAAGACCTGATGGCCGCCGCCGGCGTGCCCACCGCCCTGCACAAAAACTTCAGCGACAGCGAAGCCGCCATAGCCTACGTCCGCGCCCAGGGAGCCCCCATCGTCATCAAGGCCAGCGGCCTGGCCGCGGGCAAGGGAGTCGTCGTCTGTCAAACGGAAGAAGAGGCGATCCAGGCAATCCGCGAGATCATGGACGATCGGATCTTCGGAGACTCGGGGAATGAGGTAGTCGTCGAGGAGTTCATGGAAGGGGAGGAAGCCTCCCTGTTCGCCCTCACCGACGGTGCCGAATACGTCCTCCTGGTGACCGCTCAGGATCACAAGGCGATCTACGACGGCGATAAGGGGCCCAACACCGGCGGCATGGGCGCCTACTCCCCCGCCCCGGTGATGACCCCCGAACTCATCCGGCAGGCCGAAGAGCAGGTCATTCGCCCGGTCCTCGATGAGATGCGCAACCGCGGCTGCCCCTTCCAGGGCGTCCTCTACTGCGGCCTGATGATCGATGCCACCGGTCCCCGCGTAGTCGAATTCAACTGCCGCTTCGGCGACCCCGAAGCTCAGGTCATCCTGCCCATGCTGAAAACCGACCTTGTCGACGTGCTCGAAGCCGCCTGCGACGGCCGTCTGGGGGAGATCGAGATCGAAAATTCCACCGGCGCCGCCGTATGCGTGGTCCTCGCCTCGGGCGGGTACCCCGGGTCCTATGAAAAGGGGAAAGAGATCGGCAATCTGGAACCGTTCGCCGGCAGGGACGACCTGGTCGTCTTCCATGCGGGCACCGCCCTCGAAGAAAGCCGCCTGGTCACTGCCGGAGGCCGCGTTCTGGGCGTTACTGCCATGGGCGACGACATCGCTGCAGCGGTCGAGAAGGCATATGAAGCGGTTGCTGGAATCTCCTTTGAAGGGGCTTACTGTCGCCGCGACATCGCCCATCGCGCCCTCGCCCGCCTGAAATAAAAAAAGCTGATACAAAAGAGAGGTGGGGCAATCTGCTACCAGACTGCCCCACCTCTCTTCTCTTCTGCTGTAGAATGTAGATCAGGCCATCGCGTCGACTACCTGTCCCCGCCCCTGACTGGTTTCCACCTGCAATTTTTGCGTCTGACCGGCCTGCTGCGACTTCTTTTGACGCATCTGCTCCTGCTCGCGATTCGCCTGAGCTCGTTCCTGCTGGCGCGCCTCGGTCGCCTTCTGTTCCCGCTGGCGCTCAACCCTGTTCTCTTGCTGTTGCTGCTGGTTGACTTTCGCCTGCTGCTGGCGCGCTCCGGCTGCCGGTCCCGCTGTTTGTGCTCCTGTACTGGCACTGTATCCCGTAACCGCAGGCATAGCCATTCCTCCTTGGGAAGATCCTCCACAATTCCAAAGCCCAATCTAAAAAACCGTCGCGCCGATCGGCCAACGACCTTTTGCATGAACTCCGGCACCGACTCCGCAGGTGGGCCCCCGCAGTCCGATTATCGGGAATATAGGAGATTCACCGGGCCGAATCAAGAAAATATCCCAGCCCGTGCCCTCTCTCCAGGAGTTCCGAAGCCCCTCTCGGAGGGTTTCCGTAAGTCCATGCTGTTCAATTGACGTAGCTGCGGATCTCCCTATATTGAGGTCCCGTTTTACTCACCACTGTGGAGCACGCCATGTCTGCGGATATACTGCGTCTGCGCAATATGCGCTTCTTCGCCTACCACGGACTCTTCCCCGAGGAAAACCAGCTCGGCCAGCGCTACGAAGTGGATCTGGAAATCCACGCCGACCTGTCCGCAGCCGGCCGGACCGATGATCTGACCAAAACCCTGGACTACCCCCGGCTCTACGCCCTCGTTGAAGAGGTCGTCACCCAGCAGCGCTTCAAGCTGGTCGAAGCCCTGGCCGAAAACATCGCCAGTGCGATCGGCGCATCCTTCGCCCCTGTCGATCTGACTGTGCGCGTGCGCAAACCCGATCCTCCGGTCGCCGCCCACTTTGACGGCCTCGAAGTAGAGATCCATCGCTCTTATGGCTGAACTCACCTACATCGGCATCGGCTCCAATCTGGGAGACCGCAGCGCCTTCCTCGCCGCGGGTCTGGCCGAACTTGGGGCCGTCGCCGGTATCGACATTGAAGCGGTATCCTCCATTTATGAAACCGCTCCCGTGGGCTACCTGGACCAACCCTCATTCCTCAACGCCGTCTTCGCCGTGCGCACCACGCTCTCCTCGCTGGAGTTGCTGCATATCATGCAGCGCATCGAAAGTAACCACCAACGCCAGCGGAAGATCCACTGGGGCCCCCGCACCCTCGATCTGGACCTGCTCCTCTATGGATCACTCCAGCTCGAAACAGAGGAACTGACGCTCCCCCATCCTCACCTCGTAGAACGCCTCTTCGTTCTCGCCCCGCTCTGCGAAATCGCTCCGGACCTGCACCATCCGGCGACCGGCGAGCCATTCGCCGCCAGTCTGGAGAGCCTCGACGGCGACCAGTCCATACACCGGGTCGGAGCCTATCCCTGCGACCCCCATCCTCTTCAGGATAGCTGAACTATGCCGACCCCCCCTTTACTCGACACTGTCGCTGCCATGCACCAGCAGGCAGATGCCTGGCATCGCCAGGATCTGCGCATCGGCCTGGTGCCGACCATGGGCTACCTGCACGATGGCCACCTGAGTCTGGTGGAACGCTGCCGCCGCGAGAGTGACCGCACCGTCGTCAGCATCTTCGTTAACCCCCTGCAGTTCGGTCCCCAGGAGGATTTTGACATCTATCCGCGCGACCTGGACCGCGACCTTGAACTCCTCTCCCGGCACGGAGTGGAGGCGGTATTCCATCCTATTCCCGAGGAATTCTATCCCGACGGCTTCGCCACCTCCGTGGAGGTAGAGGGTCTCACCTCCGGCCTGTGCGGCGCCTTCCGCCCCGGCCACTTCAGCGGCGTGACTACCGTCGTCACCAAGCTCTTCACCGCGACTCGACCGGACGTAGCCGTCTTTGGCCAGAAAGACTACCAGCAATCCGCCGTCATCCGCCGCATGGTCCGCGACCTCAACCTGGGCATCGACATCGTCGTCGCCCCCACCGTGCGCGAAGCGGATGGCCTGGCCATGAGTTCTCGCAACATCAACCTCACCGCACAGGAGCGCGAACGCGCCCCTCTCCTCTATCAGTTCCTCTCGCAGACACGCGAAGCCATCCTGGCCGGTGAGCAGGACGCCGAAAATCTGATAGAACGGATGCGCCTGCGAATCGCAGCCGAACTGACCGATCGCATCGACTACATAGCCATCGTCGACCCGGACAGCCTGAAATCGGTCGCCCATATCCGCGGCCCCGTAGTCGTCGCTCTGGCCGTCCGCCTCGGCAAAGTCCGCCTCATCGACAACATTCTAATCGAATCGCCCTCCGCCTGAAGGGCACAAAAAAAGGGGACGTTCTGCACGCCCCCTCTCACTACTCTCGACTCGATCTGTCGATATCCCGATATCGAGCCACTCTTTTTTTAGACAATAGATCTGCACCAGACGGCCCCGAATCCGGGCTTTCGGCAACTTCTCTTTACTTCACCATACTCAGCCGGCGCGTCAGCCGCTTCGTTCCCACCCGCAGGGCGGCCAGATAGGTACCGCTCGCCACTTTTTTTCCCACAGCATCCAGTCCATCCCACAGCACCTGATAATGCCCCGCCGGATGCATCCCCCGTCGCAGAACCCGAATGCGCTGCCCCAGACTGTTGTAAAGGCTCAGTTCCAACTCTGCCGCCTCCGACAGATCAAAGGGTAAAATCGCCTGCCCATTGAATGGATTCGGATAGATCTCACCCAGGTGCAGCGCGCCCGGTAATCCCGCCGCGGCCCCGTTCACTGCCGTGCTCGCAAACGTTCGGGCCGCCAACTCGAATCCCGGCCCCGCAAGCGAAGTCCGCCCCACGACCACCACCATACTGTCCACCTCCACCGCCTGGATGCTCCCTGCATTCGCCGCATCCAGCGCCAGTTCCACCACCTCTCCGGTCGTCCCGCGCATGATGTAACCCCAAACGCTGTACCGTCCCGCTTCTTCCCCCGCAAACTCCACGGCGATATTTACCGGATCGCCGTCTGGAGCGCGGAAGATGACGTGGGTTGCTCCCCACGTTCTGTTCACACTACCCCCTATCCCCGCGAACGGAAGTGGTGGCGCGGCAAACGTCCTCGTCCGCCTCCCCTTCAGCGCCCCGTACCCATACAAATCGTCGTCGGCCGCGTAGTTCGCCACAATCCACTGCGCCCATGCTCCCTTGAAGCTCTGCACCCAGCCGCTCTTTTTGAACGCTTCATCGACCCCAAAAGTCCCGTTGCGCGGCTCCTCCACCAGTTGGCGAATCGTCTCCACACCGTACCGTTCAGCCAAAAACGAGGCGAATAGAAAGGTCATCCCATAGTGGGGGATCGCCTCCTTATAGCCGGCCGGCCAGAAGGTGAGATCCAGGTCGGGCTGCGCCAGGAATGCATCCACCATCGTCTCATCCGTCTCCGGGAACCCGGTCAACTCCTCGGCGTATCCTGAGAGTCCCTCGTCCACCCACGTCTCTTCATCCGCGTCCTGCCCCCAGTGAATCAAGTGCTGAAACTCATGGGCCAGGGTGCCGCGCGCCAGATATCGACGACTGCGCAATGCTCTGGAATCCAGATAGATCGTATCCCGCCGCAGCGCCGGATTCGGCCAGTTGGCCACGCGCGGGTCGAAAAACCCGATCAACTCTGAGGCGGAAGTCTCCAGCACCAGAATGAATATCCGCTCCTCTCCGTCCACGTCCGGCGGCGGACCGAAGCTCTCCACCTCCAACTCGTAGATCCCCCGCTCCTCATCGGCCGGAGTCGAGCGATCGAACAACTCCCCCAGCCCATCCACATCCGTCTGGAATATAGCTCCGCCGTTGGTATCCCACTGCGAATCCTCGACAAAGATGTAGCAATGCTCCCCCGCGTACTGGCAGGTGGCCGGCAGCAGTTGGGAGTCGCCCGCAACCAGAAACTCGAGCTGGGTGCCCACCCCGATCTCCTCCTCCTGCAACTCGGCGACCACCTTCCCCCGCGGCAGGGGAAAATCATCCCGATGCCGTGCCAGGTGCAGCGTACCGCAGACCCGCCCCTCCGCCTCGCTCGATTCCATGGTAAGGGGTAAGCAGAAAATTACCAGAAGTATCAACCGCTTCATATTGCAATTCACCAGGATCGGTTTACAGTAAAGTCGATTTACAGCTCCGTTCCCGATACTCACAGGAAGGGTGTGTAAACCGACTTATGTGAAGGTCAATAATATCGATAGCTTGAATTTGAACTCAGAACCTGCGCACCAGAGCCACCCGCATCCCGCCGCGTCGATCCAGCCCCGCCTCCACTCCCGTTCTTCGACGCTCCGCCGTCTTCCCCTGTTCCTCGCTTTCGATCCTTCCTGCACTGCGCCCCGCGTGGACGGCGGAGATCAGGTGGTTGGCGACCACCAACCCGGTCATGTAGAGCGCCTGCCGCCCGGCACTCTCACTGCTGTTGCGCAACTCTCTGTAGCGCCGACGCGATGCGTCTCCATCCCACTCCCAGAAGAACTCCGCCCCCTCCGGATAGAGTATCGCGCTCGGTCCCTCCTCGTACCGGGCAAACTGGTCGTGCTGAAGCCAGTTCTCGTAGAAACCCAGATCGTCCAGAAATTGATCGTCCTTCCCCTCCATCCGCGCTCTGGCGTGTTCGGCGGCATAGCTCCGAAAATTGTCCTCGCGCACCTCGCCCAGCCGTTGAAAACCGAAATATCCCCCCCACAGCGCCAGCTCAAAGGTCAGAAAGCGGACGGCGCTGGTCGATCGCCCCGCGTACCGCTGCCCCCAACCGGGAACGAGCAGGGAGCGCCAAAATGCCCTCTTACCCGAGGGTGCTTCCCCCATGCTCGGAAGGGCCATCAGGAAGATCAGAGAAACGGAAAGAAAAAATCTGCGCATAGCGGATCAGTCGAACGGCTTGAAAGCCATCAGCATCGGCACTTCCCCGCGGCTCCCCTGGTGCAGGGTGAACAGGAAGCGGGTGCGCCGCTCCAGTGTGGCCGGATCCACTCCCTGCGCCCGCCCCCGGGCGGTGCGCGCCGCGTCGATGGCGCTGATCACGTGGTTGACCAATAGCAGACCGGCAATATTGGTGGCCCGCTTCAAATACTGGTTGCTGTCGTCCCGCTGCACTTCGTAATCGAGCCGCAACTCCGACACCACATTCTCCACCGAATCGATCTCCGTATAGGCGGCGATCGCGTTCCCGGTCCTCTCGTCCTTCAAATCGTCCCACCCCGCCACAAACTGGTCGTATTTGCCGAGAAGCTCGTAGTACTGTTGCACCTCGCTGCTCGAACAACCGCCGAATTCCCCCGTTTCCAAATAAGTCTCCACATAGCTGCTGCACGGCAGGGCATGGGTGAAGGAGTTGTTCCGGATCGCCCGGGTAGTGGACCGCCAGGCCAGATACGCCTCCACATCCCAATGCTCGTCGGCGACCGCCCGGAATTCATCCTCCACGTCGTTCCCTTTGCTGTTCGACGAGAAATACAGACCGGCCGCCACCGCCTCGAGGCCAAAGAAGATCGCCGCCTTCTTCTTCGATCCAGCGTAGAACTCCCCCGCTCCGGGCAGCAGCAGCGAAAACAAGAACGCTCGCCTGGGCGATTTCTCCGGCTTCCCGTACTCCGTCATCGGCTCCTCAGCTACTCCCAGGGACGGCTCCTCCCAGTCGTCGCCACCGGCCGCCAGCGGCCAGACCTGCATCTGCTCCTGCTGCTCGCCGAAAATGCTCGGAAGTTCCCCGGCAAATGCCCCCTGAACCAGCGCTGCGCAGAGCAGGACCGTCAGACCCATTCTAAATCTCATATCCCGTTCCTCGTTTTAATCGTTGCTGAGCATTCTGAGAATATGTCTGGCGAGATATTCTTTGATCTCTCGATGTCTGGGAACCGGCTGCGAAATTCCGGTATGGGAATTGCGGTACCAATCGTGTTTCCCCCCATGCCGTATCAGTTCGCATCCCTGTTGTTCCAGCATCCTTATCAGATCTCGACGTTTCACGACAGAACCAGATCATCAACTTTGCGGATCCCGGGGATTTCACCTCCGGTAAAATCCCGATAGAGATCTCTGAGATTCTCTTTGAGTTCCTCCAGCGTCTCCCCTTGAGTCATGTAATCGGGATAATCCTGGATATATCCGAGCCAGAAATCATCATCCTGCCAGTAGATGAACTTGATGGCTTGCATATCTCCCTCCTGCATTCTACAGATATCCAAATAGTACAGTAAGATAGAACTTCCACGGGCTCCTGTCCGCTATCTCGTCGATCCCGTAGGCCAGATCCATCTGCACGCGCGTCGGTATGCTGTAGTAGGAGATCAGATCGAAGCGCAATTGCCCACCCACGTCACGCAGCGGTCCCGTGCGCCCGTAAAACGAATCCGGCTCCCCCCGTTCCCCATCCCATGCCTTACCGATATCCCCGTACACTGCTCCGTACATCTTGTCGAAGTACAGATGCAAAAAACGACTCCCCCAATCCGCAATCAGCGGGAAACGCAGAGTCGCCGTTCCCATCGCCGCCTTGCGCCCTTCGATGCTGTAGAAAGTGTATCCCTTCATGTAGCTCAAGCCGCCCAGATGGAAGTCGAAAAAATCGTTTACCAACTCCTTGTCGTCCACCTCGTCGCTGGCGATCCAGCCGCCGTAGAAGCGCAACCCCAGCGTGCTGTTCCAGGGCAGACCGACGTATTCCTCCCAGTCCAACGTGAACTGATTGTAGAACAGCTTCAGGTATTCTTCGTTGATGAAAGTGGAACTCTGATCGAACCCCTTGATGAAGTAGTTGAACATCCGGTCGTAGCGGAAGTAGATCTTGCGGCCCCGCGGATTGATATCCCTGTCCCGCCGCCGCGCGATGTTCTCGAAGCGATAAGTCAGTCCCAGATCGAAACCGTTGAGATAGGTGTACCCAAACGGCTTCTGCTCGATCCGATCGAAGCCGACCGTGCCGTCCGTGCGGGGAATAAACGTCTCGCTCTGCACGCTCGCATCGTACCGATCGTAGGTCGCCGATAGGGACAGTTCCGCGTTCCGTCCCAGCTTGCCGCGCAGCCCCACCGAAGCCTGCATCAGATTGTAATCGACGCCGGTGACGATCAGGTCGCGCGCCTCGGAACTATCTCCTCTGGCGGAGTTCCGCTTCTGGTGAAACACCTCCAGAAAGAGAGTCGGCCGCCAACCGCGATACTCGTAGATGGCGAACAGATCCCGATCTCCGTTGGTCGGCGCCAGCCCCACCCCGGCAAACACGCTCTGCCGCTGCAGCACATCTCCCGAGCCCAGATATAGTCCCCCTTTAAAGCGTCCCTCGTCGATCGACAGGCGCGGCAACAGGGATGTTTTGAGGAAATCGATGCCGTAGGAACGGGGTTTCAGCACCCCCTCGGGAGTCGGAGCGCCCACGGCCAGTCGTCTCCCTTCTTCCACCCCGCCAAACCCCTCCGGCGTTCCCGGCAAACTCTCCCCGTTCACCTGGCGAATCTCGTATCCCTGCGCACCGTACGCCGCGAACGCCACCTTTCCCTCCGGATTCACCGAGGGATTGAACGCCCCGCCCACCACGTTGGTCAACTGCCGCACCCGGCGCGTCTCCAGGTCGATGGCGTAGAGATTGAATATGCCGCTCACATCCGAAGTGAAAATCACTTCCCGCCCATCCGCGCTCCACACCGGATCCCGATCCGTCCCTTCCGTAGCTACCAGCAACTCTAGCTCCGGCGTGCCCTCTACCGCCAGGGGAACGGTCGACGCCAGACGCATCGCCTCTTCCTCCCGCACCCTAAGCAGACCGATCTCCCGCCGCCCCCCCCGGCTTATGGAGAGTACCAGGTGTCGCCCGTCCGACGACCAGCGGGGCGTGTAGAGTTGGGTGCCGTCGACGAAGTCGGTCAGGTAGCGAATATCACCGCTATCCCGCCGCATCAGCCCAAGGTTGTTGCTGGTTCCCTGATTGCGCACAAAGGCGATCCACTCCCCGTCCGGGGAATAGGTCGGGTACAACGCCCGCAGACCGCGCGTCAGCCGTTCGATCTTCGGCGACTCCGGCGCGTATCCGCTCACCATTGCCGGTAGCGTCCACATCACTTTCCCCGCCAATCCCCGCTCCTGCCCGTCCAGGTCGTATTCGTAGATGTCCGCCTGCCGCGAGCCGTACTTGTCCGCCCGGTCGATGCGCACAAAGAGCAAACGCCGTCCGTCCGCCGACCAATCGACCGTGGAGCTGACCCCGGCAGTCAACAGCTCCTCCTCCTCCGTTTCCAGATCCCGCAAAATCAGCAGATGCGGCCCGTAGTGCCGCTTCTGCGTCGAGTGATAGACCAGGGACTTGCCATCCGGAGAAAATGCCGGTGCCCGATTTGAATACCCCAGATCGACGACCCCCTCCCCCTCGCGCAGTTCTCCCAGTTCCTCTATCTGCCGCTCGTAATCCAGACGCATCGACGCGATCCAATCGGCGTACAGCTCCTCGGAACTCACCCCGAGCGTCTGTCGAATCGCCTGATCGAACGTCAAACTGGTCCAGTTACTCGCCTCCCGCGCCAACTCGGCGATTTTCTCCTCGCCGTAAGTCTGCGCGATGTAAATGACCAGGCCGTACCCGTGATCGTACACATATTCATTGCCGAAGCCGCACTTGCCGAACACCCCCATCCCATCGAAGGAGAGGGCCGTACCGTCTAGCACGCCGGCGCGCAAAATCATGTCGCGATGTGAATCCCAACGGTCGTTATGGACCCCCTCGGCCATGTACTGAGCCACCCCCTCGGCGAACCACATCGGCACCATCGTGGTCATCACCGGGTACGAGGCCAGCACATCCGGATACCCGGTCAGAATATCCGGGCGATTCTTTTCGCGCTGGTACCCGAAAAATTGCAGATACAGGGCCGGCATCCGCTGCGGTGCCTTGCGTGCCGCGCCCAGGGAGATAATGTGGGTGAACTCGTGGGTGACGACGTTGCGCAGCCAGTCCGAAGTGCCGCGCAATTCGTAGTCGTGCTCCAGCGCAGTAGTCCAGATTTCGATACTGTCCTGGTAGTAGAAGGCAGCGCCGTTGGCATAGTCGTCGAAATCCTTGAGCACGATCCGCACCCTGCTGTCCGGTTCGTAAGCGTAGAGCTCGGTGATCGGCCCGTATCCCGTTTCGGCGATCTCGGCTACCCGGCTGGCCGCCCCTTCCAATCCCTGGTGATACAGAATGTGGAAGTGCTCGGTCTCCAGCACCTGCCACTCCAGTTCGGGATGATTCTCGGCCAGAGCAACCCCGATGCCCCAGACGAACAGCAGGAGCGCTAGTAGCTTTCTCATCGGCTCACCGCCATCTTGACAAAGGCCGTTTCTCTCCGCCCGTTCTCCCCGCGCGCCTCCAATCTACAGATGTACAGGCCGCTGGCGTACCCCGCCACCGACCAGCTGATCTCATTCTCCGCTGGCGCCGCCAGCTCTCCCTGTATCTCCTGTTCTTCCACCCGTCCCCCGACCGCGTCGAACACCTCCAGACGCACCCTGGCCGGGCCACCCAGAAAGAAGCGCAGATGCACCTCCTCTTCCCCCACCACCGGGTTCGGGTAGCAGTAGACCCGATCATCCGGGAGTATATTCACCTCGAGATATGGCTCGAGCGCCTCCCCCATCCCCTGGTGCGTCCGCACCCCCGCGGCGCTGTATCCCTCCTGCCCCCAGCCGATCCGCTGCCCCGCGTACTCCGGTGTGAAGCTCTGTGGCTCCCAAACGTAGAGCCAGTCCCCCCCCAGTCCGGCCAACTCCACTCGGTCATCTCCGTCTAAATCCGCGCCGATCAGCGCGACCATCCCTCCGGCAGTCGGTAGCGGGAAACCGGCCAGCATTCGTCCATCCCCATCAAAACCGAACATCCCTCTACTCGTCGCCTGAAAAACCTCCTGTTTTCCATCCCAATCCAGATCCAGCAGCACCGGCGACCGCCCCAACTCCTCCAGGTCGGCGAAATCCGGCAGACGCACGGGAAAGCCGCTGATCTGGAGCCCGTTCGCCTGCAGCGCGTGAACTCGCTCCCTCCCCGCGATCACGATCTCGAGATACGCCTTCCCATCCAAATCGCCAATCCCGTCCAGATCCCCGATCACCGGCCCCGCCCGAAGCGAATCTCCGAGACTCACCTCGAAGCCCCTCTCACCTTCTCCGATGAGCCATACTCTGCCCCCGACATCGGCGCAGATGATCTCATCCCTCCCGTCCCAGTCCACATCCCCAGCTGCCGGCGACAGCAGTTGACCCTCTCCCTCCCAGAGCGTCTTTATCTCTCCCTCCTCCAGCTGCCACAATCCCCGTTCACCAGCCACGACCAGTTCCCCTTCTCCATCTCCGTCCACGTCCACCGCCAGCGGCTGGCTCCCGGAGACCGCCAGCCGACTCAGCAGACTGCCATCCCGCCCATCCAGCACAGTCGTCTCTTCCCCGACCAAAACCAGCACCGGCCGTTCTCTAAAGATCTGAAGATTGCCGCTGAACAGAGTCCCGGTCGGCTCCTCATCTAATTTCATCGCCCATCTTGGCTCTGCCTCTCCCCATCCCCAGGCGCCCACCTCCAGGCCGCGCAGTGCGAAGATCATCTCCTCTCCATCCACATCCCCTGCAGCCAGAAAACGCACCCCTGCGATCATCCATTCTTCGAACCCCGCTCCCATCCGCGCAATCCGCACCCCCTCGCGTCCCTCGGCGATCAGCTCATCTGTTCCATCCCCGTCCACATCTACCGCCTGCAGCCGCCGTCCTCCTTCCAGCCGCTGCGGCCATCCCCGCGCCGACCGCGGGAAGCGGATCTCGACCCGCATCTCATCCCCCGGCTCCGACAGCACCTCAATCTCGACGCCGCTCTCCCAACCTCGATAGGTGCGCGTATCCGGTTGGGTATCCCCTCCCAGTCGCGTCTGTCCGCCGACGAAGAACGGATCCTGCGGAGATCCCTCGATCTCGTCGAGCCGCTCGAACACCGGCTGGCCGATATCCCGGCGCCCGTCTGCCTCTATGAGGGCGATTCCAGGATGCACCGGATCGTTGTTGATCGCCCCCGCCGCGAAACGCTCCTGAATCACCCCTTCATCCACGTGCCAGACCAGCAGTCCCGAACCGGGGATGAAGGCGTCGTATTCCGCCAACCCCAGCCAGCTGCCGGTTCCGTCCCCATTGGAGAACTCCACCTCCTCGCCGTCGATCCACACCACCTGATCCGGGTCCAGAAAGGGGTGCTCGCCCCCCTCCGGAAATCCCCGTTGTCCCCGCTGCTGTCGGTTCTCCAGCAGCAAATATTCGTCCGCGTCGAGCGGGATGCGCACCGCCTTGGGCAACTCTCCGCCCCTGTCGGTCGCCAGCAGCGTCACCACGGTGTCCCGCTGCACGACCAGCGGTTCGATCCAACCCAGCCGCGCCTTCGACCAGGCGATCGGATGGGGCACGGCAAAGCCGACCACCGGCAGCAAACTGTCCTGCATTACGAACCCCAGCGAATTCGTCCCTACATCCATCAGGCTCCACCCCCCCACTGCCGGCAGTCCATCGGCAAAATTCGACAATCCGGGCAACCCCAGCTGATGGCCGAAAAACTTGGCCAGCAGTCCGTTCAAACCGGCCTGACCCCGTAGACTCGGAGACTCGGGCAGAATCCACCCCTCGCGAATCTCGAACTGGCCGTCGTCCGCCAGCACCGGCTGTTCGGCGTACGCCTCAAAGTCCCTCTCCGCCAGGAAGACCGAACGGATATCGTTGAGTTCGCCGGTCTCGTGCCCGACGCCGGCGTGAAGAACGAGAAAACTGTTGAAATCGGCGAAGCGCGGTCCCTCCGGATCGGCGTCCGCCAGGCGCACCGCGTCCCCGAACAGTTCGGTCCACTTGCGACCAATCTCCTCCTCGCTGCGACCGTTGCCGTAGATCAGCATCCGCTGCGACAGGGAGTACGCCTCCTCCTGTCCTCTGGGAAACAGTTCGAACTCGATCTCCACCTCTCCTTCCGAAACCGTCCGGTAATAACGGGCGAGCGCCCGGAGGTGGTTCTCAAAGAAGGTGCGATCGTGAGGGGGTGTATCAAAGGGGTAGTAATAATCTGGAAGGGCTTCGTCGAAAGAACGCAGATCGAACCGACCGATCCCGGTGGTGGTCGGTTCGTCCGGCTCCTCCAGGGGAAAATCGACCCGTAGAACCAGTATGCGCCACGTCGTAGCTGCGTCTGCAGCGTCAGCCGTACAAATCGCACCGATAAGCGCGACCATCAGAAAGAGCCTCAGCAAAGACAAGCTGCCCCGCTCAGAAAATCAGGTTGAGCGAAAAACGGGTGTTGTCCTCCATCGGCGTTTCGTCGCCGGTGATATAGGCCACGTCCACCTGAAAGCGGCTGTACTTCAGCCCCACGCCGAAAGTCGGCGTCTTGAGCTCGCCGTCGCGGTCCATCGAGTACCCGGCCCGCATAGCGAAAAACGCCTCCTCCTTGCGCGCAGAGAGGCCATACCGATATTCGCCGCCCACGTGCAGATCCATCTCCTCGAACTCGTCACTCATCTTTTCGTCCGCCCACGCCTTCACCAGATTGCTGATGAACGAGCCGTTGGCGATCAGCGGCTTGTACACATCGACCGAAAGCAGCACGTCGTGATACTGGGTGTCGAAGACCTCGTAGGCCATGCCCAGAACGAGGTGCTGGGGCAGCGGATCCGCCTGGCTGGCGTCGATATAGGCGATCTTGGGACCCATATTGCGCAGGGCGGCGCCGAAGCTGAAGCTCGGGCTGATCTTCCACAGCAGGCCGATATCCGCCGCGAAGCTGTTGCCCACACCGCTTCCCTTCTCGATACCCGCGCCCTGTTCAGCCAGGTTGCTGCGGATGAACTTCAGGGCGATGCCCGCCGACATATTGCCGCCGATCTCCGCCCCGTAGGCCGCCGATAGCGCCACATCGTAGCTGCGGAAGTTCCCCTGGATATTGCCGCGCTCATCGGTGCGCGTCTGCTCCCCGAGGTTCAAAAGGGAAATATTCAGTCCGATGTTCCCCCACCCCTCCACCGGCTGCGAGTAGGCCATAAATTCGTAGGAGAGATCGTCGGCCAGCCCGGGCAACCACTTGCTGTGGGTGAAATTGATCTTCTTCTTGGTCTGCCCCGACAGCGCCGCCGGATTGAAGTAGCTGGCCGTGGCGTCGTCGGCGATGGCCACGTACGATTCGCCCATGGCGATCGCCCGCGCTCCCGGCTCGATCAGCAGAAACAGCACCGCCGCCCGGCTTTCCGGCGTGGCGGCCACCTGCCCGGCACTGGCGCAAATCCAGAGCCCGGCCAGCAGCAGAGAAAAGAGCTTCTTCATTACTAGGTCCTCCTCAGACTTGAGATAGAGTATATGACATAACCCGGTTTGGCGACAAATCCGGATGCTGATCCTCCCATTTCCACCCCACCCGATTTTGCGCGTTCAGCACCGCGCCCTTTCTCAATTCTGCAAAAGCGCTCCTCCTCTGTCTGTGACCGCCCTCACCTGACCACCTGCAAAACCGCGGTGCGGCCGATCTCTTTGCCGTCTTCCATCTGTACGCTAACTCGATAAAGATAGGCGCCGTTGGCCAGATCGCTATCGGGGCGCCAGGCCACCTGGTTGTACCCCTGACTCGCAGTCCCCTCCACCTCATCTACCAGCCGACCGCTGAGGGCGAAGATCTGGATGCGGGCGAGGTTGGCCGCTACGGCAACCTCGAAGGTGAAAAATCCCTCCTCCTCACTCAACGGATTCGGGTGAAAGAGGAGGTTTGTGAGTAGCTGATCTCCCCCTTCGCTGACTTTGACCAGGAGTTCGATCCGGCTCGAATTGTTGTGACTGTCCCAGGCTTTCAGACTAATCTCATGCTCTCCCGGTTCCAGCACCGGTAGCGGATACTCCAGCATCCCCTCCCGATAGTCCCCACCGAGCACGCTGAAAAATTCGGTTACCTTGAACGCCTGTTGGTCTACCCCGAGCTCGATTTCGTGGCCGGTTTCCCCGGTCACATTGATACCGCTGGGATCTCCGATGGCGGCCCGCAGCACGGCTCCAGGGCCGATTCGTCCCCCGCTGGAAAAATTTTCCTTCCCTTCGAAGCCGATGCGAATCTCCGGTCCCTCCCCATCCGACTCCACATCCTCAGCCGTGCCGGCCAGGACCAATCCGCCCACCGCCCCAAAAGCCGCGGGATGACTATCGTTCCACGCGTACGCGCTGACCCGTCCCTCAGTGCCCCGATAGGTGATATCCTTGGGCACCCGGAAGCGCACTGCAAAACGCCCCCCCTCGACCGCAAAGAGCCCGCGGAAGAGAGCGACGCCGACCTGCCGGTAAGGAAGACCATCCAAACTGCTCGACACCGATGAATCGAACGCCTGGAACCAGACCTGGCCGTCGAAATCGTCCGCCGGTTGTCCAGCCGCGTCCAGCACTCGGCCCTCCACCTCGATCTCCTCCAGAGCGCGTAGCGAATCGGGCAATTCCAACTCGACCCGCAACCGGGGAACAGCCAGGCGCATGGCCGGATCGCCGAACAGGGAGTACCGCTGGATGTTCTCCAACGCCAGACCGCTGGTGAAAACCTGGACCATCTGCTTGGCCTCCATCAGCGCCAGCCCCACCGGCACGTACTCCCTTCCAGAACGGTACATCTGCGAATGGAAGGCATTGGCCAGAATCATGTTGCTGTCGTGATAGCCGACGCGAGTGGCCGAAATCATACCGATCACCCCGGCGTCCGGCAGCTTCAGCAGCGCCTCGGGCATGGAGGTGCGCACCGGGTCGTCGAAGACGCCCACCTGGCTGGCCGCCGTGTAGAAAAACGGCAGTTGCTGACCGTTGTCGATCTCCCCCAAATCACGAGAGACCACAAACATCTGCTCGTGGGCCAGCACGTCCGGATTGCCGTGCCCCAGATAGGTCAAAATCAGAGACCCCTCGTTGAACCGCCGAATAAACTCCGCCCGGGCTCGCGGCTTGGTGCGGCCTTCCAGCGGAAACTGAGCGAGGTAGAGCTTGCGCAGATCCAGCTCTTCAGGAAGCAAATTTCGGGCCAGATATTCAGAATCGATCAGGAACATAGCCTCGACGTTGAGCGGATGCTCTGGATTGTCCAGGTCGTCGGCCACCAGCAGCATTCGGCTCTGCCAGGGGCCCACGTGCGGCTCGCGATCGTAGGTGATAAGCTTCTCCACCACGCCATCCGCTTCAGCCGCAGTCTGCACCGGTATGCGACCGATTGCCATGTCGGGCAGGATGTCGTTCCCCGCCACCCGCACATACCATTCGTCGTAGGTGCTGTCGCCGTCCTGGAAGGCCGGAATCCAGTTGCCGCTGCTGGTCCCCGAGTTGTTCTTGTAATCGTAGGTGCCGTCTCCCATCAGCAGCACAAAAAACGGCGCCGGTTCCCAATTATCCGCGGCGTAGCTGAAAAAATTGCGGATCGCCGTCGGATCCAGCATGCCGCCCGAAAATTCGTCGTAGATATCCTGCACATCCACCACCATCGTCCGCAGCGGTTGTCCAAAGCGGTCGTCGCTGGCACGCCAGGCAGCCAGCCGTTCGGCTGCACCGAGAAAATCCCGGTGCGTGACGATCACGTATTCCGCCCCCCGGCCTTCCTGCAGCAGCCGTCCGGGCACATCCAACTCCACTCTCAGGGGCCGCTTCCAGCGCTCGGCAACCACCGCCGCGTACTGCCGGGGCCGCGTCCCCCCGATATCCTGAAAGAGAGCGGTCCCCTCCTGAGCATCATAGACAAAGTCGACGATCTCGACCAGTTCCTTCGAGGTTTCGAAGAGGCGCGGTCTCTCTTCTTCGAAACCGCTCAGCCGGAATTCCGCCGTCCCTTTGCTCACCGGAGAATCGAAGAACAGCTCTCCCCCCTCGGCGAGAAATCGCCGACTGTATTCCAATTCGTACCAGTCCAGGCGGCTTGGGTCATCATTGGTGTGGACAAGCCCCAGTTTATTCAGACCATCCTCGACCCCGCTGGTCGTCTTGAGTTCCCTGGTGATCTTGCGCACCCTCGGCAGTTCTAGCTCCGCCACCATCTCGTCGTTCCACTTCACCGTGAAAGTCGGATGCGCGCCGGTCAGGCCCAAAAAGCGCAGAGTGATATCCACCGGGTCGGCCGTTCCGCCGCGAATCAGGCTGGAAAAATTGCGCGCATTGCCGCGAAAATCCTCCCAGTACCATTCGTACCCCGATTTGATGGTGTAAGTCTGCGTCTGGATAAACTGCTCCGACTCCTCGTGCACCCGCATTCGGTAGCTTTCCGGGCGCTGCGGCTCCGACTCCTGCAGACCGCCGCTGCGCACGGCCAGTTCAGAGCGCACCTGGCTCCCCCCCACCTCCAGCCAGTACACATTGTTGTGGGTGTAGAGGTTGTGTAGATAGAAATATTCTTTCTCCCTGGTGTCGTACTCCCAGCGCGAGGCGGATTCGCCGTAAAACAGGACGAAATCCTCTGTATCGAAACGACCATCCCCGCCGTCCTCGACGAGGATGCCGATCTCTTTCCGCACCACAGGGGCGCGCCCCGATTCCTCCGTTAGCGGCTCCCCTCCGCCGTAGAACATACGCAGATGGGTTGGATCCACACCGCTCAGGGAAAGACCTGCATCCTCCAGGTCGGCACCGGTGACCCGGTAGATTCCCCTTTCGCGCACCCAAACGCGCAAAAGCTGCGCATCCTCATCCTGAAGCACCGGTTTGGCCACCCGCCGCATCCGGGGCTGCCGCCACTTCCGAGCCTGTTCATAGTTGACCAGCGTCTCCTGCAGAAACGCCTCCCCCCAGCGATCCCGCCTCTTTCGCCCTTCGCTCCGTCCGCCTCCGGAAAAATGCAGCTCTACCACCACCCGCTCGAAAACCTCCAGAGAACCGTCCGCCGACCGCCGCGGCGCAAAGCCGAGTTCCACGACCCTTTGATCCCGCACAAATCCCTCTTTGCCCAGAAAAACCGGCCCGGAAACCCTCTGCTCTCCTTCGACAGTGAGCAGTTCCGCCTCCACCAGCTTCAGACGGCTGCTGACCTCGACAACCTCCAGGCGCACCTCCCCCTCTGCCGGCAGGCCCACCAGCCAACTGTTCCCGGTGAACAGCTCTCGCTCGTCTCCCCGAGTTTCGTATTCCAGGCGCAGAGAACGAGAACTGCTCTCCAACACCCGCAAATCGGCGGCCATGGCCCCGGTAACCAGCGCGACGACCACCGCTACTGCAATTCCGATGCATCCGGATTTTTTCATATAGATCTTCAGATGATTATTCTGAATATTGATGTGCTCTATATCACCGCACGACACTGGAAATCCGCCTGTTGGCGGCAAAAAATCTATCGAAATAAGGGAAAAACGCCTTCGACCGACCGGCGAACCCAGCGGCATTCCCGGACCGAGCAAAAAACGGTTGTGTGATCGGAGGGTAAGAGATCCAGGCCCCGCGAGTATGCGGAACCCCTAAATCCTATTTAAGTTGTAGGGAATCCGCTAGTTTGTCAAGGTGATCCCCTTGACTTATCTCTGTGTCTCCGCTATCTTTTTTGACTCTTCAAGGAGTTAAAAAATGGCCAGAGTATGCAACATTACCGGTAAAAAGCGGCTTTCGGGCAACAAAGTCAGCCATTCCCAGCGCAAGACCAGACGCGTCCAGCATCCCAACTTGATCACCAAGCGCATCTTCATCCCAGAAGAAAACCGCACGGTCACGGTCAAGCTCAGCGTCAGAGCCCTGCGCACCATCAATAAAAAGGGAATCCAGCAGGTCCTCAAGGACGAGGGAATCCAGCTTTAGGGACTTCTTTTTCCCTGTGCGGTTCCTCCCTCTTTGAGATATCTGACAAACGGCCCGATATTCCGTATGTTTTTCCAGAGAACGGCAAATTGCCGTTCTCTGCGTTTGTACGGTGAACCGTTTGAACAACGGAATCGACCGTCCCCACGTTAGAAATGCCCACCTGATTTTCCGGAAAAAACCGATATGCTGAGTATCGCCGGGGGAACACCGGTGCGCCGGTCCCCCTTCCCGTCCTGGCCCGTTTTCGGCCCCGAGGAAGAGGAGGCTCTGCTCGGAGTGCTGCACAGCGGCCGCTGGTTCCTCGCCGACAAGATCGACGCCTTCGAACGCGCCTTTGCCGAGTTCCAGGAGGCGGAATTCGGCATCGCCGTTAGCAGCGGCACCACCGCCCTTCAGGTCGCCCTCGAAGCGATCGGCATCCAGCCCGGCGACGAGGTTATCGTGCCTCCCTACACCTTTATCGCCACGGCCAGCGCCGTGGTCGCAACCGGCGGCATCCCCATCTTCGCCGACGTCCAGCCCGGCACCTACAACATCGACCCGACCGCAGTTGAAGCGGCCATCACCGACCGCACCCGGGCGATCATCGCCGTTCACATCGCCGGCCGACCGGCCGACCTGGACGCCATCATGGAAATCGCCCGTCCGCGCGGCATTCGCGTTATTGAGGATGCCTGCCAGGCCCACGCCGCCGCCTGGAAGGGCCGTAAGGTCGGCGCCATCGCCGACCTGGGCACCTTCAGCTTCCAGGCCAGTAAGAATCTGTGCGCCGGTGAGGGAGGTTTCATCACCACCAACGACCGCGAATTGGGCGAACGCGCCTGGTCCATACACAACTGCGGGCGCTCCCCGCAGGGCGCCTGGTACGAGCACCCGCTGATCGGCAGCAACTACCGCATCTCCGAGTTCCACGCCGCTCTGTTGCTCAGCCAGATGCGCAACCTGGAGACGCAGACTGCCACCCGCACCCGCAATGCCGAGCGTCTCGACGCCCTCCTCTCCGAGATCGACGGAGTCGATCCCATGGAGCCGGACGAGCGCATCACCACCCACGCCTACCACCTCTACATCTTCCGCTATCGGGCGGAATCCTTCGGGGGAGTGGATCGCAGCCGCTTTATCGAAGCGCTACAGGCAGAAGGCATTCCCTGCTCCTCCGGCTACGTTCCTCTCTACAAAGAGGCGGCCTTCGGTTCCAGGTTCGACGACTGCCCGTTCGAGAGCAGCTATTTCGGGGGGAAACCGGATTACTCGCAGGTCAGTTGCCCGGTAACCGAGCGCATCTGCGCCGAAGAGGCGGTCTGGCTGACACAGACCATGCTCCTGGGCCCCGAGTCGGACATGGACGATATCGCCACCGCCATCCGCAAAATAAGCGACCACGCCGACCAGCTATAATAGTTTTGGATAAAAACGGAAAAACGCCAGCACCCTCAAATGGGCACTGACGTACACAAAGCGTATATCGAATAGATCAGAACGCCATGCAGAAAGAATCAATGACTAGTCATTGATTCTTTCTGCCAAGCAGTTTAATAGAGAGCGATACTGTCGCTCTCTATTAAACTGCCAGCATATCTGCAATTTCCCTCTGCACCTGTTCTTCGCGCACCTGGTCGATCACGTCCTTGAAATACTGGGCCGCGCCGCTGATGATCAATCGCTCGATCGCCCCGATCTCTTCCTCGGTGTACGCTCCCGATTCCCTGACCATGGCCACGTATTCGACTTTGGCTTCCAGGTCGAGTTGGGCAATAGCGGATAGCATGTCAAAAAGCTTGTACGCCGCCGGACTCTCCAAACAGCGTTCGACGATTACTGCGAGACGTTCATTCTTGACACTGGTGCTGACGTCTGCCTTTTCCATAACGATCCCTTCCTCGGGTGGAGAGAGCCAGCCCACTCCCTGGGCCGTGAATATTCATTTCCCACTCTCTCCGTAAGCAAGGTCCGGGCCGGCAAAAACAAGGCAGATTGAATGAAAGCTATAACTAGCTGTTTATAAAATTCTTACTTCTCTAAAAAAGGAAATTATCCTCCGTATATACCCTACCAATCGACTTCCTGTGAAGGGAAAAAAAATCCCCTTGCCAACAGAAATTTCCTCCTGCCCCATCCTCCAGAGGCTTGTTCCAATGCGGCCCGAGATGTATCTTAGGACGGAATCTGAAAACGGCCACCGCGACCACAGTTTTTCAGGTCACATCTTACATAAATTCTATTTTAACAAAATCTTGCGTATATATCCCGATCCAATTCTCCGTGCCAAATGCAATCGAGAGGAATAGTGCAATGATCGACAAGGAACTCCTGGAAATCCTGGCCTGTCCCGAGACCAAAGAGCCCGTGCAACTGGCGGCTCAGGAAATGATAGACCAGATCAACGACCGCATCGAAAAGGGGGAAGTGAAAAACAGAGGCGGTCAGCCGGTCGAAAAAAAGATCGACGGCGGACTCGTGCGCGAAGATGGAGCCTATCTCTACCCGATCGAGGAGGATATCCCGATCATGCTCATCGACGAAGCCATCCCCCTCAAATAGAGGAGCTACCCTCTCAAAAGGGGACCATCCCCCTCAAAAAAACACAGTTTCGGCGCACGCATAGACCACCTCATATGGCGACGAGGGGCGGAATTCCCTATTCCGTCCCTCGCTGTTCTGGCGTCTCGACCTTTACCAGCGTCTGCGTTCCATCCTTGTTCTTGAAGAGCTGAATCTTCACCCCCAGCTTCCGCGCCTGCTCCTGATAGTCGTCCACCAATTCCACCGTCCGCTGTTTCTTTAGCAGACCGAGCTCCGCCAGTTTGTCGTAGGTCCCCTTGGCAATCAACCCGAATTGTTTCCCCTGATGGTAGAGCATGTAGGTGCGGATACCGACGCTCACCGCCTCCTTTTCTCTCCCCTGCCCCTCCCTTTTACCCCGACTGAAGGTGAGCATCCAGCCAGCCAGATTGGCCGCCACTGCGGCTATATTGGCGAGTGCCACTTCGCGCGTCAGCAGTTCGGCCATCCACAAAGGCACCAGGCAAACCAGCATCAGACAAGCGACGAAGAAAAAGACCAGTTGGAAGCGCTCCAGGGCTCGTCCCTCCCGCTTCCGCTTGAGCATCGCCAGTATTTCGACCAGAGTGCCGACAAAAAAGCCGACGAAAAGTATCAGAACGAGACTTGTCATCTTCTTGCCAAAGCAACTCTCAAGAACTCATCTACCACTGATGGACGATCATGTTGAAGAGGCGTTTCATAAGTACTCGACAGAGTTACAGAATCTGCGTTGGCCTCATTGGTTGTTGAGCTGGTATCTTATTTTCTGCGAGTTGCCCAAAGCGATTCTATCCTCAGTTTACCCGAAAGATAAACCCTCCCCCCCGGATTTCAAACAGAAACTCCCCGCCAATTTGGCCCCAAACCATCCCCTTCCCTATATTGCCTTCTGCAACTCTCCCCACTTAGAGCGAAAGGAAGCGCCATGACCGTCGTCGATACCCACTGTCACGCCGGCCTCCACAAATACGAACCGATTGAGAGCCTGCTCTTCCACATGGAACGGGCCGGCGTCGACAAGGCGGTGCTCATCCAGCACATGGGCAACTACGACAACGCCTACCACGCCGACTGCCTGGAGAGATATCCAGAGAGGTTCGCCTCGGCCATGCTCGTCGACGAGGAAGACGACGGCACGCACATGCGCCGCTGGGCCGCACTCGGTCTCTCCGGCATTCGCCTGCGCCCAGGGGCGCGCGCCCGCACCGCCGACCGACTCGTCCAGTGGCGCACCGCCGCGGAACTCGATCTGGTCGTCAGCTCCCTGTGCAACCCTACCGAACTGTTGGGCGACGAGTTCGCCGAAGTTCTCGCCACTTTCCCCGACCTCCAGATCGTCATTGAGCATCTGGGCGGCATCGGCCGCGGCGCACAGCCCCCTTATGCAGAGTTTAAACAGCTCCTGAAGCTGGCCGAACGCCCCAATCTATATATCAAACTCCCCGGTTTCGGCGAATTCTGCGACCCTCCACACCCCTTTTCCAGCATCCCCCCGCTGGCCCAAATGGCCATCGAAGCTTTCGGCCCAAAGCGCGTCATGTGGGGCAGCGATTTTCCGCCGGTCAGCTCCCGCGAAGGGTACGACAACGCCCTCAGCTTCCCCATGGAGCATCTGGCCGACCTGAGCCTGGAAGAGCGGGAGTGGATCTTCGGCCGCACTGCCCTGAAGGTGTGGAAACTGGAAGCGGCCTGATGCCTGCAGCAGGCCGCCGGAACCTTTCAACAGACCTGCTCTGTCCCCAAAATCGATGAATCGCTCTCTATTCTCTCGCCTGGACGCTCTCGGCCGCGGCAACGGCCTGCCCATCGCCCTCCTCCTGCTCCTCGCAGGTCTCCCCAGAGCGTACTGCCTCGAGCGCTGGCTGCCCGACTTCTTCGAAGAAGCCACGCCAATCCTCAAGGCCGGCGCCTTCTGGGGCCCCGCCACCGGTGCCTTCGATTTCAACCCCCACTTCTTCAACTATCCCGCCCTGTCGTTCTACATCCACTTCGCCTTCCAGTCGATTTCCCTGGGCCTGGGGTTCCTCATCGGATGGGTCGAATCTCTGGACGGATTTCGCCGCCTGCTCTCCGATGATCTTCCCTTCTTCGTCCTCCTCGGCCGATCGGTCACCGTTTTCTTCGACCTGGGCACGGTTATCGCGCTCTATCTGCTGGGCAGGCGCCTGAGCGACCGTCTCGGAGGATTGCTGGCAGCCCTGTTTCTGGCGTTCAACAGTTTCCACATCCAGCTCTCCCAGACCGTCATCGTCGATATCCCCCTCGCCTTTTTTACCGTCGTCACCTTCCTTTTCTTCATCGATGTCGTGGAAAAAGGGGACGCCCCTGCTCATATCCGCACCGGCCTGGCGATTGGGCTGGCCGCCGCAACCAAATACACTGCGGCCCTGCTCTTTCTCCCTCTGCTAGCGGCGGCTGCCCCCCGTTTCCTCATCCGCAGCCAGCGCCCGACCGCCGCTCTCCGGCTGCTCTTCGCCCTCGCCGCTGCCGCCGGCATTTTCTTTCTCTGCAACCCCTATATCCTGCTCGATTTCTCGACCTTCTGGGACCACTTCTCCTTCGAGCGCCGCCACATGGCCGCCGGCCACTTCGGCCACGACACCAGCGACACCTCGCTCCAGGTCTACGCCCTCCACCTGTGGAACGGGGCCGGCATTGTCGGCATCGCCGCTGCCTTCTCCCTGGTCGCCGCCTTCCGCAGGCGCGATTGGCAACAGTCCGTCTTCTTCTTTTGGATCCTCTTCTACCTGGCCGTGGTCGCTTCCTGGTCGATGCGCGCCGACCGCTACCTGCTTCCGGCCCTCCCCTTGATCCTGTTGACCGGCGGTCTGGGACTTTCTGCCCTGCGCACTATCTCGCTCCCCTCCCTGTGGCGGGGAATTCTTCTAAGCGGAGCAGTTCTGGCCTATCTGCTCCCACAACTGCTCTCCCTCGAAGATCACTATGCGCGCATCGCTCTCGGCGATACCCGGGTGCGCACTCGCCAGTGGATCGATTCTCATGTCGCTCCCGGCGCTCTCGTCGCCCTGGAGTCCTACACCTACGATCCCAGAAATCCCGCGAACGATTCCCTGCTCTCGCTGAAGATCCCCATGATGGTCGTCGATCCCGAGGGCGTCGCTCCCTTTTACGACCTTCGCTGGTATGAAAACTTCGACTACATCCTCATCAGCAGCGCCATCTATCAGCGCTACCAAAATCGCGCCAATGAATTCCCCGAGCAGGTCCGCTTCTACAAAACGCTCGAACAGAACTGGGATATCGCCCATCGCTTTGCCGCAGATGGAGACGCCGGCCCGACCATCGCCATCTACCGGAATCCACGCGATTCCATGGCCGACACTCCCTTCTCCGAAGATCTCTATCTCGGGCTGGCCACCGCAAACGGCTCCATCGGCTCCTACTTTCTCGCCCAGCTCTCCGTCAATCTGGGCAAAGCCGGTTTTCCAATCAGAGCCCTGGATGTCGCCGAACATCTGGCCAGAATCGAGACACTGGTGCCAGACCTTTCCCGCAGAGCCAGACGCGCCTTCCACATCCTCGGCACCACCGCTCTGGAGCGAGGAGATGCACCTAACGCCCTCCTCTCCCTGCACCGAGCCGCAGCCCTGGCATCGGAGAATCCGGAGACCTACCTGATGCTGGGCAGCCTGCTACAGCAAATCGGTCAGCAAAGCGAAGCAGTCGAACTCTATCGTCAGCTGCTGACCTCCGAATCCCCGTGGGCCACTTCTCCGTACTATCAGCGCATCGGCAAAGAGTTGAACGGGCTGCAGGATTTCGACGGGGCGATTCGCGCCTACGAAAGGGCGCTTATCCTCGATGAGGACGACATCCCCGCTCGCCTGCAGTTGGGCTGGAACCTCTCCCTCCAGGGACGGTTGACCGACGCCATCACCGCCTATCGCCAGGTCCTCGAGCGGGGCGACAACGGCCTGGCGCAATTCAACCTGGGCTTTGTCCTCCTGGTAAAAGGGGATGTGCAGCAGGCGAGAGAGACCTACGCCGAGGGGATACGCCTCTTTGGCGCAGATGAGGGTCACAGATTGGGCGCGGTGAAAAACCTCCAGCACCTCATATCCCTGGGGAACCGCGTGGAGACGGCCAGGCAGATCCTCGATGCCCACTGGCCGGACAACTGACAAGTCGGGCACCATCATCGGCAGATCGATATGACCATATCTTCATCTGAAAAACTGCGCATCGGCCTCCTTCTCGACTCATCGCTCGTTCCCATCTGGGCATACTCCACCCTGACGGAGATCCGGGAATCCACCTGCGCAGAAATTGCCCTGGTCCTCTACAACGGAAATTCGACATCCGCTTCAAAGCAAAAGCCACCTGGCCGGACGCATCGTCTGTACCGCTGGCTCGACCGCCAGCTGTTCCCCTTCCGGCCCACCCCCTTTCCCCTCGCAGATGCTTCCCCCCTGCTCGCTGGCATCCCGTCCGCAACCATCGGTCTGCAGGAAGACCCGTTCCTTCCCGATGCTTCCATTCATCAACATTCCCTCGACCTGATCCTCCAGTTCGGCTCTTATGCACCGAGCGATGCCCTGCTCAAATTCTCCCGCTGCGGCGTCTGGACCCCCGCCAGTTTCAAAGACGAAACCGCTGGCTTCCGGGAAGTTCTCGCAGGCCACCCAACGACCACCGCGTCGATCTGTCACCGCTCTCACGATCCGAATCGCCCACCGCTACTTTACCGCTCTCACCTGGCCACCGACCCGGCCTCGCCACACCGCAACCGAGCCCGTCTCTGCTGGCGCCAGGCAGCCGCCATCTCCAGGCTCCTGCAGCGCCTCCACACACTCAGATCGGATCGTTTTTTCGCCGAAGCCCAAAAGCGCTTCGGAAATTCCGCAGCAATTTCGGACACGACGGCAAACTTCCACTCCGCCACAAACTTCCCGCGCTTCACCGGCCGCCGCCTGCGCTCCGGCCTCCGTGCCCTCTTCTCCTTCAATCAGTGGATCCTGATGCGCGGGACCGGCGATCCCCTTTCCCTCCCCACCTCCGAATTTAAACCGCTCCCCCCCACCGACGACCGCACCTGGGCCGACCCCTTTCTCCTTCGCCGCAACGATCGCTACTTCATCTTCATCGAGGAAAAACCGCGCGGTAAAAAAGGCCACATCTCCCTCATCGAGATGGACGATTCGTTCCGCTGCAAGCCCCCCGTCAAAATTATCGACCAGCCGTACCACTTATCCTACCCCTTCCCCTTTCTCTGGAACGGCGTCTACTACTTGATCCCCGAGTCGAACGACAACCGGACGATAGACGTCTACCGCTGCACCGACTTCCCCCTCCAGTGGTCCCACCACAAGACTCTCATGACCGACGTGCGCGCCTCCGACACCACCCTGCTGCAATACGATAGCCGTTGGTGGCTCTTCACTTCGATCGCCGCCCACCCCGGCTCGACCGTCCGCGATGAACTGTTCCTCTTCTACGCCGACAATCCTCTCAGCGACAGCTGGATCCCCCACCCGCAAAACCCGATTGTCTCGGACGCCCGCCGCGCCCGCTCTGCCGGCCGAATCTTCGCAAGTGACGGCGCCCTCTATCGCCCATCCCAGGACTGCGCCGTGCGCTACGGCTACTGCGTGCGAATCAACAAGATCATCCATCTTACCACCACCGAATACACCGAGGAAGAAATCCGCACCATCGAGCCGACGTGGTCCCGCGATCTCATTGCCCTCCACACCCTGAGCCACGCCCCTGGACTCACTCTGATCGATGTGAAGCGAAGAAGATGGCGGTGGAAATAGGCAAACGGATCAACCCTGGAGGTGCTACTGTTTCCCCTCAACGCAAACGGCCACTCGCCGCGTGTGAAGTAGTGACCGTTTTCTGACTTTTCAGCGCTGTTCCTGCCCAACCGAAAACCTCCAGTAATTCCCCTATTCCCCTCCCGACTCCAAATCCGGTCGCCCGTATCCATACCTGACCAGCGCCGGGCCGGCCGCCTCCTCGATCGCGTCCACATCCTCCGCCGACAGCTGCGCGAAACTCTCCTCGTTCATGTTACGGATCGGCGACTCCACCCCGTGCACCTTCCACCGCTGCCCCATCATTTCATCCGCCAGGGGAGGCAGCCCCAGGAAGTCGGTAATCCGCCCCATCACCTCGACAGGCTTTGCGGCCAGCTCTTCGTAAGACACCTGCAAAAAATGTTCGATCTCTCCCCGATCCTCACCGATCACCCGATCCGTCTCCGCCCACTGCTCGGCGCACAGTTCGATCGGATATGCTGAACTGTAGGCCGAGTTCTTCCACAGCCAGGGTCTGGCCTTGCGCCGAATCCCCTCAGCCGCCGCGTACCCGTCGCGCATCAGATAGATGAAGTAGGCGGGAGAAAAGTGCACCTGCAGGAACGGCATCCGCGCCGCGTTCGGAATCGACTTCTCCAACAGATTCCGCCTGTCCTTCGGGTACACGATCGACCACTGCCGTTTGATCCGCTCCACCCGTCCTTCCATCTCCACACCCGGCTGCAGGCGGACGTCGTCCAGACAACGACACCACATCCGGTTCCACCCGAACTCCTCCGGTCGAGGCAGCGCGTCGGTGAACTTCACCCCTTCCCCCGGCAGCACCCCAATCGCGGGATGTCCGGCCAGCATGTCCTTCAGCAGCGTCGTCCCCGAATTGTAACAGCCGACGATGAAAATCCAGCGTTCGGGCTTCAACTCCCGCCCAAACGGCGCCATCAGGCGCTGCCCGAATCGGCCTCGCATAAACTGATTCCGCAATCTCCGCGGCACCTCCCCGATCGGCAACAACCTGTCGACGATCCCCATCAGCTCTCTCTCCGCTGCGCCGCATTTCCCGATTCCATCACCTCGTCCAACACGCGCAAATTCCTTTCCACCATCACCTCCACGCTGAATCGCTCCTCGATCCACTCCCTGGCCCGCCATCCCATCTGTCGCGCCAGTTCCACATCCTCCACCAACTGCGTCACCTTGTCCCCAATATCCGCGACATCCCCCGGCGCCGCTAATAGCCCGGTCTCCCCATCCCGCACCACCTCAGGCACTCCTCCATCGACCACTCCCACGCACGGCAGCCCAAAAGCACCCGCCTCCAGGAAGACATTCCCCAATCCCTCCCGCACACAGGGCAGCAGAAAGACGCGCGCCCAGCGGAACAGATCGAACAGCTCCGCCGACATCGGCGGCACCGTTCCCACCAAAAACACATTCTCCTCGAGTCCCAGCGCCCCAACCAGCTTCCGCAGTTCATCCCGACGAGGCCCATCTCCGACCACGACGTGGCACAACTCCGGAAATTTCGAGACCACACGCGCCACCGCCCGCACGGCCAGTTCCACCCGCTTCTGCTCCGACAGTCGCCCCACCGTCAACACGACCGGCCGCTCCCTGACGAACGGATACTTCTTCCACAGCCGCTCCGGGTCGAAGCGATAGTTCTCCAACAACCCGAAATCGAAGGCCGGCGGATCGACGAAAATTTTCTCCCCATTCACCCCCTTGGCGACGGCCACCTTCTTCATGTATTCGCTGGCCGCGGAGATCGCCACCGAGTGCTTATAACAGCGACGCTGGGGCACACTCTCCAGACGCTTCCAAAGCCCCCACCCCGGCAAGCGAGTGACGATGTCGGACCCGCGCACGCAGGAAACCACCGCCGTTTCCAGATCTGGTAAGTTCCCCAACAAACCCACCACCCGCGTCGCCATCCCATTGGTCGTCCACAGAACATCCGGCCGAAACTCCCGCAACGTCCTTCGCAGCCACTTCCAGGCCAGCAGATAGCGATGCGGAACAAACTCGGTCGCCGGCATGCGCACCGTCCTGTACGGTTGACCCCGATCGAAAGACGCGCACTCCTCTCCATCCCCTGTCGTTAGCACCAGCAGTTCGACCCCCTTCTCCGCCAGCCCTCGCGCCAGCCGCTGGGCATAGATCCCCGTGCCCACCGCCGAGGGCGGAAACGCCATGGCGAAAATCATCACTCGGCGCGGTCTGTTTACCATTTGACCTTACCCATTAACTTTTTCCAATACCGTTCCCTGTCTAAAACTAAATCTTTGGCCACGACTGTGGAAAGGCCGCTGCGTCAACTGGGAGAACCACACAGACCGAACAAAAAAACGGGCCACGTCGAATTGACGTAACCCGTTGTAAAATATATGGTGCCGAAGCGGGGACTCGAACCCCGACGCCTGTGAAGGCACTGCCCCCTCAAGACAGCGTGTCTACCAGTTTCACCACTTCGGCACTGGCATCAGATCTTTCCCGCCCTGAAGGCAGAAAAGCAAATCCACTTACTCCTGCGACTCTGCCGCTTCGCTACCGGAGGCCGCTTCGCTACCAGAAGCCTCTTCGGCAGCCGGCTCATCGAGTAGGCCACCCTGATCCGCCCCAAACGGAGTCATTGCGGGCAGCTCGCCACTCTGCATCGCCCGTTCGGTCGCCGTAGTCGGTGTCGTGTCGGCCGAGCGCACGATGACCGCCTGCACCAGGCAACTAATCATGAACGCCGCCGCCAGGACCGTCGTCGCCTTGCTCAAAAAGGTGGTCGCCGAACGGCCGCCCAACACCGAGGAGGAACTCATTCCTCCACCGATCGCTCCGGCCAGTCCGCCCCCCTTGCCCGACTGCAACAGCACGGCCAAAACGAGCAGTCCGCAAATGAGGACGTGGAGTATAGTCAATAGTATAGTCATAATTTAGTTCAACCTGCGGCTTTGACGATAGCCGCGAATCCTTCCGCATCGAGCGCCGCCCCGCCGATCAGGCCGCCGTCGATATTTTCTTGGGAGAAGAGTTCGACCGCATTGTCGGGCTTGACGCTGCCCCCATACTGAATGCGAATCTGAGCGGCCACCGCGTCGCTGTAGAGCACGCTCAGCTTGCCCCTGATCAGCGCGTGGACCTCTTCGGCCTGCGCCGAGGTAGCGGTCTTACCGGTGCCTATCGCCCAGATCGGCTCGTAGGCCAGGACCACCTTGACGGCGTCCTCGGCGGAGAGTCCCTTCAACCCGGCCTCTACCTGCCCCAGAACCACCGCCTCAATCTGGCCGGCCTCTCGCTGCTCCAGGCTCTCACCCACGCAGACGATCGGCTTCAAGCCAGCCTCCAATGCGGCGACCAGCTTGCGGTTTACCGCTTCGTCGGTCTCCGCAAAGTACTGGCGACGCTCAGAATGGCCTAATATAACGTATGTGCAACCACTGGTCAATAGCATCTCGGCCGACAATTCCCCCGTGTACGCCCCCGAAGCTTCCCAATGCATGTTCTGCGCTCCCAGCCCGATCGGGCTGCCCTCCAGGGCCCCACTTACAGCCACCAGACTGGTGGCTGTCGGACAGACGACCACGTCCCGGTCACCACACGCGTCGGCGACCAGCGGCTTGAGTGCTTCGACCAGTTCTACGGCCTCGGTGGCCGCCTTGTGCATCTTCCAGTTTCCAGCGATAATCGGTCTGCGCATCTGACTAACCTTCCTTTTCCGTTAAAGCGGCAACGCCCGGCAGCACCCGTCCCCCCATGCACTCCAGGGAGGCGCCCCCGCCCGTGGAGATGTGAGTCATGCGCTCGCTCAGACCTGCCTGAATGACTGCTGCGGCCGTATCGCCGCCGCCGATGATACTCACCGTTCCCTTTTCGCTCGCCTCGGCCAGCGCTTCGGCGACCTGGAGCGTGCCCGCGGCGAAAGGCTCCATCTCGAAGACTCCCATGGGGCCGTTCCACGCCACCGTGCGCGCCTGCCGGACCTTATCTCCGAACAGTTCGCGGCTCTGCGGGCCGATGTCGACCCCCTCCCAGCCGACCGGCATCTGCTCGCGCGCCACCGTCTGCGTATTGGCGTCGGCCGCAAAGTCGTCCGCCACCACGCAGTCGACCGGCAGCAGCAGATCCACGCTCTTTTTCTCGGCGTCGGCCATCACCTGTTTGGCCACCTCGATCCGATCCTCCTCCAGCAGGGAATTGCCGATCTCCAGGCCCATCGCTTTGAAGAAGGTATAGGCCATGCCCCCGCCGATGATCAGGGCATCGACCTTGTCCAACAGGTTCTCGATCACCTCGATCTTACCCGAAATCTTGGCTCCGCCCAGGATCGCCGCAAACGGCCGCTCCGGGCTCTTCAACGTCTCGTCCAGATAGGTAATTTCCTTCTCCATCAACATCCCGCTCGCCGCCGTGGAGAGGAAGTGCGCCACCCCTTCGGTGGAGGCGTGTGCCCGGTGCGCCGTGCCAAAGGCGTCGTTCACATACAGGTCGCCCAGAGCCGCGAGCTTCTCTGCAAACTCCGCATCGTTCCCCTCCTCCTCCGCGTAGAAGCGCAAATTCTCCAACACCAGCACCTCTCCCGCCTGCAGTTCCCCGGCCAGCTTCTCCACCTCCGGACCGATGCAGTCGGACGCCAATTTCACTTCCTTTCCCAGCAATTCCCCCAGGCGCTCGGCCGCCGGCGCCAGCGACATCTCCGGCACCTTCTTCCCCTTGGGACGGCCCAGATGCGACATCAGGATCACCGCAGCCCCCTGCTCCAGCAAATACTGGATGGTGGGCAGCGCCCCCTGAATGCGGTTGTCGTTGGTGATCTTTTGGTCGTCGTCGAGCGGCACGTTGAAGTCCACGCGCACCAGGACCCGTTTGCCGGCTACATCGACGTCTTTAACAGTCATCTTCGCCATAATTCTTCTAACCCTCTTCTGCGAGTGCGAAAATCTGAAAAACTAAAGTCAAGTAGTTGAGAAACAATGACAAAATGCATTTTGTCATTGTCGCTCACAAGTCCCTAAAATTAATCGAATTGGTCTTCTATAGGGACACTAAACCTAAGTCCAGAAAGGGATTACGTCAAGAGAGGGCGGGTGTAATTTCGAGGAGATTTCGTTACAAAAACGGCTTTGGAAGAAAACCGACAGACCCTGCCCATCTTCCGCGCCGAAAGGGGCTTTTCATACCGATATTGCAGCTAACCGCTCCAGTTACTCAACTCTCCCGGAACGGACTGGCCAGCGCCACCGCCCAAACCCGTCGCGCCCCACCCTCCATCAGCACTCGGGTACAGGCATCGAGCGTCGCTCCTGTAGTCAGCACATCGTCCACTAGCCCGATGCAGCCGCAGTCGGGTAGCGACCCCGTAAGACAAAAGGAATCGCGCAAATTCTCCTGCCGCTGGCGGGCGTCGAGTTTCGCCTGCTGGCGGGTGTTGACCCGCCGCTTCACCAGCGAGTCGTCCACCCTCACCCCCAGCGCCGCCCCCAATCCCCGGGCCACGCAGAGGCTCTGATTGTATCCCCGCTCCCGCTGTCTCGCCGCATGCAGCGGCACCGGCACCAGCAGTTCCACTGCTCCCAGTTCCCCTTTCAGCATCGCCCCCATCCGCCGCCCCATCTCCACTCCCAGCTTCCCGTGGTGTTTGAACTTCAATGCGTGGATCCCCTGCTGCATCGCCCCGCCGAATTGCCCCAGCACCAGCGCCCTCTCGAAAACCGGCTCCCACTCCGCACAATTCGGACAGTCCGCCCCATCCCGCTCCAACGGACAACCGCAACGCTGGCATCGGCTCTGTGCAGTCATTTCGATCTCTCTCCAGCAGGGACTGCACAGATACTCCCCGGCCTCCTTCATTCCCCTGCCGCAAGCCAGACAGGAAGGCGGATAAACGAAATCGAGCAGAGCAGTTCCCAACTCCTGGAGCATGTGGCGTAGAAACATCGTATCACTCCTGTCACCCATATTTCACACAGAGGACCTATTTCCCACCGATGACAGCAGTACAAACAAAAAACGTGCCCCGCGGCAGTTTTGCCGCGAGGCACGGGAGAGCGTTCAGGCACAAAAAACGCTGCGGTCCAGCAAGGATGCGAGATTCCCCCGCAGCCGGACGGAACTCTCAGACCACCAGATCGATGATGGTCCTCTCCTCTTCCAATTTGCGGACCTGTTCCTCCGCCGACTCCCGCTCTCTACGCTTCCGGGGCCGGCGGCGCTGCCGCTGCTCTTGTTTGGACAGGGCGTCGTTTACGTGGACCCATCCAGACTCTATGCGCTGTATCATTGGCAACCTCCTTGTCACCATAGCCGTCCCTGGCAAAGCGCAATCGACTCTCTACTTTTTATATCGGCATCTCCCTCTCTCCCTTACAGTTATTTCCTCCGACAAAGCGCTTGACCGGGTCCTGTCCATTTGTTTTTTTTCTCATCACTATTAAAATATTATAATGAAATATACATCTCTCCTTAACGCTTAACTTCACCTCCCATTCACACCGAGAGGAATCGACAATGCACCGCAAAACCGCTTCCATCCTATGGGTTCTGATGGGGTTGCTGTTGATCGCCGCACCCGGCCAGGCAGAGTACAAACTGATCCAGGGACCGGCCGCCGATGATCCCATGCAGACCTCCATATATCAGCTCGCAAACGGACTCACCGTCTACCTGACCGTAAACCGCGAGGAGCCGCGCTTCTACGCCGAGACCGCCATCCGCGCCGGCAGCGTCAACGACCCGGACGACCTCACCGGCATGGCCCACTACATGGAGCACATGCTCTTCAAGGGAACCTCCAGGATCGGCACCGTCGATTTCGAAAAAGAAAAGGTCCATCTCGACAAGATCGAGGAGCTCTATGAGCAGCACTTCGTCGAGACTGATTCCACCAAACGCAAAGAGATCTATGCCCAGATCAACGCCGAGGTCCAGCAGGCCTCCCAGTACGCCATTCCCGGCGAAATCGACCGCCTGTTCACCGCCATGGGCGAGCGCGGCCTCAACGCCGGCACCAGCCAGGAATTCATCTACTACCACGTCGATCTCCCCGCCAACCGCCTGGAGCAGTGGGCAAAAGTCGAGGCGGAGCGCTTCCGCGAGCCGGTCTTCCGCCTCTTCCAGACCGAGTTGGAGACCGTATACGAAGAGATGAATATGAGGTACATAGACAACAAGGACCGGCTGATCCGCAACGCCGTCAATCGCCTCCTCTTCAAGAACCACCCCTATGGCCGTCCGATCATCGGCACGGTGGAGGATCTGAAAAACCCCTCCATCCGGCGGATGTACGACTTCTACAACACCTACTACGTGCCCAACAACATGGCCCTGATCCTCTCCGGTGACATCGACGTACAGAAAACTATCGAGACCATCGACGCCGAATTCTCCGGCTGGGAATCCAGGAAGCTGCCCAAGCCCAGGAAGTGGAAAGAAAAGAAGATCAAGAGCGTCGAGCGCGACACCGTCTACTACCCGGGTGAGGAATTCGTCCTCCTCGCCTTCCGCACTATCCCGAGCACCCACAAGGACACCGAGGCGCTGCAGCTATTCGACATGATCCTCGACAACGCCGCCGCTGGCCTCATCAACCTCAACCTCAACCAGCAGCAGAAGGTGCGCCAGGCCGGCTCTTACACCTCCTCCCACGGCCTCAGCAACGACTACGGCGCCCAGCACCTGTGGGGCATCCCCAAGGAAGGCCAGAGCCTAAAAGAGGTGGAGCAACTCCTGATCGAACAGATCGAACAGATCAAGAGAGGAGAATTTGAGGAATGGCTCATCCCGGCCATCGTCACCGATTTCAAGAAGAGTCTCAAGCAGCGGCTCGAGGGGAACGGTTCGCGCGCCGGTATGCTGCGCTCTTCCTTTCTCGCTCGGGAAAAGTGGGACCACTCCCGCCGCAAGATCGAGCGCATGGAAAAGGTCACTAAGAAGGACGTGACCAAGGTGGCTAAAAAATACTTCAAGGACGGCTACATATCCGGCTACCGCCTGGACGGACCGGCGGAGATACCCGCAGTCGAAAAACCGGAGCTCGACAAGATCGACATCGACGCCTCGCGCCAGTCCGAATTCTTCCAGCAGATTGCCTCCATACCGTATGAGGAGATCGAGCCGGCCTACATCGTGCCGGGACGGGACTTCACCAAGAAAGAGATCCGCGACGGGGTCGACCTCTACTACTCCCGCAACCCGCTCAACGACCTCTTCTCCTTCACCATTTCGGTCGATATCGGCACGCTGGCCGACAACCGCATGAGGGTTGCCACCGAGCTGATGGACAAGTCCGGCACCCAGCGCTTCAGCGCCGAGGATCTCAAGAAGGAGTGGTACAAGCTGGGCACCGACTTCAGCATCGGCGCCGGCGACCAGCGGACCACCATCTCCATCTCCGGCCTGGATGAAAACTTCGCCGCCTCCCTGGCTCTCCTCGTCGAATTTACCGGCGGCCCGACCGCCGACGATGCTACGCTCGCTGATCGGATCGGCATCATCCTCAAAAACCGGGAGGACGCCGTCAAGGACCACCGCACCATCCACCAGGCGCTCTACCGCTACAATCGCTTCGGCGATATGGCCTACTACCGCCGCATCATCCCCAACGACAAGCTCCAGCAGCTGACAAAGGAGGAGTTGCATGGGCTGATCAGCGGCCTCACGGGATACGAGCAGACCCTGAGTTACACCGGCTCGCTGTCCGCCGACCAGGTACTGAAAACCCTCGCCGACAGCTACCCCCTCGCCGAGGAATTGCAGACGCCGCCGCCCTATCACGTCATGGACATCCGCCGTCCCGAGCAAACCGAGATCTACTTTTTCGACAAGGAGATGGCTCAGGCCCAGGTCCGCATCGAGTTTGGAGACGTCACCTACAGCGAGTTCCTGACCCCCGCCGTAACCCTTTACAACGAGTACTTCTACGGCGGTATGGCCGGCATCGTCTTCCAGGAATTGCGCGAAGCCCGCGCCCTGGCCTATAGGGTCGGTGCCCTCTACTTCCAGGGGGACCGCAAGGCCGACCAGAACCTGATGGTCGGCGTCATCGGCACTCAGGCGGACAAGACTATCGACGCGGTCGATGCTTTCGTCGACCTGCTCGACAACCTGCCGGTCTCTCCCGAGCGGTTCGCCGCGGCGCAACACGCCCTCGTTAGCAAGTATCGCACCGAGCGCCTGGGCTTCCGCCAGGTGCTGGGCTCGGTGCGCCAGTGGGAAAAGCAGGAGGTTCCCATCGATCCGCGCTCCTGGCGTTTCGGCGAAATCCAGAAGGCCGATCTCGACCGCGTGCTCCAGTTCCACCAGGAGCACATTCAGAACCGCCCGAAGCTGATCTCCATCGTAGGCGACAGGAACAAAATCGACATGGAATCCCTGGCGCGGCACGGCAAGATCGTCGAGTTGACCATAGACGACCTTTTCGCCTTCTGAGACGGGTTGATTCCGATTGAATTCCGTGTTCTCCATGGGACCGCTCTGCAGACACTACCGCTATTGTCCGCGTTGACAGCGCCCCTTCAGAAACGTGGATTCAATATTGACAAAACCGCCTTCTGAGCCTAGTTTAAATTTTCACTGTTGGCGGAGTAGCTCAGTTGGTTAGAGCAGTGGAATCATAATCCATGGGTCGGGGGTTCAAATCCCTCCTCCGCTACCAAATCTAAGAAGTAGAAAAAGAAGCAGTTACAGAGAAGGCGCTCACAGTTCGATGAGCGCCTTCTCTTTTTTTGGACGGAGCTTGGTGTCCAATGGGGACTATTTTTGAGATTTACGAAGCGGCGCCGTACCTTCAGCAGCGAGATGATCGGGCATATGGACACTCTGGTGCTACGCGACCTGGTGGCCGTCCTTGTCTATTTCCCACCCGTGATTTCCTTCTACGCCTCCAGTCCCTCCACCGTCGTCGGACGAAACTCCCGCCAGTGCTCCTCTGCCAACCACCTCCAGTTGACATCCTCCTATCCGGTGCGAACCGGTCTTTCCCCATCAGAGTTCCAGCACACATTTTTGCCGTCGCTGGAGGCGCAACGGTTTTCTGGAGTAATCTCCCCGATCACCCACATCGCCTCCTCGCCCAGCAAGACTGCTTCCCCATCGGAGTTCCAGCGTGTAACCGTCGCTGGCCAGCGATGGATCGATTCTGCAAACGCCTCCTACTCCCCTCCCCATTCTTTCCCGCGACGCCAGTCGAGTAGAGCGGGGGAGTTTCACCCACACGCCTTAATCAAATCCTACCCAACGGACGAATGACTCCAGTTCATCGCGCGGCGACCGGAATGCATTCGCAGGAGAGTCGAGGTCGGGATAGCCCAGGGCGACGACCGCACGGATGCGCTCGTCCTCCGGGATGTCCAGCGCCTGGAAGATCAGGTCGGCGTGGCTAAGCGGATAACCGAGCCAGCACGTACCCAATCCCAGGCTGTGTGCAGCGATGAGCATGGTGGTCACAAACGGTGAGACATCGTCCCCGCCACTGCCGGGCTGAGAGACGACCACGACGACCGGTGCACGGTAGAAGGCATAGCTTCCCACGACCACAAACTCCCACAGTGATTGCCCCAGGCGCTCCGCTTGCTGGCTGAGACCGGTGACGAGGGCGCTGGGAGTAGAGCCAGAGGAGCAAGGGGTATGAGGTTCCCGCTCGCGTATGCTCTCGACCAGGCTATCGGCCAACGCTCTGCACCTCTCCCCTGTCGCCACGGTGACGCGCCACGCCTGGCGGTTACAGCCACTCGGGGCCCATCGGCTGGCCTCCAGGACCTGAGCGATCAAATCCTTGGATACAGGCCGAGAGAGAAAGGCGCGTATGCTCCTTCTGTCTCGTATTGCCTCTACTGCATTCATTGGATGCTTCTCCTTGCGATTTACACGCCCGCCTTCAGTAATACCTAAGACGCCTATCCCTGAATCCCCTGCCCCAACCGCTCCTCCAGCGCCGTATACCGCTGGGTGATCTTCGCGTTCCGCACGGCAATGCTCAACGCCTTCTTCGTGCCTACCAGCACCACCAGCTCCCGCGCTCGGGTGATGGCTGTGTAGAGCAGGTTGCGTTGTAGCATCATGTAATGTTGGGTGGTCAGCGGGATGATCACCGCGCGATACTCTGACCCCTGCGACTTGTGCACCGACACAGCGTAGGCCAGCACCACCTCGTCCATCTCAGAAAACTCATACTCCACGTCCTCATCGAACCGGATCAGCACCTTCTGGTTCTCCAGATCGATCGACAAGATGCGCCCAACATCGCCATTAAAAACCAGCTTGTCGTAGTTGTTCTTCAACTGCATCACCTTGTCCCCCACCCGGTATTCGGTATTGCCCCGCTTCCAGCTCTGGCCGTTGGGATTGAGCCGCTGCTGGAGCACCCCGTTGAGGTGGCTGGCACCCGTGATGCTGCGATACATGGGGGTGAGGACCTGAATATCTTCGATCGGGTCGAACCTGTAGCGCCGGGGTAACCGATCGGCGCACAGATCCTGGATTAACTCCACGATCTGCTCGGGTTCCTCCTCCTCGATGAAGAAGAAGTCACGCGCCTTGCGATTGTCGATGGAGGGGAACTGCCCCCGGTTCACCTTGTGGGCGTTGGTGATGATCTGGCTCTCCTGCGCCTGGCGGAAGATGTGCGTCAACCGCACCACCGGCAGTGTACCGCACTCGATCAGATCCTTCAGCACACTACCTGCTCCCACTGAGGGCAATTGATCGACATCTCCCACGACAACCAACTGCGCTGCGTTGGGCACCGCCTTGAGCAGGTTGTGCATCAGTACCGTGTCCACCATCGACACCTCGTCGGCAATCACGGCGTCGGCCAGCAGGGGGGAGTCCTGGTCGTGCTCAAATCCCTTCGGGGGCTTGAAACCCAGCAGACGGTGGATGGTTTGCGCGGGACGGAGGGTCGCCTCTGAGAGCTTCTTGGCCGCCCGTCCGGTAGGCGAACAGAGCAGCACCCGCATCCCCTGGCGCTCAAACAGCTCGAGAATTCCTCGGGTGATGGTGGTCTTACCCGTGCCCGGTCCACCCGTCAGAATCATGACCTTGCTCCGGGCTGCCGTACAGATGGCCTCCCGCTGCGTCTCCTCGTACTGCATACCCGATTTCTTCTCCAGGTCAACCAGTATCTCTTCCAGCTCCTGGGTTGCCCGAGGGGGCGGTCCCTTGAGCAGGCGCTGGAAGGAGCTGACGATGCCCGTCTCAGCGTAGTAGAGTGGAGGCAGGTAGACACGGTCCCCGTCGATGATGGCCCCCTCTTCGGCAGCCAGGACCTCCAGTTGGGAAGGAATGAGCGTTTCGTCAATCTCCAGCTCCTGCTGGGTGGCCTGGAACAGCTCCTCTCGAGGGAGGAAGACATGTCCCTGGTCGCTGGCCTGGTTGAGCACGTAGCGCAGACCGGCCTGGATGCGCGTGGGGGCATTGGCCTTGATTCCCATGTTCTGGGCGATGCGATCGGCAGTGAGGAAACCGATGCCCCAGATATCGCGCTCCAGCCGGTAGGGATTCTCGCGCACCAGTTCTATGGCTTCGTCGCCATACTGCTTGTATATCTTCACCGCATAGGCGGTGCTGACCCCGTTGGACTGGAGGAACAGCATCACCTCCTTGATCGCCTTCTGAGTCTCCCAACCGCTCTTGATGATGGCCACCCGCTTGGGACCGGTGCCGGGCACTTCCAGGAGCTTGTCCGGGTCATTCTCGATGACGTCCAGGGTCTCAAGCGCGAAGTGGGCGACGATCTTCTTGGCGGTAACCGGTCCGATCCCCTTGATCAAACCGGAGCCCAGGTATTTGCGGATCCCTTCGACGGTGGCCGGATAGACGGTGGTGTAACGAGTGAACTTGAACTGACGGCCATATTGAGGGTGGGTGGTCCACTCCCCCTCCAGGCGGACACTCTCGCCGGGTTGGACGGCGGCCATCGGACCGATGATAGTCACCGGCTTCCCGTAGTTGCCCCGAGCGGACAGCCGGGCGACGGTGTAGCCGGTATCTTCGGCCTGGTAGGTGATGCGTTCGACAGCCCCCTGGAGATATTCGGGCATAGGAGAGTGGGATAGGGGAGAAAGGAGGGTGGAAGAAACGCGAAACCCCGGACGTTACTTTGTCAGTGTAAAATATAGAAAAAAGGCCGAATCCATGGGCAAGAAGACCTTCTCACATTCCTCCGCTCCAATTCCCACCAGCACATCAACAGGAAACGGCTCCGTCTAACCGCCTGTGGTGGGGCGGTCGCGGAGCCGTGATGATGGGACAATGCCAGTCGCGGAGGTCGCCGTTCTACGGGCACCTCAACCGCCCAGCTGAACATATCGCTATTTATTGGTCACCTACTTTATCCTCAAGAGACGCGCCCCATTGTTGGCGTAGCGAGAGTCCGGCATTATACCGTCGCGGAATGTCGACCGCGCTTCCTGGGCGGAATAGCTGATGTCGCCGCCCCGATAGACGCGGCCCGGACCCGAGGCAGGACCCGTAGGATCAATCAGTGCGTCACTTGAGTAATTCCCGTACCAATCTTGGCAAAACTCCCAGACATTCCCATGCATGTCGTACAATCCCCACGGATTCGGCAGCTTCGTCCCCACCGGTTGCGCAAACTTCAACCCGGCATTCATGGTATTTTCTGCATTCCATGCGTAATCCCCCAGTTGACTCTCGTCGTCCCCAAACGACCACCGCGTCGTCGTCCCCGCCCGACAAGCATACTCCCACTCTGCGTCCGTCGGCAAACGGTAGATCTCTTCACCCGCTGCTCCGTTCAGTTTGCCGATAAACTCCTGCGTGTCATTCCACGATATATACACCGCCGGATGGCTGGGGTTCGACTGCACGTACTCTTGCCCCGACCACGGCGTCACCCCCATGACACTCTCCCACTGACCCTGCGTAATCTCGTACCTACCCAGGAAAAAACCCCGGCTGATCGTCACTTCATGTTGCGGGGCTTCGCCATCCAGATATGTTTCCGGCCCCGGCGATCCCCTCGTAAAAGTCCCTGGCTCAATCCACACGAACTCCATCGTTGCACCACCGGGCAGTTCCACGATGCTTTCCTCGTGGCTATACCGTTTCATATCACCCTCCTCGTTTCCCCCACTATACCCAATCTCCACCATAGCATCAACAAAAAGCCCTGTAGCATCGCCTGTGCTGGACGTTCTCGGGGCCGTGGGTGGTTTGGATGCCTGTCCTGGGGATCGGCGCTCTACGTGAATTTACAGGTTATAGTGACTGCGCAATTTCAGATCAACGATGCGTGGAGAATCTAAAGCTTGAACAGAGGCAACCGCTTCTATGATCATATGGCATCGCATTTCTTGCTGCTGAAGATAGGTTCGCATCCGTGTCGCTAAAATTCCTGCAATCAAAGACGGATCAGCACCGTCAACGGCCAACTGCATGCCTAACAGAAACAGTTTATCTTGGGGGTCATCGGCAGGTAACATTTTTTCTACCGCCTCTCTCCCCTCAGTGTGAGCCACCTCAGCCAGTCCTACGGTTATCTCTCTTAGGTCATCCATATCCATTTGAGAGACGGGGGTGTGCTGGAGTTTTTTCTTCCAGTTGATCTTTTGGGTCAGATATTTCTTACTGGGCTTGCGTTTCGCCGTTTTTTCTGCTTTTGGAGCCTTTCCTTTGGACATGGTGTTCCTCCTGAAGGAGAGTAGTGAAAGATAGGACGAACAAAAAACAAGCCGCACTACCCATTTCGGCAGTGCGGCTATCTTTAGGTGATCGGCTGTCCCGCTACCCCCTGAGTATCCCCCCACCAGTCGGTCAGATGAGGACCCGTTCCTTTGCGTCCCAGTCTTTCGACTGGTTTGCCCTTTCCGGACGTCTGTTGTCCCCCCACTATACGCAATCCCCGCCTGTACATCAACGAAATTCGGCCCCGCAGGATCGCCTGTACTGGCCGATCTCGGGGCCGTGAAAATGAGATTGGAGACTCCCCATTCGGGCGGTTATCGATAGTATCACAGACGAGCACCGCGCGTTTCTATACTACTCTCGACTCACATGCATCGCTTCCTGCAACACCTTGCCTGGCTTGAACTGCGTCTTCCGCCGCGCCGGGACGTAGACGATCTCCTATACCCCTGCCCCCCTATCATTCTTTGTTTTCGGTCGCTTTCCCAAACCATCCGATATGGTTAAGAATCGCTTCGGCAAGGACTATTCTTGCCGGCTTTCTATCATAATAACCCGTCTCCATCCTGTATTTTATCAACTGGAGATGGCTCTCTGAGACGTGGTGATCCGTCTCTTCTTCTTCAACAGATACGGGTTCGGGTATCGTACTCATATCGAGAAAGCTTGACATAGAAAGCCCACTGACCATCCCTGATCAGTGGGCATATGCGGGTGCCACTCAGAGAAGCGGCCTACTTCTCATTACTTATATCGGATCGCCCATAGAGCAACTTGAAAAAACCGGGTTCTTCCATCTCCTCTCCTCCATCACCCTATTCCTGGATGGCCTCAATGGATTGACTGTGGATCTAAAAATACCCCACTATAATTCCTCCTCCTCCTTGACTACTATCCGCCTATCATTTTTCCTATTCTTTTTCGCCTCAAATTCCTTTAGCTCCTGTTCCAGGCCCAGTTGCTGCTTCTGAAGTTTGCTCTTCTTTCGCAGTAAGGACTGCTTGTTCTTCTCCGCTATCTTCTCCTGAGCATGAGTCGCTTTGAGTTCATTGAGTCCTTGTTGCCTTTCCATTTCTACCTGTCGGATGGCTTCCTGCATACGTCGCAACAGCTGTGTTACTCCAATTCGCGCACCCACCACCGCGACCATCAATACCAGCGCAACCAACAGGGTTATTGTTTCGGTACTCATAGGGAACAGCCTTCCATGAGGGACAACTCTATTTCATCCGCTGCTTAATCTTTACCTCTTTCTCGACCGACTTGCCCTCCCCCTTAGGTGTGTCCTCAAAATCCACAGGTTTCTGTTCCATCGGCTGGTTGGTCGCTATCTCGTGTTCCGCTATCACTTCCTGTTCCAACTCCTCCAACTCTTCCCCCAGCTGTTGGATTTGCGCCCGTTTTCTTTCACTACTCCGCTTCAGCATATCTCGATTTCCTTCAACGATCTTCTGGTGGTTCCGTCCTTCTTCTAACTGCGCCATGCGCTCATGAAGTATCTGCCCCAGCTTCGCCAGTTCCTTCTTCTTCCGGTCGAGTTCCCGGCCGGTAGCAAGGGCGGCTATTACTGTAAGACCGACCAACAAGGCCGTTAGGAGAAGCAGAGGAAGCATCGTTATCTTGGGCCAGGGGAGAAAGTTGTTTTGGTCGCTAAGATACGAAATATGGAAATCAATATCCTCTTTTTTCTAAACAGCCTTTCAAGATTACATGGACCCCAACTGCACCTTCAGCCACGCATCCTCACTCTCCTGTTTCCAGCCACGATATCCATGCTCGTCATGGCAGCCAGCATTTGTTTGTGTGCCTGAATAGAACAACACCAAAAACGGATTTCCCATAGGAAAAGGCTGATCCCTATAGAAATATCCGCATTGCCTACAGGACATTAAAACGACCTCCCTCTCAACAAGTAGCCGATCGGTCTTCCACCTTGAGATCCTGGCTCGACTCATGTGGACAGCCAGGTGGAAAAGGCCGTAGATTGGTGGAGAGAGATCCCCCATGGTTCTGGGGAAGAAATCCATACATCGAATGTTGAGCCGGGAGAGGATGAATGAATCCCCCTAAGGAACGGATGTCTCCACTCGCCCAAGGAGAGCCCGCGTATGGATTGTTCCTCCAGCAAGCCTCCCATCCCCCCCCAGCCGCCATCCAATACCTCCACCTGTTCCTGAGCTATCGCTACGGGCTGGAGATCTTGGAAGCACAATCGTTGCCCGAAGCCACCGCACTATCGCACCAGCATACCACGAGGATTCGCAGTGTCTTTCTTTTTATCGATCAAGAAATCCGTCCGTCTTCTCTCACCGTATTGAATCAACGGGGCCAGATTCCACTGTTTCTGCTGGTACCTTCTTCGGCGGTGGATATCCATCGGTCGCGCTTCCACTCTCTCGGAAAGGTGTTTGTGTATGCCTGGGAGGAATTGTTCAAGGTCTCGGATGCCTCCCTGCAACAGGCAATTGAGACGGAATTGGGCCAGGCAGGCCTGGATGCTCTTCCCGACACCTCCCAGGAAGTACCTCCGGAGGTGTGGCAAAAGAAGATAAGGCAGCGGTTGGCCGAGGTTAACACGCTCCCTACCCTACCTGAAATCGCGCTACGCCTCATGCAATTGCTGAAGGATCCCCAGACCACCGTCGAAGAGTTGGAAACGCTGTTGAGCACCGATCCAGCGATTGTGCACCGGCTGTTACAGGTTATCAGCACGCCCATCTTTACCGGAACAAGCGGCCGTAAATCGTGGACCTTAAAAGAGGCCATCGTGCGGCTGGGATTGAAGCAGGTGGGGAGCCTTGCCCAGCAGATCAAGCTCATCAATGCGTTTGTCCGCCCCGAGGGCAGTGCTTTCGATCTGCGTCGGTTCTGGGAGCATTCCGTGGGCTGCGCCCTCATTGCTGAGCGACTCTGCAGCCGTCAGATTCTATCGTTACCCGAACCCGTTGCCTTCGATCGCTACTGGATTGCAGCCTTGCTGCACGACCTGGGGAAACTGATCCTGGGTTTCTTTTTCTGGCCCCACTTTGAGCAGATATTGAAAAAGCAGAGCCGTCCTGAAACGCCCTTCCACTGGGTAGAAACCCGATTAGGCCACGAGATCACGCACGAGTATCTGGGACAATTGCTGTTGGAACGCGCCCAGGTCGAAGCAGAAGTGGTAGAAGCGGTCGCCACGCACAATAGTACGGGACGGCGCCCCGGAACTCTGGTGTGCCTGATTCATGTGGCCGACAACCTGTGCAAAGACCTGGGGTTAGGGTATCTGCCGCACGAGAGAGGAAATTACAACTCGTCTGTCCTGGCCACGGTAAAGCTGACCGTAGAAGACATGGGTATTCTGAAGACGGGATTGGAAGAGACGATTGTCGAAGATATTCAGGATGTCGTTCACCAATGTATCTCGGAGTAATTCGCGGCGAGAAGCACGCTCTCCTGATGTTTTCTCGCCCGTGCGTTGTGACGATCTCTTAGTCCTTATAGCCAATTGGGCTACTCCGTATCCAGCACGGTACGTACAGTCTGGAGTAGGGTCACTAACCTTACAGGCTTCTCAAGAAGGGCTTGCATCCCTTCCAGGTTTCTTTCAGGTCCCTGGATGCCGGTAAAAACGACCACTTTCACCTGGGGATCAATAGCTCGGAGTTGAGAGAAAACTTCACCTCCCCACTGGTCTGGCAGTCCCAAATCCAGAAGGACCAGATCGATATCACAGGCACGCTCCTGGTAGATGGCCAGTCCGGCTTCGCCCGTCTCCGCTTCCAGGACGACGTATCTCATACGCGCCAGGATCGTGGCGACGGTCTGTCGAATCGTCGGCTCATCCTCTATGTGGAGGATTGTCTCAGATCCGCAAAGCTGCTCTATCCGTTGTTCGCTCATCTGCAGTTTCTTCTCACCCTCCATGTACCCTCGGTTCTTCAATCCCATCCTCCGCTGTCCCTGTCCGGTGAGTTGCGCATGACCGCTGGCTCTACCTTCAGCGAAGCAACAGAAGTTTCCGCGTCTCCTGCTGCCCCTCATCTGTCCGCAGCCGGTACACGTAGACGCCACTGGCCAACGCCCGGCCGTCGTCGTCGCGACCATCCCAGCGCACGGTATACGTGCCGGCTTCCCGCGCTCCCTCCACCAACATCGCCACCCGCTGCCCGGCCAGATTGAAGATCGCCAGATCCACACCAGCAGCGGTCGGCAGCGCAAAGCGGATCACCGTGGCGCTATTGAACGGATTGGGGTAGTTCTGGTCGAGAATGAAGGACTGCGGAAGAGAGGTGACCTTGGTTCCGGTCACCGCCGTGGTTAATGGTGGTGGCGTTGTCGCGACCAGGCGGATGTCATCTAGGTAGAGGGTGCCTCTCAATCTGCCGGAGAAGATTATACTGCTCAATGCACCCCCAGGCCCCATGGGCGACAGGGGTATTTCGATCACCTGCCAGGATCGATCTTCCATATCCACATAAGCACTATTGGGATCTTCGGAAAACAGACTCATCCTTTTAAAGCCAACCAGAGTCAGCTCCAACGCAGTCCCGCTGGCATCTCCCGGATGAATAGCGAACCGAAGAGCATCGTATCCTGTGATATCTATCGGTTCGGCTGATAGGCAAGTCACTCTCCAATTTCCATCCGTCCGCAATTCAAGCCCCTTGGTCCCCTGGTGGCTGTGCGTCGTCGCCTCCGCATCCAGTTCCACCTTCAGTCCGGAAGCCCATTCCCAGCCCTCCCCCAGCATGTCTCCAAAGAGCACCAGGTCCTCGCTCGGTAGAACGGCGAGGGTTCGCGATAAACGCGTCCAGTAGGATCCAAGGGATGTTTCCTGGTCGACCAGCACCGAGATCGTCCTCGGTCCATTGGGTGGTTCGATGGCAAGGGAAACGGATTCCAGCCGATAGATGCCGTCCTCGAAGGCCGTCAACGGTACGGTCTCGGAACCGCCCAGTGCGCTCAGATCGGCCGTTACGCGGGTTATCTCGGCATCGGGCTCAAACGGGACGGGGCGGATCGACAGCTGGCAATCGACCGATGAGCCCACCACCAGGGAACCTGGAAGAGCGCTTTCCCATACCACCGGTCGCGTCTCGTGGTATTTTCCCTGCCCCTCGATGACGCGAATCCTCTGGTCGGCGGGAATATCCGTCAGCACATCCTCCTGGCCGGATGGCCAGTGGATCTCCAGACGATCCACCTGGGTACGATCTCCCAGACCGAAATGAGCCACCATTTCGTCCTGATAGTATCCATTTCCTCCCGCCATTTCCCGCATCTGACGATGCTCTCCAGAATAAACCCAGAGACGTGCACCAATACCGTTGCGATTGCTCTCGACACCTGCCAGTTCCACCTGCAACCAGTGGTTGCCATTGCCGTTATTGCGATACAGCCGCCCGAAATAAGGGGGGCGTTCAATATCATTATCGTCTCCGAACCATACATCCAGGAAGCCGTCTCGATTGTAATCGCCTAAAGAGAGGGTTCCGCCTACATCGTCTGATACACCCCATTGGGAGGTTCCGTCTTCGAAGGTGCCACCCCCTTTGTTGAGGAAGAGGGAACCGGGATTTGCAATCAGCAAATCGAGATCTCCATCGTTGTCAATATCGGCCAGATTGGGTGACAGGAGATTCTGAGCACCTAATGCCGCTAACCCTACTGACTCGGTGACATCCAGGAACGCTCCTTCTCCCAGATTCAACAAAAGGACGGATCGCTCTATCAGGGATCCTCCCCCTGCCGCTAGGAAAATGTCCGAATCCCCATCATTTTCGATATCTCCTGCGGCCACTCCGAAGGCTTCTCCCGGATGGCTTATTTCATTAGTAGTCGCATCCAGGAAATTCCCCTTTCCGTCGTTCAAAAAAAGGCGATTGGGATCTTCATACACGCCTAAGTAGAGATCCGGCCAGCCGTCCCCGTTGAAATCCCTGGCGACCATTCCTCCATTACTCCCCCCCTGGTGCCCCATCTGCAAATCCAGGCCGGTTTCTCCGGTCGCGTCGGTGAAAGTACCATCGCCGTTGTTGCGGTAGAGCCTGTTCCGTAAGGTAGCAATATAATACTTCAGATTTCCCGTATAGAGATCCAGAAATCCATCCGAATCGTAGTCCAACCAGATCGCGTTGTCTGTCGGCAGCAACTGGTCCAACCCGGCCTGCCCCGTCACATCCACAAAAGTGCCCCGATCGTTGCGCAGGAGTTTGTTATGGCCCTCAAATCTCCAGGATCCGACCGGCACAAAGAGATCCAGATCTCCGTCGTTGTCATAGTCTCCGAAAATCGCCCCTCCTCCTTTGGAATTCGGACTCAGGTCCACCTGGATGGCATCGGTACGCTCTGCGAGCTTCCCATTTCCCTCGTTATGTAGCAGAGCAACTCGACCCCGAGGAATAAGGTTGAATTCGGTACAGAACAGATCTGGCCAACCATCGTTGTCATAATCCCCGAAGCCGGTACTCCGGCTGGCCATGAGCGAAACACCGATCTCCTCGGTCACATCTGTAAAAAGCGTCTGTCCCTCCCCCGCTTCGGCCAATAAACTGATACATGAGAAGGCGCAACACAGAGCGAACAAACGGCGAAATCCGGCAATAGTCATCCTTCATCCTCTCAGCGAAGCGACATTAGTTTCCGCGTTGCCACCTGCTGCCCGTCGCCTGTCCGCAGCCGGTACAGATACACGCCACTGGCCAGCGCTCGTCCGTCATCGTCCCGCCCATCCCAAAGCACCGTATACGTCCCGGCTTGCCGTAGTCCTTGCGCCAGCGTCGCCACCTTCTGCCCGGCAAGGTTGAAGACCGCCAGTTCGACATCGGCAGTGGCAGGCAGCGCGAAGCGGATCGTCGTGGCGCTATTGAACGGATTGGGGTAGTTCTGGTTGAGGGAAAAGGACTGGGGGAACGTGGTACTGCATTCTTCGATGACGGCGGTGGTGGATAGCGGTGGCGTTGCGGCGACCAGGCGGATGTCGTCGAGGTAGAAAGTGCCCTCCATATTTCCCTGAATGGTGACATTTCTCATTGGCCCGGCCAATTCAAAGGCTTCCAGCGGGATCTCCACAATCTGCCATTCTTTGAGGTCCACATCCACGCGGGGGGCTTCTGCTTCGTCACGCAGGAAATTATCCAAAAGTCTTCCACCGCTTAAGAAAGCTGAGAAATGGCTGGTATCCGACTTTTCCAGATCTCCCGGATGGAAGGCAAAGCGTATGGCTCTGTACCCCAGAGGCAACAGGGGTTCATCCGGTATGAGCTGAATTCTCCACTTGGCGGTTGATCTGGAAGGCTTCGCCACCTGGAAAGAACTGGAAACATCCCCTTCGTAGACAGGCCCATCAGACGTGAAGTGCACCGATCCGGCTCCTTCCGAACTCTCCACCTGCCAACCCTCCAATACGTCATCGCCCATGATCTGTATATCCTCTGCCGGAAAGAGTTGCCCCAGGGGCATCAATCTTCCCAGCACGATATCACGCAGACCACCCGTATTGACTCCCTGGTTTGCCAACACCACTATGGCGATCCCGTGATCGGGCAGATAATCCATCGACGAGATAAACCCCGGTATGCCTCCGCCGTGGCCAAAGGCTGCGCCCAACAAGGTATTTGAACGAAAAACTCCGAATCCATAATTGCCCTTTTCGACGGTGAGCATCTGCTCCAGGGAAGCCGATGCCAGCACCTCTCCTCCGTAAAGGGCCGATGCCCAATGAGCCAAATCGCCCACCGAGGATACCATCGCTCCAGCAGCCCAAGCCCCGGTTTCGATCGCCGTATAAGGCTGCGCTTCGACATCGCTGAGGGTTCCGGAACCGTCGGACACATACCCATGAGCCAGTCCTTCGGGTCCTTCTTCGACCCCGGCGAGAAAGGTGCGATTCATCTGCAACGGCTCAAGGAAACGGTGCCGTATTTCCGCCGCTACAGTCGAATCAGTGGTTTTTTCCACGATCATGCCAAGAAGGGTATATCCAGTATTGGAGTAGCTCCATTGGCTTCCGGGGGCAAAGTTGGGATCATGCCCGGCTGCTATCGCCACTATTTCCTCGGGTTTCCATCTCCTGTTCAGATCAGCGACTGATTCCTCCCAGAAGGTATCATCATCCGTATAGCTGAAGATGCCGCTGGTATGGGTCAACAGGTGGCGGATGGTGATGTTTTCCCCGTTGGGGACGAGACCAGGCAACCACTTCGCTACAGGATCTTCGACGGTCAAAACGCCTTCCTCCGCCAGTTGCATTATGGTGGCGGCCACGAAGGTTTTAGTGATACTGCCGACGCGGAACATGTTTTCCAGCGTCATGGGCGTTTCGGCGTCCCGAGCGGACAGGCCGCTGGCGCCAGCCCATGTCCCGTGTTCAGGAAGAGAAACCGCCATGGCCAGACCGACCGACCCGGAGGAAGCGCGGTAACGGTCTAAGGCTTCCTGTAAAATCTGATCGACTTCCGGATCTATTTGCGCAGTAACAGACTGGCACAACAGAAGGACACAGCACAACAAGAGATGGCACGAGACGATATACCGACGAAATGCGGTGGATTCCATCTTTATCTCCTTATCTCAACAGCAAAAGCTTCCTCGTCTCCACCTGCTGCCCGTCACTCATTCGCAGCCGATACAGATACACTTCGGCCCTCCTGGTTTGACAGAGGAGGGAAGGAGTTTCTCTATCACCTGGGTGCCCAGACCAGTTGATAAAACACCAGCTCATCCAGGTTACCGTCGGTCATATTCATTACCTCACCACTGGCTCGATCCAGTAGGAAGATGTCTATATGATCCTCACTGGCGGCAGTGAAAGCAATCATGCTGCCATCCGGCAACCACGAGGGCTTGCCGTAGGATTCAAAGCCCTCAGCGATTTTTTGCACGTTGGAGCCGTTCGCATCCATCACGAAAATCCCGCTGCCATCCTCTCGGTCGGACCCAAACAGAATTTCGGTGCCGTCCGGGGACCAGGAGGAATAGCCTTCGTTCGCCGGATGATCGGAAAGATTAATCCAGTTCGCGCCATCCGCATCCATCACGAAAATCTCGCGGTTGCCGTCTTCCCCCCCCTCAAGAAAAGAGAAGAGAATCCTGTTGCCGTCTGGAGACCACGAAGGAATAGAGTAAAATCCTGGCATCCCGGTCAATTGGGAAAATTCACTTCCATCGGACCGGATAGAACAAATTTCAGTTGAAAAATCCTCCTCCCCCGGATTGCCCCTGTACCGTACGAAGGCGATCCTCATCCCGCCCGGCGACCACCGTGGCACGACATACTGGAAATCCATCTCCTCAGGTTGGCTGAGACGGCGCAAATTGCCCCCATCCGCGTCCACGACATAGAGGTGGCTTGTCCTTCCCTCTTCAGAGGAACTGTTCTTTGAGAAGGCAATCCGGGTGCCGTCCGGAGACCAGCGTGGACTGCTATAAGCTCCGGACCTTTCGGTCAGTTTCCGCAGACCGCCCCCGTCGGCATCTATCACACAGACATGGGGCTCATACCAGGATGGATTGAGAATATTGGAGACGAAAACGAGTTGGGAACCATCCGGCGACCAGTGGGGTTCTCTGGAGCTTATTTTCTCTTCGCCGAGTAGATTGACGGGAAGAGTGCCGTCCGTTCCGCCGATGAAAATGTTGACGTGGTTGTGTCTATTGGACGCGGTAAAGGCAAAGCGGAAGAAGGGAAATTCTACAGACGAACCCTCTTCTTCCTCCTCATTAGGCGAATCCTCTCCCCCCCCTTCGTATTCCTTCAAACTGACCTCCACCCCCTTTGCCATCAGCCCATCGAGATGCCGTATCCGGGAATCTTCATTCAGAGGATTACCCGAAAGTTCCAGAGTTTTCAAATTATCCAAACCGAGAAGCGAGGAGATATCCTCCACCGCATTGAAAGACAGAAGAAGAATCTCCAGACGCTGTAAGGAAGAAAGGGGCGAGACATCCCCAATCTCGTTGTTCTCCAGATCAAGGAAAATGAGATTGTCCAGGGTCGACAGAGGAGTTAAATCGCGGATCTCGTTATCTGCCAGGAACAACCACTGCAGATTTTCCAGATTCTCGATCCCCTTCAAATCCCCTATGTTTTGTTCTCCCGGTCCCAGCTGTGCCAGGGTGAGTAACTCGACTTGAGTCAGCTGACCTTCGGGTTTGTCCAGCGCCGCTCGAACCGCCGCTTCCAGACTGGAATCGGCAAAGACGACACCCTCTATTCCATGGATAGGCTGTTCTTCGCCATCCACCCTATGTAAGGGATTGATTTCAGCTTCGTCCTGTCCACAACCGACACTCCAGATCCCCCACGTTATTATCATCCAAAGAAAGGGCAGCGTTTTCATCCCAGCGGTTCCTGTACTTTTCGTAGCAGAGAAAGAAAAATCATCCTCTTCTCAGCGAACCCAATTGAGGCGTTAGCGGACCAACACCAATTTCTGCGTCTCCATCTGTTGCCCTTCGTCTGTCCGCAGCCGATACAGATACACCCCGGATGCCAGCTCCCGTCCGTCGTCGTCGCGGCCGTCCCAGCGCACTGTATAGGTCCCAGCTTCCCGCATTCCCTGCGTCAGCGTCGCTACTCGCTGTCCGGCCAGGTTGAAGATCGACAGTTCGATATCCCGACGCTCCGGCAGGGCGAAGCGGATCACCGTGCCCGCGTTGAACGGATTCGGGTAATTCTGTTTCAATGCGAACGTCAACGGCCGTCCTGCCGCGCGATCCTCCACCACGGCGGTCGATCCCGACGACGGCTTGGCCGGCACCAGGCGCAGGTCGTCGATGTAGAAACTGCCGGTGAAATCCCCCGAGAAATCTATAGCGGCGATCGGCTCTTTCAACTCAAATTGCTCGAAGGGAATCTCCATGACCTGCCACTTCGCTGCGGTCAGGTCGATACGTCCATCACTCAGCAGATCCACTTCCTTCCCCCGGATCCACACACTCAGCTCTTCCCCTGCCGAAGCGGAGAGATCCCCGGGATGGAAGGCGAAGCGCAGTGCCGCGTACCCCGTCCAGTCGAATAGTGCTGTCGGTTGGCAGCTCAACCACCAGTCGGAACCGGCGCGGACAGCCAGCGCTTCGTTCCCGGTGAAGACGGTTCCCCGCTCCTGCGGATCGATCTCGACCCGACTCGCGTCGCCCGGAGTCAGTAAAAATAGATCGAAATTCCCCGTGCGGTTGGAGGCAAAGGCGATCCGGTTGCCGTCCGGAGACCACGCTGCCTCCATATCGTGGGCGTGGCTACGTATCATTGCCGACGGGTCCGTGCCGTTGGCGCCCATCACATAGACATCCGCTGGGCCTATGCTGTTGCGATATGATTCGAAGGCTATCTGCGTCCCGTCTGGAGACCAGGCAGGGTAAAAATCTTGGGCAGGATCCCGGGTCAGATTCACCGGATTGCTGCCATCCGCGTCCATCACATAGATCTCACTGTTGCCGTTCCGGTCGGTGTGGAAGGCGATCCTGTTCCCATCCGGGGACCACGAGGGAACACTATCATGCTCGTCGTGGTTTGTGAGGTTGATCGGGTTGCCCCCATCCGCATCCATAGCATAGACCTCCCGATTATCGTCCCGGTCGGTAGAGAACGCGATCCTCGTCCCGTCCGGCGACCAGGAGGCCTGGAACTCCTCTGAATCACTCATAGTCAGGTTGGTCGGATTGCCGCCGTCTGCGTCCATCACATAGATCTCAAAGTTGCCATCCCGATCGGAGTGGAACGCGATACTCATCCCATCCGGCGACCAGTGAGGGTACTTATCTTTAGCCGGATCATCAGCCGGATCACGCGTCAAGTTGACCGGAGCACTGCCGTCTGTCCCAATCACATAGATCTCAAAGTTACCGTCCCGCTCTGTGTGGAAGCACAGCCGTGTTCCGTCCGGAGACCAGGAGGCCCCGGCATCGAAATCAGGATGCTCTGTCACGCGCGTCAGCTCCTGGCCGTGCCAGGTCCAGTCCTCTCTCCCCCCACCGCCGAAGAGATCGACATCCTCGTCCGGCAGCACCGTCAGCCTCTTCGACAGCTGGACCCAGTGATCCCCCAGGGAGGTCTGCTGTTCGATGTTTACGAACGCCGTGTAAGTACCCCGCAGCGCATCGATCTCCAGCGAACTGTCCAGCCGGTACACGCCATCCTCGTCCGCTTCCAGGAGAAGGTCGGCCGGTCCTCCGAGTTTGCTCAGATCGGCGGTGACCCGGGTGATGGTGGCATCCGGGTCGAAGAACGCCGGCCACACCGCTATCTCTATTGCGCGTTGGGTCTTCCGGGTCACCTCATCGGGCAGGCTGTGCTCCCAGCGCGTCGGCTGCACCGCATGGTATCCCTCCCTGCCCTCGAACACGCGGATCTTCTGATCAGCCGGGATATCCATCAGCACGTCCACCTGTCCCGATGGCCAGCGGATCTCCAATTCATCCACCTGCGTGCGCCCACCCAGGCCGAAGTGCGCCACCATCTCGTCCTGCTGCTCTCCCAGTCCACCCAGGATCTCCCGTATCTGCCGCAGGTCGCCAGCTGTGGCGATCAGCCGCGCCCCAATGCCGGTGCGGTTGCTCTGTATGCCCACCAGTTCCACCCGCAACCAGTGGTTGTCGTTGCCGCGCCGGCGAAGCAAAGTGCTCATCATAGCAGACCCGCCGGCGGAAAACACATCCAGGAAACCATCCAGGTCGTAGTCTCCCCAGGCGGCAATCATACTGGCCCTCGTCAACCCGACATGAACCTCGGTGGAGTGATCGACGAACAGGCCGCTCCCGTCGTTCAGGTAGGTAGCCGGAGGATTTGACACCGCCAGGTCGAGATCTCCGTCGTTGTCGATATCCACCAGACTCGGGCCAAAGCGCGACTTTTTACTCAATTCGGTCAGACCCACCCCTTCCGTGACATCCATGAATGTCCCATCTCCCCAATTCAGGAGCATGACCGACCGCCACCCGGGCCTCCCACTGGGGATATTCGTCGCCTGGAAGATATCCAAATCCCCATCGTTGTCGATATCCCCCACGGCGACCCCCGCACTCGGACCGACCGCAGCGATATCCTCGGTAGTGGCATCCTGGAACCTTCCCTGGCCATCGTTGTGGAACAGACGGTTGGGACCATTGTTCACACCTACATACAGATCCGGCCAGCCGTCGTTGGTAAAATCGGCGGCAGCCAGGCCCAGAACGGTCGTTCCCGCCCCCGGATTCAACACGCCCAACCCGGCGGCTTCGGTCGCCTCCGTAAAGGTGCCGTCGCCGTTGTTATGGTAGAGCTTGTTGCGGAGATGTACCGCATCCTCCGTGTACTCAGACCACTCCCAGTAACGGGCCACGGTGTTGCATTCGTACAGGTCGATAAACCCGTCCTGGTCGTAATCCAGCCAGATCGTATCCATGGAAGGGAGCGTGTCGGTCAGACCGGCTTCCAGACTTACATCCGTAAAGACACCGCCATCGTTGCGCCCCAAGGCATCCTGCCCAAAAGTAATCCCTGGAGAGGGGGGATGGGAAAACAAATCCAGATCCCCGTCGTTATCGTAGTCCCCGAATATGGCCTGCGGGCTAATTAGAGCTTCCGGCAGGGGTTGTGCGCCAAACCGGCCGTCTCCCTCGTTGTGGGCCAGAATCTCCCCCAGGAAGAGATCCGGCCGGCCATCGTTGTCGTAGTCCCCCCAGGCCGGGAAAGCGCCGGAATGGGTCAACACATCCCAACTCTCCCGAGTCACATCTGTGAAGTAGGGTTGCCCGATGCCGGATCCGGTCCACAGCAGGGAGCAGCAGAAGAAAACAAAAGGTCGTGTTATCGAACGGTAGGAGTGGGAACGGGCCATGATCGATCCCTCCTGATGAGGGTGAGAAAGATGGGGGGCACAGAGCAGATGATAGGCGCGAACATTCCGGAAAAGTGGACAGTTTCACCCATAGAATACGAAAATGCAAACGCCGTGCCAAAAACAAAATCAGCGGCTGGAGATGCGCAATAACTCGTTGATATTTATGGAATAGTGAGAAAATCAGAGGAGCGTGGTTCAGAATCTGCCATCCGCGCCGTGTCCAGCTTTCCGGACAAAACCGAGCTCGGAGCGGCTTTTCGTCCAGGATCTCAGACTTTCCGTCCACTTTCCTGGCCTGGACAGACGCACGGCTTTGGTAGGATGACCAACCACGTCAACGCGGCCACCTGGCAGCGAGAATAGCCCCCTGGTGACCCCGTGTTACTCCAGGTCTTTCCATTTCCCATTTGAGTTAGAGATACTTTCCATGTATCTGGAACTCGGAGATTGTCCGCCACCATTTTCCAACAGCTTATGCTCTCCGTTCCGAGTAGCTGCTCTCAATAGTATCTTGACCTCGGTCCCCAGACAGAACCCAAAACGACTCCGTCAGATCGCCCGTGCCGGGTGATCACGGAGTCGTGAGGGTAGGAGCCTGTCGTGAGGACCGCCGTTCTATGGGCGTCTCAGCGGCTTGACTTTACATAAAGTTTATTTCTGCGACACGAGAATTTTATCCGGGATGCCTTTACATAAAGAAACATAAAAAGACACCCGCGTTACCACAGGTATCTCAGCAAACCCCACACGATCTGAAGCGCCAGCATAGCGACCGCAGCGCCCAGGATCAGGCGACCCACTTTAGCGATGGCATCTTCTGAGTGCATCTCTCTATGCCTCTTCGTGAGGACATCCATAGAGGACGGCCGAGTAGGCGTAATCGCTTGTCGAGAGGATCGCCGTGGTAGCACCCGTGGCGAAATCGTCTCCCTTACACGAACTGATCCTCGGAATCGCCACGCACGATGCTGATCTGTCCCTGCTCCTCCAGCTGGCGCACCTGCTGCACGATACGCAGCTGCACCTCTTCCACTTCGCTCAGACGCATCGGTCCCAGAAACTCCATCTCCTCGGTGATGAAGGTGCGCACCCGCTCGGACATGTTGCCCAGTATCTTGTCCTTCATCTCCTCGGCCGATCCCTTGAGAGCCACGACCAGGTCCTTCTGATCGACTTCGCGCATCAGCGTCTGGATCTCGCGATCGGTCAGCTTGGAGATGTCGGCAAACACAAACATCAGGTTGCGCACCGCTTCGGCCACCTCCGGATCCTGACCGTCCATCTGGTCGAGGACGTTTTTCTCGACGGTGGAGCCGGTCAGGTTGAGGATGTCGGCCACTACCTTGGGACCGCCCACATCCTGATTACCTCCCAGCATGTCGCGCAGGGAGGCTTCCAGGCTCTCCTCGATCTCCTTGATGACACTGGGAGTGATGTTCTCCATGGTGGCGATGCGGTAGGCGACATCCGACTGCATGCGTTCGGGCAAATTGGCCAGGATGCCCGAGGCCTGGGGGGCGTCCAGCTGGGAGAGGATGAGGGCGACGGTCTGGGGATGCTCGTGGGAGATGAACGGCGCAATCTGTTCGGCCGCCACGTTTTTGAGGATGTAGAAGCCGGAGGAGACCTTGTTGGTGACCCGTTCGAGGATCTCCTGGGCTTTGCGCGGTCCAACCGCCCGTTCGAGGGCGGCACGGGCGAAGTCGGCCCCTCCCTGGCTGACCCACTCACCAGCCATCAGGTGCTGCTCGAAGTCCTCCAGCGCACGGTCGACGATGTCGCTGGACAGACTCTTCAGGCTGGCAATCGCCTGGGTGATCTCTTCGACCTCATATTCACTCAGGTGCTTCATCACCTCGCCGGAGATTTCCTCACCCAGGGCGACCATGATGATGGCGATTTTGTCCAGTTGAGGAATATCAGACTCTTCCTCTTCCCCATCCCCTTGCGTCGGTTCATCATACTGAGCCATGGATTCGCTCCGGGTCTCTTTCGCGCAGGGGGTTAGGGCCTGCCTCTATTTATATATCGGCCTTGATCTCCCTTTCGGCCAATATCTCGGCTAACCAAGGTAGGATCATCCGAAAAGGCCTCGACTCAGGAGAGCTAAGCGGTCCCCAGGAGGATCGTCCTCTATTCATCCTACTCTCCACTATACCCCATTTCCGCCAGCGAATCAAGAAAAACCGACCCCTTCAATCGCTTGTGCGAGATGATCTCGGAGCCGCTGGGGTTTGGATACACTATAAATCCTCAAACTGTCGCTGCCACGCGATACTTCATTCCAACCCTCTACCCATCCCCTACCCCTCCACCTCCTCCAACCTCGCCGCCACCAGTCGCTCTCGGAACGCACCCCAGAACAGATCCAACGCCTCGATCACCATATCATGCTTCTCGGCCTCCTCCATATGCTGCGCCGCCACGCCCTCCAACTCATCCAGCACCATTTTCACGCCCCTTTCCCAGTCCATCTCGACGCCCAACCCGTGATGGGAACGACTATCGGACTGCCCGCACCTTTGCCAGGATCTCAACCTTTACTTTCTCAGGCAAGTCTGGCCATTCTTCTACCAATTCGGCCAGGTCTTCGGGCAGCCCATCGGCGTACACTCTACGTACACTCTTTTTGTGTGTACTTGTGTTGCGGGAATGTTTTGGGTCTGTTAGGTTTTGTTCCGGTGCGGGATCTGAAGAATCGCCTAATGTCTTGTTTTGTAGCGATTTCGCAGATCTATGTGAAGTTTCTGTTTCTAAATGAGTTACAGGCTCTTGGGGTTCAAATCCCTCCTCCGCTACCAAATCTTCGAAAACGCAACCCTGTATTATCAGCGGGGTTGCGTTTTCTGTTTCTGCACCGACGGCCTGCGCAAGAATGCTGTATATTTTACAGCACATATCCTATAAGCATCACCCGAAATCACCAATCGAGGATAAGTTACCATAACCGGATAATCTGCCCACCGGACCGCTTCCCTGGGTTCGCATCGCCAGAGAATTGCTAACTTTTTGCGCCCCTCGGGCATCTTACTACTGCAAGGCCCGGACGCGAGTTCGGAGAGCACGCGCTGCCGCCTTCAAATAGAGGGGACCGAGGGTTTCGGGAAAAGAGAGATTGACGCGCAAAGGGATGTTCCAACCTGGCAATTCATTCGAGTGACGAATTGCGCAACCCGCCATCAGGCCAAAGCTGGAGGACTGCCATGAGAAGACCGTTTCTGCTGAGTTTGTCGATCTTGATCCTTCTTCTCTCCATCGACGCGGCTCCCACTCAGGCCGAAATCAAACGATGGCGAGTGGGTGATTCGACCCACCCGTGGGATCTCACACCGGTCACCGGTCGCCTCTCGTGGGGGCAGGGATGGGCAACCGAAATCCTCACCGACGACGACAGCGACGGGCTCATCGACGAAGATCCGATCGAGCTGGTCGACAACGACGGCGACGGACGGGTCAACGAGGATGGACCCGATCCGCAGATCGACAACGACGGCGACGGACAGATCAACGAAGATCCCATCGACCGCCAGGACAACGACGGCGATGGTCTGATCGATGAAGATTCGATCGAGGCGTTCGACAACGACATCGACGGGCTCATCGACGAGGATGGACCCGATCCACAGATCGACAACGACGGCGACGGTCTGCTCAACGAAGATGGCCTGATGAGCAATGGCGACGACGACTACGACGGAGCCAGCAACGAAGACCCACCCGACGGCGAGGACAACGACGGCGACGGGCTCATCGACGAGGATGGTCCTCTACTGACAGACGATCCGGTGGCCCATGTGACCACCTGGCTGCGGCCGATCCGCCTGGACAGTCTGCGCAATCTGGCCACCCTCCTCAACGAGCGCTACTTAGAAGGAGAGTTCGGCGGGGTTCGGGGTACTACCGACTTACTCACTCCGTTCATGGATATCCCCAGCGAATACGGCTTCCGACGGGAGCGGTCCGATCCGTTCTCGGCCGACTTCTTCGGCGTCGGCAGTTCCCGCTCCACCTATGGCGACATGGTCGACGGCAATATCTTCACCGCCAACGGCACGGCCGAAGCGCGAGGTCGCACTCCGTCCTTCAACCTGAAGGGATTCTACTACATCAACCGGATCATCTTCCACCCCCGTCCCACGCTGCCCAGCGCCACGGCCGACGACTACTGGGTGCGCTACGGCGATCAGACGACCATCGACGAACGCAACGAGATCGTCCAGGCGTGGAAGACCATGGTCAACCGCATCAGCGGACAGAAAGGAATCTTGACCAAAGACATCGCCTTCCCCCAACCGATCATGGCTGGCCGCATCGACATCCGCGCTTTCGACCTACAGGGCGTCTACGTCGAAACGGCGGAGGGGATGGTTTTCGGCGAGGGGTATCCCCTCGATGCCTCCTTCTACTCGGAGATCATCGACGTGGGTACTTCCACGCCCCGCTTTCGTCGCTACAGCAAGGAGATGGAGCAGTTTCCCGCCTCCCAACGCAGCAGTTTCGAAGGGGAATATCCAGATCGTCCGGGCAGCGGAGTCAACTGGGGACGAGTGCGCTGGCGCGGACGGCGGGTGGACGAGGAGGGCGATGTGCGCATCCAGTTTCGCGTTGGCAACACGCCGGACACCCATATCTACCAACGCCGTCTGGGTGCCGGACTGACCGACGACCGGGATGCCGACGGTCTGCCGCTGGATGTCTTCGCCTGGCTCAAGCTCTCCGAAGGTCAGGTGCAGGAACGCTCCCTGCCCTACAACGAGATGGGTCTCGATCTGGGCGTCGATGGTCCGCAGGGATGGAGCTTCTGGAGTGCTCCTTTCAAGTTTGAGGACGGTCTCATCGACGACTCTCTGCCCCCTGAGCAGTGGAATGAGATGGGGGTCCCCCTGCCCCTGCCGGGTGGCACTCGCTACGTCCAGTTCCGCATCCTCTTCGACAGCACCATCGATTCGGCGGTGCAACTGGACTTCATCGAAGTGGACTACGATGTCCCGCTGGTGACCGGCGGCGTGCTGGCCGAGATCTTCCCTCCCCGCGTGCCTCTGGGAGAGCAGGTTTCCTTCCAGTATTTCGTGCGTCCGCAGTTTGAGCGGGGAGAGCGCACGACCTTCAATCGTCTGGAGATCGAGGTTCCCGACATCCATACGCGGATCGACACCCTCCGCTTTGACGGT
>Ga0257125_1000292_pt1 | contig 69829 bp, 97 predicted proteins | sample SI106_200metaG_FD_190183 | JGI IMG/M metagenome (GOLD analysis project Ga0257125, IMG submission 190183) | Marine microbial communities from Saanich Inlet, British Columbia, Canada - SI106_200 | ecosystem: Environmental > Aquatic > Marine > Inlet | place: Canada: British Columbia | collected... | reverse complement strand
CGGCATCGCTCAGGCCGGCACCGCTCAGGTCGGCATCGCTCAGGACGGCACCGCTCAGGTCGGCATCGCTCAGGACGGCACGGCTCAGGACGGCATCGCTCAGGACGGCACGGCTCAGGACGGCACCGCGCAGGACGGCACGGCTCAGGTCGGCACCGCTCAGGTCGGCATCGCTCAGGACGGCACGGCTCAGGACGGCATCGCGCAGGACGGCACCGCTCAGGTCGGCATCGCTCAGGACGGCATCGCTCAGGACGGCACGGCTACCTTTCTCACCATAAGTCTCTACCCAAATCTTATGCTCTGCGAGGATCTTTTTCAGGTCCATGATAATCTCCTTAAATTGTGGTTTCGACCGTTTCGGCCCACTGCGGATATGTATCAGCCATCTCAGCCATCTTCTCTGCATAGATCAGCGATCCGACTTCATTAGGATGATAGCTCATCATTATATCAAAGAGGGCGTGGTAGGCTGCTTTGAACTCTGAGAAGGTCATTGTGATTCTCCTATTGAATGTGAGGTGGGTAGAGTATTTGATTGTGATTGTGCCGTTTTCAAAAATCCCCATTATATCAGTAGATGTTTCAGGATAGCTGATAAGACCGTATTTGACTGCCGTTACTACAAGGCCATCTCTCCGCGTATTGAGTATTTGCATTGGCTCTTGTTTGCTGCGCCTTTTGGCTTCTCTGATTGCTTCTTGTTTGGCTGTAAGTTTCATTTTATTATCCTTTTTTAACCTACTTATAATATAGTAAATAGTTTTATATAGGTCAAGAGTTATTTTAAAATAGTTTGACTTTTTTTTATATCACCTTATATTAATCACAGGGGATAGACGCTTACCGTCTAAGCCCTATTTTTATATGCCAACTATTTCTTTAGCGATGATCTGTCACAACGAGGGTGCTACCCTTGAGAAAGCCATCCAATCAGCATTGCCTTTTGTTGATGAGGTGGTTATTGGAGTAGATAAAAGCTCTACTGATAACACCGCTGAGATAGCCAAGATGTATGCTACGCCGGGTAAATACTTTGAGTATGAGTGGCGGGATGATTTCTCATGGGCGAGAAATCAGGCTATCAAGCGATGTGAGATGAGCCTGGTATGCGTGGTCGATGGCCATGAGTTTATCCCCGGCGACGATGAGCCTATAGGAGTCAACTGTGCCCGTATGCGGGGGACTGATCCTAATACGGTTCAGGTTCCCACCCCGATGGCTCTGTTTGATAATATCCACAAAGAGGGATTACCCGAGGGGATGGATGTAGCCTGTATCACCTTAGCAATGAACGTGGACGAGTGGGGCATACCACAACTATTCTTCCTACAACCACGGATATTCAGGAACACAGGCGAGATCTATTATCAGAACCCTGTCCATAATGCATTGATGGGATATGATCAAGAAAAGGCGATGGCTTATCCCGAAGCGATAATTGTTCATAACATGCCACCACAGCGCGAAGCTAAAAGGAAGAAGCAACGTGGTAAGATGAACTTCTCTGGGCTAATGGCTGATGTGCGCGAGGAGCGCAAGAAGCCCATAGAGGATCAAAATGCGCGTCCCTTCTTTTACATGGGCAATTCTCATGCTGACTTAGGCAATCAAAAACAGGCTATTCATTGGTATGAGCAGTATCTAAAACGATCCAAGTTTGGTGAAGAGCGATACCAAGCCCTTCAACAGTTGGCTGTCCTTGAGCATAGATACCATAAAGATCCTATCAAGGCCCGAGAGTATGCCCGTCAAGCCTCTGAGACGCAATGGCGTCGGTGTGAGCCTCATGTATTGATGGGTGAGATATGCGCCCAGGAAGGCGATTGGGAGCAAGCGATTCATCACTTTGATGTATGCGACATCTATGAAGCACCCCTGACGGTTATGTTTTTGCAGGGATCTGTCTATTCTTATATGCCTGATTTCCAACGGGCACGTTGTTATGCCAATCTCAATAATTGGGGCAAGGCGTTAGAGTATATAGAGCGCGTCCTTACATGGCGTCCTGGCGATCCCGAAGCATTGGCTTTGTATGGCGAGTTTAAGAGCCATCTAAACCACTCAGAGGGACAACCCAACCTTCTTATGGTGGATAGAGTGGGTAGTTTTACCACCGACATCGGGCAGACGTTTACTGACAATGGCTTTTGCGTGTCGCGACAGAATGCTTGCGATAATCAGTGGAAGGCGTGGGCTGATCTGGCGTGGTTCGAGTGGTGCGATGAGAATATCGCCCACTGGTCAAGAGCCGATTGGGATTGTCCTGTCATCGTCCGGTTGCATTCCTATGAAGCGTTTGGCAATATGCCTGAAGCGGTCAACTGGCAAAACATCTCTCACCTCATCTTCGTCGCTCCTCATATACAGCAGCTCGTTCATCAGCGATGGCCCGAACTGGCTAAGGTGCCTCAGTCTGTTATACCTAATGGAGTAAAACTAAATGGTTTGGAGTATAAGGAGCGTAGTCATGGTAAGAGGATAGGATACCTCGGATACCTCAATCACAAAAAGGGTATCGATCTACTGATACAGGCCATGTATTCATTCCCTGAGTATGAGTTCCATGTGGCTGGCTCCTTCCAAGACCCGCACCTTGAGTATTATGCTCTCAACTCATGGGCCGAGATGAGCAATGTGTGGTTTCATGGATGGATAGATAACAAGGATGAATGGCTTGAGGAGGTTGATTATCTTATCAGTCCATCTATAGTAGAATCGTTTGGCTATTCTATTGCAGAGGCGATGGTCAAAGGGATCAAGCCTCTGGTGCACCATCGTCCCGGTGCTATCTGGCCGCAGACATGGCGCACGATGGATGATTTAGAATTGATGATTGATCCACATAGCGAATACAACTCTCAGGCTTATAGGGACCATATCGTCAATAACTACTCGCTGGAGAAGCAGATGAGCATGACGATGGATTTGGTTCAAAGCCTTTTGGCGCATAAACAACAACGTGGCCCTCATCTTGAATTTGCACAGGAGGTAGTATGTCCGAAGATAGATATATAGAGGTATTTAGAGAGTTGCAAATAGATCTCATCGATTCATTGAGTGCTTTTTATAACTGCGTTGATGAGGATTCTGAGATATGGATGGATGATGATAGGGCTTATCGTATCCTTGAGATCTGCCAGGGTGACTCCGATGGTTTTGTCTCTATACCGCTTACGTGGTGGGATCATTTTAAGATAGAGAAGTTGTCCTTTTTTAATTCCCTTTTGAAGCCACCTAAATATCGCAGGATCTATATAGGTAACTCAGGTCAAGATAAGTTCATTAGCGATAAGATGATCGCGATATGGAAATATAGCGCATGAGGGTCTATATAGCCGGTCCCTACTCGCAGGGTGATAAAGAGGTCAATGTGCGTAGGGCCATTGATATGGCAAGCACACTGATGCGATTGGGCCATGTGCCTTTTTGTCCTCATCTTACTCATTATATCCATCTCATCCATCCTGAAGATTACGAGACATGGATGTCACAAGACCTTGAATGGCTCTCTGTTTGCGATTGTGTTATACGTCTAACGGGCGAAAGTGAGGGGGCAGACAGAGAAGTTCTTTGGGCGACTGCTAACGACAAGCCTGTCTATTTCAATCTTGCTGAATTCATGGAGGTGACACCTTGCCAGTGCTGATTTTCATTCTACTCAAGATTTTGGAGATAAGCCTTTTCATCTTAGGTCCGGTGTATGTATGTCGATGGGTGGGAATATTTGTGGAACGATACACCATTATGAGAGACGATGCAAGGGATTTATGTTTGTTCTTGCGGTGGTGTACAGGATGTGTTTTATCTATGGCAGGAATCATCACGATGTATATTTTATGGCTTATTCTCTCCACCCTCATCTCTGTAAATTGGCAATGGGCACAGGAGATAGCCAATGCTCTCTAGCGCAATAATCCCAGTATATAACCAAACACCCGCTTATCTCAGAGCGGCTATCCTCTCCGTTCGTGAGCAGACGGTCCCTTGTGAGATTATCGTGGTGGATGATGGCAGCAATCCACCCTGTCATACAATTGTATGTGATATACCAACAGACAAAGATCATCCCATCATTTATGTGCAGCAAGAGAATGGTGGCGTATCGTCTGCTATGAACAAAGGTCTTGAGTATGCTAATGGTGAGTATATACAATGGCTTTCCTCTGATGATCTTTACCGCGCAGAGAAGACAGAGATACAAACAAAGGCGCTCCAAGATTCCGGTGAGATGATTTGTTATTGCACTTATGAGGAGGGTATACCTACTATTCAGAATGTGTGGCCAGCGGCTCAATATCCGAATAGTAAGTCCCTTTTTGATGGACTTAGGCAGCATAGTTTTATTAATGCCTGTACCGTCATGTGGCATAGAGATGTCTTTGATGAGGTGGGTGAGTTTGATATAAACATGCGTCATATGAACGACACAGAGATGATTTTGCGATGTGCAGAGAGGTATAACTTTGTCGCTGTAGATGCACCTCTTGTTCGTCGGCGTATCCATCCTGGTCAGATGATCAATACACTGCGGCAAGAGGACGAGGCTAAGTCCAAACAAGCCGATCTTGATTATGTAAATAAACGCTATGGTGCAACTCTAAAACTGTGGGTACCTAATGCCAACTAAGATGCAATTCGCTAAATACCTCCGTCGATACAAGCTGGAGGATAATATCTGGAAAGCAACCAACAAGGTAGATCGCCTTCCCCGTAAAGAAGCACAGGACAAGGTGGTAAAGTCGGGGGGAGAATGGCGATTTACTACTAAAGATATATGGGAGGTACTACGCAAATGAGATATGAGGTGCTACACTTAGAGTCTAATTATCTTAACGTATATTGGGGTGTGTTTGATCATTGGGATGAGCGATTCATCTATGTGAGGATCAAGCATAAGATGGCTAAGAAGATATGTCGCCACCTTAACAAAATAGAAGAGCATAACGAGAAGATAAGGGAACTATGGTCGTAGCCGCTTTCTTACAAAATTACAACGGTGTCTTAAATAGCTACCTTCGCCAGTGCCTCACATCTATGTCGGTTGTAGCTGATGTTATATACGTCTATGATGATGGCTCAACGGAGGATGTTAAGTCCATCTATCAGGACTTCGATTGCGTGGTGATATACGGGCGAGAAAATAACTTTCGCCATGAGCTTTTACATAAGCAGAAACTCCTATCTATCGCTCTGCGGAGCAATCCCACATGGCTCTGCTGGTTTGATTCAGACGCCATTCTGGGCGCATGGTGGGAGGATAGGGATCGCACAGAGGATACCTTAGCAAGAGCCAGTCAGCAGAATATTGACCTCATCTTTTTACATAACCTCAACCTTTGGAGAGATAGTTGGTGGTATCGTACAGATCAATCCTATAACGACCTATGGCATGGTGTCTTCTGGCGCAATACGGGGCAGTTACACTACAAGCCTGTAGCCAAATTGCATCAGAAGCAATATCCTTTTTTCTATTATGATACACAGCACTCAACCAATACGACACAACTTCAGCAAGATGACGCGCAACTATTGCACTTCGGCTTTGCCTCTGCCGATGAGATAGCCAAGAAGTATTTCACGTATAGAGACAACGGACAGACAGGATGGGCTTTAGATAGGTTGGTATCAGAGCAAAAGATGATCAACCCACAGACGAATGAGGAGGAGGTGTTTACGCTTGAACCGGCTATGGGTAATTGGTTTCCCTCTTGGTATGATCACGGTAAACCCGCTGAAGAGCCGGAGCCTCTTTTTACTCCCGAAAGGATGATGCTCTATGGTAGCTACGAACAATGGAAAGCAGCCCAATAAAACCGCATCAACGATAGGTGCTATCATTGGCTTGTGGGTCGCTCTGTATGTGATATTCACCTTGGCTCTTTTCGCGTGGAATGGTGCAGATAAAACAGTTACCTGGATATTAGGAGGTTGATAATGCGTATCGCCGTTGTGCATCCCGGCTCGGGCTGGATACTGTCTCATATAGCCAATCGATTAGCAGAGGCTTATCCTGATATTATTGAATCCTATACACCCACCTATCTTACTGAACATATACTTGAAGACTTCAGTCATATTGATGCGTGGGTCTATTGCGATATTCAGAATTGTTATTATGCCATGCTGAAGGAGTATTACTCAAAAGCTATCCACGTAGGATTGTTTACTCATCTGGACAAAGATTCTCCCGAGTCATATCGTTTCCATTGGGGATCGTTGGATGGCGTAGTGCATATGTGCGAACGATATTATCAGATGTTCCTTGATAATCACTTTTTCCATGTTGATAGAATGACGATTATCCGACCCGGTGATGTATCGTCGTTTCCATTCCGTCAGGTGCGTTTTGGTATATGCCAGCGCGGTGAGCATATCGGTAAGGGAGCAGAATTCTTACCGGCTGTCATGGATAATCTTGCTGCTGATGTGGCTGATGGTATTGAGTTGGTGACGTTAGGCAAAGGATGGGAGAATAAAGACTTTGGTGTCTCTCATACCTGTTGGCTTGATGAGTCGTATGATAATTACCCTGCCTTTTATCACCATATAGATTATCTATTGATACCCTCACTGTGGGAGGGTGGTCCAATGGCATTGTTAGAGGCTATGGCGGCAGGTATTCCCATCATCGCCCCTGATGTGGGGTGGGTGCCTGAGATCATGCGCGAGCTTACTACGCTCTTGGACATGGATGGCAAGGACATTGATAGCAATATCGAGGGTGTGACCTATTATCGTCCCTCTCACTTCTGGCTCTATAAGCCGGGAGACATTGATGGGCTTAGTCACATTATTGACTCTATCATGTCGGTTCGTTTAGCCAAGAGACAAGTCGTGGCTTCGATGAGCTATGAGAAGTATGGCCGCGACCTTATGAACTTCATCAATCATCTCAAAGGGCTGCGCGATGGTGCCTTCAGTTAGTCCTATCAACCCTTCTCCCTATGCTGCGCGGTGGCACTCAGGGCAGAGGGTAAGGGTAGTGGATGAGCATGATAAGAATATGGGTGATGGTAACATCTCATACTTGTATGGCATAGGGACAGGACGGCGCGTATCTGTTATGATGGAGTTTCCTGAAAAGATTTTGCTGGATGTATCTATTAAGCAACTGAGGAAAATCTACTGATGAAGAGATACTGTCTGGGTGCTATCCTATTGCTCGGTATTTGCTCGCTTATTGCTCGGTTCTGTTATACACATAACGACGAATATTCAATAGAGAAATGGATAGATAATGCCTGAGATAATCCTTGATCTGGGATGTGGAAGTCACAAGATCGACGGGGCCATCGGCATAGACTACTATCCCTTTGAAGGCGTTGATATTGTCCGCGATCTGACAAGGGGCTTGCCCTTTGGTGATAGCGTAGTCGATGGCGTTATCGCTAAACAGGTGATGGAGCACGTAGACGGAACCGATCTCATATTCTTAGTCGAGGAAGTATGGCGCGTCTGTAAGCCGGGGGCGCAGTTCCTCGTCATCGTTCCTGATAAATCCTCATCAAATGCAGGGAAAGACTTCACGCACAAAAAGAAGGACTGGGACGAGTTCAGTTTTGATATGTGGAAGAAGAATGATGGCGAATACATCATCCACCGAGGACCAGGGTATAATATCAAGGGCGAGTTTAAGGGGTATTCTGATTTGAATTATCAATCAAAGGATCGCACCTATAGATTGGAGGTGGTCAAGTGATAATAAATGCCTCTACTCACAACGCAAGTTGTACATGGACTCATCCCACTATACCCAAAGAGAAGCGCAAAACCTGTAAGAAGTGTGGGCACGAATTATGGGAGGTCGCTGATGTGCGGTCAGGGTCAAAAAGATATGCTTGTGTCGTATGTGAGCCAGGATGGAAGTTCAACAGCCTTTAGAATGGAGATGATAGATTGAGTAATATTACAGCCTATGTCTTGATCAGCCACGACGTACCACTGTTAGAATGGTGTATCACCAATGCCCGAGAGAGAGCAGGGGTGGAGCATGATTGGCTTGTGGTTAATTGGATCAATGATCCCGAAGAAGCCAAGCCGGTAAAGAAGTGGTGTAAAGACAATGGAGTGCGCTATTGTAGTTTTAAGGCAACCGAGGGTGAAGGGACGGAGTGGTTTCTTGAGAATTTATATTCGGGATGGAACGAGGGGTATAAAAAGGCAGAATCCAAGTGGGTAGTGCGACTTGGCTCCGATCAGTTCTTTAGCCAAAACTGGCTGGCGGCACTGATGAACTGCCGCTCTCGTTGGGGTGATCGTGCTGTCTATCATACGTGGACAGTGGAAAGCCCTATCGCCAAGGGGTCGCGCCATGATGTGAGAGACTTTGGCTCTGACTGGCAATCGTTTGATCCTGTTCAGTTCGATCAATACGCCGACCACCTCATCCATAAGTATGGCTCACGGTTGGCTCTTTCTACGCATGAATGTGGCTTGTGGTATAATCATCCCGCAAGGGGGCAGCAGTTGCGTCCTGATGGCTGCACATGGCTACAGACGAGGGATCTATGGGAGGAGTTCGGCCCGATGGATGATAAGCTCAATGATGAGAGCGTGACAGGCGATGTGGCGTATATGGATCGTATCTATGACGGAGGAGTGCCGGGATTCTTGGTGCCACCATCATCGACCTTCCACCTTGTCAGATCGGAATCGAGGCATCTCCAAGAGTAACACTAAATGGTATTTGACATATCTATCATAACTCCTATATTTTTAATAGCGATTTTCTTTTTTAACCAAGGAGGATATGATGGATGCAGTGGCGTATTGGAATAATGTCGAAAAGCATGACTTCTCACGGTGCTGGGTGTGGAAAAGGTGTAAGAATAAAAAAGGATATGGCCTTCTTCAATATGACGGGCCAGACGGCATGGAAAGACATCAGAAATCACATAGAATGGCATGGCGTTTGAGTTTTGGCCCGATTAAAAAAGGTTTACATATATGCCACAAATGCGATAATCCAAGCTGCTGTAATCCATCCCATTTATTCATGGGGACTAATCACGAAAATGTATTAGATAAAATGGAAAAGGGGCGTATGCAGCGCGGAGAGAATACTTCCCGTGCAAAGCTAAATCCGACAAAGGTTCGTGAGATAAGAACAAAATACAAGGCCAATGAGTTTTTGAGTATGGAGACATTAGGTAAGGAGTATGGCGTAACTCCTGGTAGTATTTACAATGTCATTGCCTATATTTCCTGGTCCCATATTGACCCCGAGGGGATTACAGATGTGCCTCATAAGCCGATTGTTGGAGAGCGCACCGGGAAAAGCAAATTGACCGGAGAAAAGGTGCGCCAAATCAGAGAACTGCATGATAACGGAATACCGCAGAATGATCTGGCCGTGAGATTCAAGGTTATTCGCCAAACAATAGCCAATGTCATAAGCAGAAAAACATGGAAACATATTATATGATTAAGGAGATACAAGAATGAGTGATCAGGTAATCAAATTTGACAGGCCGGAACCGCCTTGGTCTGATTTGATGAATAGTGATCCATGTTGGGATATGGACCAGTGTGTATATTTTTTCTGGGATAAATTTAATGTAGAGCCAACGCATTTTTATTGTAACCTCCAGACGCTTCGTCTACTCAGAAGCCACCCTGATTATCGGGATAGATGGATTTATTTAAAAGGGAGACATAAGGAGAAAATTCCGCGATGGCTTGGATTGGATGAGGTTGAACATGTGACGATTGATGATACGCTACCCGATGGGCGCATAAAATTACGTTATATGAATACGTTTAACGCACCACCGAAATGCGTTGACTCTTATGATAAGACCCCAGTATATGATGTTTATATGGAGGTATTATGAGACTACCTTGGGAGAAAGAGCCAATAGGGAACTGTGAATATGCTATTACCAGCGAATGTCCCGATCCACAGTGTGGATGTCATCCCAAGATAGCTCCCCGCTTGCTCCTATTAGGCGGTGCGGGATTCGTAGGTGCTAATCTGGCCGTCTACTTTGCCGAACGTGGCTATAACGTCATGGCGATGGATAACCTTGTACGCAGGGGGAGTGAGTTCAACCTGTCCCGCCTGAGAGATGCCGGTGTGGCTTTTAGGCATGGTGATGTCAGATGTGTAGAGGATTGGCCACAGAATGATTTTGACGTAGTTTTAGATACGGCTGCCCAACCCTCTGCTATTGATGGATATGATAACCCGCTCTATGATCTCACCAATAATACAACGAGTGTTTTTAATACGATTGAATACTGCCGCACTCATAGGGCTGGATTGATCTTTTGGGCGACGAATAAAGTTTATCCTGCCTCTGCTATCAATGGGCGCGTCCTTACCTACGAGCCTACGCGCATCATGTTGGATAAAGCCATTGATGAATCCTGTCCTCTGGATGGTGGCGATAGGAGCATCTATGGAGCTACGAAGGTAGCGGCGGATCTCATCATACAAGAGTATGCAGATGCTTTTGATATACCCGCTGTGGTCAATCGCTTCAGTTGTTTATCTGGTCCTTATCAGTGGGGTAAGACGGAGCAGGGATGGCTTGCTTTTTGGGTCATAGCGCATAGATTACATATACCCCTTACTTACTTTGGGTATGAAGGTAAACAGGTCAGAGATGCGCTGTTCATGCCTGATATTTGTACCCTTATAGAGAAGCAGATTGATGGTATCATCCGCGAAGGGAAAGGCGGTGTGTTCAATGTTGGAGGCGGTTGGGATAATGCTGTGTCGCTGGTCGAAGCTACTGAGATATGCCGTGAGATGACAGGGACAGGATTACCTATCACCCATGAAAGCATCCCACGGAGGGCTGATTTTGCCTGTTACATAAGTAATATTGATAAGGTATGCAAGGCGTATAACTGGGAGCCACGGGTGTGTATACGAGAAGGGTTTTATCAGATAGATAAATGGGTATGTGATAATATAGCAACCATCGAAGAGGTGATTTCTCTGTGACTAAATCCGAGAAAGAATATCTTGACAGAGTAGCTCGTATAGGCTGTATTGTCTGTCGCAAGAATGGCTATCATAGCCCAGCCACTATCCATCACTTGCGAGAGGGAATGGGAATGGGTATGCGTAACGATTACAAACATGCCATCCCTCTTTGCCCATACCATCATCAAGACGGCCCTATCGGAGAAGCCATCCATAAGGGTATTAAGTCCTTCGCTAAGAATCACGGGACAGAAAAACAACTATTGGGTCAGGTCATAGCAATGCTGGCCGTTGAGGAGAGAAAATGAATCCACTGGAACCTTACCCACCTGTATCTATTGGGTTATGTATGGCGATGGATGATGAGTGGGTGGCTACTTGTACCAATATGCAATATGTAGGTAAGTATGCTGAGAAGATAGCAGTAGCACAAACGAATGATGATACCTTTGAACACCTCATAAAGATATGTGGTTCGCTGGACGCTGCCCATGTGCGCTTGGCGCTAACAGAGGATAGCTTATGGCGCAAGCCCGTAGCTGACAAGGTGAAGGCCTATCAGACGCTTATAAACATAGCCTCCTCCTGGGACGTGGATTTTGTTGTCTTTCTAACTGGGGACACTGTATTGCGTCATATCCACGGTATTTATGCTATCATTGAGCAGATGGCTAATGATGATACAAGGGTTGGATGTGCTAAGAATTATGGGGCCGAAGTCAACAAGGAAGAATGGACAGAGGAGGAGCTTATAGCGGGTAATGGCGGAGGGAGGATGCAAGATAATACCATGTTCGATTTCATGCCGCATCTATTTATAATTAAGAAGAGTGCTATGTCGCTATTTATTCCAATCATAACGAACCCGTGGAGCATTGAACAATGCTTAGGTAATGCATCCAGTTTATCTCAGACTGTTTTTTCTGAGAAGCCCTTTGATTTTGCTGATGGGGTGATCTACAACGCCAACCAACAGATACAGGTATCAGGGGTATGAAAAAAAAGGGATACACGCCATTCGATCATACTAAGGGGCCATACCCGCTCTCCCATTCTATTGACGGTGAGAAGATGCCGCCCGAGGGCACCAAGCAGCCTAAGCATGATGGGGATTCAGGGATGATTGCAAAAATCAAGAACTGGCTGCTTGAAGATACTGAGAACGCTACCATAGAGGAACAGTTGGCTGCCTCTGTGGAGGAACACGCCAAGCTGGACGAGGAGCTTGATTCCCAGATCAATTCTGCCCTATATGGCCCCATGCAGACCAAGATTGACGAACTGACGAAGGAAACCGAAGCCTTGGAGGCACAAAGGGAAGCTGCCATACAAGAGCTTGCTGATATAGCCACTCTCAGAACAGATAAACTTCAATCATTGGCTAAATTGGAAAATGAACTGGAGCAAGCTCAACAACTCACAGAATTGGCCAAAGAGGATCTCCCCACAGCTATAAAAGTGATGGAGAATGCTCACAGCGCAGTCGTGGTAGCACTACAGGAGCAGATAAAATCAATACAAAATCCAGAACCACGGTGGGACGCTTACAGTAGCGGGATGCCGACATACAAGGGTTGGATGTGCTAAGAATTATGGGGCCGAAGTCAACAAGGAAGAATGGACAGAGGAGGAGCTTATAGCGGGTAATGGCGGAGGGAGGATGCAAGATAATACCATGTTCGATTTCATGCCGCATCTATTTATAATTAAGAAGAGTGCTATGTCGCTATTTATTCCAATCATAACGAACCCGTGGAGCATTGAACAATGCTTAGGTAATGCATCCAGTTTATCTCAGACTGTTTTTTCTGAGAAGCCCTTTGATTTTGCTGATGGGGTGATCTACAACGCCAACCAACAGATACAGGTATCAGGGGTATGAAAAAAAAGGGATACACGCCATTCGATCATACTAAGGGGCCATACCCGCTCTCCCATTCTATTGACGGTGAGAAGATGCCGCCCGAGGGCACCAAGCAGCCTAAGCATGATGGGGGCAACCCTCCCCATATAGCATCCAAGGCTTTCGGTATCTGCAATCCAGCGGGTGAAGATTTTGGACCGCTGATTGATCATCTGGGTGAGGGTTTGTTTTCTTCCTTCAAGCTGGATTTTAGCAATACGATTCCCTTCTCTACGGGGGGTATTCATCCGCATACGGGATTGCTGTTGTTTGCCTTGGCCCTCAACATGCGCCCCGATGTGATCGTAGAGACAGGGACATTCATGGGTTATTCAACCTTCTATCTTGCCAAAGTATGTGAGACATGGCGACAGGGTAAGGTGTATACCTTTGATCCCGATCAAAATATGATAGCGCCCGAGATTAAAAGAAACCCTTATGTGGAATGTATACCCGCCAGGAGCGATTCGGCCATCTTCAAGAACAAGCTGGAAGAGTTGGGCGAGATAGACTTTGCTTTTATTGACTCGTGGAAACGCTTGGCCCTTTTTGAGTTTGCTCTGATAGCTGATCATATTGTCGATGGTGGTATAGTTGTTTTTCACGATACGCAACTATTGAACACGGGACGTGAACTGTGGCAGATTATCAACGGATCATTCCAAGAGTTTGAGTCCATCTTTTTTTCAGGTATTCCCCATGAAGATAACCCTCATAATTTTCATGGCAATGCCGATCACCGTGGGTTGCTCGTCTTGCGTAAACGCTCTGAGGTATTACCCTTTCTCGAAGTTGCCGATGCTGGCACTGATGATTTTGGCAGCCGACAGGTGACGCCCAAAATGGAATACTTATCTATTGTTCCAAAGGAGATCGAATGAAAGGATTCTCTGGTGGCACGGTTGAGGTGCGTGTGAGAAAGACGGCAGCAGATAAGTCTAAAAACACCCGCCTAGATTATGAGATAACGCGGTTGAATCATATAGGCCAAAACTACGGGCCACATATTTGCACCCCTACGATTTATCAAGATAGTCGTTTGATAAAGGACGGTGTGTTCTCCTATGAGATGGAATATATCCCTGGGCTTCGGTTAGAGGATGCGTTGCCTACTATGACGGTGAGTGAGATAGGTAAAACAGCCCAACGCCTTGCCTGTTTTATAATGGCTTGCTCGGATAACCTAGCCATCCCGTCTCCACGGGGCATAGTCATAACACCCGAGGAACAGTTTATAAGAGAGAAGTTAGATTCGATAAGTCTTCACATTGATCCCGAGTGGCCCGAATCAATAGAATACACCGATGTTGCCAAGTGGGTCGAGGTTGACACTCCTACTAAGAGCACAATGTGTCATGGTGATCTTGCTTTAGATAATATAATAGTAAGCGGTAATCGGCTTTATCTCATTGATGCCTTATGCCAAGGATTTGATAACTACCACTGGGACATAGCTAAGATACTACAAAGCTGCCTATGCCATTGGCCTACGGTGCGCGATAATGATGAGATTTATCCTATGGATGAGTCATTCCCCATCTTAGGTAGCTTGCTGTTACGTGCATTAGACGAGCACTGTGATCATGCACGAGTTGTCTTATATCTCGGGACCACTCTGGCGCGTATCATCCCCTATGCACCCACGGAACGACAAAAGAGGATGTTGCTATCCATGTCAACGTTTGTGCTCAAGGGCTATCTATCCAACTCATTTATCACTCAACCTGTTCCCCTGAGTGAGCCATGCTGACGCTTGTTTTGCCTATTGCCGGTAGGGGACAGCGGTTTATTGATAAAGGATACGAGATCCCCAAGCCCTTCGTTGATGTGGTGGGACAGCCCATGATACAACGGTGTGTGGATAACCTACCTCAAGCAGATAAAACAGTCATCATCCATCTCAATGACCATCAGAGATGGATAGACAGGTGGGCCGATTCGTCTTATATTTGCGAGGGCTTGGCCGATGTGACACCCGGAGCGGCATGGACCGTCTTAGCGGCACGGCATCATATCGATCCTGAGAGCGAGTTGATCATAGCCGACTGTGACCAGTGGGTCGATTGGTCGCCTGGGCATTTCTTAGACTATATCAGGCGACAGCAAGCCGATGGGGCCATGCCTGTTTTTAGGGGACACCGTTCGCACTGGTCCTATGCTCACTTTGATGCAGAGGGGAGGGTCGAATCAGTCATTGAGAAGGTGCCCGTTACTGCCGATGCTATATCAGGAGTCCGATACTTTGTACGCGCTGAGATGGCGTTCCAGGCTCTTGAGCGGCTTGTGGCACAGCCTACCCTTGGCGAGTATCACCTTGGTCCTGTCTATAATGATCTGATCCAGCGAGAGTTTAAGATACTGGCGTATCCTGTGCCGAGGGTCTATTCAATGGGAACGCCTGTTGAGTTAGAATACACGCTTAATAGTGGCATATTTCAGGAGGACACATGTTAGATTTCAAGTATAAGTTGGGTCTTGCTGTTACCATGTTTGATGAAGTGGATACGGTATGCTTTAACCTGAGACTGTGGGGGCATAAGCTATCTCATATAGAGGTGGTACAATCGGGCGTAGAGCCTTATAAAAGTATCAGCGATTCTATAGATGCTCATCCTTCCGCAAACTATACACAATTTCCTAACTTAGATGATCGTACCGACGAGGAGAGAGCCAAAAGTAACGAGCGTTTTGACTTTGGGCAGCGATCAATGGCGCGTAATTACTCTGCTGCTATGCGGGGGATGGAGAAGGTTGACTACGTTATATGTATAACGGGTGATACCAAGCTCTATCATCTCTATGGCGTTGATCGTATCATTGCCAATATGGAGGAAGTGGCTTGCTCAAGGGCGATGGGACAAAACCTACATAAGGCCGAATGGACAAGAGAGGAGATGGCCGACGCCAACCATCCTAAGGGAGGACGTATTCAGGATGCTTCAAACAAAGACTTCATGCCACAATTCTTTATCGTTTCTTGGGGCATGGTGGAGCGATTGAGTAACATAGAAGTTACTAATCCTTGGTGTTTTGAGCAATGCTTGGGAGATGCTATTGGCGATGCCAAGCAGTATGTCTTTTCAGATACAGCCTATGGATTCAATGATGGTGTCCGGTATAACGTCCCTTCGCCCAAAGGATGGAAACATTGAAGATATATTTGTGTGATCTTACTCATACAACACAAGGATATGGCTCAGAATTAGTGCCGTATGCCATTGGGTGTATTGCTGCCGGATTGGATGAATATGTATGCCTATTTAAAGATCCCGCTCTATTAAACGCCGCTTTTAAAGATGTCCGACCAGATATTGTCGGCTTCAGTAATTACATGTGGAATACAAATCTCTCTTGTGCTATTGCCAAAGAGATAAAGGATAAATACCCCGATATACTGATCGTCTTTGGTGGCCCCAACTTCCCGCTACGAACAGATGGTCAACGCCAATGGTTGCGAGATAGACCCTATATTGACCTCTATATCGCCGGGGAAGGCGAGACACCTTTTGCACAAGTTGTCCAAGAGTTCAAGTGGCACCACGACATCGGCACTACACAGTTAAGTGATATTTATGGTGTATGCTCTGTTGTAGAGGGTGACTATCACAAGGTGCTTACTCAATGGCCAGATGGGACAGATAACCTTCCCAGAGAAGAAGACTTGGGCTTTGCCATATCGCCTTATCTCAATGGCTCCCTTGATGAATTCTTAGCCGATCCTAAGTTGATCCCGATACTCGAATGCAATAGAGGTTGTCCCTTCACCTGTACGTTCTGCGTTGATGGCACTAAGAGCCGTTGTAAGGTAGAGAAGCATACCACAGAGCGTATGCTGGCTGAGTTAGAATATATCGCTCGTCGCACCCAAGCAAAGACACTGTTTCTTGCTGATTGTAACTTTGGTATGTATGCGGAGGATGTAGAGTTTAGCCTTGGTGTTCAGAAGATAAAGGAGAAGTATGGCTATCCTCAATACATAAACGCTTCAACGGGTAAGAATAAAAAAGAGCGTATCATAGAAGTTGCCAACAACTTACAAGGATCGCTCAGGGTAGCCGCCTCGCTTCAGTCAATGGATGAGGAGGTGCTTGAAAACATAAAACGAACCAACATTGATAAGGATACGCTCTCTGAGATCGTTTTAAGTCTACCAGATGCCAATACGTATAGCGAGCTTATTCTTGGTCTACCTGGCGATACCGCAGAGAAGCACAAAAAAGCGATCTGCGAGCTGATCGACATGGGCTATGATCAGATACGGATGCACCAACTAACGCTGTTGCCGGGGAGCGTATTAGACACACAGAGAGAGGAGTTTGGGCTAAAAACAAATCACCGTGTTCTACAACGGTCCTTTGGTGTATACCCTTGGGGCGATAAATCCATACAAGCCATTGAGACGGAAGAGGTAGTTACTTCAAGTAATACTTTTAGCGGATACCGCACCTGTAGGATGTTTGCGCTCTCCGTCGTCTTGCTCCATAATGAGAGGGCTTTTTACGAACTGGCTCAGTTTATTCGTATGATGGGATATAAGTATAGCAGTTTTGTGTCTTTTGCCCACGATCACATTATGAAGATGCCTGTTTCTAATCCAATGGCCTGCCAGTATGATCGTTTTTATCAACAAATGGACGACGAGCTAATGGATAATCCAGAAGGGAATATGGATGATCTATTGGCTGGGAGGACAGGGAATAATTTACTATTCAACACACAAGGGCATATACTCTATCATCAGTACGCTGACCTCAACACATTGGTATATTATTTAACGCGATACTTTATTGCTCTGCGCGATCCTTCTTTTCCTTCTGCGGATGAGAGACAATACCTGGACGAATTGGGGCGGTATTGTGCCATGAAAAAAGGCCATCTATCTGATATGCACAAGAGGGATTGGTCTGTTTTTGCTTATGACTTCATCCAGGCAGAGGAGGATAATTTCAAAGCAATGCCCGAAAAGAAGAATACTAAGATTGAGTTTTATTACACACCCGAACAAATAGACCTCTTCGATAATCAGTTTTATCTGTATGGCCGCTCTGATCAGGCTCTTGGTAAGATTATTGCCAGAGCGCCGATGAAGGATACCTATAGAAAAGCTACTTATGGATAGGCTCATCTGTGTCATAGGACAACATAGGGGTGGCACCTCCGTTGCTTGTGATCTGGTGGCTGCTTGTGGATACTCTTTTGGTGTACAAAGTCCCAATGATCTACGATTCAGCCGCCACGAGCATCCCATAAGAAAGGGACATCCTCAGATGACGGAAGAGGACGCCCAGGTAGCTCTCGTCACGCTGGAAGAATCGGGTGCTAACGCTGTCAAGCTCACAACCAATATAGCACCTTGGTTGCGTAACCTGAACGGCATCGTCAAAGATCTAAAGATCGTCGCCATGCTGAGATCGCCTCTGGCTATTTCTAATAGCCGATCATCAGGCGATAGTTATGCTTATGCTGAGGATGAGTCAAGCATCGAAGCCGTGTCCTATGAGCAAGGAGGTATTCTTACTCTACTGAATCGTATTGCTGTACCGACACTTATAATAGATTTTGAACAACTACTAAATGATCCCGTCAATCACTTGCGCCATTTACCTCTATTTCTGAATAGTCAAGTGGATGCGAGCGACCTTAGTTCACTTATACACCCAGAGATAGTAATACATGGATGATGAGCGTATAGCCTTGTTCTCTGAAGCCATCAGAGAAAGGGGCGTGGGCGTGGTTGGTCGGTTAGATGTGACCATAACGGCTAACGATTGCTGGTGGATATACAAAATACTATCCTCCCTAAAAGACAATCCTACGGTCCTTGAGTTTGCTGGCGGTGCTGGCACTTCTACCTCTTGCGCCAAAGAGGCGCTGTGCGATAAGCCAGTAGACTTTTATACCATAGAAAGCGACACAAGCCTTTATGACGATCTACAGTCCATAATAAACGGCTGGGGCATTCTACTCCCTGGTGCTGCGGATGATCTGTTAGATGAGATACCTGACCAATTAGATGCTCTCATCCTTGATGCTTATCATCACTACTCATGCGCTCAGTGGTATATTACTAATCTCTGGCCCCGTGTGGTCCCAGGTGGCTATTGTATGATCCATGATATGTTTTACAGGAGTGATCTGGGAGATGAGTATAAAACCGTTCTGACGAGCTTGGATTTGATCAAGTGGAACATCGTCCATCAAACTAAAGATGAATCACCCACGCCTTCAGGTTGGTCATATCTTACGGGCTATCCATCTGGTATACAAAACTCATTATTGATTATAAGGAGAACAGATGCAAACTGACACCTTCGGGCAGATCATTGACAGGCTCATCATCACCAACCTCAAGCGGTATCACTATGAGAAGGACGATAACAAAGAAGCTGCCGAGTTGGCAGGGGAACAGGCAGACAGTCTCTCCAAGGCTCTGGAGGTTTATGATTGGGAGTGTCGCAATAAGAAGAGGCTCCCCCTTGTTCAGCATCATCTGAGATTTCACAATCACAACGATGTGGAGGCTTTTCGCGTGGGCAAGAAAGTAACCCCCAATGTACCCGATACGATGGGCAAGTGTGTTGATGCCCTTGTGACCTGTCATTCTGATTACTGGCATAACCAGTCCCGGCTCCAGACGCTCAAGCAGATGATCGACTCAGCGCCCAAGGATAGCGCCGATCAAGCCCATTTTGAGAAGGAGTTTGTCCAGGCACAAAGGCTCACAGATATTCTGAACCAGTCAAGAAATGAAATCCTTGAGGGTATGGATGAACTATATGTCAAAGCGGTGGGCGATGAATGATAAGCAATTACTTATTCATAGGGTATTGACAATACTAAGCAATCTAATCAAGAGAAAGAAGGAACTGGAATGGGATTACAAGATAAGAGCGCAGCATACATAGACTCACGCAAGGCATCCTATACGGCGGCATCTGTCCTGCCGCTCAAGGTGATTCAGTCCAAAGAGATACAGGCAGCGGCTACTCTTAAGCGATACTTCCCTGTTCATGCTCAGTTTATCCCTACCGAAAGATGTAATCTAAATTGTTCGTGGTGTAGCTGCGCTAATGATACCCGGCGTATTACTGCCAGCATTGAGATGGTAGAAAAACTGGTTGATGTATTGTCAAGATGGGGATGTAGAGCTGTCACGATCACGGGCGGCGGCGAGCCGTTGATGGCTCCCGATATCAAGCAGATTCTTACGCTTTTTAACGGGGCCAATATAAAGATTGGACTTGTATCTAACGGTTATCTATTCCCCAGCCGAACGGATACAGAAGATATATCTAAGTTGACGTGGTGTCGGATATCCTGTAGTGATGATAGGGGGTTGGATACTAAGGGATTTGGCGATGCGATAACGTATGCTGTTGAGCGTGGTCCCAATGTTGATTGGGCTTTCAGCTATGTAGTCACCAGAGAGTTCAATTTAGATCGCTTCTGTGAGTATATCGAATATGCCAATAAATACGACTTTACCCACATGAGAGCCGTATCCGATCTGTTTGATCTGGACGGTGTAATTGATATGGATATCATTAAGCGAGATGTGAGAGAGCGAGGGATCAATGATAGCAAGGTAATTTACCAAGGGCGCAAGGAATTTAGCCGGGGTGTCAAGGATTGCCTTATCAGCCTCTTGAAGCCTGTCATCGGTGCCGATGGTAAAATCTATCCATGCTGCGGGGCGCAATATGCCCTTGATGAACCCACCCGCAACATGCCCGATGAGCTTTGTATGGGAACGATAGATGACTTGGATGAGATCTTTGCCAAGCAACTTAACTTTGATGGGTCCATTTGTAGGCGATGTTATTATGGTGATTACAATAAAGCACTGAGCGGGTTGATTGTCCCTTTAGAGCATAGAGAGTTTGTATAATAGTATAGGGCGATAGAATTTTACCTATCGCCCTATACACCAAAGCATTCCTAACCAGACCTCGCCAACCCAAGCCTTAGACTGCCCAACCCAAGCCCGCCGATCCCGAGCCTAATATACCACCGACCTTGCCTAAGCCCACCTTACCGTATTCCACCGGAGCATACCATTCATCACCCGACCGAGCTTGACCATACCAAACCAGACCCATCCTTAATATACCTCCGACCTTACCAAAGCTAACCGCTGCCTATCTCTGCTCGATCCACCTTACCGTTCCCTACCCCACCATCCCTGACCTTAATTCACCTCTGACCTTGGCTCATCATGCAAAACCATGCCCGACCTCACCCGCCAAACCCCTCCTCGCCACACCAAGCCTAACCATGCCGTTCCCCAATATACCTCTGACCTTACCCTGTTTGACCGAACCATTCCAAAGCCGACCCAAGCATTCAACGCCCGACCAATCCAGACCCTGGCTTTCCATAGCAAACCTTACCTTAAGATACCACCGACCCTAACTTACCAAACCAAACCTGACCGAAGCGAAGCAATCCCCGCCTAACCTGTCCGTAGCCTACCTATCCCAAGCAAACCTAAATATACCACCGACCTTAACTCACCCAACCTATCCCCACCTTGCTTGAGCAAACCCGACCCGACCTCACCGTTCCTTACCAGCCCGTACCTCGCCAGACCCGAGCTTACCACTGCGAACCTTAATATACCACTGACCTTACCTCATCTCACCACGCCCCACCACACAAAGCTTGAGCCGACCATGCCTTACCAGACCAGCCCTTACCTCACCAAACCTTGATATACCACCGACCTTGCCCTACGTCACCACATTCAACCATGCCTGACCGCGCCGCGCCTTTCCTCTCCAAGCCTCTCCTCTCCAGGCCTCGCCGCATCCTAATATACCACCGACCTTATCTTGCCGTACCGGACCTCTGCCAACCTTAGCGATCCGTTCCATTCCTTGCCATACCGAACCGAACCCTAATATACCACCGACCCTATCAAACCAGACCTCACCTTTACCTGCCCGGCCATACCAGACCCCACCTCTCAATACCTCTCCTTTGCATTCCTTGTCTTACCGAACCTAACCTTAATGTACCACCGGCCTTATCCTACCGCACCCAACCCGACTGGACCCATCCAGAGCCGACCCAGCCAAACCTTAGCCAGCCTATCCTATCCACACCTCACCTCAATGGGCTCGACCAGATTGCTCCAGCCGCGCCCATTCATTTACACTACCTCTACATCAAACCGTCCAAACCTGGGACGCCACTCCAGCAATCCTACCTGTTGCCCTGCTGTAGTGATCCAATCATCTACCCTGGATTTATTGGTGATGGAGTCCTCATAACTCACTGTGATAGTGGATTCCCATTTCGGGAAAACGGGGCGCATTCTCATAACTTTGCTTTGACCAACACGAACCGCCTTACTAAAACGATGCTCCTCAGTGGCCCAAAGTTCTTCGGGTTCTCGCGGTCCATCATACTCAAGCGATGCGTGGTCCTCCACGAACATTCCAGACTTAGCCACCATACCCTCCTTGAACTTCTTAGCTCCTCCGATGATAGTAGCCTCAATAGCATCTGCTGCCAGCGTAGGGCCGTTAGCGTCGAGGTAGAGGCCTCCCAAGAACTCCAAGTGGGCAATCTCCTCTATGTCTGCGTCCGTCTTCTTGCGCTTGCCCGTTATCTCCTTGATCTTCTTGACGATGGGATTGGACGGATCGGCCAACTGTCCATTGTGCATCAGCAACGGGGCGCAACCTGTCAGCTTGTATTCCGCTTTCTGCCATGCCATAATCAGACCTCTTCTCTTTGGGCGTGAGTGCTACCATTGGGACATCCGTATGACGGCCCTGATAGCGTTCTGAACGGATTATGTCCGTCCATACATCGTGACATCTGCAACAAAAGGTAGTCAAGTCATCCTCTACTGACTCATTTGGAATACGTTTGTATGCTTCAGGCTTGTGGTGGACCTCCAGGCGATAATGCGATCCGTCATGTCCACAAGCCCTACATTCATTCTTATCAATTTCTAATCGCACCTTGCGTTTTTTGCGCCATTCATTTGACGCTATGTATTTGTAATAGTCCGTAGGTTTCATTTATTCCTTACTTATAATATACTAAATAATTGATAATAGTCAACAGACAAAAGCAACTATTTCTCATTCAACACCTCCATCGCCAGCCACAGGCTAAAGATGCCCCATTCTTCGTGATAGGCGGCATCTTTTTTATACTTAACAGCCCACTCATCATACCTTGGATGGAATTTATCATCCTTGGTGGGCAACTGTTGTCGTAGAGCATCCTCTAATACGGCTATTCTTGCCTGTAGTTCACAACACCGTTTTGTCAATAGTTCTTCCACATTGCTCTGTTTCATCTTCCTTCTCCTCAAGTATAATATTTACTATGCGCTTCAGCTGATCGTCTGATAACTCTCTCTGTATGTTGATTATCCGCTTGATTATAGGCCAACAATTCCCCCCTTTTCTGTGATCATATTGTAACTTCTCCGCGCAGTGGATCTGTATATCATGCATTATATCATCCATTCCTTGAGCTGCTTGAACTTATTAGGCCAATCTTTTTGACCTATATCCTTACTAATCATCCATATAAACTGAGCTACCAAAGCGCAGATAATCCACCATATCCACGGCAACGGCCATACAAAGACGAGCATCATGGGCCAGCGGAGAAAGCTGAATACGTGATACCAAGTGAACAGAGAGGGTAGTAGGCAGAAGTCCATCTTGGTTATGTGGGGATCTACGCCAAATTTAACCCGCCATCTATCAAGCATCCATCTACAGTAGGGAATCGTCCATACCTTATGGCTCCAATGGGTATGGTCAAAAGCCCTTAACGTATGCGTGAAGGATACGCTAATGCTGTTGAGCAGAAGGAATAGTATAATCACCCAGGACTGAGCGGTGAACCAATCCATCCACTGTATAATAGGTAAGAGCGTTATACGTATAACATCCATTATTCATCCTCCTTATACTTCTTTGATTCCATTATGTGCATACCCTTAGGTCGCCGTATAACCACCTTGAAAAACAACACCTCCGCGTCTTCATCAAATGCCTGTAAATCTTCCAACAAGAAACCGACTGCGGTTGTGATATATTGCTGCCTATATCTGCGTTCCCCCTTGATTACCATCACTCCTCCTTCATTTTGGTGCGGTCCAATTGTTTACATACATCCTCATGGCCCCTTGGGTAAATCCAATGATTTGTTGAAAAGTAGAATCCCCCAGGTTTCGAGGAGGCGATTTGGCGTATTGCTCCACAATCAGGGCACCACATTATACCCCATTGTGCGCTCATCCAAGGGAATGCTCTACTATGTCTACACCTTGTATTCATGTTCATTCTCCTATCTGCACCAAGTAAGCCAGATAAAGACAGTTATGCCGATAGTCTGATAGATGAAATTCATAGCGGGTAGATTATGTCCGCGAAGTGTCCTTACAATATTGACCAACGTAAACAAAATCCCGAGAGATAAAGCACAGAACCTGATGCCCTCAACAATAGATTCCATTCCATCCTCACTTATAACGGGGCAGATGCCCACAGTGACGAGCTATAACCTCTCCGATGGTGATCTCTTCTACTTGTGCTTCCCTGCGTAGCTTCTTGATGAGCGAGGAGGGTAGTTCAATATCCAGCCATACACCTTTCTCGCTGTATTCGCTGCGCCCTCTTCCAATCATTTTGACCTTCTGGTGTCCCATTATTCTATCTGACATTATCCCCTCTTTCTTATGACCCGCCACAACTCAGGAGGGCAACGGGCTATGATGGCTTGTGGTGGCACCTCTTTGGCAAGGCGGCTGCTCCATACCTCCCTGATGTAATCACCCGCCTTGCGGTTGTGCTTGCGCCAAATGCGTATCTCACTATTTATCAGCGAGTAATAGACCTCGCCGTCCCTATAGATCCTCTTTTTGCTCGTCGTATTCGACCCCGATCTCAAAGGCAATGTCCCATATCTTGCTCGTTTCATCATCCAACCATTCATCGTGATGTAGTTCGTGGGCAATGGCTTCTGCGAGGGTGGTCATATTGACAGCATCCCATTCGGGTGTAATATGCTCAAGAAACAAGTGCCTTCCCATCTTATATGCTTGGGTAATTTGTTTATTTGTCATCTTAGTTCTCCAACAGGCGATGGATGCGCTGGCGACGTTCGGAGGCGAACTGATTCTTGAGGTTGTTATACATATAACGGGCGGCGGCGAAGGTTGCGGAGGTGATTAGGAGGGTTGCGAGTTCCATTTTATTTTCCTGGTTGGGGTGAGGGTTAATTCTTACTTATAATAATACAAAATTAAACTTTATAAAGCAAGGATTATTTTAGGTATAATAAAATAAAAAAAGGGGCCGAAGCCCCATATTTTATTAATTTGCTTGGTTATAGATTTTCCAAACCATCTCACAGTAGTAATTAAAACTCTTGCCATGCGACTGCTCTTTGCAGTAGGAATCAAAATCCATTTCGTAATGCGCGTGATGTGCAAATTCATGTAAAGCAGTTCTAATTTCATGGTGACCAAAAAAGAGAGTGATTTCGCCCATTGCTGGCTGGTAAATACCTGCCATTGAGGAGGAGCTTTTCGGATTGAAATGAACCATCGGCATATCTATATTTAAGGTTCTGCTGATGTTTTTGAAGGTTTCGATTATGTTGGTTTGCCGGTTGGTCATTTTCTCATCTCCTGTGTGTGTCTCTCTCTACTCTCTACTTATAATATAATAAATAGTTTTCTATAAAGCAAGGACTATTTTCACTTATTTTAAAACCACCGCAAATTATTTCAGACAAGGAGGACTCCATGAGCCTGAACGCCACAGCAGACATTGAGCTATCCGTAGACGGCTATTGCACATTTTCTCAGATACAAGCCCTATTACCTTATAGAACGCTCTCCAACGCATCGCAGCCTACCCGCCTGCAAGCCCTTGTGATGACGAGGGATGTCTTTGCACAGATCAATGGTATGCTGGATGTCCTGGGGTATGAGATAGCCGTAGCCAGTGCTAATACAACCTCTATACGCATCCTGGGGCGTTTGAATAGCCTGGGGTCAGGAGCGCAGATAGAAGCCTCTGCTTACTCAGCGGGTAATGAGGTAAGGTCAGAGCATTCGGTGGATCTACAGGAGCAGTTTGATAACCTGATGGAGCAGTTTGCCAAGGGATTGATCTCCCTACCTAATGCAGCTCGTAAGCCTTCTTTCATCCATAGGGCTGATGAGCAAGAGGGATCGTATCGTTTCCATCGTCCTTTCGGTAATGAGGCAGGGCCAACCTTCACCAAGAATTTCAATTTTTAAATGGCTAAACTATCTAATACAGGCGGGATGCTCGGCATCACCTTTGAGGTTGAGGGTGTGCCGCAGATGGCGCGTGTATTGGGTATCAGCTTCAAGCGCGTCAAGGACTTACGGCCTGTATGGGATGATATAGCCGATGATTTTGTTAAGGGTGAGAAGAGCCTATTTAGTCGGCAGGGAGCAAAGCAGGGATGGGCAGCGTGGGCACCGCTCAATCCTGACTATGTGAAGTGGAAGAAATCAAAAGGCTTTTCCACCCGAATTCTCCAGCGCAAGGGCGATCTAAAGGACTCACTCACTCGTCGCAGTGATAAGAACTTCATCTTTAAACCCCGCAAATTAGGGATGGAGATAGGCACAAAAGTCCCGTATGCCAAGTATCACCAGCGGGGCGTTCCAAAGAATAAGCTACCCAAGAGAGAGCCAATCAGGATAACCAATACGCAGAGAAAAACATGGGTCAAGTTGATACAGAAATATGTGATCGAATCGGGACAGTTTGAGCGTAGTAACTTTAAGAGTAGGATTAGACCTTAATGGCTGGCAAGAAAGACATATCCTGGGTATCAGATAAGATAGCCATCGTGCTAAAAGCGGATCTCCCGGCCAAGCTGGATTTGTTGGATATAGAATATGGGGATAGTATCACCCTTGATGATATACCCAACGAAAACTATTTCATCAGCGAGCTACGCAAGCCACCGGGGTTTCCCATCTGTTGTATCATACCCGATACAACCAACCAATCGCCCTTCACAGGCGATCAGCGGTATGGTATAGAATACCATTCACTAACCATCTCTATTGCACTCACCGCCAATTTAGGGGAGGAGGATCTTAAGCGTCGAACGATCCGAACCATACGGGGTATCTCTGAAGTGCTGGACGCAGATCCGCAACTCAATAGCACCGTGGAGGATACTATACAAATGTCCAAAGAATATGGCGAGCTACAGTTCGGTGAACATGCGCTCTTGCAAGAGGCACAGTTGATCATTCAAGTTGAAACATTAACAGAATAGGGGGATTAGAATGCCCAAGTATCGTTATGAGGGGAAAGCACCTACGCGCATCGGCATAGGTGCAGTTGAATATGGGATGGTGGTTGAGCTGCCCACAGCGCCCAACCGTCTATTTGTTGAGATCAAAGAGGTAGTGGCTCCGGTGATCAAGCCGGTCAAGACATTGCCTAAAATCACCAAGGAGGATCAGTAATGAGCACTCTATTTCCCGGTAGTCAAGTAGTTCTTTATGCAATGAAGGAAACGACCTATGGGACGCCACAAAAGGCCACTCCCACGGATGCTTTTCTGACGCTATCGGAGTCGTTCACTCCCGCACAGGAGCGCGAGAACAGGGATGATCGCACTGAGTCGAGCGACTTCCTTGAACAGGTGACAGGCCGCAAGTCGGCTGATTGGGAGATCACCAAGCTACTCTTACCATCGGGTAATGTGACGATACAACCTGATGATACGCACTTGCTGGAAGCTGCTTTTGGTCATCTCTCTTTTGGCACTACGGCTATTGAGTATCTCCAGGCAACTGCTCATACTACCTCGCTGACTATTCGGCGTGGTGTCAGGGGTGGTGGTGCCTCTCAGGCCAGTTTCCAAGAGCATGTCATGGGAGCCATATGTAACAAGGTAGAATTCTCCTGGGGTAATCAGGGCCATAATAACCAAGCACAGGTAGTCTATTCGGGTATGGCTAAAGAGTGGGGCTTTACCGGCAATTCGACGTATAATCCCGACGCCGACTCTACTATCGCCACAGATGCCAATTATGTCACTATGCCTACCAATGGCGAGTATAACTTTACTCGTGGCTCGCAGTTGTATTTCAATACCGACGTTGTTGAGACGGCGGGTGGCTCTGGTATCATGGTTGATTCTGTCAACCTAACTACCAACCAAGTTATCTTTACCGAGACGCTGGATAATACGCATAGCGGAGCCTCTGCTATGATTCCGTACAATCCCACAGGGACCACTACAGGCAGTCCTATTCACGCCAGGATGGGTATGCTCTCGCTGGATGGCTCTGCTGTGGCTGTTAAACATCTGGGTGGACGTATCACCTTTGAGGATAACCGTGGGTTGCTCAATGAAGAGGTGGGGACCGATTCGGCTTCTGAGGTCTTGAGGCAGGGCAAGCGCAATGTAACCTTCTCGCTCGATATGTATATGAAAAAGCTCAACACCAATATTCTGTTGGGTGGGATGTATAACAATACTGCTTCTGATATTCGCGTCAATATTGGTCAGAATACCGGGGCGACGGTCACATTCGTTATGAAGAAAGCCAAATGGGATATGGTCGGTCCCGACATTGCCGACAATGATATGGCTCGTATTACCCTGACGGGTAGGGCTTATGGAACTAATGGCAATGACTCGCTGCTGATGCGTATCCGCTAACCACTGGGGATAGTGGCTCATTTAAAGGAGTTGCATGGCTCTTAAGCTGTCGTTGAAAGATAAGAAGTATGTTCCTGAGTGGGGGGGCAATCGTGAGGTTGCTCCCTCCGAACAAATCGCTCTGACCTATGCTCCGTTGTCCGTAGAAGATCTTTTTGCTGTTCAGCGAGACACGAAGATAAATGTCATGGCGGGGTTACAGTTTGATGTAGAAGACTTGGATGCCGTTGACCAGCACTGGGGTCTTATCAAGCATGTATTGGAGAAGTATACCAAGGATTATGAAAACATCACCGTCGATGGTGAACCCATTACTGATGCGGTGAAACTGTTTGATGTGCTTGGGCCTTCTCATATGGAGCTACTTGCTGAGATCTTCGGCGCTGTATTGAATGCTTCAACGGGGTCAGAGGAAGACGTAAAAAACTCACCCTCGGACTCAGGGCAAGAGAATCCGGCCAGCGATACGACTGCGGAGCCTGTGTCCGAGACGGAAGACAAGTAGAGCGCAACTGCAAGGATGAGCATATCCCCATAGCTGAGAAGCTAAACAGTTTCCCGCTGTATGATTTAGGGGGAGAGAATGGATCGTGGGAGTGCCCCTGTTCGGCAGTCCCACTTTCCATATGGGAGACATTGGATCTTTTCTTTATGTGCTATACAAGGGTGCCCGGTATGGCTGGATGGGGTTTACAGAGGACGGCCTATCCTATAGATGGGACGCCCTATGAGCAAGATAACTGGACGATGTGGGCCTTTAGTCTGATCGAGCAAGAGTTTTATCGTATACAGTCAGAGCAACAAGATGAGAATAAACGAGCGCAAGAGTTAGCCAGATCGCATCAACAGGCGGTACAACAGGGTAAACAGGGGTAGAATGGCGAACGAGAATGTAACGATTACCATAGGTGCCAAGGATAATGCTTCTGCTGCTTTCCGTAAGGTATCTGATGCCCTAAAGGGCGTTGGCGATGAGGGCGAGAAGGCTAATAAGAAGCTTAAAAGTGCCGGTGATACTGCCAAGCAATTAAAAGGGGTCTTGGCGGGTGTTGTCACTGTGGCTGCCTTGAAGTTGCTCAGCGAGTATGTTGATGTTTGGACTAATTTAAATAATAAACTAAAACTTGTTACCGATAGCGCGAACCAGCTTGCATCTACCCAGGCCAAACTCTTCAGATTAGCTCAGGAGACGCGACAGGATTTATCTAGTACCGTAGGCTTATATTCGCGCTTGGCACGAAGCACCAAGACGTTAGGGTTGACACAGAAACAGCTGTTATCTATTACTAAAACGGTCAATCAGGCGTTCGTTATATCAGGTGCTGGTAGTTCAGAAGCAGCAAGCGCCATCACTCAGTTCGGCCAAGCATTGGCTTCTGGTACATTAAGGGGCGATGAGCTTAACTCAGTCATGGAGCAAGCACCCCGGCTAATGGAGGCATTGACCAGTGCTTTGGGAATCACCAGCGGCGAACTGAGGGAGTTGGCTGCGCAGGGTTTGATTACCTCCGAGATATTAGCTACTGCCCTACTGGAACAAGCGCCCAAGCTAACTGAGGAGTTCGGCAAGACGGGTGGTACCATAGCACAGGGATGGACTGCTGTCACTAATGCATTCACGGTTTTTATTGGCAAGCTGGATGAGACATTTGACGCCAGCGGTAGGCTCTTTACCCTCCTTACGGATATCGCCAATGTTCTGGATGATCTCTCTGAGGTCGATCTGTCTTTCGGTTTCAAGGGACGCGAAGAGGCGTTAGGCACCGGGAAGAATCAAACCAAGGCAAAGTCTCAGCTATTCCAGGGCGTGAGGGGAACCGATGGTGGGGCAGGTCTTTGGGATAAGTTCAAGGGGTTATTGGATCGCGAAAAAGCAATCTCTAAGGCGATGGGCAATGAGTCTGTTATCAATATTCGCGAGTGGAGCAAGGCATTTAATGACGGATTCAATGATCTAAGAAGCGCTGCCGATATAATGGAGGACGAGGATTGGGAGTTGATATTTAATCCACCTCCTCCAAAGAAAACGGCGGCTGAACTACTTGCCGAGTCTATTGCCAAGGGTGCTGAAAAAGTACTGAAATTCAAAGACGTCCTAAGCGATTTCAATGCTGAGTCAGATCAATTGTTTTCTCGTTTTGGCGATGCGGCTGATTTCTTTGAGGATGAGGACTTCTTCCCTACGCATATCTGGGATACTACTGATATGCGCGAATGGTTCGATGAGTTTGAGTACGGCTTTGAAAGAATACAAGAAGCCGATGAATTCTTTGAGGATGTCAACTGGGAGAAGGTATTTGACCCTCCTCCTGATGGTGCAGGAAGATGGGGGCTATTAGCGCACAATATAAAACAATTCTTCACGCTTCCTGGTTCGGGTGTGTTCCCTGCTATGTCGGCGGGTCTAAAGGAGTTCACTGATGCTATTGGCACCTCTTTTGATATAGTCAAACGCGCTACTACACAAGGACTCCAGACATTCAGAGGGGGCGTTCAGTCCGCTTTTGGTGATCTTCTCTTTGGTGATGAGGAGCGCAAGGAAGCTAATAAAGCAGCCAAGGAATTGGAAGACCTATTGGGACGCATCCCAGGCTTGGACCTTGGGACACTCACCAGAGGAGGAGGATTAGCAGAAGCATCCAAGGATGAGTTGAGTTCAATCTTTGATGCCGCATTAGCCAGGGATCTGCCTCCGTCTGCCGTGGCACAGATAGAGCGATTACGGGGAGAGATGTTCGGTGTCTTTGCTCAACCAACCTCTGAGGGTCAGGATGCCTTTGAGGAATCGCTGACGGATACTATTGCTTCCCTGACGCAGAAGCAGAGCTTGCTGAATAAGTTTAAGACCTTTGGCGATGATATGGGCGATAGTGCGGCAGAGGGATTGAAGGCTGCTATCACCAATGGCATGGCTGATTTTACGCTCAAGACACTTGAGCAGTTTGTTGAGTGGAACTATGAAACATGGGCTAAGGATGTATATCAGGGGCTTATCGGTATAGTAAAGCAGTTTGTGAAATGGAATTATGAAACATGGGGTAAGGAGGTTTATCAGGTACTCATAGCGCCACTGAAACAGTTTGTCGAGTGGAATTATGAGACTTGGGGGAAAGATGTTTACCAAGCATTGATTGGTAAACTGAAACAGTTTGTCGGTTGGGATTATGATCCGCTTGAGGAAGATACGGTTGTTGGCTTACTGCCGCCGAGCGTAGCACAAGGTGTCGATTGGTCGTTTGCGCAGTATCGTCCAGCCCTTGATAATCAGGGGTTTGGCGATGTGGGCGGTGGTCCATTCAAGGAAGATATATTGGCATGGCAACCGATGGACTACACCTTTGCGGGGTATTCGTTATCGGGGAAGGTGCCAGAATTTAAGGCCGATGGTACGTATGATATAAATGCGTGGCAGCCGATGGACTATAGTTGGTCTGGTGCTGATTATAGTGCTGCACGTAGGGGGCAGGGGTTTAGCATAGGTGGGATGTATGATACTGCTGCCAAGCAGCCGATGGGATATGATTGGTCCTTCGCTGATTACAATGCGGCCAGGCGGGGGCAGGGATTTAGCTTAGAGGGGATGTATGATACTGCTGCCAAGCAGCCGATGGGATATGATTGGTCCTTCGCTGATTACAATGCGGCCAGGCGGGGGCAGGGATTTAGCTTAGAGGGGATGTATGATACGGTAGCGGATCAACCAATGGGGTATGATTGGGCCAGTGCCGATTATGGTGCTTCGCGGATAGGGCAGGGATTTAGTATCACGGGGATGTATGATACCTTAGCTACGCAGCCAATGAAATATGATTGGGGTAGTGCTGATTATAGTCTTACGCGACGAGGACAAGGGTTTGATATAGGTGGAATGTTTGATACTCCTGCAAAGCAGCCGATGGACTATAGTTGGTCTGGTGCTGATTATAATGCTGCACGTAGGGGGCAGGGATTTAGCTTAGAGGGAATGTACGAAGCTGCGGCAAAGCAGCCGATGGGGTATGATTGGTCCTTTGCTGATTATAATGCTGCACGTAGGGGGCAGGGATTTAGCTTAGGTGGGATGTATGATACTGCTGCCAAGCAGCCGATGGGATATGATTTTGAGACATACTCTCCTCCTGGTTTTACAGACGGCATATCAGATAGCCCGCTGATAGCAGAAATTAAACCCGAGATTAATATAGATGATCAAAATGTATTTCAACAGGCATTTGGTCCTCTTGGTTCAATAGGACAAGGAATCGTTGAAAATGTTGGATCGCTGTTCGGGACTCAAGTTCTTGCCACATCCATTGCGGGTGCATTTGGGATAAGCGGTAGCATAGGTCGTGCAATGGCTGGTGGTGTAAAGGCTGTTTTTGAGTTTGCATCAGGTGACGCCATTGGGGGAATTATGGCGGCTATTGCTGCTGGTTTCAATATGTTCCAGGCGCTATCTAAGGGTGTTACCCCAGGCCGTCCAGAGGAACGAATGGATATTCTCGGCCAATTGCGGGACTCCATACTACAGGGAGATATATCAACTGTTTTTGAAGATGGCTTAGGCATGGGAGCCTTTGCGCGAACAACAGATACGCTTGACCGCGTTATGATAACAGCGGATCTTTTTGCTTCATCGCTTGGTATCGCAATGGAAGATGCTATTGACTTAGTTAACCTAATGAATAATGAGGATTTTTTAGAGGGAACAACCGGGCCGCTTGCTGATGAGATAGCCCGATTGAACTTGCTTGTTGGAGGGGAAGAATACGCTGCCTTACGGGGGCGTGCAGCAACGGGCGCAGGTGGTGGCAGTGCGGTCGACCCTGGCTCCAGTTTTACAATAGTTCCCAGTGGTACGCCAGGGATCGACCCTGATGGGGCATCTAAGCCCGTTGTCCCGCCCGTCACTTCTCCTTCTACTACTCCTGCGGTAGGAGGACCGGATGATCCCGACGGCCCGGCTGGCAGTCCTGCGGCATCTTTGAATCAAGCAGTAACAACCCTATCGAACGCGCTAGGCAGCAACAGTATACCCAAGGGCGTGATGCGGTCTGATTTCGTCAAGTCAAATTTTACCCAGATTTTTGATGAATTGTTTTCAAGGGGAATATCTGCTGGTAGTGAACCTGCGAGAGGATTGCTTTTGACTGTAGCTGGGAGTCCAGCCGCAGGGTCTTTTACGCAAGCGCAGAGTGATGCATTCTGGAACTTGAATATGATGGGCTATGGTTTTACGGCTCGTCGTGGATTAGATCGCGTGCCTGGTCCTGAGTCAGTAGGCGTTCCTGCTATGCTACATGGTGGCGAACGAGTATTGACCGCAGGGCAAGCCGATGCGATGGATAGAGGCGGTGGTGTTAGTATATCAAACACCTTCATCATCCAAGGCAATGGCGATGAGGGTATCTTGCGTCTATTGCGCGAAGAGGCTGTCCCGGTGTTAGACACCCATATCCGTAACTTCTTATCAAGAGAGAGCCGTTATGGTCAGTTCCAGATGGATCAACGAGTATTACGAACAGGGATAAACTAATGGCTGAGAAGGTTCGGTTTATTGTCACAGATGTGCTGAAGAGCGGCACCGTTACCGCCTCTGCTGCAACTGCTGGCTTGCCTGTTACTAATGTGCAAGATGATCTGGTGCGTAAGGTATACCGCAGTACCACTGCTTCTAATGAGTGGATCAAGTTTGATATGGGATCAGCGACTACCATAAACGCTCTTGGGATCATCAACCATAATATCACATTGGGATCAGTGGTGAAGTGGCAGGGGAACGCCTCTGATAGTTGGGCTTCTCCCTCTCTCAATACTAATCTCACTGTAGCAACTGATTCGTTGGGTGCTAACGTCCTCAAGATAGGGCATTACTATGTGACCAATCAATCTTATAGATGGTGGCGGCTTTATGTTGAGCCGGGAACAGGCAACGCTTCTCCGGTAGATATCGGGCGCATCATGGCGGGACGGTATATTGAACCATCGCGCAATATAAGAGATGGATTTTCTATCACCGTGAAAGATCCATCAAGGGGGATGCCCACGGTAGGGCGGCAAGCCTATTGGACCACACGCCGATCCTTCAGCGAGTTGAATTACAACGTGGCAAGGGTCGATGAGCAACAGGCCGATGAGTTCACGGCGCTCTATAATCAGGTGGGGCTGCATACGCCTTTTATTATATCGTTAGATCCTACGACACGCCCATCGCATAACACTTTCTATGTGCAATTCATGGGCAGTGTAGGACGCACACAGCAGATCCTCCGCGATTACAATATTGACTCTGTGCGGTTAGAGGAAAAGATATAATGGCGTTCAACCCGACATGCCAATCAGGAGACTTTCACTATCTGGTAGAGTTCGCTTTAGACTCAACCACCATCCGTTATGCTGATGAGGGACTGAGTGTGCGCGATGGGGCTGTCACGGGTTACTTCTACCAAGGGCGGCTCAGTTCACAGGTGTCGCTCAGGAGGACGTTAGGCACCTTTCTGGAACCAAGGGAGACTATTGATACGTTCAATGTGGTGGTCGATAACAACGATGGTGCGTTGACTACCTTGGTTCAGGCGAACACTTTTTCAAACAGAACCGTCAAAGTATTTCTGGGAGAGGGAGAGAACAAAAGCGATTACTCAGAAGTCTTCAGGGGGTATATAGCTCATCCCAATGGCTATCGCCTGGATGAATCACAGGCCACCTTCACCGTCATTGATAAGCGCGAGAAAGACCGTCGCATCCTACCGCTCGTTGATAGCAAATATACTACAGATGCTTATCCCAATATTGAGAAGAAGGCACGGTCTACTCCTATCTCTATTGTCTATGGTAACTGGTCCTCTGCTGCCGCCTCTGGCCTTTCTATCCCTTGTGTATGCACCGATCAAAGGGCAACGGGCGCATCCTTTAAGGTAGCATCTCATGGTATACTGAGCGTTGATCGTTATCTAAAGAATGCCTCCGTCTTGGCGGGTCGCTCGGGTGCTGCCAACTCCATCCGCTCAACCACGTTGACTGATGCCACCTTTGACATTTCCGGTTATGCGTATAACGCCACTTCCGATACGGTATCGGTTAACTGTAAAGGACTATACACAGCCAACAGCACTCTTATAGAAAAACCCGCTGATGTATTACAGAGCATCCTGACCACCTACATAGGCTTGACAGGAGAGGATATGAATGGGACGGCCTTCCATTCAACCAATACTAATACAGGGCCATTCACCTGTCGGAGAGTAATCAATACAGAGACAAGCAGCGAGGTGCTTATCTCTGAACTACTCAACGAAAACTCTATTGACCTACGCTTCTCGCGTGGACAGTATAGCCCTAAGTTTCGGCAGTTAGATACATCAGGACGCATCACCATGCACGATACGGATATAGTCCTGGCTGATGTGGATAGGGAGAGAGCTGACTTTGCTATTGAGTATGATCCGGACAGGTTCTACGCCAATCAGGTGCGTGTGCGCTATCAGTATGATCCCATTGATAAGGTCTTTTACAACGCCTCGGCCTCCTCAGACAGCATAGCTATTGCGCGTGATCTGGCAACGACAGAGCGGCAGATGGATTTCTACTGGTTATATAATAAGGCTGATGCAGAGGCGCGTATGGATAGAGAGCTGTATCTATTCAGCGAACAGCCCGCCGTGGCTAATGTGATGCTAACACGAAGGGCAATGCTTAAGGATTTAGCCGATCAAATTGATTTAGATTACTCCATCTTTACTAATAAGACATTGCAGATCCGTTCAGTAGAAACCAATCTGCACACCATGACTACAAGGGTACAAGCCTACGATATTTTCACCGATACGTTTGGCAAGTGGATGGCTCCTGGCTCACCCAACTATGCAGCGGCTACCATCTCACAGCGTCAAAACTCGGGGTTCTGGTGCGATGCCTCTGGCTTGGCCGATCCCACCGACCCACAATCTGACTACTCACATTGGTTTTAGAATAAATGGATGATCTAAGGACGTATGAACAGATAATCAAGGAGATAACCCTTGGCCCTATTGATAGCGAAGAGGAAAGCAAAGCGGTTCAGAATACGATGGTGTTGCGGAGTAGGATGATAGAGCGTATCACGCTGATAAGGAAGTGCGCTGCGCTTCGCACCCGAGCAGAGGCAGGGTTGATGCAGATAGAGGAGAGCATGGCAAGCGATTGCAAGGAGTGGCAGAAATTAGATATGGTGGGTAGGCGCTTGGATGGCATAGCGCAGATAAAGAACTGTGATATGATGACGGAGCAATATATGATGGAGTTAGATATGTATGTAGCTATGTTACATGAGGATATGAAATAATGGCATTTACGAGCGGGGCTACAGTGATAGTGGGCTCGGCAACTTTGAAATCAGACTACGACCTTTTGGGCGCATCTGATGACTGGTTACAGACCACGAGCGACGTTGAACATAATTTCGATGTATCCACCGGGACGGGCTTACATAAGGCGGTGTCAGCCACGGGGGTAATATCTACCTCGGATGCAACAGAGGCCACCGATACGACTACTGCCTCTCTAAAGACGGCGGGCGGTATCGCATGGGTGAAGGATTGCTATGTAGGCGATGATATGTTCTTCACCTCTGGTGCCGTCCTCGACTTTGGTGCTGCCAACGCAAAGATCACCCATAGTGCGGGAGCGTTTGGATTCGGAGCGGCGAACCTACTGACCACGGGCACCCTCGGCGCAGGGGCAACGACCGTTACCGATCTTACATCCACCGGCAACACGACCATTGGCAATGCCACTGGAGATGCGCTGACGTTTCATCCAAGCGCGTGGACGCTGACGAATGCAGTATCTATTACGGGCACGTGGACCGATCTTGGAACGGTTACTACGGCTGATATTAATGGCGGTACGCTGGATGCGGTAACAATCGGCGCGACGACTCCCGCAGCGGCGACGGTGACGACGCTGAATACCAGCGACGACGTTCAGATCGGCGCGGCGAATGGAACCTTTAAGCTTAATGTAAACACCGATGTTACAGTTGAAGGTTCGGTGCAGTTTGAAGGCTTTGGCGTTAGTGCGGCAGGACCAGAGATGTATTTCAATAAAACCCGTGGCGCGACGGCTGGATCGCATACTATTGTTGCCGATGATGATGAGTTAGGGCAAATCAGTTTTTATGGATCGGATGGAAGTGCCTTCCGCGAGGGAGCGCGGCTAACGGCAGAAGTTGATGGAACGCCCGGTGCAAGTGATATGCCGGGTAGATTTAGTATCTGGACTACCGCAGATGGGGCGGCAAGTCCTACGCGAAGAGTGACAGTTCTTCAGGACGGCAACGTCGGCATCGGCACGGCGAGCCCCTATAGCAAGATGCACTTGTGGGAGGCATCATCCGGTGCAAGTGGTCGCGGTGCGGTTTTGCTTACGCTGGAGTCAGACGCGAATGAAAACCAGATTGAATTTATAAACGCTGCTACTTCTGGTGCTGCTGGTATTTTCTGGAGCGATCAGAACGCAAACGATCAGGGATTTCTGTATTACGATCACTCCAATGATGATATGCTCATAGGGGTTAATGGCGGCACTGCTATGCGCCTCGACTCCAGCGGCAATCTCGGGTTGGGCGTGACGCCGCAAGCAACGTGGCACGGAGATGTATCTGCGTATCAGATCGGCGGCAACGCAACGATGTGGGCAAATACGTCAGCGGGTGCTGGTACGGCGTTTAGCATTGCCCAAAATGCTTTCTATAACTCATCTAATAATCCAACATATATCAGCAACGACGAGGCATCGTATTATAATCAAGTCAATGGTACTCATGCTTTTTATACTGCTGGTGCATCCACTGGCACGATAACGTGGGGAACGGCGAAGCTGACGATTGCTAATAGCGGATTGCTCACAACGACCACTGCTGCGGCTGATGTGGGTTTGTATATGTACAATACGCATGCCTCAACGCCTTACGGGATTCAAATCAATTTTAGTGGAGCATCCCCCAATAACACAAGCCAATATTACATCTACTGTCTCGATTCAACAGACGCTGACTTCATCGTCTACTCAGACGGAGCGGTCCAGGGTCGCGCCAACAGTTACGGCGGCATCTCGGACGTTGCGCTCAAGACCAACATCGTTCCAGCGCGTGACTACTGGGACGATTGGAAGAAGCTCAAATACTCCAAGTGGCAGTGGACGAACGAGTATGAGAAGGATGGCGATGAGGCTAAGAAGCTGTTCGGGATCGTTGCCCAGGATCTCGCAGAAGTATTCCCCGGTTGCACCTACGACACCGACGAAGGCTTGGCTGTTCGCACATCGGTGGTCAACACCATCGGCGGGAGAGTATTGCAACGCGCCCAAGAGCGGATAGAGGACGTTGAAGGCGCGGTGATGAAGTCGGTGTTGGATTGGAAAGCGGAGGCGAAGGCACTACGAGCGGAACTGAATGCACTGAAGAAGCAAATGGCGGCGTAGAGAAAGGGACGGATATGTCGCAGGGTATGTACCAACTCCTATCTGGTGTTATGCGTATAACATTGACACAATAATAGATCTATGTATATTATATTAAACCCTTAACAGGAGGACGATATGTCAGTAGAGGTAGACTTTGATCAGACGCTTGTGAACTTTGAAGGCAATGGTGTCAAGGATGAGGAAGGCAAGCCCGTGCGCTTGGGATTTGTTGCTGGCTTTGCGCTGTCCCGAACCTTCCAGGGCGATGATCGGGATGAGAAGGAACAGGAAAGCGATTGGGAGTTATCACAGCGTATTGGCAAGAGCAATGCTGAGACAGGCAGATATGGCCCTGTAACGCTCAAGAACAAAGAGGCAGGGCATATAGAGGAGATTATACGTAAAGTCTATCCTATGCCCCTTTACGCTGCTCAGTGTGCAAGGCTGCTTGAGGCTGATGATACTGTTGAGGAAGCAAAGGAGAAAGAATAATGGAACTCACGCCTACAGAACAAGCCGTATTAGAAAGTCGTAACAGACTGAAGGAAATGGGGCAGCTCTATGGGCGTGGGTCTATCCATAAGGATACGAGCATTCCCAAAAGCACCGTCAAGAATATCCTCAGAAGATTATCTGAGCGGGGGTATTTCGAGTTAGGTGAACCGGGGAGTCACGGCAAGGCAGATAGGGCATTCCCCAGAAATATAAGCCCATCTGATGTAGGTTTCCCCCAACAAGAAATGGATAAGGATAAAGATGCTATAATAGTTGATCTGCGCCAAGAGATAGATCAGCTAAAAGCCATATTGGAATACAGCACTCATGCTAATTTTGATGGCTTGATGGGAGGGACCGTATCATTTCACACCTCAGATCACCACTTCCACAATGCTGGTCATCTCATACAAGCATTCAAAAGCGTTACATCAAAGGCATGTGAGGCCATACGGCGCTTTCAGCCGAGGCACTTTATTAATTGTATCGGTGGAGATACTATCCAAGGGCGTGGCATCTATCGTAACCAGCATCTTGATAATGTCCTCAATAAGAGGGAGCAACAGATAGCCGCTGCCGCTTGGCGTATGCACGAATATGATGCCGAGTTAAAAAACGCACTGCCTGAGAAAGCCACCATTGAGCATATAATTGTCCAAGGGAATCACGATTACAGTGAGGGTGATTCAACGTGCATGGAGTTTGTCTGGGCTATTCGGCAGTTGGGTGTGAATGCTCGTTTTGTGGGCCAGCGATGGATACAGAACATAGCTGATAAGGGTTTTTATAATGTGCTTATCAATCACGGTTATGGTAATTCTATGTATTCACCATCTCCTAATAAGCTGATTGTTGAAACACAAAAGACTCTTATTGACTTGGCCCATAGAGGGTATGTGGGAGATAAAACCATACGGCGCGTATGGCATGGACATACCCATTGGAGATCGGGCGGGACAGAACATGCACCTGATGTTCCTTTTGACGTGACAGGTGGTATGCATAGAAATGATAGAGCTAATATAGGCATGAATCAACGACCTAATGGATGGTGGATGTTCATCTCACCCCCTGGCTCTAATGATATACTACAGCCTTTGCCTATCATACCAAGCCAGCGAGCTATAAGGGCCGATATGGACGATCCTCAATTAGAGCAGAAGAACAGGCAAGATGCAGCACGGTGTATCGAATCATTCGCTGAAAAAATGGTAGACATGGGTGTGGTAAGCGATTGGCGGGAGGAGCTTCCTGATGGAGCGGATAGAGTATGTTGAGTGGAGAGATGCCCGAGGAGTAACGCAAGAATGGACAGATATAAAGATCCTCAAGAAGATGGATAGTTGTATCTGTTATTCTGTGGGTAGATTGATACGAGAGAATAAAAGGGAGATCGTCTTATTGCCCCATTGGGGTGACGATCCCCCTTTTGGTTGTGGTGAGATGGTTATTCCTATCAGTAACATTGAGAAGCGTAAGCGGTTGAAATGAATCTAAATATATCTACTGTTGCTAATGGTGTGAAGATTACTATTGAGGATGAGGAATACGTCATACAAGAGATAGAAGATAATGAGATAGAGGCATGGCGATCTGCCCTTGCTGCCATCTACGAACAATTCGGCCCTCCTCAGAGTAGGCATGATAAAAAGAGGCTATATTTTACTATAGCCCCCGGTGATAAGAATGATGACTTTGTAGATACTATTTATCAGTGATATCCAATAATCCCCGCGCAATGGCGACACATCCACGCCATTGCCGGGCGCATATCTCAGAATCATCTTGCCAATCTTGATTCCACTGAGCTATCTCTTTCAGTCCTTCGCGCAGCCGCTCGTTCTCCGCTTCCAGCTCCATGCGCTTCACTTCTGAGTCGACCAGGTCTTGGCCGACCGACTCCCAGAGAGATTGGTATTTCGCTACCTCGCGCTCCAGGGCGATGATGCACTTCTTGCTCGTCTCCGCCAGTCCTACCCGTTCATCACACGATTCATCCAGAGCGGTCCGATGATTGTCTAACCGCTGCTGGTATGTCTCGATAGTAATCTGTTGATTGGCAGCCTGATTGCTGAGAGATTGGATCTGCTCCTGGATCTGCTTATAGTCCGACTCCATCTCCGGGTCCAGATCGTCAAGCTGACGCTGCATATCGGGATGAGCTATGGATGAGTTAGCGTGGTGTTTCATTCTTGCGTCCGCTTCCTCTTTTCTTTCGTTGAGCAGGTCGATCTGGGTCTGGAGTCGTTCCTCCATCTCGCATGGACGCCCCGTTTCTGGATCAATCTGTAGTTGCTTGATCTGCTGCTGGAGTTGCGTCACCTTACTATCATACGCCATCTGATCGCGGATGAAGCGGATGTCGCCGTCGAGTCGCTGGATGTGGTCAGCGTGATCGTTGACAACACCATCCCTAATACCATCGCCTTTGATAAGTAAAAACGGTATTCGCATCGGCGCATCGTGGGTGAGCGTATAGTCATGCGCTTCGTGATCCAGTATCGGCGCATCCTCTGGTGAAAGCATACCATCCTTATACATCTGTGCCATCTCCTTGACGGAATCTTCCTCTGCAATGTCGAGTAGTTCATCGGTCAACTCATCAAGTTTCCGCTGCTCACACTCATCGCTATACAGACCGTTCGTGCCGCTGCATGTAGGGCAGACGATAGGCGCAAGAATGAAATCAGGGCAGTCGGTCAAGCTACTTCCATTCTCATCTTCACCAGAGCAGTTGCTCTCTTCGTCCGTGTCGTAGCATTGACATTCAGTATTTACGCAGGGCGCAGTGGGGGCATCCTCCTCAAAATCGCCATCCTCATTAAAGCAAATAGCCTCGCTTTTATCCATATCAACCATACGCTTCTCGCAAGTCTCACACTGCCACATCTGCGTGGTATTATTGTAGATCAGAGTATGGGGCGCATCGCTGGATTCGGGCGCATCCTGGGTCTGCTCAAAATAGTCTGGATCAGGCTGCGGCACATCGGTGGGCGCATCCTCGCTGGTAATCGTAAACGGTTCTTCCATCTGCATCGCGGCGATACGTCTTAATTCTGTCTTTACTGCTGTGTCATCATACGCCATCAGTGCTACTCTGTAGATCGCCTTACGCATCTTCGCAATCAGATCATCGCGCTGCGTACACTCAGGGCATTCTACGTGGACATAGGCTACTGACTCAGGCGCATCCGTAGCGTCCTCGCCTTCGTATTCTATCGCCTGTTGCACTGCCAGATCGGAAGCAATGTCACACGCTTCGCAATCATCCCAATAAACATAGAATAACTCTCCATTGTTGCTTTCTACTCTGGCGTTGTGGAAGAATAACCAGTCCAATCTCTCCCGTAATTCAATTTCTGTAGATTCCATTTCAGTCCAAAACTTACCAACGATGGCAAGTCGTTTTTTGATGGAATCTACCGTGGTGAGCGTTTCTGTCCGATAGTCAGCACGTTGGATAAATCCCCGATCATCAATCCATTCATTGATTGTATTGTAGAGCAGGAACAGTTCATGTTCAGCGGTTCCTTTTTCAAGCGCGTCCTCCTCCTCCGCTAGGCACACCGGACACACCGGCACCAACGGCGTGTTGCAGAGGAGACAGCGCGGTTCCTCATCGGGCGTCTCATCAGGCGGTGCAGCAACCGCACCGAACTGATACGCATTGACGGCGGCGACGATTAGTTGGGCATCTGCGTGTTTCATTGCGTGTATCAGCACAAAACCGTTGGCAGCAATCACAGTAGAATAATCGCCACCGACAGCACGTCGTGTCCACGGCAAGGCGGTTACTTCAGTAGCAGATATATCAACACCACTATATTCAGCATCTTCCGATTGTTTGCCCATCGGCGCGTTCATCCATTCGGCGTCCTCCTCAGTTACTTCAGCATTTACCAATCTATCCTCAACGACATCAGCCGACTTAAGAGCCTCTTCAATCTCTATTCTAAATTCTTTATCACAAAGACTCTCAGCTATATTATATAACCGGCGCAGCAAGTTCTTCATAATTGATCTCCTGTTTTAAATCATCCATTGCCATCTCTTTTAACTGCCTGACACGCTCCCTTGTTACTCCTATAATATCACCAATAGCCTGTAGCGTCTTAGGCTCCTCTCCATCAAGACCAAAATACATCGTAAGGATTTGTTTTCTCCTACCATTTAGAGAATCAACACCTGTTTGGATGGTAGTATTAATAGTATTCTCAATAAGCATGACCTCAGCAGAGGGTTGGTGGTCTTTGTATTGAATAGGCTTATCATACTTAGAGGGTGCATCCATCGATAGATCACCTCTCAACTGTCCTGCTAAATCAATGCGTATCTGTTCTGATAGATCCATCTCATCGCATATCTCATCAAACGTAGAGTTCTCCATCTTCTTCTGCATCTTTATGTATTTTTGTATGTGTGTTATAAGTCCACCGGGACGCCTGACTATATCATCTCCCGTAAGTGCCATGCGTATTCTTTGGCGTATCCAATGGACTGCATATGATATGAGTTTATTATTACTGTTCATATCATACCGCTCAATGGCTTCTATCAGCCCATCAATACCCTCTGAGACAAGATCATCTTGCTCAATACCTCGCCTGAACTGATCGTAGTAAGAGGCTATATCAACAACAAAGCGGATATTGGCTTGGATAAGTTCATCCCTTGCCTCCAGGTCGCCTTTTTTAGCACGACGTAAAAGCATCCGCTCGCGCTTTCTTGTCAGAGGTGCTATGGTGCCAGTATATAACATAGGTATCTCCTGTTATACGTATAACATCAAGCCAAAGATACTTTAAAACTATCTTCGCCTGTCACCAGATCAACGCCCTCCGGTATCTCACCCGTTTCTTTGATGTGAGCCATGATAGACGTTTTATCAGGTATCGTTTTGACATTGAGAAATTCTCCCGGTGCCGTCCCGACGAAAGCGTCAATATCAGGTATCTCAACTCTATCGCGTCCTTTTATCCTCTTGAGCTTGCCGTTTATCAGATTGATCGTCTTAGCGCCCGAACGCCACAGAAAGCCCTGTAAGCCTTGCTCATGCCATTGTATCTTTGATTGGACCTTACCCACCTCTGATTCCTTCCATGCCGCTATCTTGTCCATCTCCGCTTGTGCATGAGCATTTATACGCTCCATCTCTGTATTCCAATACGCCAACTTGCGAAGATGCTCCTCAGCGCGTTCTTCGGATTCAATGATCTCTGGTTCATCAACGGGATACTCTGCGTTCGTTTCGTCCGTCATAATATCCATATCGCTCTCCTTGGGTTATTGTTATACTTAATAACATACTAAATAGTTATTGATTAGTCAAGGTCTTTTTCGTAATAGTTTTCAGGTATCTCTTGAGTAGAGTCGTAAGGTGCGCGTTCAGCAAAGCAAGCCGACTCAGGTATCCACACCAGTGGCACCTGTCCCGTGGGTCCATTTCGTTGTTTCTCTATTAATAATGCAGCATCATTGCCGATCTCTTTACCATCAACTCTTTCTTGTAATTCTTCGTAATACCCAGGACGATAAAGCATTAATACTATATCGGCATCTTGTTCGATACCGCCGCTGCCACGTAGATCGCTCAACTGAGGTCGTTTATCAGGCCTGCTCTCACATGATCTATTCAACTGCGATAAGGCCAAAACAGGTGTATCAGTATCTTTGGCTATATTCTTTAATCCAGTACTGATCATATTGAGGCGTTCATTCTCACTATTACCTTGACCTGTCATAAGCTGTAAGTAATCCACCACCCATAATCCGATGTCATATCTCTGTTTTAATCGCCTACATTTGGATCGCATCTCCACTATTGATAGTCCTGCTGTATCATCAACGTAAATAGGTAGTTGAGCAAATCGTGACATAGCCATTGCCATCTTATCTACGCCTTCTAAATTTAATCGTCCTTGTCGTAGTTCTTGTAACGATAGCATGGCTTCAGTGCTTAGAATTCTTTGGCCCACCTGTTGCTTGCTCATCTCACAACTGAATATACCCACGCCCTTCTTCTCTATCTTGGCTACGTTCAAAGCAAAAGAGAAGGCCAGGCTTGATTTGCCGATACTCGGACGCGCAGCCAAGATGATAAGATCGGGTGCCATGAATCCACCCATGCGATAATTAACAGCCGAGAAGCCTGTATCGAGTCCAATAAAAGGACGTTTTGAGGCAGAGGCCTTATCATATGTTGAACTGACGTCGCTGAATATATCGCTTAGTGTCGAAGGCTCTTTGCGATCTGTTGTCCTACTGAGGTTCATCAGCTTATTACTGAACTTCTCTATAGTTTCACCCGCTCCCACGCCATCGTAAATAGCACTCTCGGCTTCTCTGCCTGTTATGATTATCTCTCTCTCTATTGCTCTGTCTAATACGATCTGGATGTGATTCTTGATATTGGCAGCACTGGCTACCTCAGAGGCCAGCTTGGATATATAAACGACACCGCCAACCTCTTCATACTTGGATCGCTTTTTAAGCTCATCAGTGAGCGTTAAGGTATCCACCTCAATGCCATTTTGAAACAGTTTGATAATAGCATCAAAGATAATACCATGATGAGAATTATAGAAGAATGAGTTTTCTAAAGTCTCTGAGGCTAACCCAATAGCATCAGAGGTGATCATCATGGCGCTGAGGACGGCTTGCTCTACTTGGACGTCTTGTGGTGGCATACGATCCATCATGGCATCTCTACTCCTTTGAATTCTCTCTTTTTAGCTTCGCCTATCTCTTCTTGTGTGCCTCTCATCTGATTTCTGATCACCTCCCAGGTCTTGAGTTCAGGATAAGATCTATTCTTAGAGCGTAGTTTAGATGGTGCTTGGATGTGTTGGCTTGTCCATGTAGTCAAGGCGTATTTAACTATCTCGCCTATCTCGCGCCAAGATAACTTATCAATTCTCTCCATATCGTCAAATGTTTTGCCATAGACAGCAATAGTATCATCAGTCATTTTGATAGGACGCTTGGAGTGCCATTCGTTGATACAGCGCATGGCGTTTTCTGATGGAGTGTAAACTTCTTTTTTCGATTCTGTTTCCGATTCCGAAGGAATATCTTTTTTATTTAATTTATTAGATTTATTATTATATATGTGGGTTTCTGTTTCCTGTTCGTTTATTGTTTGTTTATCCTCTGTTTCTTCTTTGTTACTATTGATCTGATGTGGGTCTTGAAAACTCTCCCAATTTATTACAGTTATGACAGAATATCTTGCGTTCCCACTTCCAGCCTTCTCCCAGATGATCATTTTCTTGCTTTCGAGCCACTCCAATACATCAGATACCTGCTTGGGCTTTATGGTTCGTGGGCATCCTCCCTGGACTCTATAGGCACATTCTTGGCCGATGTTATTCATTGAGCGATCAATGCGGCCTGTTTCATAGTTAACGCGCAATAATATCCATAGCCATACTCTCAGATAGTGGTTCGGCATCTCCCATATCTCAGAATTTAATAGCTTACGCCATAGATATATATAGGTTTCATCTGATTGCTGGAGTATCATATTTTTATGTCCATTCGAGATAATTATTTACATGCTAATACAGAAAGCACCCGAGATAGTAGATAGAGGCCGCCAAGCCCTATCCTGTCCCTCGCGGGATCAGGTATCTCGGGTGCTTCAAAAGTTTTAAGTAGTAAATCATTGGCGGCTACTTTCTACAATTACTAATATAAGCGGTGATTCAGAAAAGTCAACGGTCAATCAGAATAATCTCGTATCATTTTATTCATATCGACAATAAAATCCTTGACTGATTCTCTCAAGTCTCCTGTTTCTCTGCCCAGGTTATTTTTCTTCACTTGCTCGTCATATATCTTATTAACTAACATGCCGAAGTCTCTAATACGCTCCAATATCGGCACAAGATCAGATTCTTTCAACGATTGACTCATTCTATCCTCCTGTTATGCGTATAACGGTGGGTGTCAATTCCCTTTTGAGAGTAAGAATCTTTTACGTAACCCATATAAAAATTCAACATACTCACCTTCTGTGTATTGAATTCTCTCTGGACATAAATCAATTGCTATTTTATTCAATGGTATAACTTTCCACCACGAGAAGTCATCAGCATAACGAACAGCAAAAAAAGAACGCCCAGCATCAGTAGCCAATGTGCTTAGTGCTTTATATGATGCGTGTGTCGGATATTGCAGTGGCGCATTTTCGTGTTTATATTCAATGATAGCCACAGGACATGCTTTATCATATTCGACTAATAAAAAATCAATGTCTACCGCCGGACAATCCCATCCCCATTCTCTGTGTTTTTGACTGATAGACTCATCACGCCAGCCAGATCGCTCCTTTCTCACTTCAGGTTTATTCTCTTCCATCCTCTTCTCCTAATCTACTGGCGCTGATCTTTATCTGATCTTTATCATTATCGACACCTATAAAATTGCACCCTGACTTTATGGTTGCTATACCAGTTGTTCCAGCACCACAAAAAGGATCTAATATAATTTGTCCTGGCTCAACAAACCGATTCACTATATCAACCATACCACTCACCGACTGCCCCCAATGGTGCCAATCTTTATCGTTATCATTGACTGTATCTTTTGCTACATCTCCAATCCATTTCCCTTTATAATCTCCTTTGGTGAACCAGAGGAGCGGTTTCCAAAACGTATTCACCTTACGTTGCCAGAGTTGAACCGACTGGCCGCCTGGTGTGAGATAGGACAAAATCCACTGAAAGGTTAGATGTTCTGAGAGTGCTGTTATTATGGTCGGTAAGTATGATTGGCCTATCATCACAATAAGTGATCCGCCCTCGGGTAATAATTCAAATGCCTTACGGCCCAATATGGGATAGAGATAAAGATAATCTTCTGGATAAGGTGGATCAGTAATGATCATGTCTATGTGGCCGATCTCATCGGATGTAATATCCTGTATATCTTTACATATAAGATTAAATTTGTTTGTTTTAGCCGTTGCATTTTGTTCTATTCGCTGCTCTCTTTTCTGCTCTTGTGTTTTTTCCTTCTCCTTTCTCTTAATCTCCTTGTGCGCCTTATTGATTGACATATCAGAGGCACCTGTTCGTAGCTTTTGCTTTGTTTCTTCATCAGCCTGTTCAATAATAATCTTAGTCTTGTGAATCGTATCATGGGATATACCGGCTTTGGTGGCAAGCTCGGCGCGGGTATCTACTGGCGTCAGACTTTTTGCAGAATTCTGCGGAATGTCGGTTCGCATTCCCTGATTCTCTTTTGCTCTTGCTGCTATAATGGGTTCATATTTTAGAGCCAACTCAGCCTTTTGAAAGGTAGTTAAGTTTCTTCGGCCAAACTGATTATTTATAACCCACTCCAAAACATCCCACCTATTTTCAAACTCCTTACTTATTGTTCTTACTTCTATTCCAAGTTCATCACATATCTTTTTCCTATGATGTCCATCTATAACAATGCCGTTCCATAAAATTATAGCTTCGCGCAATCCATCGGCTTCTATATTATCTTTCAGTTGATAATATTCTTCATTCGACAATGGTGGTATAAGTGCTTGTATTTCTGGATCTATGCGAATCTCACTCATTACTACCTCCTAAGTTATACGTATAACAAAAAAGCCTTGGGTATGACTACGGATCTCCGTTGAAGCTCCGCTCCTGGCATTGCTGCTCAGGATACCCAAGGCTTAATTTCTGTTTGGCAACGGAGTCTTTAGTCAATATTAAATATAAGCCTAATCAAGAATAAGTCAAGGGTCAAAATGGGAGGTCGGTGTCACCGCTCTCAGGATACCCTTGATCGCTTTGCTGCTCCTGTTGCGCTGGCTGGCTCTGCTGCTGTCCCTGATTCTCTCCCTTACTATCCAGCATCAGCATCTCATTGGCAACGATCTCTGTGGTATACTTCTTCTGACCGTCCTTATCATCCCAGGAGCGCGTCTGCATCTTCCCGGCGATGAATACCTTGGAGCCTTTCTTGACATAGGTGCTGATGATCTCAGCCAGCTTACGCCACGCTACTATTCTCACCCATTCTGTCCTCTCTTGCTTTTGCCCATCCTTCGTCCACGATTCTGATACGGCTATAGAAAAGTTGACTACCTGATCACCATTGGGCGGAAAGCGCGATTCGGGATCTTGCCCAACATTTCCTATGAACTCACAACGGTTCAATCCTCTTGCCATCATATCCTCCTTATTATTTGACTACTTTAACATCCAGACAGACGGTGCAGCGATAGGTGTTCTCTTCTTTGGTGCTATTGTGGACCCTACGGCCTTTGCCATACAGCTTATCTTGATACTTGTTCTCGCATTTACAAAGTATGATCTTAGTCATAATAACCTCATCCGTTATACGTATAACGGATATGAGTGGCCTCAGTCTCCCCACTGAGGCCACTCCCGGCATGGCTCCTACTGTTCCACCTCCTCCATTATAAGGTTACTCCACGCTCTACCCTCTGCAATAGCGCGGCCCTTTTTCCGACTGAACTGATCAGCCGACGAACAAAACGCATATCCTACCGAAAGAGTCTCATCGTCCTTTTGGATCTCGCAAGTAGTCACGCCTCTGATGTTCGGAAACTTGTGATTGTAATGCCGCTTGACGCAACCCCACTTCTCTGCCTTATACCATAGATTAAATATCTTATCCCAGGTATCTCCATTGGCGTGAGGCTGATCAATATGGATGTGATGGAAGCGCGTTTTCATGGTAGCTCCTTATTAAGTTAGCCGATCCCCGCTACCCTCGTCTTAAGTGTTCCCCGGCTCGTTGTCCACAAGATCGGGTATACAGAGATCACGGCAGGGACCGGCATAAGATTTATAGCTTTTCTATTTCTTCGACCAGGTGCGCCTTATACTTCTTGAGATCACCCACCATGCTCATCTTCCACTCCCCGGCTACATTATACTTCTTGCGCGAGTTCTCGATATGTGGTCGTGGGACACCTCTCTTCTCCTCCATCTCCATCAACTCTTTGCAAAGATCATCGAAGAATGACTTATACAGCTTGGTAAGGTTGGCGACTACTACGGGCAACTGCTCATCGGTGACGGCGGTCAATTCTTCTACGCCAAACTCATCCAACAGATCCTTGAGCGTGTTGGCATACTCAGCAAAGTCCCTCGCTATAGCGATGTATCCTTGCTCTGCTCGCTTGCGTAGATCCTCTTTGGGTGGCTCTGGCTGCGGAGTCTGCTCTTTTTGTGGCTTATTACCTCCCTGTCCATCATCGTCGTCACTTCTCGCGCCACATACCAAAGACTCATAACTAAAGCGTCGTGCGTAACTAATAGCAGATCCCATCGCCTGATTCGGATTAATGCCTTTTTGATCCACGGGCGAGAAAGGATAGTAGCTCCTGAGCCACTGTCCTGACTCGTGGGCGAGGATCGTTACCAAGACTTGCTCGGAGATGATCTGTGCTACGGCCAAGCCATTAGCTGCCAAGGCGGGGCGAGTAGCATCAATAACAGAAGCCAAGTCTGCATACTTGCTTCTCAGGTGCGGGTTGTTGGCCGACTTCTCAGCCGCGTCCATCGCTCCCTGCGCTTTGGCAAGGGCAAGGGCAATCTCGTTGATTTCTTCGCTCTGTATCTCATCGTAGTCCATGTTCAGCTCCTTGTAAGAGTTTTAACTACTCTTTAAATATACTAAATAATAGCTAATAGGTCAATAGGTATGTGCAAGTAATTTGGGTATTATTTGATAACATAGTATCAACAAGATGATGATTAAGATCCTAAGCGCCCATTTATCACCTCTTGATGATTTACATATATGCTTCGTTCGCCTCATTCTCCACCTCCTCAACGAGTCTCAATAGCTCAGGATCATTTAACTGCTCGTCTGTCGGTTCGGCAGTAGATGCCAATGCTTTTTGTAACTGTTGCCATTGCTTATCTGTAGGCTGTAGGTAGATTGCCGGGAATACAAAATCGTTTAGTGTAAGAGCATGGCGCAGATTGTTCAACGTGCCCATACTACCAAGATCACTTATCATCATATCCTCCATCTAAAGTGAAGTAAGCCAAGAATTCACCCATTGAGGGTAGGTCGTCCAAATCGTAAGATACGAACAGCTTGACGGGTTGATACCCATCATCTTTTGTCGGATTGTGCTTTTTAGTTTGAGCGTAAAACCTATCATCTTTAGATAACGGTTCCTGATTGAATCCCACAAACACTTCAAAGGTATTATCATCAAGGTCAATCACATACGCCCACTCGCAAAAGAGGGAGTCGCCAGCAAAGTCTATGTTGTTGCCGAGTTTTATTACACCCTCGTTATCATATATAATACGTAGCACCTCGGCTCCTGTGTCCCTATGAAGTTCTGGATAGGTGCGTAAAAAGGACTTACTATCCTCCATGCCGATCATCCCGTTCGCAGCACCAAACTCTTCATACATACGGGTAATTTCTTCGTGAGAGACAAAGATACAGGCTCCTACTCTCTCCTCAAAATGTGCTCTATCCATCTCATGCAGGAATTTCAGAATCGTTTTACCTTGTCCAGAAGGATACCCATCCCACTGTCCATACTGCGCTACTTTGTATTCACCATCTACCTTAACGCAAGTCAAATGTCTCGTTCCCATTTCTATCTCCTAATGAACATGAGTGCGTCCATAGTGCAGCCTGGGCGCGTTTTTGTTGGGCTTGTGATTATGGGTTTCAAATTTAAGGCTCGAAAGATCCACTCCTTTCAACATCAATGCCTGGGCAATCAACTTCTCAAGGACGAACTTACCTCCTTCAAATGTCCCTGACTGTGTGACGCAAGTAACGATCCCACCATCCTCTATAGAGATATTGATAGGCATATCACCTTGAGGCGTAGGGACGATGATAGCCAGCTTGATGATACCATTATCTGCCAAATCCACCTTCCAGCCCTTGCCACATTGCGTTCGGGTGAATCCACTGACAGCTTGCATTGGGTAGGTTTCCAGAAGGTTGATAATCTCTCTGGCTGCTTCGTTGCGCTCTCTACGCTCGTAGGACATTACAGAAATTCCATTGCACGGCATGGCTATTCTCCTTCCTTAAGCGCGATGAGCCAATCCATGCCCTTTTCGTTGGCGGTCAACCTCAACGCGAGACACATCCCTGCGAAGCCGCTTTTCAGGGTCCATGACCAGAATGTATCTTGCTCAATATCCCCTGTCACCTCAACTCTATATTCGTGAATCTCGTCCCGATCCACATCACACGAAATGCCGGGGAATTTCTCTTTGGCCTCCTTGCAAAACAGGTCGGTAAGTTCTTTATCGCCGGTGTAAACCAGATCCAGATAAGCCATCTTATTTCTCCTTTGTAATGCTCTCGTTTTTACGGGATCTTCCCTGCTTATTACGAGAGCGTATCCCCGATGGGCCTAAGCCCATCACAGCAGCCTACCAAGCTGGGCCAGCGCGATACCCATCTGCTTCAATGACGATCTGCGTATCGTCACTGGCGATGATTCGCATCTCTGTTGCGGTAAAGAAGGCTATGGCCTCGCGGGTGATCTCCTCTGCCTCTTTGGGTATCAGGCCACAAACGCGCTCCTTCCAATCCACTGGATTCTGAACCTTATCAAAAGCCTCGGTCAACTCGCTGCGCGTCCAGCCCTGCTTGCTGACGATTTCGTTGTCCATCTCTGCGAGGGTTAAATTGGTCATTTTAAATTCTCCTTGTTGGTGTGTTTTAATCTCTCTACTAATATAAAACATAGATTTATATAAAGCAAGAGTTATTTTGCTATCAGGTAAAAATAAATGGGGTTATTAACTCAATCAATATCAACCACTCTCCGAACGCTTCCACCCCCCAGCTCAGGAGCCTCTTCCACATCCATCATCCTTGATACCCTCAATCCTTCTTCTGGTGCCGTATCATCTGTCTCAATGGCTCTCACGCCGCGCATCTTGGGTATGTTCTCTATCTGCTGTGTTACATACTCCTTAGTATCTGCTAACGCCTTCTCAAGCCCTTCCAGCGCGTTTGTCCTGGCTTCGCCCTGTGATGTTGTCCTGGCTACGAAGGCTTGCTCCAGATTGCTAATCTGCTCATCCAATCCTTTATCAGAATAGACGTTGAGGCAAGAGACTTGCTTGATGAGGTTCTTTAACTGCTGGCCTTGCTTTCCGGTGAACTTACCTCTGCTGGACAAAGCATTAGAAAGTCCCTGCACCGCTTCGGCTACGATACCATAAAACTGCCCCTCGGCTACTGCCAACGATTCTTCCACCTTCAATCTGCGTTGTTCCAACTGCACTCCCACCTCGCGCTGCATTTCCTCAAGGATCGTATTGCGCTGCTGATCCAAGGCATCTACCTCCAACAAAGATTCCGCTCTCAGCTTGGCCGCTCTCGTCTCTGATTCGGATATCTCATCCAGCATGGGTGCAAAACGATAATCTACTACCATACTATAACGGCTTCTGATATACTCAGCATCAGGTAGGTTACGGCGAATATCTGCAATAGCCTCCTCAATGAACTGCTGACGGCCCATGACGATCTCAGGCAATCTATCGTAGACCCGGCTAAACAGATCCACATAAGTATCTCGCATAGATAAGATGTGCGAATCCAGATTATTGCACAGCTCATCAATAGCGGTCCAAAAGGCGGCATACTGATTATCATGCTCTGCCTTCCATTCTTTATAGGCGGTAGCCGGGAGCAGATGGCCGAACATCACATCAATGGTGAAGAAGTCCACATTGCGCCTTGCGCGATCTGCTGCCCACTGGATAGGCTTATAGAACTCTTCAGGGATGAGATCTATCCTACCGCCCTTTAAGACCTTCTTGACGGCATCCTTGCCCTCTGGCGTATCTGTGGGGATACCGAGATTCGCCATGCGTTCGGGATTCAACGATACATAGGGCCACCACTGACTGACATGAATATCAATGATAATACCATCCCTGAGAACAGTATCCCACTGAACTTTCCACTGTGCGACTTTCTGCTGCTCATCTTCGGGCATGAAATCAAGATTGCTCATTTGCTTCTCCTTGGTTAATTTGTATACTTAAATATAACTAACAATTCTATATATATCAAGGATTATTTACAGTTCAATCTTCTTCAATCCTCTACCTTTAACAGGCTCGCCCACCTTATCCTCAACTGTCTTTGGTACGAATCGCCTGTTTGAGCAATACTCCAACGCCTCATCCGTCATCTCTTGGGTGCTTTTAGCCGTAGGAACAACATATTCCAAGGCCTTGCTCAGATCTGTTATACGTATAACAGATCGCCCATCTTCAGTTGCTTCTCTATCTGCCTCAATGCACAGTTGCTCTACATCAGCTCCGGTGAAATCGGTTGCCTGTTCGCCCAATTCAACTAACTCATCCTCTGTGACATCCATCTCAATACCCATCTTATCAGCAATGACCTTGATAAGCTCATGCCTCACGCCATCGAAGTGCTGCGGCAGTAAGGGGATTACTTGCTCAAAACGCCCCGGCCTCAATAGCTCTCTGGGGATTCTTGATGGGTAATTGGTAGTGCCGATAAAGAATGCAACACCTCTGGGGAAGGCTGCGAGAAAGGTTTGTAGCTGGCCCTGTATCTCCTGAGACACGCCTGAGCTATCGCCACTATTGAACATGGTGTGTAACTCATCAAAAAGGACGATAGAGGGTGCAAGGGCTTTGATGCCTTCAAATAATTTGGACATATTCTTATTACTCTCGCCCACAAATTTATTCTTGATCATATCCATACGGATCATTACAAGGGGGAGATTCAAAGCACATGCCAGAGCCTTAGATAGTTCGGTTTTTCCACACCCTGGATTTCCTGAAAAAACCAGACCTTTCGGGCATCGACCATCGCCAGCCATCATCTTAGGATATACATATTTTTTAAAGTAATCTTTGAGCTGATCCAGACCCACAATAGAATCAAAGCCTTTTTCTGGATAGGAAATATCAATCACTCCACCATAGGTTTGTCTGACTAAAACATCTTTTCTTGCCTGAACGATCTTACGGGAAACTATCCCACCCTCTAACTCGGCTTGATACAGGCAATCTTCTAACTGCAAGAGGTTCAACGCTCCCGTTATCCTTGCCAACTCCTCCTCTGTCAATCCCTCTTCTAAAGTGAGATTGGGGTTGGCATCCATCACTCTGCTAACGAAGTCTCTGCGCGTATCTACTTCAGGTAAGGGGATATTGATGGGGGCTATGCGTCCTTGCACCAAGGCACCTCTCAGGTCGCTATGGGCAATTAAGAAGATTCTATGAGGGCTACCATTACCACTTAATAGGGGCATGGCAGACCACTGGCGCAGATAAGCCAATAAAGTTCGCTCAGGCTCCACCAAGGCACCTTCAGCATCAAAGATGAGATCGGCATCATGTATAATGAGAGCGAGAGGAGGTGCAGCGGGATCGTTGAAATACTGCGCCAAGCGTCCAAAGTCAGCTTCTAATCCACCACCCTGAGCAAAAGGATTACTGTCCGGTGGTGGTGAATAGCGGCCAAAAACCTCTTCGTGTTCGGGTAGCATCTTGAGGCCGGTAGTTTGATACAACTCAGCAAAAACATGCGCTTGTGCTACTTCTTCTTCTGAGTTATTCTTCTTGCGGATCGCACCTAACGTCATGCGCTCCAAAAAGCTGGCGCGTCCTACTTGGCTCGTTCCAAGCGTCTCACCGGGGTAAACAGGATAGCCACCTACGTCACCCATGAGGGCGAATATCTCGCTCTGCTGCGTCTGTAGGTTATTGTGGATCTGCCTATACCACTGAGGGATCGTGCCGTTGGTTTTGCCTACTGCCTTCATCTTAGTATTCTCCTTTGAGTGCAGCTGCTTTGGCCTTGGCATCATAACGATTACCAGCCTTCTGCCGCTTGGTGATTCTCCGCGCCTTGACATCGGCCAAGATCTGAGCGGAGAGGATCTTTCTGGCGGTGCGTTCGTCTACTTTGTGCGTCTGCATGATGGCGATTAGGTTATTCATTACGATTTCTCTATCATTGCAATAATGACCGCTGCCATTCCCCCGACATACTCGCTTTTGCGAAACATGATCTCGTCAATCTCGTTTCGAGTGGCGCTATCTTCAATATCCAATAGTTCGGGAAATACCGGCATGAGCTTCTTGGCGATGCTTTTGAATTCCTGTCCGATTGCGTTTTCCATTTCAGTTCCTTTCGTGTGTGTGTTTCTTAACTACTACTAATATAAAACATAGTCTTTTATAAAGCAAGGATTATTTTCGCCTATTACAAAAACAATTTGCCATCTCCTTGACTATGCTCTCTATTCCTTTATATTAAATACAGGAGGTGACAATGAGACTACATATAGATGCAGACCGCGTCAAAGCAGAGCGACTGAACAAAGGCATCAAATCAGAGGCGCAGCTGGCCCGTCAGATAGGCATAGGCAAGATATACCTCAATGGTGTTATGAGAGGTAGACAGAACGCCACCCGCCAGATCATAGAGGGTATATGCTGCCAGTTGGATCTTCAGCCCAAAGACTTCTTGAGTTATAAATGATCGGCTTGTGCGCGGGGCATAGCAGAAACACCACGGGCGAACGCCTCTGGGAGTGGCAGCACTGCGCCCAGGTGCAACAGCGCCTATCCACCATCCTTATGGACTGTGGGCATCAGGTAGTTGTTCCTCCGCTTGAGTATTGGCAGATGGACAATGATACCGCCCTCAAGAATAAAGTGAGATTATTCAATCGTCGCCAAGTGGACTTGGCTATTGAGATCCATGTCAACTCGGGAGGAGGTAAATACTCTACCGTATTATATTGGGATAAAGATGGTAAGTTCTCCCCTGGGGGTCGGCAGCTTGCACAATGTATCTCAAATCAGTTCGCATCAATGAAGCGAATCATATCCAGTTGGAAAGCTGCTGGCCCCCGCTCCCAATCGTCTATGGGGCGCAACCTGTATTTCCTGAATGAGACACATATGCCAAGCGTTATCACTGAGATGGGTTTTAAGGACGCACCTGAACAGCGAGAGTTTTTTGATTCTAAAACAGGACCGATTGTACATGCTGAACTCATCCACCTTGGGATAGAGGAGTATATACGATGAACCGTTTTTATGTTGACGCCGATCTATGTTCTTCTGGTGCGGTTATTGTTCGCCTAAAGACTACTGAAAATACATCGTGGAGCCGTGACAGAGAAATATCAAAATTTCCTACTGTATTAACCAGATGGCGTATGGATCGTCTTGCTCGGAAATTGTTATACATTGCTAAGATACGGGAGGATTTTAATAATGATAACCGATCTGATTAAGATAGGCGGGAGCTTGCTGGACAAGATTATTCCTGATCCAGAGGCAAGGGATAAGGCCAAACTGGAATTACTGCGCCTGGAGTCTGAGAATGAATTAAAAGAGCTTGAGGTATCTATGAGTGCTATCGTTATGGAGGCCAAGAGCAAGGATAAATGGACCTCCAGGGCGCGTCCTGGGTTCCTCTACGTGATTTATATTTTGATGCTCTCTGCTATACCAATGGGTATTCTCAGTGCTATCTCGCCTAATACAGCAACGGCTATCATCTCAGGTTTTCAGGCATGGTTAGCTGCTATACCTGATAATATAATCGCGCTTTTCGGCGCAGGATATTTAGGTTATTCTGGTGCGCGTAGCTATGATAAGGCTAAGATCAAATGACCTCTTGGCATAGCTATCCAAAGATATATAACGTAGGCCATGCTGCCATAGATGAGCTTCTACGCGATTCGGTTATCGTAGAGGAGAAGGTGGACGGCTCACAGTTCTCCTTTGGGATGATAGGTGGAGAGCTATTGGTGCGATCCAGGGGCAAGCAGTTTCCTACGGATGCACCTGATAAGATGTTCACCAAGGCGGTGGCGTCTGTTTTAGATCGACAGTCTATTCTCAAAGAGGGTTGGACATATAGAGGAGAGTATCTACAGAAGCCAAAGCATAACGCCTTGGCCTATGATAGGATACCCAATGATAATATTATCCTCTTCGATATTAACACCAATGAGGAGACATACCTATCTTATGAGGAGAAGGCGGCAGAGGCCGAGCGCATTGGCTTAGAGATTGTTCCTCTTCTACATAGTGGGATGGTTGACAATATTACCGTATTGACTGATCTATTGGATACTGTCTCTATTCTTGGTGGTCAGAAGATAGAAGGCTTTGTCATTAAGAACTATAAAAGGTTTACAACCGATGGCAAAGCGATGATGGGCAAGCACGTTTCGGAAGCCTTCAAAGAGGTTCATTCAAAAGAATGGGGTAAAAGCAATCCAGGCAAGCAAGATATTATTCTTGGATTGATTGATAAATACCGCACACCAGCGCGTTGGCAGAAAGCCGTCCAGCATATCCAAGAGAGAGGTGAATTAGATGGCTCACCAAAAGACATTGGCAACCTCATCAAAGAGACGCAGAAGGATATACACGACGAATGCTATGAAGAGATAGCCGTTGCGTTGATGAAGCATTTCTTTCCTCAGATATTGCGTGGTGTTACTCGTGGATTACCTGAGTGGTATAAGGATGAACTTCTCAAGGCGCAATTTGATGAATGATTGTTGTGATGCAGAATATCATGTATGCGATTGGGGTGCCAGTTTTAAATGTGAGTTACCACAAGGACACACCGGGTTGCATAGTTGCTCTTGGGATGATTCTGAGGCTGTCTGGTTTAAGGATGAGTGTATAGGACAAAGGCTCATCCACATAAACATGACATGGATAACAGGTGCTCTAAATGACGGTGCATAATCAAGATGAATTGCGTCAAGTGTTAAAAAAGGAGCTGGCTATCATTGGCAGGCAGTTGGATGATGTATGCAGGGGTACATGGTGGTCATTGCAGCGCGATGGACGAGTTATATTCTGGTTTGATGATCTGGCGATTGACTTGAGGAGAGAATAATGCGTCATCCGATCTATAAGGTATTGGCTATATCAGGCACTGTAGTTGCTATGGTATTGCTTCTGTTTGCCATTGGTGTATTTATTAATAACGTATTTTGATTATCGCGAGACAGGCAGTATGGGTGCTGCGTCAGGTTCATATCCTGAAGTGTGAAGGTTCGACTCCTTCTCTCGCCTGATATTGCGAGGGTGCAGTGAGGGGTAATAGCAGGTTGTCCACAAGCCCAAGGCGAGAGGGACGTAAAGATCCTTGGATCACACCTGAGATTATAGTGACCTGGCCATCCTCGCTCATTTACCAATAATTGTAACCACAAAAAGTAGTGATAGGTACAAGCCTTGCCATAGACGACATAATATCGCGTATTTTGTCGCGTGTTATACGTATAACAGAGAGGGGGTGGTTATCTTCAAACTTGTGGGCAAAACGACAGACTGGGATAAATTCTTAGATGGCAAGTTGAAGGCTGATTGCTACTATGTGCCCTTTGGTCAAGATCGTGACAAGGCAGCAGCGCGGCTATTTTGCCAACTCTATTCTCACGGCGGTCATGGTGTATTTAGTGAACTGATTGAGATGATCCAAACCTTTTTAAGGCTCGGTTATGAATCCCACGGTGATCCTGATAAAAAATCCTATCGTGAATTCATAGAGCAATTAGAAGAACAAGCGGGTGACTTTATTCCCTATGAGGATGAATGACTGAACTGGCAACAGTAAACACTGAGATAGTATCGTATGACGATTGGGCTGAACGAGGGATAGGACTGCGTTCCGAACTGCGCCAGATAGAGGGCGAGGCATCGCGCCTATATTGGGATATAGGTCATTGGCTGGTCTATGGCGAGAATGCTTTTCCAGATCAATGGTCACAGATGGCTGATGACTTTGGATTCTCTCGCGAGACGGTTCGTAATATGATGTGGGTGGCAAGCAAGATACCACCCGAGGAGGTCAAGCCTGAACTAAGCTGGTGGCATCATCAGGCCGTCGCTGCGCTACCACAAGGCGATAGGGCGGCTGTGTTAGAGACAGCTATTGATGATGCTCTGAGCGTCAAGGATACGCGCCTCATCGCCAAGTCAGCCAAGCATGAGCATGACGAAGAGGTCTATGCCGACATCATTCAATCACCTGGGCAAGAATTAAAAGAAGCACCTCCGGTTGACAATCCTTCTGAGAATACTATATTGACTACGATAGTCCAATGGTCAGAGAGTCAGATAGGCCAAGAATGGACACAAGAGTCACATAATAAACTAATTAATTGGCTGGCTGGAGGTGGGTAGCGAAACGCTGATGCGAAAGCGCAGCACCTCTAACGAGGGTGGTTGACCAGAGGAATGCATGAATCTCTTAAATAGGATTAATAATTCTATTTCATGCCACCTTACAACGGACAAGGCTTAGGCCTCATTCGGCCAAATAATTTGGGTATCCTGTCACATAAACGGTGAGCCACTATCCCCCTAGCAGTTTACCGGGATACCCTTCTATCGGGAGGGTTGCCATGATCGCCAACAAAAGGAGAGACAGTGCCGAGCAGACGGCCTACGGGTGCAGTTGCGGTCTTACGCTCTCTGGGCGGGAGCAACCCTCCCCTAAAACAAATCTATGAATCCCCAAACCGAAGCACATCTTGTAAAGCAGATCCGCACCAACAACCTGACGGCTCTCCATGCCTTTGTCACGGCTCACTATGGTATGGTCTTTGATCTGGCTAAGAAGCACGGCACTCCTGAAGAGTATGAAGAGTACGTAGGCGAAGGCTCTGTCGCTTTGTGTGAGGGTGCTAAGAACTTTGCTCATGCGGGATTGGAATGTAGATTCTCCACGTATATCCATACGCGCATCAAACGGGCTATGATTACTCACCGTCGCACCAGCGGCACTGTCCAGGGATCAGAGTGGAAAGCACGAACATCCAAGCAAGCAAGAAAAGTAAGAGATTGGGCAGAGCAAGAGATTGGCGAGACATTAACGGCTGAAGAGGTTGCCTATATTGAACAGATAGGTGATCCATCTGTCAAAGATGTGCAGCGTCAGAGCGACAATTTAGAGTCCTATCGCTTTATTGATTTGGATGAGTGGGACGAACGTCACGATGCCTCTATAAATCTTTTTGGCGAATCGTTCTCCCTGCCTTTTAACGAACTACCCCTCACCACCCGAGTCATCTTCCAAGCAGCCCTACAATGTTTTGAGCAGACAGGCAATGCCTCTTTATCCATCATGGCTGATCTACCTGTCATGGATGATATTACCAGGGATGAGATACATAACGAGCTGTGCGCTGTTTGGGGTATGCTGAAATCAAAGAGGGAGGACCATGCGGAATCTTGATTATCTGACCCTATGGGATAAGGGCCAAGCACTTGAGGCTGAATATGCTCCTCTGGCTAAAAGGAATATGATAAATGGAGGTAAAAACGTACCGCTGAGTGGTAAGCGGATAAAGAAACCAATAAATGTCATTCAGAAAATTGCCAATGACCTTGATATAAGTCAATCGGCATGGTCGCGTTTAAAAAAGGTTATGAAGTCAAACAAAAACGAAATAATTGATTCACTTATACGCCATGAGATAAGCCTATCAAGGGCCGAGCGAATATTAATTGATAAAAAAAGGGGGATTGATCGGGCCTCTTGGTTAACCGAAGATGACATAGAGACAATCTTTGATATAAAACTTTGCGGCGAGGGCAACCGGACTAATCGTCAAGTCAGATGCATAGGTGGGCGTATTGATATATTATCTCAGGATACCATTTACGAAATAAAGAGACATTTAACGCTGGATAAAATGCATGAGGGGTTAGGACAATTGATCATATATTCACATTCATATCCCGAGCATAAGTTGGTGTTAGTGGGTCAAGAGTCCAGTATCACGCGCACAATCGCACAAGCAGTTCAGCGATGGGGTATATCGGTTTGTCTTTATTCTTTCCCTAGAACCTTTGTGGAGATTTAATTATGCGTGATTTTGTTATTGAATTTGTGCCCATAGATACAATTACGGCACATCCATTATCCCTTGAGGTTTTTGGGGAATTGGATATAATGAGGATAGAGGATCTCAAAGAAGATATTGAGGAGCGGGGGCTACAATATCCACTTGAGGTAGATAATCAAAATAGAGTGATCTGTGGTAGCCAGCGATTACGCGCAATCACTGATTTAAGATGGGACACAGTGCCGATTATTCGCCAAAGTGAGCTAAAAACTGAGGATAGCATTAGGGAACACCTACTTAAAGATAATGTTTTAAGGAGACAATTAACTCCGGGGCAGATGTATAAGGCAGGTAAAGAATTAGAGCGAATTTATGGTGTGGGCGCTGAAGAGAGGATGAAGGATGGTGTAGCCCTCCGTCCAAATGAGCGGGGGGATACACGAGATCGCGTTGCTGCCGATCTTGGAACATCAGCCTCAACCTATGAACGCACCAAGAAAGTATTTGAGGAGGGCAGCGAAGAACTACAACATGAGGTAGATACGGGCCTCAAAAGCATCTCTGCCGCTGCCGAAGAGATACGCAAGGGACAGGAGGTATTTCAAGGACAAGAGATGCCTTCTGATGATGGACGGCGGTTGACATTGCGCTATGGGAAGGTCAGGCGGCAGTTAGAAAAATATGCTGAATATCTTGAGAAAAACGACCTCAAAGAATTTGCCGATGAACCACGCTGGAAAGATAATTTAGTATATAGCCTTCACGATTTACAGAAGATCATTCAATCTAAACTGGAGCAGTTGATGTAATGGATGAGCGGGTGGTATGGGATAGACAAGAAGGTGAAAGTAGCCTCTGGTATGGCCGCTTTGATGAGTATAGGCTGATGGGTCCAGAGCGGTCTGTGCTGTCAGTAGTGAACAGAAGGCGTAGGGATCAGAGCAAAAAACAGGCTAAATACTCCCCCGGCGCATGGCTTGAGAAGGCCAATACCTTCAAGTGGCGCGAACGAGCAGAGGCATGGGATGAGTCCGAGCGACAGCGACAGGCGGCACTGAGGGAGATAGAGGCCGATAAACTGTTTGAGAATATTGAACAGGCACTCAAGGCATTGTATGCTAAGTATAGCCAGCGATTACAAGAGTTAGATCCTGATGATATACCCGCTGCGGTGCTGGCCCCGCACTTCCTATCTACCATCAAGAAGCTGGAGGAGCATTACGGGCGGCAAGCCGTCAAGAAGGTGGAGCTATCTGGACCCGAAGGCAAGCCCATTGCTATTGATTTGGAATTACGTCGCATCATTTCGCAACGCGCCGAAGAGTTTCAGGAAGGAAAAGACAAGAATGATCCTTGACAGATTCTCCAAATAATGTATATTAATCTTATATAATCATTCTACCCAAAGGGGGATCTGTTATGCGTATAACGGCTCGTGGTTCTGATCTGCGTCGTGCTTTTTCTATCGTGTCTGATGCTGTTCCCAACAAACCGGCTTTGCCTATCTTGGCGAATGTCCTGATAGTGGCAGACAGCGAGGGTTTGTTTATTACCGCCAGTAGTCTTGATATTACTATTAGGACCAAGGTAGACGCCACCATCAACGAGATGGGATGCCTTACTGTCCCTGCGAAGATCACCAGAGAGATTATCAGCGAGTGGCCGGATGAGGATATAGATATTACCTCTGATGAGGAGTCCATGATACTGACTTCTGATTCAGGTCAATACACGTTGCAGGGTATGCCATCCGACGATTTCCCTGAGATGCCAGATAAGATGGATGGCACGGTAATTCCTATTGGTGGTAGTGGTATTGATCCTGTGGTGATGGCTGATATGATCAACAAGACCTCTTTTGCTGTCTCGCAAGATGATACACGGCCCGTTCTTCAAGGTGTCTTCTGCCGCACTAACGAAGAGGGGGTGTCTATGGTAGCTACTGACGGCCATCGGTTGTCTTGCTATACCTATCCTATCATGGGACTGTCTGATGCGGAGGCCATCATTCCTCCGCAGTGCCTATCATCGTTGGCTAAGATGTGCAACGGTGACGGCGAGTTGATTATTAATGGCACTAACATCTCCTGTGCTATTGGTGATACTGTCCTTGTCTCACGGCTCATCGAGGGTCCATACGTTGACTATCAGCAGATCATTCCTCAGCCTGGGGAGAATATCTTGACCGTTGATAGGGATGTGTTGCAACCTACTCTCAAGAGGGTGTCTATCCTCTCCAGCCAGCACACCAGACAGATCAATCTTTCGCTGGGCGAAAAGGTAGAGATGTCTGCTATCAGTGCAGAGCGTGGTGGCGATGCGCGGGAGGAGGTCAGTGCGGACTACGACGGTAAGGAGATGACGGTAGGGTATAACGGTCAATACTTGCAGGAGATCCTCAAGTTTATCTCTGGTGTTATCACCATCAACTTTACCAACGAGACAACGGCGTCTATCATCCAATCATCTAACCAAGAGGTGGGGGATCTGTTTTATCTGTTGATGCCCCTGCGACCGAATGCTGGATAGCGAAATAGAGCAACATGCCAAGGCGATGGCGGTCTATCACGCCTCTCCCGCAGCCTGGGTGATAGATCATATTGACATTGACTTAGCTCATTACAGAAGCGAGGAGTCTCTTCGGGCGTGGCTGGCGACAGTCCCGCCCGATTCGCATGAGTGGTGCCGTAAGCAACTGGCAGCGGGTAAACTTTGCTTAGATGATGGTGTATCCTATCAAGCAGAGATGCTTGACAAGTTGGCAAAGCCTGGATGGTATGCTTTCAAGTGGGCAAATGGCACTTCCAAAACGACCATAGCAGCTCTGTTTATCCTATATATGATGGATGTGTATACGGATCTGCGTATACTAACGACAGCAGGGACATGGAGCCAACTACAAGAGCAGCTATGGCGCGAGGTGCCGCTGTGGTTATCACGGACCAAGTTTGATATAACCGCACAAGGGCATATTGGCAGAGACTCTATTCACATCCCTCCTCCCTATGATGCTCATACGATCAGCCGTGCAGCATACAAGGCAGCCAACTTTGAGGGCATCCACGCCAAGCACGTAGTCGTATTGGTCGATGAGGCCAAAGCTATCGCTCCGGACATTTATGATGCTATCCGTAGGATTCTGCGCGGCGGCGAGGATGCTAAGTTGTGGCTTATTCTACTCAGTTCACCAGGTAGCCCATCTGGTCCTTTTTATGATCTTTGCACCGGCTCAGAAGGTAGTCGAGTGCAAGTCCTATCTTTATCGGCCTATGAGTCTGAGCGCGTATCCTTGGATCAGATCCACCAAGATGCGTTAGAGTTAGGCGAGGACTCCCCTCTCTTTATCGCAATGGATTGCGGTGAGTTTCCTGATGAGGGCGAGGACTCTGTTATTCCTTTGTCATGGGTGCAAGCCAACGTAGATCGCAAGGTAGAGGGCTTCACGTTCAAGTCTTTAGGTGTGGATATGTCGTATTCGCTGAGAGGTGATAGGACTTGCCTTATTGGGATCTTTGGGCGACAGGTGCGAATATTGGATACTTACAGAGGACGAGAGCCGTCCTATACCGCAGGGAGGATACAGGACTTAAACAAGATCCATCAGTTCCATGCTATCGGTATTGATGATCCTGGCAAGGGTGTGGTAGATATGTGCCGACAAAATGGGCTGAAGATACAAGACGTTGTTTTTGGGTCTAAGGCTTATACGGACTCTCGTTATGTTAATCTCAAGGCTGAGATGTATTTCAAGCTGCGAGCTGAATTAGAGGCGGGATATAAAGATCCCGGCAATGAAGAATGCGGATTGTCATTACCTAACGATAAAACCCTGCACCATCAGTTGACAGTACAGGGCTATAGATACGATCTGAAGAATAGAATACTTATTGAGTCTAAGGATGAACTGCGAAAAAGAGGCGAGTCATCCCCTGATTATGCTGATGCGTTGGCTATTGCTAATCTGATGAGAGCATCCCGCACTAACCGCATCCTAACAGAAACCAACCGCACCACGGCAAGACATACGGGCGCAGGGGCTTCTGTAAGAAAGGCTGAGTTTTAGAATAGGCTCGTCTGTGTCCCCGGTCCTGTCCCGGCGCTGGCTATATTCTTACATGCTGCCCTATAATACGATTCCTTCAGTTCGCATCCCACAAAACGCCTTCCCAATCCAATAGCCTGATGCCCTTCTGATCCGATTCCCATGAAGGGTGAGCATACCACATCTCCCTCATTGCTCCACAGCTTTATCACCCGCTCAATGGTCCCGAGTTGCAGGGGGCAGATATGCCGCTCGTCCTTCTCGTCCCGCCCCTCAGCGACATTGAGGGTGTCGCTTTCTCTTATATTATACCAGATGGGTCTTGCCCACTCAATCCATTGGTTGTTGGTTATGTCTGGCTTGATGGGTTCCGCATTATCTCCCGGCTTACGAAATACAAGGATGTAGTCAGCCAGTGCCGGTCTAAGCCATGATGCATCTTTTTTCAGTTGCGTGAAGAGGAGAGATTTAGCCTTAGTTCTGATGGCCTGTGCCTGGGGATCTTTATCAATGCAAACTTCCCCATGATAGATAAACCCATGTTCTTGGAATAACTCAATCGTCATGCCCCTGAAGTCCTTCAGGCCGATATACCCATCTCTTACCAGCATAGCAGGGACTTGGGCAACGTGTACCGCACAATTGCGCCCCGGTTTAGTGATCCGCAATAGGTGATCGGCAATGATGCCAAAATGATCCATGAAAGTGTCTTTGTCGTCCGAGTTGCCTATGTCTCTGGGCGTTGGAGAATAGGTATAGAGGCTCAGGAACGGAGGAGAGAACACGGACAACCCAACCGAATCATCCTCTATTTCAGCCATACGGATACAGGAATCACCAAGCATCAGTTTATAATCATGGGTCTCAACTGTGTCTTCGTTATATTTCTCCACTTTTTCTCCTCCGTCAAGTTCCTCTTTTTCAAATTCCTTGATGTTTTCTATCAGCTTATCCTTCAGGAATGTAGCCATCTTCTCTTTCCTTTTGATGTTTTTGAATATTGCACTCTCGATGTCTGTCAGGACAATATGGGCATCCACTGGATGAGTCTGTCCGAACCTATAGGATCTACGGATGCACTGATAGTAAGTCTCCCACGAATCATTTAAACCCATGAAAACCATCTTATGGGCATTCTGAAAATTCATACCAAAGCCCCCGATCTTGGGTTTGGTGACAAGGACTCTGATCTTACTATCCTGAAAATCTTCAAAAACCTGCGTCTTGTGTTCAGCGTCATCAGCCCCCGACACCTCAACGGCCCCAGGTATGATCTTTCCCAGCTTGGTTGATTCGTCGTTGAGGCCGCACCATACAATCCACTGGTCCTCATCGTTGATGAGATCGCAGACTGCCACCATGCGCTCTTCTACGGTGCCCTTACGTATTCTGGCCCTATCAGAGATACCTTTCATACCTGTGAAAAAAAGGGCATCATCAGGGCGGTAGTCTGTCTTTACAAACAACGGATTGATGTTAAGCGGAGGAAGGATATAGCCATCATCATCATATCCAAGATCAGATGGTAGTTGAATGAACATGCCCCACGATGCCATCCAGCGGAAGAAGGCCTCATGGGCATGGCCCTTGAGCCGCCATCCATCATCGTCGTGAACGAAATATGTTGCCAGCATATCGTTTCTTGTTTTGACCCCAAGAAACTCTGCATGATTAGCCATCTCCGTTATATCATTGGGTGCTGGAGTGGCCGTACAGCATAGCCGGTAGGGCGTTTTACCGAACTGATCAAGCAACTTCAGGCGTGTTTTTCCATCCAGAGACTTCAGAATAGAACTCTCGTCAAGGACTACCCCTTGAAATCTGCTTGTGTCTAACTTTGTCACCATCTCATAGTTGGTAATTTGTATTCCATCAGTCATCTCGGCATTATTACGGATATAAGGCAAGTCAATGCCGATGATTTTCGCTTCTCTCTGTGTCTGTCGTGCCACTGACAATGGAGCAACAATAAGGGTATTGTCAGTCATCAGCCGCCCCCACTCAAGCTGCATCCTTGTCTTTCCAAGGCCGGTGTCGGCAAAGATTGCAGCACGACCCTTGCGAATTGACCATTGCGTCAGATCGCGCTGGAACGGGAACAGCGATGGGTGAATCTCATCCCGCTCCACATGCTTGCCTGTTTCGTGCGTTATTGATTGCTTATCCTCCAAGAACTGTGCATAGTCTTTCATCTATCCCCCTTTGTTGAGTGTCTATAGAATATAGTAAATAAATTGATATAAGTCAAGATATGTCGGTATATTTCTTATTGCTCCCCTTGGCCTTTTCTACAGGATACTTGATTCTATTCTTTGCCATCTTCCACGCAATAGCAGCCAATGGGTCACAATCCATCTTCTGACACATCATCAAGGCATAGATCATTACATCTGCTATCTCCTCCAAGATAGCATCCTCAGTCCCTTCAATACCTTCCTCAATCTCTTCATTGGTGCGGAACATGAATATCTCAAGCAACTCAGAGGCTTCAACTGATAGGGCAATGGCAAGGTCCTTGTGGGTGTGGAACTGCCCCCAATCGCGTTCCTCTGTGAATTGGGCTATATCAGCCATGATCTTTTCTATGGTCATTCGCTCTCCTTCCAGAATAACCGCTTGGCTACTACCTCTCCTCTTGTCATTCCTGTCGCCTTAGACTGCCTGATGATCTCCTTAGCCAATCCCTCGGGTATGCTCATACTGAACGATACCCATCCTGTTTTCTTACGCCTACCCGCTCCCTTGCGTGATCCTCCCCAGTTGGGACTATCTGTAGGACGTTTAGCCATTGAAGATCCTCCTGTATAGTTTCTGAGTGAATGACGGCGGTGCGGGTTCCCATTTATCACAATCGCCCTTTTTATTAACCCACCCGATAGGCGTATCGCCAGTTTTTTCCCACTTACCATCAAAAACCCTTTTACGAGCAATGGGTTGTATCAGACAGACATATTCGTCAATCCGACCCAACCCGAGATACTTACATCCCTTACAGTAAGGCATATCAACCTCCTTTATGAGAATTCATAACCACTGAACGAATATCCCTCTGCGTCGGTCCAGGTATTATCACTCGGATATTCCTTTGCGTGGTGGTGCTGATCGGTTCTCTTTGACTTTACCAAGTATAAGAAATCAGCAATAGTTATTTGGTCGCCCTCATCGCTCCATATCTCTCCTTCCGTCAGTATATCCTTCCACTGTTTAAAGGATATAATCTCAAAATCATTATATCCTTCATATTTCCGACACCCGTGAAAGTTAAATTGCCATCCCCATGATGCTTTGCCAATGTGCAGCTCATCATATCGCCCACACTCAGAGCAGATATTAGTTCGGTGGTAGTAGTTGGTTCCCATTACTCTCCTCCGCTAAATAGTAGATCCATCAGTGTCTTTGTCTGCCACTCTTGTTCAGCAGCCCTCGCAGCAGCCCTCGCAGCATCCACCGCAGCAGCCCTCGCAGCAG
>Ga0257125_1000282_pt1 | contig 71704 bp, 45 predicted proteins | sample SI106_200metaG_FD_190183 | JGI IMG/M metagenome (GOLD analysis project Ga0257125, IMG submission 190183) | Marine microbial communities from Saanich Inlet, British Columbia, Canada - SI106_200 | ecosystem: Environmental > Aquatic > Marine > Inlet | place: Canada: British Columbia | collected... | reverse complement strand
GTCTTCTCTCAGACAATCGACAAGCCGGCGAGATGATCACGCACCGACTGCTTATCGACGTGGGAGACTTCAGCCCATCACGGCAATGGTGACTGCGGGTGAGCGCCGCATATCGAAGATCGCCGCTGTCTGGGGCGTCAACACGGTTACCGTTCTCCCACCATGTGGACGCTGCAGAGAGTTCATGTACCAGCTCGACCAGAAGAACTTGAGTGCAGAGGTGATCATCGGTGACGCCAAACGGTGAAGCTAAGAGAGCTATTTCCATATTGTGGACCAGAGAAATGGAATGAATAGCGGATCAGAGCCCACTCTTGACAGGAATGGTTTTGTCTTGATCTTAAATAGCATGCGCTCACCAACCTTACGAGAACATCCATTTGCGGCCGGCCTCATCGCGTGCCTGATCGGCATTCTGGCGGCTCAGGGCACGATGCAGGATTTCGTTCTCTGCCGGGGGAGCGATGGACATATTGCCATTGAAGCCTCTCGAGGCACAGAGGGGACTTGTGAGCCTCAATCTGTCTTGCAAACGGGGCGAGCGGCTTCGGGAGAATGGCTGTCGAGTAGCTTTGTCTTTATTTCGCACTGTGGCCCCTGTAGAGATCTTTCTCTCGCCCATACAGATTCGTTCTATGCACGATCGGTCTTTGTTCAATCACAGATCGGTCAGAAGATATTCACAGAACTATCGGCGGTGCTGGTTTTGCCCTCCAGATTCGGCATTTCGCCAGATAGGCATACAAGCTTCCACCAACTACCTGCAACTCTTTCTACACCGCTCCATCTTCGCAGCACCCTTCTCCTGATCTGAACCACCCCAGACCTACTTCTTACCGCTCTTAAAGATCATTTTGATCTGCCCGAGAGCAGCATGAGCATGTTTGTGCATCTACAGGCATGCATTCTGATTCCATACCACTCGCTCTATTCGCCCAACAGATTTCTGGGAGGATTACATGTACTCCAGATATACGACCGTTAGTCTGGTGTTGAGTTATCTGATTGTCACCAGCGCGGCGGCAGATGCACTCTCGCGGCAGGATGCTGTCCAGATGGCTCTGGAACGGAACCCCGAGGTGATTGCTGCAAAAAATGCCTGGGAGGCGGCGAAGGCGCGCTCGACTCAGGCTCGCGCATTGCCAGATCCGGAACTGGAACTGGAATACGAAGAATTGCCGGGCCTCACCCGATTGGGGCAGTTTGGGGAACGGAGCTGGGGCTTAACGCAAAGGATCGAATCTCCACTCAAATGGTGGCGTCGAGGTAGAGCTGCGCGTCAAACTGCCGAAGCGGTCCATCTAGGTGTGCTCGAAATGACCCGGTTGGATATAAGCACTCGCGCTAAAGTGGCCTACGATCGGGTGCTGTTCAAGCGGAAAAAACTCGACTATGTCAGGCAGGATTTACGACTGGCTCAGGACTTCCGGCAGAAAGCGCAGCTGCGCCTGGAAGCAGGTGATGTGTCTCAGCTCGAAGTATTGCGTGCCGAGGTGGAAGCCGGGCGTGCTGCCAGTCGCATGACGGTAGCCCGTAACGAATTGGGGATTGCCAGGGCAGAATTGAACGCCTTGCTGGCACGCGGGGGTGGAAGCCTGTTAGAGATCGATGGCGATCTAAGCTACCAGTCCATTGGACTGGAACTCGAGCAACTCCAGCAGATCGCTCTGGAACGCCGTCCGGATCTACAAGGTGCCGAATGGGCCCTGGAAAGTGCCCGTGCCCAACGAGGGGCAACCCGGGCGGCCTTTCTGCCGGATCTGAACGTCGGTTTATCCCGTCAGACGATCCGGGAGCCGGGGGGTAAAGGTGACTTCTGGCGGGTGGGGTTGGCGTTGGAACTCCCTCTGTGGGGTGCTACACGGCAGCGGGGGGAACTGGCTGAAGCAAATGCTCTGGTCGGACGGGCTGCTGCCGAGAAAAGCCTTTTTGGCTACCAGGTCTTACTGGAAGTAGAAAGCGCCTATATGGATGTGCAGGCTTCGGCTGAACAGGTCCTGTTGTTCCAGGAACAGATCGTGCTCGAAGCCGAACGCACCTTTGAGGTGGCCAGTCGTAGCTATGCCGAGGGCAAGGCGACCTATTTGGAGCTACTGGAAGCGCAAAGGGCGCTCACCGGGGTCCGGAAAGAATATGCCGAAGCACTCTTTAATCACCACACCGCTCTGGCCCATCTGGAAAAGGCTGTTGGCGGCGAATTGCCCGAATGAGGAAAGAACGGATTTTCGAGGAGAAAGAAATGAGAAATACCTTATATCTGCTGGCGATGCTAACCGCTCTGGCTTTTGCAGGCTCCATGTCATGGGCACCCATTCTGAATGAGACCATGGCTCAAAAAGCTTCCACGGAACGCGTTGAGCACGATGACGATAGGCATGAAGGGCATGAGGATGATGGGCATGAAGGGCACGATGACGATGGGAACGGAGAGCACGGGGACGATGAACATGGAGATCGTGAAGAGGAGCAGATCGTGCGGCTGGATGACGCGACGATGCGGGAATTCGGTGTGGAAGTGGCCACCGTCAGTTCCGGAAATCTTCAGGTGCATGTGAATTTGCCGGGAGAGGTAGTCATCGATCCGGATAAGCTGGCCCATATCTTACCTCGCGTATCGGGCATCGCCCACCAGGTTTTCAAGAAATTGGGGGATTCGGTTCGCGCTGGGGAAGTGCTGGCAGTGCTGGAAAGTCGTGAACTGTCCGAATTGAAATCTATCTATCTGGTAGCCAGAGAGCGCTCTGCCCTGGCCGAAGCCACTTTTCAGCGTGAGGATAAACTGTGGAAACAGGAGATTTCCTCGGAAAGGGAATATCTGGAGACTAAACAGGCGCTGGCCGAAGCCCGAATTGAAATGCGGGCGGCCGACCAGAAGCTCCACGCTCTGGGTTTTTCCGAGAGCTATCTGAAGCAGCTGCGTTTTGGGGAAAACGACTCCTTCACCCGATACGAAATTGTCGCTCCTTTCGACGGCACGGTGATCGAGAAGCATATCACTCTGGGGGAATTGCTGCAGAGCGAAACAGAAGCGTTTGTCGTGGCCGATCTGAGTTCCGTGTGGGTGAATCTCACCGTGTATCAGAACGACCTGCCTTTTGTCTTTCAAGGACAGCCAACTCGTATCTCGGCCGGTGCGGGTATGCCGACCGCTGCGGGACAGATTTCCTACGTCAGCCCCATCATCGATGAAGAGACGCGCACCGCTACGGCGCGCGTGGTGCTGCCCAATGCGGATGGGAAATGGCGTCCGGGCACCTTTATTACGGCCACGGTCGGGGTGGAGCAGGTAGAAGTAGAAACCATTGTTCCCAGGACGGCGCTGCAGACGATCGGTAAGCAGACGGTGGTCTTTGTCGAAACGGAAGAGGGCTTTGAGCCGCATCCCGTGACTCTGGGACGCCTCAATGACACGTCGGTGGAGGTAGTCGCCGGATTGCATCGGGGACAGCGCTATGTAGCGGATGGTTCGTTTGTGTTGAAAGCCCAACTCGCCAAGGGTGCTTTTGGCGATGGGCACAATCATTAGCAGGAGGGGTTGATCGTGAACAGACTCATTCAATTCGTCCTGAAAAGCCGTCTGTTGATGCTTGTCCTGGGCGTGCTGGTGCTGGGAGGAGGGTATTTCAGCTATCGGGGATTGCCGGTCGATGCCTTTCCCGATGTCACACCGGCGCTGGTCCAGGTCTTCACCGAAACCGAAGGACTGGCCCCGGAAGAGGTGGAGCGCTACGTCACCTATCCGGTCGAAGTGGCCATGAATGGCCTGCCCGATCTCAAAGAGATCCGTTCGGTATCCAATTTTGGGCTGTCGGTGATCAATATCTATTTCGAGGATGGTACGGATATCTACTTTGCCCGACAGCTGGTCAACGAACGGCTCCAACTTGCCAGAGAGGAGATCCCCGCAGGATTCGGCGAACCGGAGATGGGGCCTATTGCAACCGGACTGGGTCAGATTCTCTTCTATTTTGTGGAAGACGAGACCGGAGAACGATCTCCCCAGGAGATGCGCCAGATTCAGGACTGGTTGATCAAGTTCAACATCCAAACGGTGCCGAATGTTACCGAAGTGCTCTCGCTAGGGGGCCAGGTAAAGCAGTTCCAGGTACTCGTAAGACCGGCCGATCTGCTTCGTTACGACCTGTCGCTGCACGAAATAGTGGATGCGCTCCGGGCCAACAACTCCAATGCCGGGGCTCAGTACATCATCAAGAATGCGGAGCAGTATCTGGTGCGGTCGGTGGGACTGGCCGAAGAGATCGATGACTTGAAACGCATAGTCGTCAAGGAGGTGAATGGCCGATCGGTCTATCTGACTCAGGTCGCCGACCTGGAGATTGGTGGAGAGGTCCGTCAGGGGTTGGCCACTATGGATGGCCGTGGGGAGATTGTCGTGGGCATGGTGCTGAAGTTGATCGGCACCAATACCTCGGAAGTCATCGCAGCGGTCAAGGAGCAGATGGAGTCGATCAACCGCCAGCTGCCCTCCGGTGTCAAGGTCGTTCCTTACTACGATCAGGCTTCTCTGGTAGCCCGGTGTGTGGATACGGTGACCGATGCGCTGATGCAGGGCATTGTGCTGGTGGTGCTGGTGCTTCTGGTCTTCATGGGAGGGGTGCGCCCCAGTCTGGTGGTGGCTGTCGCCATTCCGTTTTCCATTTTCTTCGCTTTCACCCTGATGAAGCTCTTCGGGATCTCGGCCAACCTGATGTCGCTGGGGGGACTGGCAATAGCCATCGGCATGATGGTGGATGGAACCATCGTGATGGTGGAAAATGTAGATCGGATGCTGCGGGAAGCCGACCCGGAAGAGGGACGGATACACGTGGTGGCCCGCGCCTGTGCCGAAGTGGGCCGTCCGATTCTCTTTGCGATCTCCATCATCATTATCGTCTTCCTGCCGCTATTCACCCTGCAGGGTGTCGAGGGGAAGACCTTTCGCCCTCTGGCGTACACGGTGGCGTTGGCCATGCTGGGGTCGCTGCTCTTTGCCGTGCTGCTGGCGCCGGTGGCGTCGCACCTGGTCATGCGTCGATCCAGAGATACCGGAGGTGATTCCAAAGAAAGCCGGGTTGTCGGTTGGCTGCTCACACTCTACCGTCCGCTAGTGATCTGGATGGTAGGATCCCGTCGCTGGGCCATTGGTCTGGCGGCCCTGATGCTGTCGGCAGGAGCTGTTGTCTTTCCTTTTTTGGGCTCGGAATTCGTTCCGCGGCTCAACGAGGGAGATCTGCTGGTGCGGGTGACGATGGCGCCTTCGATTTCACTGGAGGAAGCACGCGAGATGATAACCCTCTTCGAGCGCAGACTGATGAAGCGCTTCCCAGAGGTGGTTCGGGTAGTGACTCGAGTGGGGCGCGGAGAAGTAGGGGCCCACGCCGATCCGGTCAACAATGCCGAGGGGTTTGTCGGTCTGAAGCCGCAGGAGGAATGGGAAACGGCGGAAACTCCAGAAGAGCTGTACGCGAAGATGAGTGCGGCGTTCGAGGATTTTCCGGGCGCGCAGTTCAACTTCACTCAGCCTATTGCCGCAGCCGTGGACGAACTGCTCACCGGTACCAAGGCGGAACTGGCACTCAAACTGTTTGGTCCGGACATGGAAGTGCTGAAGGGGAAGAGTGCGGAAATCGAAGCCGTGATCCGATCGGTGCCGGGGGCGGCCGATGTGCAGAAAGACCAGGTCACCGGCACGCCGCAGCTGCTCATCACCGTAGATCGGGAAGCGATCGCCCGCTACGGGGCCAACGTTGCCGATGTGCAGGAAATCGTTCGCGCTGCCGTGGGAGGAGAGGAAGCGGGACAGATCTTCGAGGGGGTCGCCCGTTTCGATATTCTGGTGCGCTATGTGTCTGAGAGCCGAGATACGGCAGCGGAAATCGGTCGCATCCTGGTATCGGCGTCGGACGGCAAGCGGGTGCCGTTGAGTTTGCTGGCGAAGATTGAAGAGATCGTCGGGCCGCGTCAGATCACCAGAGAAAACAACCAGCGCTTCATCACGGTGCAGTGCAACGTGCGGGAGCGCGACATGGGATCTTTCGTCGAGGAGGCCCAGCAGGCTATAGATGAACGCGTCGATCTGCCTCCGGGTTATCTGATTAAATGGGGGGGACAATTCGAGCTCCAGCAGGAAGCCAATCGACGTCTGGCCGTGGTGATTCCCATTACCTTGTTCGTCGTCTTCCTGCTGCTCTTCAGCAATTTCAACTCGCTCAAGAATGCGCTGCTGATCCTGCTGAACATCCCGCTGGCGCTGGTAGGAGGGGTTGTTGCTCTGTGGCTGACAGGGGAAAATCTGTCGGTGCCGGCTTCGGTCGGTTTCATCGCGCTGTTCGGCATCGCTCTGGAGAACGGCATGGTGCTGGTGACGTATCTGAACCAACTCCTGCGCGCCGGCATCCCCGTTGATACTGCCTCTATACAGGGAGCCTGCCTGCGTTTGCGCCCGGTGCTGATGACGGCTATCACTACGGCTTTGGGATTATTGCCGCTGCTGTTTTCGAGCGGCACGGGCAGCGAGGTTCAGCGTCCTCTGGCTACAGTGGTCGTCGGGGGGTTGGTCACCTCGACTGTGCTGACCTTGCTGGTCCTGCCCTCTCTTTACAAGTGGTTTGCTATCGATATCGAAAAAAATGTGGTTTGACGGGTTTAATAATCCCTATCAGGCGGGATGATCAGCGGCAGAGGAGAAAAACGGACAGGTTTCCAAGAAGGAGCCCTTTTGTACATTAACTGATGTCAGGTATCAAAAGAGGTGAAAGTTTTTTGCCCATCTTATTGAGCATAAGCAACAAGAAGGAGAGACCGTTATGAATTCTCGCTTTAATATGTTTCTGATCGTCGTTTGTTTCGGGCTGATTTCCGCTGCGTCTGCAGAGGCCGGTTCGTATAATCTCTTCAATTCCAAGCCCAAAGGTGAACTCAGGGATCTGGCCGCCGACCGGCCCGATAATACAGAGACTCCGATCACGGTCGATCCCGGACATATCCAGTTCGAGACAAGTGTCATCGCTTTTAGCCGGGATGAAGTCGGGAACGCCGTCGGTAAATCCACCACCTGGATGGAGACCAATCTCAAGTTCGGGTTGGTAGAAAGCGCCGACCTGCAGATAGTCTTTGCGCCCTATATCAGCGAGGAGACTGAAATCGGGGATGCCGTTGTCGGGGATCAGAGCGGGTTCGGCGATGTGGAAGTGCGTCTCAAGTGGAATATGCTGGGCAATGACGGCGGCAAGAATGCGTTTGCCCTCTTTCCGTTTGTGAAAATCCCCACGGGGAGCGATCTGAGCAATGAAGAATGGGAAGGTGGACTCATCCTACCGTTCGCCAGGGATCTCAGAGAAGGGCTGGGGTTGGGGTTGCAGGCAGAATTCGACTTCGTCTACGACGATGCGAAAGACGAGCATCGTCTCGATTTCTTGCATACGGCCGTAATCGGCCTGGATCTGACCGAGCAGGTGGGCATCTTCGGCGAATATCTGGGGATTGCCAGTTCCGACTATCAGGCCTACGCCAGTGCGGGGGCCACGTATGCGGTGAACGAGAACCTCCAACTCGATTTCGGCACACTAGTTGGCCTGAATGATGCCGCAGAAGATTTCAGCATCTATCCCGGTTTTACGCTCAGATTCTGAGCTTTGCAAAACAAAAAAACGGGGTATTCCTCGATGAGGGGAGTATCCCGTTTTTTTTATTTTATCAGCAGCAGGCGTCGGGTGCTCACGAAGGAGCCGGCTTCGAGTCGGTAGAAGTATATGCCGCTGCCCAGTCGTCCTTCCTCTTCCCAGACTACCCGATGTAGCCCGGCCGGGCGCTGCCCGGTCACCAGAGTGGCGATTTGCTGGCCGGTGATGGAGATGATCTCCAGACGCACGGGAACAGATCGAGGCAGTTCGTAGAGGATGGTGGTGCGGCTGTTGAAGGGGTTCGGGTAGTTCTGGTGTAGGGCGAACTGCGCGGGTAGGGCGTGGAGATCGACTTCTTCCGAAACCAGCGTTTGTATGGGCTGGTTTGACTGGCCCGGCGTGGGCGCGGAGAGCTGTCCCAGGCTGTCGGCGCCGTCCGGGTAGCGGCCGAAGGTGACGTCGGTCTCCTGGGAGCCGAAGGTGAACGAATCGAGATACGCCGCTTCGGTGCCGCGCAGCTGCACCAGAGCCAGCTGTTCGCCGTCGGCGTTAAGTCTGAAATCGGCGTGCAGGACGCCCTGGTTTGGATCTCTATCGGCCCAGAGGGTCAGGAACTGGCCCGGCTCGATGGTGGTGGAGTCGGGCTGCGTCAGCGGTATTTGCCAGAGCATCGGCTGGTCGAAGCGGTCGGTGAGGTAGAGGCCGCCGATGTCTATAGAAGTCGCCCCCGCGTTGTAAATCTCGATCCAATCTGCGTTTTCTCCGTACTCGTCGGCGCCGAGAGAATCGTTGCTGGCCGCTATTTCGTTGATGCGCAGACCGGTTATCGGCGGAGCTGGTTCGATCTGGGCGAAGGTCGCCCCCAACTGTGTTTCTCCTTCCAATACCAATGTCGTCTCCAGAGGGTCTCCGACCAGCGCTCCCTGCCAGCCGGCGAAGCGGTAGCCGGGTAGTGGAACCGCTTTCAGGCGTAGAGGGATCTCCTTGAAAAACAGGCCGATTTCTGAGGCGCGCACATCGTTGACCAGGATGTGCCCTCCTCCGGGTTCGGGGACAACAGTCTGTAGCTCGACCATATCAGACAGGCCGAAATATTTGCGCAGGTGTTCGTGGACGCGGGTGGGGCGGCTCCTGGCGAAACTCCTCAGGCGGTCCACTTCTGTGCGCCATCTGCTCATCGAGGAGATACCGCAGAAGGTGCCCCACCAGAGGTGCTCCATGCAGTCGTCTTTCCAGCGCTCGATGTGACGGGGCATTTCTAGTTCGATGCCGGTCTGGAGGCTGTCGGCGATGGGGAGGATGCGGTCGGCCGCGAAGGTGTAGCTGATATGGGCGGCGAAGCGCTGGATGAAGTCGTTCTTGAAATCGGGGTTTTCGAGGAGCTTGCGCAGGATCAGGGTGCCCCAGGAGATATCGCCGAAGCGGTTCTCGGCTTTCGGATCGGTGGCCACCTCGACGGCGTTATTCCGGGCGTTGCCGAAGCCGTGGTCGGTGTCGTAGAGGAACCAGCGCCAGCGTCCGTCGGAGGTGCGGGGGCGCCAGCATTTGACGTTTTTGAAGAAGTTGTCAAAAGGGCCGTAGTAGATTAGGGCGATCTGCACATTCATGTACTCGACGACGTCGATCAGGCGAGTGGCCTGTGCGTAGGACTCAGGGTCGCCCAGGTCGTGGGTCTCCAGGAAGTCGATGGTGAAGCGGTAGTGTTCCGCATCGCCGGCTTTGGGGAGACCATCCCCCTCGATGATGTCCACCGCATTTGGATCGATGCCGTAGTTGGTCGCCGGATAGTAGCGGTTGAGCTTTTCGCGGATGTTGTGCAGGCCCCAGTAGCGGCCGTTGAGGAAGAGGATGGCCGGTCGGTAGTCCTGGATATCGATGTCCATGCGCCCCTCTACCAGCGTCTGCATGAACGGATCGTCGATCATGGTGGTGCGCCAGTCGTTGCCGCCGTTGCGCAGGATGAAGGCGTTGAAGCGATCGATCGGTTTGTCAAAGAACAGCCGGTGGCGGATCTCGTCGGCGCCGTATTTATCGCGGGCGGCGATGCTCAGGGATTTTTGCTGGTAGTGCCGGCTGAAAGCGCCGTAGATGCTCAGGCCAATCTGCTGGCTGAAGGCCGGACTGCCGTCGGTTTCGTAGAATTCGACGTGTGCGGGGCGCTCCCAGGATTGGTTGCTGTTCTTGGGAACTACCGAATCGTCGGCGATGATGCCGTTGGTGCCGTCTACGTAGATGCCGATCTCGTCATCCCACAGGTTCTCCGGATCGGTGGAGATGGAGAATACCGGAAGGGTGGACTCCTCGTCGATGAAGTAGGTGCGGGTGAGAACCGGGCCGGGCAACTGGTCCGGGACGAAGGGGCGGACGCGCAGTACGGTGGTGGCTGCTAAGTCGAGAGGAACAGTGTACGGTTCGGAGGTGGATGTGGGTATTGAGCCGTCCAGCGTGTGGCGGATGACGGCGTCGGGATGCGGGTGGCTGAGGGCTATAGTCTGCGCTCCACTATAGAATCCGGCGGGCAGTGAGAATTCAGATGGTTCGCTGACAGTCGGTTCGGAAAGACTTGTATTGCCGTTCGGAGCGCCGGGGGTGGGCTCGGAGAAGAACAGCCAGCGGCCATCTTCCGTTTGTCGGCCCTGTGAGACGTCGGCGATTTGTCGGTCGAAGTCCACGGAATCGACGAGGGTGCCTTCGGGGTCGAAGAGTCCGATCTCTTCGCCGTTCTGGTTCAGCTTGAAATTGGTGTGGTAGGCCGGGAGTCCCTGTTTGGCCAGATGGATACCGTCGAGGTAGAAGGTGCCGATCAGGTTGCCGCCCAGGGTTATTTTGGTGAGGGGTTGGTCGAGGTCGAAGTCTTCGAGGGGGATTTCAATTATCTGCCACTGTTGCTCGTCGAGATCGATTGTCGGGCCGCTCGCGTCGCTTGCCAGCAGGCGGATCGTTTTGGCACTGTTGCCATTCAGAAAGAGATTGAAGGAGCTGATGCCGATACCCGGGGTCGCATCGCCCGGGTGGAAGGCGAAGACCAGAGTGCCGTATCCGGTTAGTTCGACGGGAGCGGCGGGGAGGAGATCGATGGTGAAGAGGTCGGCGTGCACGGCCAGGGAGCGCTCTCCCTGGTGGACGGTGGTCGCCTCCTGCACGTCGATCTCGGCACGTGAGGGGTTGCTGAACTCCCAGCCCGGGGTGAGGGCGTCGGTGAAGATTTCCCGATCTTCCTCGGCCGCGGGAGGGAGTTCACCGGCCGGCAGGTCGAGGCCGTCCGCCCAGAAGAGTTGGCGCTGACCGGGGCCGATGGCGCAACGGGGAATCTGCCATTTTGTGGGATTGTCGAGGTTGTCGGTGAGGAAAAAGCCGGTCAGATCGACCGTTTGATCGCCTGAGTTGTGGAGTTCGATCCAGTCGGAGAACTCATAGGCGTCGGGATCGAGGTTGGTGGAGACATTGGCGGCGAGGAATTCGGCGATCCGCACCTGGCTTTCCGCGGCGAAAGGGGTGAAGATGAGAATCGGGATGATCAGGAGTCGGGACAGAGTGGTGCATTTTTTTTTGTTCATTGATCCTTGCTCTGGAAAGCTGTGAGGGAAAGGCCGAAAATGCCGCAGCTGCAGCAATGATGAGCGTGGCAGGATAGACAGCAGGGGCATTTTTCTCCTAAGTTTATATTACGCGATGTGGTTCGGAGTGTCGAGAGAGGGGAGTAAAGAGTGAGATGAAATCGCCTTTCACTATAAAAGGGTTTGTCGTCGGAGCCCTGTTTTCCTTTTTCATGGGGATCGCTGCGCCATATGCGGTGATTGTGCTGCAGGGGTCGTATATGGCGATCAACAGCTCGTCACCGGGAGTGATTTTCCTGTTTTTCATCCTGGTCTTCTCGATCAACGTGCTGCTGGCGTTCATCCGGCGACAGTTCGCACTGAGCAAAGCGGACCTGGTGCTGGTCTACATCATGCTGCTGCTGGCATCGACGGTGCCGACGCAGGCGTTCGTGGGGTATTTGATTCCGGTAATCAGCGGTCTGTATTACTACGCTTCACCGGAGAATAGCTGGGACGAAGTTTTTTTCCCCCACGTGACCGAGTGGCTGGCGCCGCAGAACTACAAGGCGATCAAGGATCTGCACGAGGGGCTGCCGCCGGGAGAGAGCATTCCGTGGGGGGCGTGGACCGAGACGCTGGGTTACTGGTATGTTTTCTTCATCGCGCTCAGCTTCATGATGATTTGCATGAGCGTGATTTTGCACCGGCAGTGGTCGGCGAACGAGCGGCTGGCCTATCCGATGGTGCAGCTGCCGCTGGCGATGCTGGAGGAGGGGGAGATCGGAAGCAGGATCGGCCCGTTTTTCCGGAACAAGGTGATGTGGGTAGGTTTTGCGGTGCCGTTCGCCCTCTTCGCCCTAACCGGGTTGAACCACTACTTCCCGCTGGTGCCCGATGTCCCCTTCTTTTTGTGGGGTGGATATTGGTTTCGGCGGACGGTGTGGATGATATTTGCGCTGAGCTATGCCTGGGTCGGCTTCTTCTATCTGGTCAATCTGCAGATCTCCTTCAGCATCTGGTTTTTCTTCCTGCTGGGCAAGATACAGGAAGGGACATTTAACATCCTGGGGATTTCCAGTTCGGAGCAGCTGAGCCTGTACTCCTTCTCGCAGACGGCGGATTTGACGCACCAGTCGATGGGCGCCTGTCTGGTCTTCGTAATCTACGGCCTGTGGATGGCGCGCAAGCATCTGGGGGATGTCTGGCGCAAGGCGTGGCGCGGGGACGAGGATGTCGACGATAGGGAAGAGCTGATTTCTTATCGAGTGGCGGTCTTCGGCTTTCTGGGTTGCCTGAGCTTTATCGGCTTCTGGCTGTGGGCGTCGGGCATACCGTTGATCGTGCTGCCGATGTTTCTCGGAGTATCTCTGATCTTCTACATCTTTGTCAGTAGGGTGGTGGCCGCGGGGGGAGTGGCCACGGCGAGGTCGCCGATGGTGGCGGCGTTCTTCGTGATTTCGGGGGTGGGGACGTCGATCATCGGCGCCAAGGGGTTGGTGGCGCTGACCTTCACCTATGTCTGGCAGTCGGAGATGCGGGTATTCCCGATGATTGCCATGGCCAACAGTCTGAAGCTGGCAGAGGTAGTCAAGGGTAATAAGCGGCCGATTTTCTGGGGGGTGTGCCTGGCGCTGATTTGCAGCCTGGTCGGGTCTACATGGATCATTCTGACGACCTGCTACGAATACGGGGGGATCAATCTACATCCGTTTTTTATGACCCATCAGGCGGTGCGCACCTTCACGGATATGGGGCGCCCTCTGCTGAACCCGACGATGCCGGATGTGCGCGGCTGGATCTTTACGGGGATCGGGGGAATTATTCAGATCGCCCTGATGGTAGGGCAGCACCGGTTCTACTGGTGGCCGCTGCACCCGCTGGGGTTTCCGATCAGCGTGGGTTGGCTGACGGCGCAGATCTGGTTTTCGGTCTTCATCTCGTGGCTGCTGAAGCTGTTTATCCTCAAATACGGAGGGATCAAGCTGTTTTCTGCGGCCCGGCCGTTCTTTTTGGGATTGATACTGGGAGAGGCTACAGCCGGAGGGTTCTGGCTGATTGTCGACTGGATTATGGGCGAATCGGGAAATTTGATAACAGTGATGTAAAAAATAGGGGAGGAAAGCATGGGCGAGAAACCGGTTTCCGGGAGTTTCACCCACTTACTCGAAGGAGTGGGCCGGGAGGAAATAAAGATTACCGATGTAAAAATAACGCAGCTCACGTACAAACCGGCAGATGGGTCGTATATCCACGAATGCGGACCGGTCGTATTGACCAAGCGGGACGAGGGAGTCGTGGAACTGTTCACCGATCAGGGAATCGTTGGGATCGCTCCTCTGGGAGGGGGCGGGGTAGAGCCATCGAGATTGATCGGCAGGAATCCGTTCGACGTGGAGCTGATGGGACTGGCCGGAGGGCTCGACGTCGCCTGCTGGGATATCATCGGCAAGGCGAAGGGGGTGCCGGTTTACGAACTTCTGGCGACCGACTGTGAGCCCAACCCGAAGGTCCGCGTGTACGCGAGTGGGGGGGTGATGTGGACCTACTACGACCGCGGGGACGGAAAGCCGTACGGAGCCGAAGCGCTGATTGAGGAGGCGCTGGGTTACAAGGAACTGGGGTTCGACACCTTCAAATGGCGGCCGGGGACAGATTGGGAGGAGGCGGGAGTAACGCCGAAGGAGTTGGGGGAGGTTTGCAGGAAGTTGCGCGAGGCGGTGGGGCCGGAGTTCGATCTGGGCCTGGAGAAGAAGGGATACGATTCCTGGACGTTCGAGGAATGTCTCGAAATCGCCCCGATCATCAACGACCTGGGTTTCCTGTTCTTCGAGCAGCCGATGGGGGACGAGGGACCGATTCAGTTCGAGGATTACCTGAAGCTGAAGGAACGGATGCCGAAGGTGATGCTCTGGGGCGGCGAAAGGTTCCGGAATCTCGATCAGGCCAGGCCGTGGCTGGAGCAGAAGATCTACGACGCGGTGCAGTCCGACTGCCACACGCTCGGAGTCACGGAGAACTGGCGGGTTGCTCGGGTCGCCGACTTCCACGGGGTGAAGATGGTGCCGCACAACTGGAGTTCCAGTTTGGGGACGATGTGCAACACGCATTTTACCGCCGGAGTGCCGAACGGGCATATGTGCGAATTTTTCATGTATCCCAATGATCTGAGATACGGTCTGTTCAAGGAGCCTCACCGGCCGCTGAACGGGCAGATCGCGCTCTCCGACAAGCCGGGATTCGGGATGGAGTTGGTCGACGATATGGCGGAAAAATTCCCGTATATTCCGGGCCCCAATACGCTGGCGAATCCCCGTTTTCCGCACGCCTGGGAGAGGGCGAGGAAGAGAGAACAGAAAGTAAGCCAGAAATATTCCGGGTAGAACAGTCATTCGAGCGGAGAATACACTGTTCGGTGTGGCGCTCAAAGAAGGGAAGGGGCTTTTCAGGCCTCGGAAGAGGGTTTGCGTCCCCCGAAAACCGCCAGTTCGAAATACCTCAGGAAACAGTCGACCTGCTCGTAGCCGATGCGCCGCAGCCAGCGGCACTGATCCTCGACCGGGGCCAGGATGTTTTCGGCCTTGTCGGGACGGTAGACGAATTCGCGCGCGACCTCTGCGCGCGTTTTACGGGAATCGTCTCGCTGCTGTTGGGCGAATATGGCATCGACCATCGATTCGTTGAAGATGTGCTCGATTTCCGGAGTGGGTGAGGAGACGTGCTCGACGTTGATGAAGATGCCGCCTGGGGCGAGGAGACCGAAGATCTCCCGATAGAGCTTCTGCTTGCGGTGGTGGGTGAGGTGGTGGATGGAGAAACCGGAAACCACGGCGTCGAAAGAGCCTTCCAGACCGCCGCACCAGGTGGCGCGGGAGAGATCGGCTTCGATGAAGCGCAGTTCGTTTGGGACGGAGCCGAAGCGCTCGCGGGCCCGTTCGAGCATGGGGGGGGAGTGATCGACGAGGACGCCGGACGATTGGGGGAAGCGATCCAGGAGGGCGGCGGAGAGGATGCCGTCGCCGCAGCCTAGGTCGGCGTAGCGGTGGATGCCGCCGGTCAATTCGACAACGACTCGCACCATAGTCTCGATCTGCTCGGCGGCCAGCGGGATGGCGGCGCGCACACCGCTGAGGTAGGTGGCGACCAGGTCGCCCTCTTTCCAGGCTCCTCCCTGCGATTTGCTCATTGAATCCCCTTCGTTGCGTAGATGCTGTGTAAGTATTTTTCGAGGCTCCTTTGGCCCTCTGAATTCCATAAGCAAAAGGCCCGGGGGAGGTATGTCAATCTGGTGTGGAAGGACTTGCGGGGAGGCGGAAAATGGCGTACACCTTTGAAGCTGAAATCGACTTCCCTCCGGCGTGGAGTTGATGGTGTGAGGCCGGAAGGCCGAGGGTCGATGCCGGATTGTTGTTTCTGCTCACCTTTCACAAGGAAGATGGGAAAGTGCACTGGATCGATTGGGGAATAGTCATCCTGCTGATCGGGTTCATAACGGGGCTGGCGATCAGCACCAAGAAATACATGCAAAGCGTCGCCGATTTCCTTTCTGCCAATCGCTGCGCGGGGAAGTATCTGCTGGGGGTGGCCGACGGCATGTCCGGGTTGGGGGCGGTGAGTATCGTCGCCATCTTCGAAATGACCTACAAAGCGGGATTCACCGCTTCGTGGTGGAAGCTGATGCTGCTGCCGGTCGGCGTGGTCATCGCCTCGACCGGGTGGGTGCAGTATAGATTCCGGCAGACGCGGGCGCTGACTATGGCCCAGTTTTTCGAGATTCGCTACAGCCGCAATTTTCGCGTTTTTGCCGGAGTCATGGGTTGGATTTCGGGGCTCATCAACTTCGGTATTTTTCCGGCGGTCGGAGGACGGTTCTTCCAGTACTACTGCGGTTTTCCGAGCTGGCCGGTGATGCTGGGCGGGTTCGAGATCGATCTGATGTACGGGCTGATCATGGCGGCGTTGCTGCTGGTATCCCTCGCTTTCACCTTCATGGGAGGGCAGATCGCGGTGATGGTCACCGACTTTGTCCAGGGGATGTTCGTCAACGCAGTCTTTGTGCTCATGGGGATCTACATGCTGTTTTTCATGTTGGACTGGGGGCAGGTGGTAGACGCGGCGATCCAATTCGCGCCGGCCGATGCCTCACTGCTCAATCCGATGAAGACCGGCAATACCGACAACTTCAACGTCACCTTCTTCCTGATCAGCGCCTTTGGGGCGTTTTACGCATTTATGGCCTGGCAGGGGAGCCAGGGGTACTTCAGCTCCGCTCGTTCGCCGCACGACGCCCGTATGGGCAGGGTAATCGGCCAGCTGCGCAACATCACTCAGACGCTGCCGCTGGCGCTGCTGCCGGTCTGCGCCTACGCCTTTCTCCATCACCCGGACTTCGCCGTTCAGGCACAGGAGGCGCACGCCATCCTCGACGGGATTGAAGCGGATCAGATCCGTTCGCAGCTGACGGTGACGGTGGCCAGCTCCCAGTTTTTGCCGACCGGCATCCTGGGATTGTTTGCGGCGGTGATGTTGGCGGCCTTTATCTCGACCCACGACACCTACCTGCACTCGTGGGGGAGCATCTTCATTCAGGATATCGTGCTGCCGATTCGCCAGATTTTCAAGGGGGATAAGGTGATGCCGTCGGAGAGTCATATCCGCTGGCTGAAGATCTCCATTTTCGGGGTCTGCCTGTTTATCTTCCTGTTCAGCTTGTTGTTCAGCCAGCAGCAGGATATCCTGATGTTCTTCGCATTGACCGGCACCATTTACCTCGGTTGGGCGGGTAGCTGTATCATTGGTGGACTGTACTGGAAGCGAGGGACTACGGCCGGGGCCTGGGCGGCCACGGTGATCGGCGTGCTGCTGGCGATCGTCGGCTGGTATCTGACCTACAACTGGGAGTCGAGCCAGGCGATATTTGCCGAATACATCCCCGGCATGTGGAACTCGTGGACCGAGAGCTGGCCGGCGCTGCTGGGGGAAAAGTGCCCGATCACGGCGATGGTGCTGTGGTTCTGGACGATGATGGTCACTATAACGCTCTATATCGTGGTGTCGCTGGTCAATGGGAAGGTTTTCGACATGGACCAGCTGCTGCACCGCGGCGAGTACGCGGTGGAGGGTGAGGAGGAAGAGAAAGCTCCGGAGCCTAAGCGCGGCTGGGCAATATTCGGCATGGGCAAGGAGTTTTCCACGGGAGACAGGGTTCTGTTCATCGGTTCTTACGCGTATATCTTCATCTTCTTCATCGTCTTTCTGGTCGGCACCGTGTACATGCTGAGCACCGATATTTCAGACCAGGCCTGGGGGCAGTTCTGGTGGTGGTTCTGCCTGGTCATTCTGCTGATGACGGCGCTCATCACCGCCTGGGTTTCGGTCGGAGGAATCAAAAACCTCGGGGAGTTGTATCACATGCTCAGGACGATCAAGCGGGACGTCCACGACGACGGCACGGTGGTGGGGCACCAGAGCCTGGCCGATCTGCATATGAAGGAAGGGACCGACGAGTAGGGGATGCCCGAAGGTCCGGAAATCAGAAGGACTACCGACCGCCTGGCCGCCGCCCTGGTCGGCCGGGCGGTCGAGGAACTGTTCTTCGCCTTCCCAACGCTGAAATCGTTTGAAAAAGAGCTGACCGATTGTGAGGTGACTGCGGTCTTTCCGCGCGCCAAAGCGGTGCTGGTCCAGTTCGACAATGGTCTGACGATCTATTCCCACAACCAGCTATACGGCATCTGGGAGGTGGTCGCGCGCGGAGAATTGCCCGAGACGAAGCGGCAGCTCCGCCTGGCGCTCCACACCGTTGAACAATCCTGTCTGCTCTACTCGGCTTCGGATATCGAGGTGCTGGACGAGGAGGGGGTGAAGCGACATCCTTTTTTGTGTCGGCTGGGTCCGGATGTGCTGGCGGAGGAGACCGATCTGGAGGTGATTCTGGATCGCTACCGAGCAGATCGATTCCAGGGGCGCCAGGTGGGAAGCCTGCTGTTGGAGCAGGGCTTCCTGGCCGGTTTGGGGAACTATCTGCGGAGTGAGATTCTCTTTGCGGCCGGGGTCGATCCGCACGCCAGGCTGCGCGATCTGGGGGCGGGACAGCTGCGGAGGCTGGCGCGGCAGACGCTGAAATTGACCGTCCAATCGTACGAGACGGGTGGGGTGACCAACGAGCTGAAGCGGTACCGTCGACTGCAGAAGCAGGGGCTCTCCTTTCACAATGCGCGTTTTCGGGTTTTCGATCGTGAAGGGGAGGCGTGCTACGACTGTGGGGAGCGGATCGAGAGGATCAGCGTTTCCAGCCGGCGACTGTATTTCTGTCCGACCTGCCAGACGGGGGAGTAGACGCCTGTTTTTTTCGGTGGGATTCTGCGCGGTTCTCGGATCTCTGTGGGCGTCTATATATTTGATCGTGCAAGGGTTTTTGTTTATCCATAATACCGACTCGATTCCGGCGTGTCGCCATGTGTGAGGGTTTGCTCCGGAAAGCACCGACCGAAGATTTTATGACACCTGGCAAGAGACATCGATCTTTGCTAATATGCCTGTTCGGCGTGCTGCTACTGGCGGCGATCGGAACGGCCGGAGGGGATGAGTTCGATCTGACGCGCATGTCGATCGAGGAGCTGATGAATCTGGAGGTGATGTCGCCCGCCAAAAAGGAGCAGGGGATGTTCGGGGCGGGAGCGGCGATCTCGGTGCTGACGGCGGAGGATCTGCGCCGCTCCGGGGTGACGAGCATTCCGGAGGCACTGCGGCTGCTGCCCGGGGTGCATGCGGGGCGGGTGAATGGCAGCAAGTGGGCGATTTCGGTGCGTGGTTTTAACGACTTATTCGCCAATAAGCTGCTGGTGTTGGTGGACGGTCGCACGGTGTACACGCCGATTTTTTCGGGGGTGTTCTGGGAATCGCAGGAGGTGATGCTGGGGGATGTAGAGCGGGTAGAGGTGATCCGTGGACCGGGGGGCACGCTGTGGGGAGCGAACGCGGTCAACGGGGTGATCAACGTGCTCACGCGGAGCGCTGAAGAGACGCAGGGAGGGGTGGTGCAGGTGGGAGCGGGGTCGCACGAGAGAGGCGGTGGCAGCGCGCGGTTCGGCGGGAAGCTGGGGGACAGGGGGTATTACAGACTGTACGCCAAGCACTCGGAATGGCGGGAGACGGAGGATGCAGAGGGACGACCTCTGGAGGACGACTGGAACGCGAGCCGGGTGGGAGGGCGTTGCGAATGGAATTTATCCGACCGCGATCTGTTGACTGTGCAGGGAGAGGTGTACGGTGGGGAGATAGGGGAGCCGCTGCAGATCACCACTTCTCTGGAGAGCCCACCATTTGAGGAGACGTTTGTCGATCAGGTGGAGATGGGGGGAGGAAGCTTGCTGGGGCGTTGGCAGCGCCGCCTGGGGGAGGAAGAGGATTTTGAACTGCAGGTCTACTACGACCGGATGGAGCGTCAGGGGGAAGCGATCCACGGTTTGGTGCAGACGTTCGATTTCGACTTCCAGCATCGCTTTTCGCCCGGTCGCTATCAGGAGGTGGTTTGGGGGGCTGGAGGGCGCTTCATTGCGGATGAGATCGTGCCCAGCGTCATGCTCCGTTTCGAGCCTCGGAAGCGCAGTACCCATCTTTTCAGCGCCTTTCTGCAGAACGAAGTCAGCCTGAGCGACGGGCAATTGAAGCTGATTCTGGGTTCCAAGTTCGAGCACAGCACCTACACCGGGTTCGAAGTTCAACCGAACGCGCGTTTTACCTGGAGGCCGACGGGTAAACAGACGGTATGGGGAGCGATTTCCCGGGTGGTGCGCACGCCGAGTCGCTCGGAGCACGACCAGTTTGCCATCGGTCGGGTGATTGCTGAGGGGGCATTGGCGCCCGGGTCGCCGCTGACGGTGATTGCGGTAGTGGGCAGCGACGACTTCCGCTCCGAGGAACTCCTGGCTTTCGACCTGGGGTATCGCGTCCAGCCGGGAGAGCAGTGGGGACTGGACCTGGCGGTTTATTACAATCTGTACGACAATCTACGCACCAACGAGACGGGCTTGCCGGTCGCCGCCGAAGCGAGGGGGCTTTCCTATCTGCTGGTGCCGATCTCGATCAGCAACAAATTGCACGGGATCACTTACGGTTTCGAGGTGGGAGGGAACTGGCAGGCAGGGGAGCGGTGGCGACTGCGCGCGGCGTACACCTATTTAAAGATGGATATGGAGTTGGATGCGGGGAGCAACGACCCGGTGGCGACGACCTGGGACGAGGAGAACCCCAACCATCAGCTGGTCGTGCGCTCGGCCTGGGATGTGGACGAGCGGCTGAGCTTGGACGCGACGGTCCGTTATACGGACGAGTTGCCGATTCTGAAGACGGACAGTTACGTGACGGCGGACGCCCGATTGGGGTGGCGGCCGATCGAGGGAGTGGAGCTGTTTCTGGTCGGCCGACACCTGCTCGACAGTCCGCATATCGAGTTTCCGCGGCAGCAGCCCGTCACGCTGCCGGGAGTGGTGGAAAGAGAGATCAACGCAGGTTTGAACTGGAGATTTTGACAGCGGAGGAAGGAAGATGGGCGACGACAGGATACGCGTTGGCGTGATCGGCGTCGGGCGTGGGCAGAGCTTTGCGCGCGGGGCTACGGAGGTGGTGGGGATGGAATTGGTCGCCCTGTGCGACACCTGGGAGGAAAAGTTGCACGAGGTGGGAGCGGAGTACGGAGTGGCGACGTATACGGACTACGACGCGTTTTTGGAGCACGATATGGACGCGGTGGTGCTGGCCAACTACTTCCATCAGCACGCGCCGTTCGCCATCAAGGCGCTCGAGGCGGGGAAGCACGTGATGAGCGAAACGTCGGCGAACGGTACCCTGGCGGAGGGGGTGGCGCTCTGCCGGGCGGTGGAGCGGACGGGTAGAGTGTATATGCTTGCGGAGAACTATCCGTTTACGGCGTTTAATCAGGAAATGCGGCGGGTCTATCAGACGGGGGAGATCGGCGAGGTGACCTACGCCGAGGGGGAGTACAACCATCCGATGGCCGCCCCGGACCGGCTGCGTATTTCGCCGGGGATGGAGCACTGGCGCTCCTGGCTGCCGTCGACCTATTACTGCACGCACGCGCTGGCGCCGCTGGTCTACATCACCGAAGCAATGCCGGTGAAGGTGAACGGGCTGTCGATCGCCTGCCGGGAGGTGGACGCAGAGACGGTGCGCGTGTCGGATCCGGGGTCGGTGATCCTCTGCCGGATGGACAATGGGGCGGTTTTCCGCATCTTCGGATTATTACTGCCCGGACATAGCAACTGGTATCGGGTACACGGGGCGCGTGGGGCGATGGAGCTGACGCGAGGGCCGGGATACTACGGGCCGGGGCAGGTGCGGGTCTGGCACGAGGAGTGGGACCGGAGGGAGGGGGAGGAACTGGAGCGGGTGTACGAGCCGGACTGGCCGGAGCACGGCGATCTGGCGCGACAGGCGGGGCACGGGGGTGGGGATTTTTGGACCAACTTCCATTTTGCCAATGCCATTCGCTCGGGGGAACCGCCCTTCCTGGACGTGTATCGCAGCGTGGCGATGTCGTCGGTTGGGATCCTGGCCTGGAAGAGCGCGCTGGAGGACGGCGCTCCGTTTGACGTGCCGGATCTGCGCGACGAGGAGAGTCGCAAGGTGTGGGAAGACGACCACTGGTCTCCCTGGCCGGAGGATGCCGGGGAGGGACAGCCGCCGCCGAGCATACTGGGGCAGGTGGAACCGAGTGCAAAAGGGGTGGAATTGGGGAAGAAGATCTGGAAAGAGATCGGCTACGAAGGGGAATAGAAGAGAGAGAAGATGACGGATACGACGAAGATTTTTGACAGCGAGCGGCGGATTCGGCTAATCGAGGAACTGCCGCGGCTGGTGGAGGTGGAGGGTGTGGCGCGGAAGATGATCGACGCCTATCCGGACAGTCCGGGCGCCGGGTGCTCGGGGAGATGCTGGATTTGGGGGACGAGGAGGTGACCGCGAGTCCTGGGTTTGCCCGGGATCTGGAAAAGGAGCGGCGGGAGCTGGAGGAAGCACTTGGGAAGTAGGTGAAAGAGCGGCTGGTGCTCAAGTCTGGCCGGGCGGATGTCTCTGGTGGAGTTGTATCCGTTGACCTTGCCGGAGATGCTGACCGATTCCTGGACGGATGCGGTCGGCGAATCGAGGATGGTTTGCTGGCTTTCGGGCGAGGCGGGGGATGATTCTATATTTGCCGGAATTCCACAGAGGGACGAGGGATATGCCCGAACCGGGCCGTTACTGCGGAACTATCTGCAGTTTGGGGGGATGCCGGCCATTGTGGATGAGGTGGTGGATGATGAAGAGAAGATAGAGTGGCTGTGGAATTACATTCAGACCTACCTGCAGCGAGATGTGCGCGATCTGGCCAATCTGCGCGAATTGGATCCTTTCGTGCGGGCGCAGAGAACGCTGGCCGGTATGACCGGGCAACTTTTGAACATCAGCAATCTGGCCCGGCTGGCGGGCATCGCTCCCAGGACGGCCAGGCGTTTCATCGCCTATCTGGAGATTAGCTACCAGGTTATCCTGCTCCAACCGTGGTTCCGCAATTTGAACAAGCGGTTGGTGAAAGCGGCCAAGGTGCATTTTCTCGATCCGGGGGTGCAGCGCGTTTTGCTCTCCCGTCGCGGCGAGGTGACCGGGGGGGAGTTCGAAAGCGCGGTGATTGCCGAGATTTACAAGCAGGTCCGCAACAGCCGGCTGAGCGTGGATTTCTATCACCTGCGTACGGTTGATGGGAAAGAAGTCGATTTGCTCTTGGAACTGGAAGAGGGTTTCGTGCCGATCGAGATCAAGATGGTGGACAGGGTCTCACCCACGGATGCCAGGCATCTACGCGGTCTGGAAGAGATCCTGGACAAGCCGGTGCTGCACGCGCTGGTGCTGTCGAACGACGATCGGATCAGAGAACTGGGGGAGGGGATCACAGGATTGCCGGTGGGATGGTTTTTAGGGAGGTAAATGTCGGTACAGGATTGCTGTAGAATGATCTCACGGATTTGATCGAGGAGCTTTTTCGGGAGGGCCATTCCTTCCCGCAACCACGGGGATTCGCCGCAACCAGGAGGAGATTCTCTATTGGCTTCGGCGACGGGGCGGGACAGCGGAAGCTTCGAGCAACAGCATTCCAGAAGAAAATGGCCAGTAATAAGGGAATCCTGCAGCCCTTGAGCACCGATAGTTTCTCCGCTGCGTTATAAATTTATCGGGTTTTGGGTAGCGTTTGACGGTATGGTCGACCGTTGCCGCTACATCGTTCCGTCGAGGATGATCTTTGCCTGCCACGAAGTCTCGAATCGACTTTCCTCCCTACAGGAAGATCTGCATCCCGTCGTACGCGTGCTCTACTTCCAGAGGGCAGTCCAGGTCGCGCAGGATCTGGCGGGTGAGGTTGAGTTTCTCGTGGAGGAAGTCGTCTTCGTGAGCCGGATCGTGGTGGGTGATGATCCACTTGCCAGGCTGCGTCAGCTTGGCCAGCAGGCAGCCGTTGGCGAGCGCCGTGTGCCCCCAGCCGATCTTTTCGGGATACTCCTCGGGGGTGTACTGGGCCTCGTGGATGAGGATATCGACGTTGCTGAGAAAGCGAATGATCTTTTCGTGGATGACGACCATTTCTCCCTGTGGGTCGATCTCCTTGGGGGGGGCTACGTACCCTTTGAGGAATTCGTTGTCGGTGACGTAGGCCAGCTGTTTGCCGTTGATCTCCACCTTGTAGCCCAGGGTCGGGCTCGGGTGAAGGGTGTAGTCCCACGAAACGGTGATGTCGCCGATCTGCATCGGCTGGTGTCCCAGATCCACGAACTCGAAATGGGCCTGCATATCCTCCATCTGCACCGGGAAATAAGCTCGGTCGAGCTGGCCCCGAAAGATCGATTCCAGGTCTTTATCCATATTGGGAGAGGCGTACAGGTTGATTTCATATCCGGGGATAAAGGCGGGAACAAAGAACGGAAAGCCCTGGATATGGTCCCAGTGGGTGTGGGTGATGAAGAGGTGCAGTTTGCGGGGGCCGCCGGGCAACAGTTTGAGCCCCAGATCGCGGATGCCCGAGCCGGCGTCGAAGATAATGCATTCGTCGCCGTATTCGACGCTCATACAGGAGGTATTGCCGCCGTGGCGGATAAAGGGGGCGCCGGAGATGGGGATGGAACCCCGCGTGCCCCAGAGATGGAAGCTGCCGTTGTCGACCCGGAGTGAGGGGGCGTACGCCTCTGTCGGCGATGCTTGTATCTTTGGGGGGGCGGCAGTCGCGACTTCTTCGGCACCGGCGAAGTAACGATTGATCGTGGCTATCAGCTCCTGGCGGTCTATCGGCTTGTGGATGAAGGCGAACGCGCCCAACTCGCGTGCTTGCTCCAGCTCGGTTTTGAAATCTTTGGCTGAACAAAAGATCACACCGATGTCGCGCGTGACATCGCTAGTCCTGAGTCGTTTGAGCGCTTCTAGACCGTTGACCCTGGGCATCATCAGGTCGAGGAGGATGAGGTCGGGGCGCAGAACGGGGGCGACCTCCAGGCACTGTGCGCCATCGCCGACCACGGTGGTGGCAAACCCCTCCTTTTGGAGGATTTTCTCGAGCATCTGCGAGACGACGGCGACATCTTCGACGATGAGGATATGTTTGGGAGAAGAGGAGGCAGCCATAACAGTGACCTATCGCTTGAGGCAGGAAATTTAGACTGAATGGGTTTGCGGGAGCGCGTTGGGAATGTAAGGCGTAATTTCCCGAGACACAATGTTGATTCTGCTGCGAGGGATGCGGATCCCGGTTTTTTTGCGTACCTTGAAACGCTCTTAAAAACTATCCAAAACAGACTGCGCTTTGCGAGGACGATAGAAATGCTACAAAAGAAGATTTGCATGCTGGGAGCTTCGGCTGTCGGCAAAACGAGCCTGGTCAGACAATTCGTGCATAGCATGTTCGAGGACAAATACCTCACCACTGTGGGGGTCAAGATCGACAAAAAGGTGATCGAGGTCGAAGGGGAGAGCCTCAACCTCATGCTCTGGGATCTGGAGGGGGACGACGAGTTCCAGAAGCTGCGCCTGTCGTATCTGAGGGGGGCTTCGGGATATTTGCTGGTGGTGGACGGGACGCGACGGCAGACCCTGGACGTGGCTCTCGATCTGAAGCAGCGGGTGGAGGATAGTGTCGGCGTCATTCCGTTTATATGCGTGCTCAACAAGGCGGACCTGAAGGAGGAGTGGACGCTAATCGAGGAGCGACTGGCGGAGCTCGTTGAGCAGGGCTGGAGCATGGTTGAAACCAGTGCCAAGACAGGTATGGGAGTGGAGGAGGCCTTTGGAGGGCTGGCGGGCAAGCTGATCGCCGACTGAAGTCGGTTCGCCGACTGAAGTCGGTTCGCCGACTGAAGTCGGTTTGCCGACTGAGATCAGATCGCCGATTGAGGTCGGTTCGTAGCTGCATCTGAAATTGGAAAGGGTATGGTCTTTTTTCAGCGATGACCCTCGATGAAGCTCTCGTAGATCTGGCTCCGGCCCTGGGGATCTGCTTCCTGGAACCCGTGGATGAAGGGCGGTGCCGGGTGGTGGGAAGGGCGCCGGCGTGGTGGGACCACCTGTGGGAGGGGAGCGATTACAATGCGATCGACTTCCCGCTCGGGGAGCAGTTTTCCTATCTGGACTTCTTCCTATTCGAAGCAGAGGAAGTCTGGTCCGGGGAGCGAGAGGGACCGCATCGATCGGGGATCTGGGTGGAGACCGATGCCGAGGGAAGCGACTACCATCTGGAGGCGACTGCGCTCTGCCTGCGGGAGAGCCGGGGGCTGTTCGTCGAGCTGAAGGGGATCGGCGGCAACGAGCGCCAGGCGATTCTGCAGAAGAGCCGGGAGCGGGAGGTGCGATTCGAGCAGGAGATCTCGGTGCGGGAGCAGGAGAAGGAGATAGCCGAGGGGCTGAATCGGGCTAAGAGCGAGTTCCTGGCTGGCATGAGCCACGAGATTCGCACGCCGATGAACGGGATCATGGGGATGACCGAGATTCTGCTGGATACCGAACTTTCTGTGGAGCAGAGGGAATATCTCGGCATGGTCGAGGAGTCGGCCAGCGCCCTGCTGCAGATCATCAACGACATCCTCGACCTGTCCAAGGTCGAAGCGGGCAAGCTGGAGATGGAGCGGGTGGAGTTCGATCTGCGGAGCAGCCTGGACGACATCCTCAATCCGCTGGCGGTGCGCGCTCACGGCAAAGGGCTGGAGCTGATTTACGAGATCGATCCGGAAGTCCCCGGGGTCTTACTAGGAGATCCGGTGCGGGTGCGCCAGGTGCTTGTCAACCTGGTGGGCAACGCGCTCAAGTTTACCGAGGCGGGGGAGGTGAGCGTGGAGATCGGAATCGAGTCCCGCTCGGCCGAGGGAGTAATGCTGCACGTGGCGGTCAGGGACACGGGGATCGGTATCCCGCCGGAGAAGCAGGCGGCAGTCTTCGAGTCGTTCACGCAGGCGGATTCCTCCACTACGCGCCAGTATGGAGGGACCGGTCTGGGGTTGACGATTTCGGTGCAATTGGTCGAGTTGATGGGGGGAAAGATCTGGGTCGAGAGCGAGGTGGGAGAGGGGAGCACCTTTCACTTCACCGCGGAATTCGGGGCGGCTGCCGAAGCGTTGGCACCGTCTGTGGACCTGCGGGGGATCAGCGCCCTGGTGATCAGCGGCAACAGTGCCAGCCGACGAGGGCTGACCGAGAAACTCGGCCGCTGCGGCGTGCAGGTGGTGGCGGTGGAGAATGAGCGACAGGTCGAAACGCTGCCGCAAGAGGCGGAATTCTCTCTGCTGGTTGTAGATGTGCCGGTGGGGAGTGGGAATGCGATCGAGATGGTGGAGAGGGCGCGGCGCGGCCTGACACTGGAGGCGCAGAAGGTGATCGTGCTGTTGGACACGACCCGGCGCGAGGAGATCCGCGCCGTCCGGGAGTGGGGACAGCCGCTGCTCAAACCGACCGGCCCCAACAAACTGATTGCCGCCGCCCTGCGCGGGCTGGGGCGGGAGATGGAGGGGATGGAGGGGATGGTCGAGGAGAGCGGGGATTTGCGGCCCGGACAGGAGCTGGATATCCTGCTGGGAGAGGACCATCCGGTCAATCAGAAGCTGGCCGTGCACATCCTGGAGGAGTGGGGGCACAGCGTGGTGGTGGCCAACAACGGCAGGGAGGTGCTGCAGGCGCTGGCGAATATGCGCTTCGATCTGGTTCTGATGGACGGGCGGATGCCCGAAATGGACGGCTTCGAGGCCACGGCCGCTATTCGGGAAGAGGAAAAGGGGAGTGACGAGCACGTGCCGATCATCGCCCTGACGGCGCAGGCGATGCGGGGAGATCGGGAACGATTTCTGGAGGCGGGTATGGACGGGTACGTCACCAAGCCGTTCAAGAGGGCGGAATTATTCGAGGAGATCGAGCGTCTGGTGAACTCCGGAGGGAGGGAGGCAGTGTGGGCGGAGAGAATCCCTATAAAACGGAGAATAGATGAAATGACCGAAGATGACGGCATCGACATCGAGGAGTTCCTGCGGAAGTTCGACGACGACCGCGAGCTCGTGAGGGAACTGCTCGAGCTGTTCTGGGAGACGGCGCCCAAGCTGCTCGGGGATATCGACAGCGCTCTGGAGGCGGGGGATGGGGGTGCTCTGGAGAGCGCGGCCCATGCCTTTAAGGGGGCGGTCGGCTCCTTCACCCAGGGGAAGGCGTACAAGCTGACGTTTGCGCTCGAACAGGCGGGGAGGGAGGACGTCCTGGAAGGGGGGCGGGAGGTCTATACGGGACTCCTCCGGGAGATGGAGGAGTTGAAAGAGGCGCTCGCTCCTTTGAGTGGCGGGTGATTCCCGTTTGATTTTTGGATGTCCGGATGTGCGAGGCTTTTCCCAAAAGCCCCGGACAACACCCGGACATCCCGCACAGCTGCAGGATCTCCCTCACTCCGAATAGACCGCTTCGCGCAATCCCTTGAAATAGAGGTTCCTAACTCCAACTGGTCAGCTCGTCGAGGCGGCCCATCTCCTCTGCGGAGAGACGGAAGCCGACGGCATCGATCGATTCCTGGAGCTGCGCCACGTCGCGCGCGCCCACGATCGGGGCGGTGATCAGCGGGTTGGTCAGGGTCCAGCCGAGGGCGACCTGGGCCATCGACTTGCCGTGCTCATTGCCGATCGCCTCCATCTCGTCGAGCAGTTTGAAATTGCGCTCGGTGAAGTAGCTCTGCATGCGCGCATCGATGCCGCCGCGGGAGTCGTCCGGCGCGCTGTCGCGGCCCCGGTGCTTGCCGGTCAAGAAACCCATCGCCTGGGGGCTGTATGGAATGACGGCAAGCCGTTCTTCGCGCACCAGGTCGGCCAGTTCGCGCTCGAAGTCGGCCCGATCGATCATATTGTAATACGGCTGGGTGCATTCGAAGCGGGAGAGGCCGAGTTTGTCGCTCGTCCACAGCGCCTTGCACGTCCGCCAGGCGGTGTAGTTGGAGCAACCGAGATAGCGGACCTTGCCCTGGTGGACCAGGTCGTCCAGGGCGCGCATTGTCTCCTCGATCGGCGTCTGGTTGTCCATGGCGTGGGTCTGATACAGGTCGATGAAGTCGGTCTGCAGTCGTTTTAGGCTGTTGTCGACCGCGTCCATGATGTGGCGTCGACTCAGCCCCCGGTCGTTGGGGAAGTCGCCCACCGGACTGCAGACCTTGGTGGCCAGGACAGTCTGGTGCCGCTTCCCGGATTTTGCCAACCAGGTGCCGATGAACTCCTCGGAACGGCCGGCGTAGCTACCTTCCGCCCAGGCGGAGTAGAAGTCGGCGGTGTCGACGAAGTTGCAGCCGGAATCCAGGAATTGGTCGAGCATGCGGTGCGCCTCCGCTTCGTCGGTGTGCCAGCCGAAGGTGGCCGTGCCGAAGCAGATCTCGGATACGTTCAGGCCGGTGGAGCCCAGTTTGCGGTATTCCATATCAAACCCCTTTCAAGAAATCGGACGATGCTCTGAATCGCCCCCCTTGCCGGTGGGCAGGCGGACGCTTATCGTTTGCCTCTGCGGCGGTGCAACTGTGGTGAAGACTAAATTTGAAACATTGTAGAGCTGGCTGCAAGAAGAGATCTATTTCAGGTATGGAATTGTTTGCAATAAAGGGAAAACGGGACGCGCCCATCGTCGTCTCCGTGCCGCACAACGGGACCTGGACCCCCGGGGAGATCCGGCGGCAACTGGCCGTGCCGGCCGAAGAGGTGCGGGAGAAGGTGGATGACTATGCCGATGTGCTGGCGGAGATGGCGGAAGAGTTCGCCGCGGTGGTGAAAGCGAATGTCTCGCGCACGGTGATCGATCTGAATCGTTCGGGCACGGTGGCCGAACTCGATCTGGAGTGCGACCCCGAACGGGAGGGGGAGCGGCTGGTGCGGTTGTTCGATGTAGAGGGACGACTGCTGTGGAAGGCACCGATTGGGCGGCCCCCGATCTCCAGGAGTGAGTTGGAACGCCGGATTGCGCAGTATCACGAACCGTATCACGCCGCACTGCAGGGTTGCCTGAAGCGGAATGAAACTCCCCGGATTCTAGTCGATATGCACTCGATGTCCGACCCGGCCTGCGACCTGGTCATCGGCGATTTCCGGGGTCGCAGCACGGGGGAGGATATCTGCGAACGGAGGCTGAAACCGTTTTTTTCAGAGCGGGGATACAGGGTGGGCTATGCCGGGCCGAGGAATTTCGATCGCCAGGGGCGACCTGCGGCAGCGGCGGCAATTCGCTATTCGGGAGGTTTCATCACCAGTCGGTACGGCGATCCGGGGAATGGGCAGTACGCTTTCCAGATCGAGGTGAACAGAGAAAATTGTCGGCAGCAGTTCGGTAAGATGAGGGATGATTTTGGACTGTTTTTCGGGTTTCTCGCGAAGATGTTAGAGGAGGAGAGGGAGTTCTTCGGACCTCTGAAGTAGGTTGCGGATTGGCCGGCACGGTGGCATATTTCTTTGATACTTGAATCGTAAATGGACCTGGTCTTTCGAGAGAACAATGAATACATCCAAAAAGGCGAACGAGGGAACAGCTCGGACCAACTATATGGTCTGGCAGGGAAGACCGCTGCCCTGTCAGGTAAAGGCCGCGGTCTACGAGAATGGAATGGCCGCCGGTATCGGCATCAAGGGGACCAACCGCGATCTGCTCGAGAAGTTCCTGATGGATTCGGAGCGCTTCCTGCTGTTTCGCCAGCAGCTGCGCCAGCAGATCGACGCGGAACTGGCCGCCCGGGGAGTGACGCACGGCATCGACGCAGAGGAGATCGGTGCGGCGATCGAGACTTTTATGGACGCCGCCGCCGCCGGGAATGCCGATATGATATCGCGGCGGGTGGCCACGGGACAGGCTGCGGGAGAAGGGATGGACGGCTGTTTCGAATACGTCTTCAATCCGAGCGGGCTGCCGCTCAAACTTCTCGAGCGTCCCACGCAGCTGCGGGAAGGGCGGCGGATGCATCCGGTGAAGGAAGGGGAGACTCTGGTGCGCCACCAGCCGCCCGAAAAGGGGACAACCGGTCAGGATGTGCACGGCAAGGTGGTACAGACTTCGTACGAGCCGCGCGACGTCTCCCTGCCGCAGGTCGCCGGCGCCAATACAGAGGTGCAGGGGGAGCGGCTGGTTTCCACAATCGACGGGGTGTATCGGGAGGGGGCCAGTGGGGAGGTGCGAGTGGTGCAGGAGCTGGAGGTGGAGGAGGTGAATGCGACCACGGGTGACCTGCCCGCCGTCGGCATTGGGGACATCAATGTGTGGGTGAAGCGGGGGGTTTTCGGAGGAGCGGGTCTGCTGACGAGTGAGAACGCGTTTGTCGGCTCTCTGGAAAAACCGGGCGTGCTGGAGGATGGCACCCGCGCCCGGGCTCGCAACCTGTCGGTGTGTGGGTCGATTGCAGGGGGGCAGTTGCCGCCGCAGTATTTGACGGGCGAAGTGGAGGCACTGGATCCGGAGGAGCGGGAGAAGGTGTTCGCCGAGGTGGAGAAGGGGCTGGTAGAGGCGGAAGAGCTGCTGGCGGCGCGCGACGTCTCCGGTCGCAATGTGCGGGCCGACGATATCCTGGTGCAGTCGCATGCGCACAGTGCGGCGCTGGAGGCGAGGAACTCGATTCGGGTGGACGGAGATCTGGTCGGCGGGCTGGTCGTCTGCGGCGGCAGCCTGCAGGTGGTGGGGGATCTGGGCAACGCTCAGGAGACGGTGACCCGGATCCAGATCGACACCCAGGTGCGCGAGGCGCAGAAGCTGCAACGGGCCAAGGAGCAGCTGCTCGAGGCCAGGCATCGGCTGGCCGACTGCCGGACGGAGATCCAGGAGCATATGGACGAAATGCAGGAGCGCGGCAAGCAGAGTTCGTACTGGGCCGCTCTCCTCGAAGATGAGACAAAGCCGCCGTCGAAGCCGATCGAAAAGCAGCTGCTGATCGAGTTCCTCAAAGGCAAAAAACGGACCCAGGATCTGGAGAGGGAGATCCGGGGTGCCCAGCGCAATGTCTGGGATCTGGAAGAGCTGATGGAGAACGAGGAGGAAGAGGAACAGGCTGTCGGGGGTGATTTCCGCATCAGCGTGGGAGGGACGATCTATCCGGGGGTGCGGGTGGAACTGGTGGGCGCGCTGTCTGCGGACGATCTGAAGAGGGCGGTGAAGAATCGGGCGGGCATGGACACCGCCCTGCAGATGGTCAGGAACAAGCTGGCCGAACAGGTCGACCACCACATCGAACTGTACCGCGAGGGGGTGGAGGAGCGGCGCAAGGCGATGGAGGAGATCTATCGGGACAGCGAGGAGAAGCCGGAGGGTCCCGAAATTCCGGACAAGTGTTTTCAGGAACAGGTGACCTTTCCGGATGGGGAGAAGAAGGGGGGAGAGGGAGGTTTGGAGATGATCCGGGAGGGTACTGTGTACGTGTATGCCCATGACCCGATGAATTTTTTCCTACAGCAGATGACCCGGATCAGAGAGCCGCTGAAGGGAGCGACCATCAAGGTGGAGCAGGGGGAGGAGGATTTCGTTCTGAAATGCACTCCGAATAAGGAAGTCTTACTCTCCTGGCAGAAGGAGGACAAAGTGCTGGAGAAACTGGAGGAGGTTTGGGTGATGGGGCAGTCGGCGCGCAGCCACCTGCTCGGGCACGAGCCCACGAAGGAGACAGGCGACGCAATAGATTTACCGCTCAACGAATAGTTTTTGCCAGGAGGGTAGGAGAAATCATGTCCGACGAGCCGTCACGCGTCTATTACATCGACAATGTGCGAGTGCTCCTCACCTGCCTGGTGGTGTTGCATCATCTTGCCATCACGTACGGGGCACCGGGCGACTGGTACTACAAGGATGCGCATACAAGCGAATTCGCAACGCTGGTGCTGCTGCCCTTTGTGGCGACCAACTCAGCCTTCTTCATGGGCTTCTTCTTCCTCATCGCCGCCTATTTTACGCCGGTCTCACTTGCGCGCAAAGGAGTCGGTCGATTCCTTGGCGATCGGTTCCTTCGTCTCGTCATCCCACTGCTTTTCTACGCGTTGGTCGTCAACCCGATAATCGGGATGGTCATCGGGGTGCACGACCATGGGGTCGAGGGCTCGTACGCGGATTACCTCGGTCAGTATTATGCCGACTGGGTGCACATCGGTCCGATGTGGTTCGTGCTGAATCTCTCGATTTTCACGCTGGTCTTCGTGTTGGTGCAACGTATCCGCCCGATGGAAATCCGTGGGGAACCCTCGCCAGGGCCGAGTCTCCTGGCGACGATTGCGCTCGCACTCGTACTCGCTGCGGTCACGTTCTTCATTAGGGTCCAGTACCCGACAGGCTACCAGATTCCAGGTCTGCATCTAGGGCTCGCAAAGGCGCCCCAGTACATTGCGTTCTTCATCATCGGAATTCTCGCCGGGCAGCGGGGCTGGCAGGGGGAACTGTCTCCCCGAGTCGTTCGCTTCTGGTCCTGGACGACGCGAATGGTGTCCCCAGGACTGTTGGTAGCTTTGGCCGTGATTCAGCCTGAGGACTTATCCACCGTCAAGGGGGGCCTTCACTGGGAGTGTTTCATCTATACTATCTGGGATCAGACGATTGCCATAGGCATCATTCTCCTGCTCTTGAACTGGTTCGGCAAGCGCTGTGACCGTCAGGGCCGTCTGTTGCGGGCTGCTGCCGCCGATTCCTACACAGTGTACATCTTCCATCCGCTGATACTCGTCATTCTGGCGCTCTGCATTCGGGACATTGCCCTGCACCCCCTCGCCAAGTTCGCGCTGCTCGCGCCGGTGGCACTGGCAACGTGCTTCTGCAGCGCCCACCTCATCCGCCGCCTGCCGTTTGCCAGGAGAATCCTCTGATAGTGGAGCTGAGCGGAGATATAGATCAGGCAGAACATGGGGTTGTATTTGAAGCCGATCCTCCTGGCATTCGGTCTTTCATCACACACACCACCGAATCCACCAGGTGCGTTGTGCATTCCGGATAATCGACTGAAGAATCATTCCTTCCAGGAAAATGGATTCTGTATCTTGACGCCTTTGATGACCTGTCCATCATTCAGATCTTCGCTCAAGACCACAGTACAAGGTGTGGGATCGACTCTTATCTATCCGATTTCTTGAGATTCGAGGATGATCCGGGCAAGCCTTACCATTCGATTGAGGTAGAGCTCGCGTATCATATAGGTGTGGACTACCGAAGAGAAATCCCGGAAACATCCGGACACCTATTCCTCAATCTGGTATGAGACCGCGGACGCTCTTACTAAATCGATTTGGGCAAACAGGGAATGACGCCGTGCCCGGGTATTAGCTCGCACGACGTCCTTGCGTTCGGGACCGACTTGAATTTGTTCAGTAAAATCTGCTGTATTTCTACGCTTTGGCTTCTTCCTGTCTGGCAGGTCCTGTTTTTTCGATGTAGACCGGCTCCTTGATCCCCTTCAAACTGGCGGTGACTTCGATCTTTTCCATGAAGGTGGGGGAGATCCGGTTGCCGGCGGCCACCACTATCTGTCCATCCTGGGATTCGATATTGGCGACCACCTTGTCGCCGACGCGCAGCTTGCGCACCGGAACTCCTTCGGCGTTGTCGCTGTTGATCTGTTCGGAGGTGTGGGGTGAGTTGAAGAGGGGGAAGACCTGTTCCAGCAGCTCGGGGTCGTACGAGCCGCGGCGCTCCTTCATGACCTTGAGCAGTTTGTACTGGGACATCTCGGTCTTGGAGAGATGGCTCAGGTCGTTGAGGATCTTGATGATGCGTGCGCCCAGCGGGATCTCTTTCTCCGCTACCTTGTCCTCGGGAAAACCAGTGCCGTTGAAGTTTTTATCCTGGTACAGGATTATTTGGGCGACGTTCTCCAGGCGGGGGATGCGGCTGAGCAGGCGGTGTCCCACTTCGGGCAACTTGGCGACTATTTGCTGCTCCTCTTTGGACAGGTCGCGGCGCTCTCTCGCTTTGGCCGCCAGCTCGGACGGGAGGGTGACGTAGCCGATGCGCGACAGCATCCCCGCCACGGCCACTTCCCAGGCGTTGGGGATCCTGAGTCCCTGGGCGATGGCGCGCACCGAGTCGCGCAGCCAGACGGCGTGGCTGAAGTTGTCGGAGTCAGAAATCGACAGGAGCTCGGTGAGCAGGCGGACCGAGCCGCTCAGGGTGCCGGTGAGCAGCTCCTTTTCGGCGGTGATCAGCCGATATTGCTCGATGCCGGCTTCAATCATGGCGATCAGGGTTTCGCGCTCGACCGGTTTGTTCATAAAGCGGAAGACGTTGCCGGTATTGACCGCCTTGATCGCGGTTTCCTGGTCGGTGTTGCCGGTGAGCATCATGCGCACCGTGTCCGGGGTTTTGTTCTGTACCTCCTGGAGAAACTGGACTCCATCCATGCCGGGCATGCGCATATCGGCCACCACCACGTCGAACGGCTTTTCGGCGATCGCAGCCAGCGCCTGCTGGCCGCCCTGGGCGAATTTCATCTGCCAGCGCTTGCGCTCGCGGAAGAGCATGCGCTCGATCCCTTCGAGCAGATCGGGCTCGTCGTCGACGAAGAGGATGCGGTTTTTGGCCATGCTCAACTCTCCTGCAAGGGGAGGCGGATGACGAAGGTCGTGCCTTTTCCCATTTCCGTTTCGAAATTGACTTCGCCACCCAGCTTGTTGACGATCACGTCGCGGGCGAGGGATAGGCCGGTGCCGGTGCCCTGGCCTACCTCGCGGGTGGTGAAGAATGGGTCGAAGATTTTGTCGCGGATTTCCCTGGGGATACCGGTGCCGGTGTCGGCTACCCGCACTTCGACCTGGTCCCCTTTGGCGAGGGTGCTGATGACGATCTGCCCCTTTTCCTCTCCCTTATCGGCTATCGCCCGGGCGGCGTTGACCACCAGGTGAACGATCGCCTGGCTGAATTCACCCGGCAGGCAGGGGAGTTTGGGCAGGGAGTCGTCGAAGATCAGCTCCAGGTCGGCGGCATCCTTCCACTCGTTGTGCGAGACGATGGTGGCGGACTCGATGATCTCGTTGAGAGCGACGTCGACCTTGCCCTGACTGCCGGGCTGGGAGATGTCCTTCATCGCCTGGACGATGCGCGATACCCGCAAGATCCCCCCCTGCGCCTTTTCCAGCGCGCGGGGGATTTCCTCGACGATGTAGGTAAGGTCTACCTCCTCGAGCGCTTCGTCTATCTCTTTGAGAATACCCGCAGTCAGGGAGTCGCTCTTGCAGTGCTGCATCAGCTTGGCGTAGTGGTTGAGGGAATCGCGCAACTCGCCGAAGATATCGGTGAGGAATTCGATATTGCTGCTGATGAACTGCAGCGGGCTGTTGAACTCGTGGCCGATGCCGGCGGTCAGCTGGCCGATCGCCTCCAGCTTTTGCGCCTGGGCGAGCTGCCGCTCCCGCTCCAGTCGCTCTTCCTGTTCTTCCCGCAGATGAATGTTGGCCTGGTTTAGCTCCTCGGTGCGCTCGGCAACCCGCTGCTCCAGGTCTCTGCGCAGCAGGGCGAGTTCCAGGTGAGTCTGGACCCGTTTGAGGAGTTCGGCGGACTGGAAAGGTTTGGTGATGTAGTCGACGGCGCCGAGTTCAAACCCCTTGATCAGATCGTCGGTCTCTACTTTGGCGGTGAGGAAGATGATCGGGATATCTCGAGTTTGGGGATGGTCCTTGAGTCGTTTGCAAGTCTCGAAGCCGTCCATCTTGGGCATCATGATGTCGAGCAGGATCAGGTCGGGGATCAGTTTGGCAACCTGCTTGAGCGCCTGCACGCCATCCTGGGCCACATTGAGCTGATACCCCTGCTCGCGCAGGATGGTGCCCAGTACCTGGATGTTCTGCAGGGTGTCGTCGACGATCAGGATATGGAATTGCGACGCCTCTTCGGTCATAGTGCCATGCTTGTCAGCTGTCTGTCATTGGGGCCGGTTCAAGTGCTCATCCAAAAATAAAGCGCGATCGTTTTTTCACCCTTCTCAAGGCGCGGCTATTGTCTCTGAAGCGCCTACTTCCTCCAGGTTTAGCAAACCTATGAAATAAATGGCGAAAATGCCACAAGCAGCCGGTGACGACTTGGATGCCGATCAGCTTCTTATAGAAGCGTTCTCGAAGGTCGCATGGATCTTCTCAGCACCGATCTATTCAGGATGTTCTATGCTCCGGCAAGGGATTTGAGTTCATCGATGATTTTGAGATACTCTTCCAGTGACTGCGGTAGTTCGTCGACCTGGCCGAGGCTGGATTGGGTCAACAGCTTCTCCCCGAGATTCGTTAGAGAGGAATACGCGAATCTGTTTCCCAATTGGATGAGGCGTTCGCCGAAGAGGGCGATATCCACGAGCTCTATCGTCGGGAAGAGATCTTCCCAGCTGTCCAACAGATCTCCTTCCAGTCTGTCCAGCAAGATCAGCTGCTGGGTTTGTTCATCGGAGAGAGGGGCGGTGCCTGGGGGTTGTGTAGTGCCGTCTATCGACACTGGGTTCGTTGGTTGTGAAGAAGCTCGGAGTCCGGTGATCAGTCGCTCCATCTCTCTGCGTCCCTGGGTCAGCTTCCGATTGCGATTTTCCAGATGGCGCAGATCCTCGACTCGCCGGAAGGCTTCGGAGAGCACTTCCGCCAGAAGCTGCAGGGAGGCGATGTGGGCCTCGGAAAACGCCTCCGGCTCGGTGCTGTTGACTGCCACCGTGCCGTGGGAAAAAGGGACGTCCAGTATCGAGCGTATAGGAGCGTTGAAGTCCTCGGTCATGAACCGGCGCTCGTTGTATCGATCTTCGGTGTGCAGATCGCGGCGATAGAGAATCTCGTCCGAGCGCCAGGCGTTCAGCAGCAATTGAGCGCCTTTGGTCAGAGATGCATTATGGACATCGCTATCCAGATCTATGGTGTGGGTACTCAGCTTGGGAGGGTGGCGCTCCATTTCCAGCACGTTGACGCCACAGTTTGAGAAGGGGATCTCCAGGATCTCCAGGCTGCTTTTCACTGTTTTCAGAAACTGCTGAAAGTCGTCAGTGGTGCGCATTTGCCACACTGCCTGACGCACCTGCTGGGTGGCCAGCAACTCCGCCTCTCTGCGGTGGCGTTCGGTGATGTCGCGAATGATGCCGGTCACGCCCGCCAGATTTCCGCTCTCATCCCGCAGCAGACGGCCTCGCTCTTCGGCCCAGAATACCTCTCCCTTCTGGGAGAGCAGACGGAACTCCAGCATCTTGCCGACTTCTTCTGCCTCTGTTTGCTGCAGAGATTCTTTCAGATCCTGGAGGGCCAGATCCCTGTCCCGGGGATCGACCATTTCGGAAAAATTCCGGCCAATCAATTCCTCCGGCTCGTACCCATAGCGCCGAACCTGGTCGCTGACGAAGGTGATGATGCCGCTGACGGCTACCGTATAGACGATGTCATCCAGGTTGGCCAGGAGAGTGCGGTAGCGTTCTTCGCTTTTTTGCAGTGCCGATTCCGCTGCTCTGCGCTCGGCAACTTCTCGCATCAATCTGCTGTTGGCTTCCTGGAACTCGACGGTCCGCTCCTGCACGCGCCGCTCCAGCTCAGCGCGCGCCTGGTGCAGCTCTTCTTCCGTATGTCTCAGGCTTGAAATATCGATGACAAATCCCCGCAGACCGACTGGATGGTTGTCGCGGAGGATGGGAGTGGAGTGAAACAGCGCGGGAAAGGTACTGCCGTCCTTGCGCAGGACGGTGTATTCGGTCAGACCGAGGTCGTCCTCCCCCTGCAGCAGTCTGGAGATGTTGGCGATTGCTCGCGGCCGGTCCTGGGGGGCGACGATATCGACTGCCAGTATTCCGGCTTCGAATTCCTCCCGGGTGTATCCGAAATGGTGGAAGGCTCTCGTATTCACATAGGTCAGCCTGCCGTCGGCATTGATCTCGAAGATCGTCTCGGGCAGCATTTCGGCGAGTTCGCGATATCTCACGACGCTTGCCTGGAGCGCTTCGATATCCGAGGGGGAAGGGCTGTTTTCCTGGTTGGGTGAATCGGTCATGCAGGTATCTCGCTCGATGTTTGACGGGTAGGTAGAATATCGGTAGAAGCGGCTATTCTTGCTGCCCCGCTTCTCCCTGTGCTTTGAGGGGGAGACGGATGGTGAAGGTGGTGCCCTGCCCCTGCTCGGTCACGAACGACACCTGGCCACCGTGGTTGTCGACCACTACCCGGTGGACCAGTGCCAATCCCTGTCCCGTCCCTTTGCCGACTTCCTTGGTCGTGTAGAGAAATTCGAATATATGCGGTTGCGCTTCCTCCGGAATACCGGTCCCCGTGTCGGCCACGCAGATCTCCATCCAGTCGCCATCGGCGCGGGTGCCGACTGTGACCGTACCCTGCCCCTCGGCACCCTCACCGGTCGCATCGCCGATGGCGTGGGCGGCGTTGACCACCAGGTTGATGACGCACTGACTGATCTCGTTGGGGAAACACTCGACCGCCGGCAATTCGGCGTCCAGTTCCAGCTCCAACCCGGCCACGTATTTCCACTCATTGCGGCAGACGCTGGTGGCGTTCTGGATGGTCTGGTTGAGATCGGCCTGGCTCTTCTCTCGTCCGCCGGGATGGGCCAGTTCGCGCATTCCCTTGACGATGTCGACGACGCGGGTGACGCCGTCTTGAATCTTCTCGATCGCCTTGCCAGCTTCGCCGGTCAGGTAGTCGATGTCGGCCTCCTCGAGCGCTTCGTCCATCTCTTCGAGGAGTTCGTCGTCGACCTTTCCATCTTTGGCCTGGGCGCAGACCTTCAGCGATTTTGTCATCAGCTCGCCGATCTCCTCGAAGACCTGTTGGAGAAAGTCGGTATTGTTGTTGATGAACTGCATGGGGGTGTTGACTTCGTGGGCGATGCCGGCGGCCAGCTGTCCCATGGATTCGAGCTTTTGGGCCTGGAGGAGCTGCGCGGTTTTCTCTTCGACCTGATTCTCGAGGTCTCTTTGCAGGAGGGAGAGTTCCAGGTGGGTTTCGACGCGCTGGAGGAGCTCGGTGGCGTTGAACGGCTTGGTGACGTAGTCGATGGCGCCCAGCTCGAACCCTTTGATAATATCGTCGGTCTCCACTTTGGCGGTGAGAAAGACGATGGGGATGTCGGCAGTTTCGGGATCCGCTTTGAGATGCTGACAGGTCTCGAATCCATCCATCTCCGGCATCATTACGTCGAGAAGAATCAGGTCGGGTTTGACCTTCTGCACCGTCTCGAGCGCCTGTTTCCCGTTCTGGGCGACGTTGAGCTGGTACTCCTGCTCGCGCAGCACGGTACCCAGCACCTGGATGTTCTGCAGGGTGTCGTCGACGATCAGAATGCGGGCGTTTTTGAGCTGTTCTTTCATTTTCCTTTGATCCCGTTTTCTTTTTACTTCTGAGTGAGAATTTCGATGCCGGTCCAGTCGGCGGGAACGCCGTTGGCAATGGCCAGGGCGATGCGCTGTTGGAATAGATGGACTACCTTGTCGGCCGGGCTGACGGCCAGGATCTGGGCGATGCGCAGGTTGGCTTCGGTGAATTGTCGTTTGTAGTAGAGTTCGAGTGCTTCTTCGAAATCGGGTCGGGTTTTCTGCTTGAGCGCCAGCAGGTCGGGTGCATCGCCGTCGAACGCCTCGAAGACTGTTATCGGCTGGTTCTTGCCTTTGACCTGCACTTTTTCCAGACGACGGACGTTGAACTCGTTCTCTTCCGGAAGGGATTTCAAGGTATCCTCGCTGAGGAGAATGCCCACTTCGTAGCGCCGGGTCAGCGCCTCCAGACGGGAGGCGACGTTCACCGCATCGGAGATGACCGTGGTGTCCATGCGCTCCGCCTCGCCGATGACCCCCAGCATTATGCTGCCGGTGTGCAGACCGATGCCGATGGCGATGGGAGGGAGAGGTCCGTTTGCGAGATCTGCGTTGAACTGGGTGACTGCGCGCTGCATTTCCACGGCCGCCTGGAGCGCATCGTCGGCGTCGCCGGGGAAGAGCGCCATGATGGCGTCTCCCACGTATTTGTCGATGAATCCTCCATTCTGGCGGATGATCGGGCTGACCCAGCTCAGGTAGGCGTTGAGAAAGCGGAAGTTTTCCCCGGGATCCATCTTTTCAGACAGCTCGGTGAAAGAGACGATGTCGGAGAACAGGATGGTCATATCCATGCGCACCTGGTCGCCCAGCTGGACGCCGAGAATATTGTCGTGCTCCAGGATGAGCAGAAATTCCCTGGGCACGAAGTGGCTGTAGATTCGGTTGGTCGCCGCCAGCTCTTCGGTCCGCTCGTCCACGAGCTGCTCCAGGTTGCGGCGCAGCTGCGACAGTTCCAGATGGGTCCGGGCGCGGCGCAGGAGTTCGGTGGCGTTGAACGGTTTGGTGACATAATCGACGGCCCCTAGCTCGAACCCCTTGACGATGTCGTCGGTTTCAATCTTGGCAGTGAGGAAGATGACCGGGATGTCGGCAGTTTCGGGGTCTGCTTTGAGATGCTGGCAGGTCTCGAAACCGTCCATCTCCGGCATCATCACGTCGAGAAGAATCAGATCTGGATGGACTTTCTGCACGCTCTCGAGCGCCTGTTTGCCGTTCTGGGCGACGTTGAGCTGATAACCCTGCTCGCGCAGGATAGTGCCCAGCACCTGGATGTTCTGCAGGGTGTCGTCGACGATCAGGATACGAGCGTTTTCCGGTTGTGGCATCATGGGGTAATCGACTCCCGTTCGAACGATTGGATCTCCTCGATGAGCGCGGGAAATTGTTGTAGCGTTTCGGGCAGGGCCGTCATGTCGAACAAGGCGACCTGATTCTGCAGTTTTTCTCCCCAGGAGGAAATGGGAAGGTATCCGAATTCCGTTCCCATATCCTTCACCCGTGCTGAGAAATTATCGATGTCGTTTATGGTCAGCGTATTGCTGATCTCCTCCCAAACATCCCTCTCCCCCTCGAGTTGCTGGATCAGTTCGGGCAGGCGTTCACGGATGGCTGCATCCGGCGCGAATGCGGCTTCGGTCGCCGGCTCCGGTCCCGAATCCTCCGTTTCTATCGCTTCGATGCGCTCGAGAAAACGCGCTAGTTCGTGGATCAACTCGGCCTTGGTCACCGGTTTTCTCAGAAAACCGTCGCATGTCTGACTCAGCTCCTCTTCGGTCTCCTTCATCGCCGAAGCGGTCAGAGCGACGACGGGGATCTTCTGGAGCTCCCGATCCGCCTTCAGCTGGCGGGTCGCCGCATATCCGTCCAACACCGGCATTTTGATGTCCATCAGCACCAGATCGGGTCGCTGCGTCCGGGTGATGTCGATCGCCTCTCGGCCGTTTTCGGCTTCCAGCAGGGTCAGGCCACAGTCGGTCAGAAAACCCTTGACCAGATCGCGGTTGAGCGCCACATCATCGGCAACCAAAATCGTTGCGGGAGCGAAGAGCAACTCTTCGATATCTATGGCGGCTTCCTGTTGGAGGGGCTGCGATTCTGGGGGTGCGATCGCCACGTTGTGCAGGGTGACGCGGAAGGTGCTGCCCTTGCCCGCCTCGCTTTCGACGGAGATATCGCCGTTCATCATTTCGATCAGGCGTCGGGTGATGGCCAGGCCAAGTCCGGTGCCGCCGTACTGGTTGATGCTCTGGCCTTCCTGTTGTTCGAAGGTGCGGAAGATGCGCTGCTGCTGGCTCGCGGGAATGCCTATGCCGGTATCCTCGATGGCAAAGCTCAGGTCGATGTGCTCGGAGTCGGATTGGATGTGGGCGGCGGAGAGTTTTACACCTCCGCTGTCGGTGAATTTGACGGCATTGCCGAGAAGGTTGATCAGGATCTGTCTGAGTCGCGTCTCGTCGAGCAGCAGGATGCGGGGGAGGTCGGGAGAGATATCGAGCTGGAAATTCAGTTTTTTTGTAGCGATGCGGTGGGCGAAAATCTGTTCCATATCGGCGAACGCAGCCGGAACATCAGTGGGGCGGTGCTCGAGCTCCAGCTTGCCCGCCTCCACCTTGGACAGGTCGAGGATGTCGTTGATCAGACTGAGAAGAGACTTTCCGGAGGTCTGGATGGAATCGAGATATCCCTTTTGGCGGGGATCGGTGAGCAGACCGCCGAGGATCTCGGTAAAACCGAGTATGGCGTTCATCGGGGTGCGGATTTCGTGGGACATATTGGCCAGGAAGGCGGATTTGGAGCGGTTGGCGGATTCGGCAACTTCGCGAGAATCCTCGGCGATTTTCCGGACTTCTTCCGCCTCTTTGCGGGCTATATCGGAAGATTCTCTCGCTCGTTCCGCCTCGATTCTGGCTTCTTCCAACTCGGCGGTGCGTTCCTGCACGCGCCGATTGACCTTCAGATTCTGGGTGTAGAGGAAGCCGATCAGGCCAAAGGCGAACAGGATGAGCGTCAGGCCGCTCAGTTGCACCAGTTCGGCGAGTTGAGTGTCCGGGCCATCCAGATAGGTCGGTAGCACGTCCCAGAAGAACTCCCAGTGTGCCTGGCCGCTGTTGGTGACTATAGAGAAGGTCCGCACGGTTTCAGGGGGAGCTTCATCGGGACCGATGATCGTGAGCCGTAGCTGTGCGCCGATCTGGCGGTCGTCTTCTTCAACCAGGCGGAGATGGAGACCGAGGGGGATGTACAGGCGCTGAAGGCCATCGAAGAGGGCCGTCAGGTCGATCAGGGTTACTACCGCGCCGTCCATGTCTCCGTTGGGGGCCGCCAGGGCGAGCAGCGTCAGCGGTCGGCCTTCCGCATCGTGGAAAGCCGGCCCCATAATCACCTGATCGGGCATTTCGAGGGCGCCGGCGATGGCCGCCCGTGCAGCCGGGACAACGGCCAGATCTGTGCCGGGCTCCAGAAAGCCCTCGAACTCCGTACTCAGAGAGACGGTGAAGCGCTCGTCGTCAGCTGCCGCTTCGACGAATGCCAGGGAGGCGAGGGGGATGGAGCCCTCGGTCGCTTGGACGATGTCGAGGGCGTCGAACAGCTCGTCTTCGGTCACTCTCTGAGAGCCGTAGAAAAGGGTCGCCACGCCGCGCTGTTGGGCGTTGAAGTGGGTCAGCCAGGAGAGGCCGGTTTCGGTAATGCGGGTAGCCTCCTGGTTGGCTCGGTCAAGCCAGGTTTTGCGCGCCTGATCCTTCAGCACCCTGCCGCCGTAGACGACGGCGTAGAGTCCTCCAGCGATGAGCAGGAGAAAGAATGAGGCGTTGACTATGCTGCGCGTGCGAAACATTGCGGTCTGTTGGGTTAGTTGACAGTGTAGGTCGCCCGGAAACCGCTGGGCGCCAGCGAGGTGCTGCTGTCGAACGAACCGATGTTGGCGGCGTCGATGATCTGCAGTCTGGGCCCGACGTGCTCGAGAACCTCTCTGCCCTCGAGGATGCGGACGACCTGATCGATGGCGATGCGGCCCTGGATGACGGCGGAGTCGGTGGGGGCTCCGAGGATCCGTTTCCTCTTAATGCCGCGATAGACCCCAGGGGTAAAATAGTACGCCATGATCTTTATTCTGTCACTCAATTTGCGTTTGCGGAGGACGGTGACGGCAGCCTCGGCGGTCACCGCGGTGCCGACTACGTAGTCGATCTCCGGATGGGCGTCGAGAACCTCTTCGAGCAGGTCGGTCTGTACGCCCTTGCCGGTATCGCCGTAGCGGGTGGCGACGATCTCGATGGCGCTGCCGGCCACCGCTTTCCTGAATCCCTCATCGCCGACGGTGACCCAGCCGGCTCCCTGCGGGCCCGGAAACCAGGCGACCTGGACTTTGTCGCTCCCTCCGGGGTGCATGCGGGCTATATATTCGCCGGCCTTGTAGCCCATTTCGCCAAAAGAAACGAGCGATTTGGCCGACAACTGGGGCGAGGACATGCCGTTGATGACGTCGATCACGGGTATGCCTTTGGCGCGGATTTCGGCGACCAGGCTGTCCAGTCCGTCGTAGGAGATAGCGCCGATGACCACGCCGTCGACCCTCTGGTCGATGCATGCGCGAATCTGTTCGATCTGGGCGTCGAGTCTGTCGTAGCCTCCCGCCTGTTTGAGCGTCATCTTGACGCCCAGGCGTTTGGCCTCGGCGGCCACGCCATAATTGACCGCCAACCAGTAGGGATCCTTCATGTGGGGAAAGGAGACGCAGATGTTCCACTTTTTTTCGGCCTTGGCCAGCGGAGCATAGTCGACCTGGGTGCGCGGGCTGGCCATGTCGAAAGGCGGGTTCCACACCTCTACGGGATAGGGGAACCAGCTGTCCTGAGCGGATGCCAGACCGGTGCTGAGGACGAGTATCAGCAGAATTTTGCAGGTTGTTCTCAGCATTTCTCGATTTGAACTCCTCTGTATTGGGTCGGGTCCGGAATCCAGCATCCAATCAAAGGGGATTCCCAGATGGTGTCTCTTCCGCTGCTTTATGAACGGCGACGCCCATGAGAGTCAAGAGGCGATTTTCGACTTCAGCTCTTCGATATGAGCGGGGAAGCCGGCGAGAGTCTGTTCCATGGCCGCCATATCGAAGGTCAGCACCTGGTTCTGGAGCTCTTCGCCCCAGGTGGAAAGGGGCGTATAGCCGAATTCCTTTCCCAGTTTTTGCACGCTGGCGGCAAATTCCTCGACTTCGTTGATGGTGAGGGTGTCGCTGACGGTCTGCCAGGCCGCTCGATGCGTTTCTAACTGCTCGATCAACTGCGGCAGTTTTTCCAGAGCGATCTCGGCGAGGGCGACCCCGGGGGAGTCCCCGGGTGCGGTTGCTTCGACCAAATCGGTCTCTTTACCTATCAGAGAGTGCTGGAGAAAGCAGGTCAATTCGGCGACCAATTCCACCTGCGTTAGCGGTTTTTTGAGGAAGCCATCGCACACCTGGCTCAGTTCCTCTTCGGTCTCGCGCATGACCGAGGCGGTTAAGGCGACGATTGGGATCTCCCTGTAGGCCGGATCGGCCTTGAGCCGTCGGGTGGCGGTGTAGCCGTCGAGCACCGGCATCTTGATGTCCATCAGAATAAGGTCGGGAGGGGTTTGGTGGACGAATTCGATCGCCTCCTGGCCGTTCTCCGCTTCGATCAGGGTCAGTCCGTAGCCGTCCAGATACCCCTTGACCAGGTCGCGGTTGACCGCCACGTCGTCGGCAACGAGGATGGTGGCCGGGGCAAAAGTCAGCGCGTCGACGTCCAGGGTGGCGGCATCCTCTCCCGTCAGCGTGTCCTCGGCCGCGATCTCCACATTTTTCAGGACGACGTGGAAAATGCTGCCTTTGCCCACCTCGCTTTCGACGGAGATCTCGCCGCCCATCATCTCGACCAGGCGCTTGGTGATTGCCAATCCCAGGCCGGTGCCGCCGTATTCGTTGACGCTCTGGCCCTCCCGTTGCTCGAAGGCGCCGAAGACCTTTCCCTGTTGATCGGGGGGGATGCCGACGCCGGTATCCTTCACCGAAAAGGACATATCGGCTCTATGCAGGCCCCGCTGGACGCCGGATGCGGCGAGTTTGATGTCTCCCTGATCGGTGAATTTGACGGCGTTGCCGATCAGATTGATCAGCACCTGTCGGAGTCGGGTTTCGTCGAGAACCAGGGCCGGGGGCAGGTCGGAGGAGATGTCGATCTGAAAATCCAGGTTTTTCTGGGACACCCGCTGGGAAAAGATCGTCTCCATCTCCTGGAAGAGGGAGCGGCTGTCGGTGGGGCGGTACTCGAGTTCGAGCTTGCCGGCTTCGACCTTGGAGAGGTCGAGAATGTCGTTTATCAGGGTTAGGAGGGACTTGCCGGACATCTGGATGGAGTCGAGGTAGTTCTTCTGCTGGACGTCGGCGACCAGCCTCTGGAGAATCTCGGTGAAGCCGAGGATGGCGTTCATCGGCGTGCGGATTTCGTGGGACATGTTGGCGAGGAATGTGGACTTCGAGCGGTTGGCCGCTTCGGCGGTGTGGGCGGCGAGTTCGGCTGCCTCCTTGGCTTCCAGCAACTCCTGTTCGGCTTCCTTGATGGCGGTGATATCGGTGGAGATGGCGCAGGTGGCGATCGGCTCACCGTCGGTTCCAAGGACCGGAAATTTGACGGAGATGAAGGTGTGCAACTTGCCCTCGATTTCGACCTCCTCTTCCTCGCTCATGGCGGTCTGCGAATCGATCACTGCACGGTCGTTCTGGCGCAGCACGTCGGCTATCTCCGGGAGGAATAGATCGTAGTCGGTTTTGCCGATCACTTCCTCTTTCGTCATCTTCAGGCCAAGGATTTCCGCCCAGCGGTCGTTGACCAGAAAGTAGCGTCCCTCCAGATCCTTTGAGTAGATGAGAGCGGTGCTGTTGTTGATGACGCTGTTGAGAAACTCCTCGCTCTGTTCCAGCGCCCGAAGGTCGTCCAGGCGGCGGAAGCCCTCGGAGAGGACGTCGGCCATCTCCTGCAGGAACTCGATCTGCCAGTCGGCAAAGGCGTTCGGCTCGGTGCTGTTGAGGGCAAGAGTACCGTGGGAGAACGGGATATCGATGACGCAGCGAACGGGTTTGACCCCGTCTCGAAAGAACACACTCTCGCCGAATGGATCTTCGCGGCTGAGATCCGGCCGATAGGCGATCTCCTGGTTTTTCCAGATATCGACGATGAACTGGGTCCACGGTAGCTCCGGCCTGATCTCTTCGGTGAGCATATGGTCCGGCTTATTGCGCATGTATATGACAGAGGGATCGTCCAGATCGTCTAGGACGTTGATGCCGCAGACGTTGTAGTCGATCTGTAAATCTTTCAGGATTTCCAGAATAGCGGTGAAGGTCGCGGTGAAACCCTCGGTGCCCTTCAGGGCCCAAATACTGTTCCGCAGTCTCTGCACAGCGGCGTCCTGCAATTCGTGGCGTTTGCGTTCCGTGATATTGACCTGGGTGCCGATCAGACGCACCGGGTTGCCGTTAGAATCCCGCTCGATTATGCCGCCGCGGGCCAGAATCCAGAGGACGCCGCCCTCTTTGGTGCGCAGGCGGAACTCCAGGTCGAAGAATTGTTCTCCGGTCTCGGCGCTGCGCTGGAGGAACTGCTGGAAGGTCGCCTCGGATTGCTCCCGGTCCTCGGGATGGAGCATGTTCCGCCAGGTTTCGTAACTGTGCGGCAATTCTTCGGGTCCGTACCCGAGCATCGCCATGTACTGGGGGCTGAAATAGGTTTTGCCGGTATGCACATTCAGATCCCACAGGCCGACCCCCGAGGTGGCCATGGCCAGATTGAGGCGTTCCTCGGAGTCGTAGACCCTCTGGATGAGCGGGCCAACGGTTTTGGCGTTCAGCAGGGCGGCCACGACGATCACGAGAGCGGCGATGAGACCCGAAATGATCCAGGCGCGGACGAACGGTTTGATGATCTCGGACTTGTCGATCTTGGCGACCAGTCCCATCTCCAGGAAGGGGAGGTACTCGTAGGCGGCCAGGACGGTGTATCCCGATAGATCCAGTGCTTCCACAACACCCGATTTTCCGGAGAGAGCCAGCCGCATGGGAACGGCCAGATCGGAGTGCAGAGGAACCGGTTCGGGAATGCGGAAATCGTTGCGTCGGGTGGGCAACAGGAAGACGATACCGTCCTCCTGGAATTCGGTCAGTTCGGCCAGCACGATCTCTCCGGTCTCTCCGAAACCGGTGTATTTCCGGTGACTTTCCCTGATCTGGCTGAGAGTGGCCGCCCGGCTCGCCCCTTCGGTGCCGTCGCTGAAGAAGAAGGCGTCGAATTTGGCGACCGCCTCCATCATTCTGGCCTGAGAGCGGGCCAGCTCGACCAGCTGTTCTTTTCTGCTTTCCAGAGTCGTGCGATAGAGCACGATGGAGCCGGCAGCGACGACCGAAAGGATCACCGCGGTGAGGATGACGACCGATCTGAGCTGGATTTGTCGGCTGCTTATCATCCCTGCCATGACTCACTCACCTTCCGCGAGCAGGTGGGCATACACTTCATCGCGAATTCGCTTGATCGTTCCATCCAGCAGCATGCGTTTGAGCTCTTCTTCAATCTGCGGGATCAAACCCCGGTTTTTTTTGTGCAAATAGTGATACAGGAAGAGGGTTTCGAGAGTGCCGTCGAGTTCCTCGATATCTTCCAATTTCAATTTCTTAATGGTGACCTGGCCGTTGATGCGAGGCATGATCGCCAGGTCGATTTCGCCATTCTCGAGCAGAGACAACAGTTCGGAGTAGGTGTTGGCCGCTGTGACGTTCATCCCCTGGGTGCCCTGTTCCGCGAAGAGGATTCCTTTGACGATACCCACCCGGTACGATTTCAGGCTGTACCAGCCATTGATTGGGAAATCGTGGTGCTTGGAAAAAACCACTCCCGGAAGATAGTTAATCGGGATGGGGATCTGGACCAGATTGGAGAATCTCCGCTCGATTCCGTCGATGCGCTGGAGTTCGCCGTCCGTCTGTCCCGAATTGGCGTAGGCTAGAGCGGTCTGTCCCGGGAGCCAGTGGAACTCAATCTCGACGTTCTGCCGATGATACGCCTCTTTCAAAACGGCCGCCGCCGCCTGGGTGTCGGGGGAGCCTTCGACCCCTGAAAAGATCAGTTTTTCCTTCGCATCCGCCTGCTGGAAGAGCAGCGATGCGAGGCAGAAGGCGATCCATGCGAACGGCCTATAGAAGTTTTTTTTGCGGACAGACATGCGCGTTTCCACTCTGGTTGCTCGCATCATCTGGGGTCTGCGGAAGAAAAAATCCATCTATGAAATATAGTGGAATAAAATATAAAGGCGAACCGGAAAAAGGGTTCTCCGGCATGACCATTTCCTCCCTTGCAGTTGCTCTCAAAAGGGTAGATGGGTAGTATAGGGGAGATCCTGGCTTAGTGCCCTTTGCACCGGGCGTGGGAGCGGAATGTTGTTAGGGAAGATGGAGGCAAATAGGTGAAAAAGATTCTCTTGCTGGGAGCTGCCGGGCATATCGGTCCCTATATCGTACCCGGTCTGGAGCGCTTCTACGAGTTGCGCCTGGCCGATGTGAAGCCGCATCCGGATGGCAGAGAGCAGCTTACCGTGGATATTGCCCGTTACGAACAGGTGCTGGATGCGGCGCGCGGGATGGATGCGATCTTCAATTTCACGGTCAACCGCTCGCACCCGGCGCTGAGTTTTGCGGTCAATCTGCGCGGGGCGTACCACGTCGCCCGGGCGGCGGTCGAACTGGGCATCCCCAGAATCCTGCACACCGGTCCGGAACTGATCATTCCGCGCTATCAGCCCGAATTCGGCATCGGCGACGTGCCCCAGCAGCCGGGAACCGGATACTACGGTCTCACCAAGTATCTCAGCATGGAGATCTGCGAGATCTATGCACGCGCCTACGGCATCCAGACCGTCTGTTTTCAGTTCAATGGACTGGGCCCGAGACCGGATGGAGCGGTAGTAGGACAGGATTTCCCGCCTTTCACCATCATCTGGGAGGATCTGGTGCAGGCCTGCCGTCTGGCGCTTGAACTGGAATCGGTGCCGGGAAACTATCAGAGTTTCAACCTGCACAGCTATCCCTCGCAGGGGAAATATTCGCTCGAAAAGGCGGAGAGAATGCTGGGATACAGGCCCACGGCCGGCCTGGAAGAGCACTTCAGACGTCCCGTATTGAAGAAGAGTTGATATGCTGCTCACCATCACCACCACGCATCGACCGGCGACCGATCTGGGCTATCTGCTGCACAAGCATCCGGAGCGAGTGCAGGCGTTCGACCTGTCGTTTGCCCGGGCCCACGTCTTCTATCCGGAGGCGAGTGAAGAGCGCTGTACCGCGGCTCTTTTATTGGATATCGATCCGATTGCGCTGCGCCGCCGGCATGCCAATTCGAATTTCGCTCTGGGGCAGTATGTGAACGATCGGCCCTACGCTGCTTCGTCCCTCACCAGCGTGGCCATCGCCAGACTGTTCAGGTCGGCGCTGGCCGGAATCAGCGAGGAACGTCCGGAATTGGTGGAGATGCCCATACCTCTGCGGGCCAGGATCAGCGCCCTGCCGTGCAGAGGAGGAGAGCAACTCCTGCGCGACCTGTTCGAGCCGCTGGGTTACCAGGTGACGGCGGAGGGAGGATTGCTCGACGATGCTTTTCCGGAATGGGGAATGAGCCCTTACTACGCGGTCGAATTTGCAGGGGAGGTGTGCCTCAAGGATTTGCTCTCCCATCTGTACGTCCTGATTCCGGTGCTGGACGACGAGAAACACTACTACGTGGGGGAGGAGGAGATCGAGAAACTGCTGCGTCACGGCGAGGGCTGGCTGGCGGCGCATCCGCAGCGCGATCTGATTGCGGAGCGGTATCTGAAACACCAGCGCGGGTTGCAGCGGGAAGCGCTGGAGCAGTTGATGGGAGAAGAGGCGGGGGATGCGGACGAAACAGTGGTCCGCGGAGATGTCGAGGAAGCGACTCTGGAGGCGGAAATCAGCCTCAATCAGCGACGCCTGGAGGGAGTGGCGGCCGCTCTCCGGGAGAGCGGTGCTCGCCGGGTGCTGGATTTGGGATGCGGCGAGGGGCGGCTGTTGCAGGAGTTGGTGAGGGAGCCGCAGTTTACCGAGATCGTGGGCATGGATGTTTCGCACCGAGTGCTCGAACGGGCGGCCCGGAGGCTGCGACTGGAGAGGGTTGCCGCAGAGGCACAGCCGCGATTGCGGTTGATCCAGGGTTCGCTGCTGTACCGGGATGTGCGCCTGGAGGGGTATGAGGCGGCGGCGCTGGTGGAGGTAATCGAACATCTCGATCCACCCCGCCTGGCCGCCAGCGAACGGGTCGTCTTCGAGTGCGCGCGCCCGGGGACCGTGGTGGTGACCACGCCGAATGCGGACTACAATGCGCGCTGGGAGACGCTGCCGGCCGGCGAGTTTAGGCATCGGGACCATCGATTCGAATGGGGCCGGGAGCAGTTCCGGGAGTGGGGAAACGGGATCGGGGAGCGCTTTGGCTACCGGGTGCGTTTCGCCGCCATCGGCCCGGAGGATGCGGAAGTGGGGGCGCCGACGCAAATGGGGATTTTCACTGCGAGGGAGGCTGGATCGAGATGAATATCTCCATTCCCGAATTTTCCCTGGTCGTCCTGGTCGGCGTTTCCGGATCGGGGAAATCGACGTTTGCCCGGAGGCACTTTCTGGCGACGGAAATCCTCTCTTCGGACTTCTGTCGGTCGCTGGTGTGCGACGACGAGAACAGCCTGGCGGCCACCGACGACGCCTTCGACGTGCTGCACTACGTCGCGGCTAAGCGGCTGGCCAATATGAAGCTGACGGTGGTGGATGCGACCAACGTCCAGGCGGCGGGCCGGAAACGGCTGGTGGAACTGGCACGGAGCTACCACGCGCTGCCGGTCGCCCTGGTCCTGGATCTGCCGGAGAAGATCTGCCGAAAGCGGAACGCAGAGCGCGTCGACCGGCAATTGCCGGAGCGGGTGATCGGCCAGCAGTGCCAGCAACTGCGCCGGTCGTTGAAGAGTCTCAAGCGGGAGGGGTTCCGGCGGGTGCAGGTGCTGCGCTCGGAGGAGGATGTGGCAGAGGCATGCATAGAGCGGGAAAAGCTGTGGACCGATCGCCGGGAGGAGCGGGGGCCGTTCGACATCATCGGCGACGTGCACGGTTGCTTCGACGAACTGGTGGCACTGTTGGAGAAGTTGGGATACGAAGTCGACGGAGTCCGGGTGACCTCTCCGGAAGGGCGCAAAGTCGCATTTTTGGGAGATCTGGTCGACCGGGGGCCGAAGATCCCCGAGGTGCTCGAACTGGTGATGGGCATGGTCGAGGCGGGGACGGCGCTGTGCGTGCCGGGGAATCACGATGTCAAACTGGAGAGAGCCCTGCAGGGGAGGAAGGTGCAGCGAACGTATGGGCTGGTGGAGTCGCTGGCGCAGTTGGAGGAGAGAGGGGATGAATTTCGCCTGCGGGTGCGGGGTTTCATCGATTCGCTGGTCAGCCACTACGTGCTGGACGAGGGGCGTCTGGTGGTTGCCCACGCGGGTATGAAGGCGGAAATGGCCGGGCGGGCCTCGGGGGCGGTGCGCCAGTTCGCGATCTATGGAGATACCACGGGGGAGAGCGACGAGTTCGGGCTGCCGGTGCGCCAGAACTGGGCGGCCGCATACCGGGGAGAGGGGATCGTGGTATACGGGCACACGCCGGTGCCGCGAGGGGAGTGGTTGAACGATACCATCAATATAGATACGGGGTGCGTCTTCGGCGGATCGCTGACGGCGCTGCGCTATCCCGAAAAGGAGCTGGTAGCGGTGTCGGCTGCCCGAGTCTACTGCGAACCGGTGCGGCCCTTCCTGGAAGAAGAGGGGGAGGAGTCGGCTCTGTCGGCACAGCAGGAACAGGACGACCTGCTCGATCTGGCGGACGTCACCGGCAAGCGGATGATCGACACGGGTTTATACCGGCGGATCACCATTCGCGAGGAGAACGCCGCTGCGGCTCTGGAGGTGATGAGTCGGTTTGCGGCCGACCCCCGTTGGCTGGTCTATCTACCGCCGACCATGGCGCCGTCCGAGACCAGTCGGCGGCCGGATTGGCTCGAGCATCCGGATCAGGTATTCGCCTATTACCGGGATAACGGGGTCGAGCGGGTGATCTGCCAGGAAAAGCACATGGGGTCGCGCGCGCTCGTGATCGCCTGCAGGGATGAGGAGGCGGCCCGCAGCCGTTTCGGTGTGCTGGACGGCAGTGCGGGGATCTGCTACACGCGCACGGGCAGGCGTTTCTTCGAGACGATTGAGATGGAGGGAGAATTTCTCCGCCGGGTGCGCGCGGCGATCGGGACGGCGGGGATGTGGGAGGAACTGGATACCGATTGGATGGTGCTGGACTGCGAGCTGATGCCCTGGTCGGCCAGGGCGCAACAACTTTTGCAGGATCAGTACGCGGCCACGGGGGCGGCGGCCGGAGTGGCGCTGGACGAGACGGTGGCGGTGTTGGAAACGGCAGCGAGGCGGGGTGGGCAGGTGGATGAATTGCTGGCCGCTTTTCACCAGCGTCGGCAGTTGATGGGGCAATACGTGGATGCCTATCGCAGGTACTGCTGGCCGGTTGTGGGAATGGAAGATCTCAAGCTGGCGCCGTTTCATCTGATGGCCTCCGAGGGAGCGGTCCACCACGATAAGGACCATCTCTGGCATATGGAGAAACTGGGGGGGATTTGCGAGGCGGACCGGGGAATCCTGCAGAAAACGGTCTGCAAAATCGTCGATACGGGGGAGGATGCCAGTTTTGCAGGAGGGGTTGCCTGGTGGGAAGAGCTGACGGAGCGGGGAGGGGAAGGGATGGTGGTCAAACCCGTGGATTATGTGAGAAAGGGAGGACAAGGCTGGGTACAGCCGGCGATCAAATGCCGGGGACGGGAATATTTGCGCATCATCTACGGTCCGGAGTATACCGAGAAGCTCGAACAGCTGCGCCAGCGTGGTCTGAAGGGGAAGCGATCGCTGGCGCTGCGCGAGTTCTTCCTGGGATTAGAGGGATTGGAGCGTTTCGTGCGCCGGGAGCCGCTGCGCCGGGTGCACGAGTGCGTATTTGGGGTGCTGGCGTTGGAAAGTGAGCCGGTCGATCCGCGGTTGTGATCTAGGCGCGGGAAGAAAAACGCGGCGGGGATTTGGAAATTTGGTAAATTCAATGTAAATTACAGTTTAAGATCGAAAAACCTTCTCGTTCTCGACGAGATGGAGTCTCTTTCTTATTATTTAATACAGCATCGTCAATGAGACGGTTTTTTCAGGGAATAGCGCCTGTATCGGCATTGCCCGACCTCTCTTTTATCTTCCCGGATCATTAGATCTCCGTAGCGGGAATATCGCCTATGGATCCTCTACTCCTCGCCGCCGCCGTGGTCGTTGGCTTCACGGCTTTTACCGCCTACGCGACGGCGCTTGGCAAGAAAATTCTGGAACGCGAAATAGTCAAACTGGAAAAGACCAGAGAGGAAAAAGCCGGTCAACTCCAGATTGTGACCAAACGTCGAAAAAGCGCGGATGGCAGCCGCAAGCTGTTCCGGAGACTCAGGGAAGAGAAACGGGCGGCGAAAGATGGGTTGGTGGAGGAATTGGCCGAGTTAGAGAAAAAGGCCGAAGATGCTGAAATCGAGGCTGCTATAGAGGAGGAGGATGCCGAGGGTGCCGAGGAGGTAGTGGCCAAGGGGGAGGGGGCCACGGCGGATGGAGATGCAACAGAGGCATCTGGGGAGAGGAGTGATGCGGACGAAGAGGAAGTCGCTCCGGTGGTGGAGAGTGAGAGAGGAGAAAAGAAGATAAAGGTCAAGATCAAGGGCAAAGCCGCTGGAGATGGAGAGGGCGAAGACCAGGAGAGCGGCGAGCACGACAAAAAAATCAAAGTCAGATTCCCTACCGAGCAGCGAGGATTGAATCAATAGAGGACGGGGAGTCAAAAAAATAAGATTGAGAAAGGCCGGCGTGAGGGACACTCACACCGGCCTTTTCTGTGAATGGAACGGATTCGCCCTACCGATCCGATTGCACTTCGGATCTCATGGGATCAGGCTCTCTTTGGAGAGAATCTCGAAAGATTCAAGGGGTATCAGTCGATGGCAATCTTCAGCGTCTTGATCTCAAACGGCCGAAAGTAGAGCTGGGTTCGCTCCTTTTGGATCGGAAGTTCGGTCGGCTGTTCTTCGAGCATATTCGTCTCTTCCACCTTTTTCACCGGGGCACCGAAGCGGATCTCGGCATGGGTGCCGCTGCGCTCTGCTTCGTACAGGCGAAGGACCAGCGCCCGGCCCTCCTCCGCCCACTTGATCGCCTCGACTACGATATTTGGTGCGCTGACGCTCAATAGACTGGAGGTCGGAGGCGCGTCTGCGGCGACTTGCCGAGTCATAGGTGGAATGTTGAACTCGTACGAGGGCAGGATCACCGCTTCGGCGGAAAAACCGCAGGCGTGGGGGAGCAGGGCGTAGGAGAAGAGGTGGCGGCCCCGATCGCCGCGCGGATCCGGGTGCGTGCCGGATTTTATGAGCGTCAGATGCATATCGCCGCCGTCGACTCCGATTCCGTACTTGCAGTCGTTGAGCAGGGCGATGCCCAGGCGGTTTTCGGACAGGTCGGTCCACTTGTGGTTGCAAACCTCGAACTGGGCCCTGTCGTGCGGCCGATTCCGGTGCGTGGGGCGCTCTACGTGGCCGTACTGGATCTCGTGGCGGGCGGCATCGGCCAGCAGATCGGTGGCGAAGCCGACCTTGAGCAGCTTGTGCTTTTCCTCCCAATCGACCTGCGTCTCGAAGTCGATGCGCGGGCTGGTGGCGTGGAAGATCGCATCCTGCACCAGATGCGACCCTGTGCCGATTGCGTATGTGCAGCGGATTCGGTGCTGCAGGGGACCGTCGGCCACCACTTCCCGTTTCACCAGGCGATCTTCCATCCGCATCTTGACGCGCTGGTCGAAGTCGACGTCCCAGTTGTCCCAGCCTTCGGGGATGTCTTCGCCCAGCCACAGACCGTTGAACAGACCGCCCTTGCGCACCAGCTGTCGGCCACTGGCCTTGTCGATGAGGGAGGTGATGCGCCCGGAGCGGTCGAAGCGGATCCGCGCAAAGGGGGTTTCCAGCGAATTTTTCCCCGCTTTGAAGGAGGAGGAACCGGTCCTTCTGCCTCGTTTCAGGTCGAGCCGAGCGGCGCCCAGTGAAGGCAGATCCAGGCCGGCTATCAGGAGCAGGTCGCGGCCGTCCACGGTTGAGACGCGCTGGTGACAGATAGCCGGATCGGTCGGTGTCAGACCACGGGGCACGTTTTCCAGGGGCAGCTCGCCGGTGCGCTCCCAGCTCAGACTGTTGTAGACCATGAGGGAGGCCGGTTTCTTCGGCGAACGGCCGCCCAGGACCTGGAGCGCGCCGGCGCTCAGACCGCGAGCATCGTCAGCGCACTGGTCGAGCTCGGCGATTGCCCGATCGTTGACTTCGGGGATTGAGCTGCCGGGCAGGATGTCGTGGAACTGGTTGATCAATAGCTGCTTCCACAGATCGCGCAGCTTTCCCGCCGGATAACGGCGACCCTGCAGGGCCACCAGGGACCACAGGAATTCGGCGTCGCGCAGGGCGATTTCGGCCTTGCGATTCCCCTTTTTGACGCCGGCGATCGAGGTGAGGGTGCCCCGGTGCAGCTCCAGGTAGAGCTCGCCGACGAAGTCGGGGAGCTGGTCTCCACGCTCGTCGCGAATCGATTTCATGAAGTCGCTGATGGTGGTATAGGCGGCGCGGGGAGCGCCCTCCAGGTCGGCGACCCGGCGGGCCACTTCGAGCATCTCGTACTGGGGACCGCCGCCGCCATCGCCAAAGCCAAAGGCGGAGAGTCGCCGATCTTCGACATCCTTATTCTGGAGGTCGCAGAACTGGTCGTTGAGGGTCTGCGGGTCCGGCCAGCAGTGGATCTTGTTGAAGTGGGCGAGCACTGCGGTGCCGTCGATCCCCTTCCACCAGAAGGTATCGTAAGGGAAGCGGGTGGTGTCGTTCCAGGCGATCTTGGTAGTCAGGAAGAAATCTACGCCACAGCCGCGCATGATCTGGGGCAGGGCGGCGGAATAGCCGAAGACGTCGGGCTGCCAGAAGGCATCGGAGGTGTAGCCGAACATCTCGCGCGTCGCCTGCTGTCCCAGGAGGAACTGGCGCACAAACGATTCTCCCGAGGGGATGTTGCAGTCCGGTTCCACCCACATGCCGCCATTCGGCTCCCAGCGTCCCTCGGCGACCATTTTGCGGATCCGCCTGTAGATGCCGGGGTATTCGCGGCGCACAATATCGGCGTGGCACGGAGCGCTCTGCAGGAAGAGGAATTCCGGGTACTGCTCCATCAGGTTGAGGATGGAGGAGAAGGTGCGGGCGCACTTGCGCCAGGTCTCGTCCAGCGTCCACAGCCAGGCGGTGTCGATGTGGGAGTGGCCGACGATGCCCATCTGCGGAGTGGTGTCGCCATTTTTTGCCTCCAGGAGGGGGCGCATTAGCTGTCGAGCGCTGGCCAGTTTGGGACGCCAGCTCTCTTCGGGGGTTTCGTTCGGCATGGCGTCGACCAGGGCGTACAGATCGGCGAGGCGAGCCAGAACCTGGCTGCGGCGCAGGCTGTTTTCGTCGAGTGCATCGATCAGGGAGAGCAGAACCTTGAGGTCGAAGACGAAGGCGGTCACATCCCGGCGCTGGAGGAGGATGTCGATCCCGGCAAAGGTGCACTGGAAGTCGGAGCTGTTGTGGTCGTCCGGCTGGGTGCCGATGCAGGGATGACCGGCATGCGCTTCGACCGCGATTTCGTAGGTGCGGGCGGTGGAGCCGCTGGCGGTCATCATCACCACGGGGTGATTGCCGTCGAAGACACCGCGGTGCTCGCCGTCGACCAGAAAGAGGGATTCGCCGCCGCCGGTGCGGGCGCGGACGAATACCTGCTGGCGTCGGCAGATAGAGGGGAGTTTCAGCCGGCCGCGGAACCATCCGGTGATCCAGGCTCCACCCCAATGGGTCCCCGGTTTGGCCGGTTTCCAGTCGAGGCCGGCCCCTGCGGGAGGGAGCGTGCGGAAGTGTTCGCGGGTTTCGGCGTATTCGACCGACAGCTGGTCGACGACCTGGAAGCAGTAGGGAGTGTAGCGCGCTTCGATTTTTTTTAGCTTGCCCAGAATCTTCTTGTCGGTAATCATCAGTTGTGCCTGTCTATCCTATGTGAAACGGGAATTGGAATGTCGGTACACGGCTTCTTCAGTTCTCCCGGCTGGAAGAGGCCTGCAACAGATCGCGGATGGTGGCCATCAACTCCTCGTGGCTGTGGCCCCCCTTTTGCAACACCTGACCTACGTGCTCGCTCAGGTAACGCCCCTCTTCGGGAGTCAGGTTCTGGGCGGTGACGACCACTATGGGAATCGAGCGGTACTCGGGAATCTTGAGGAATTCGTCGATGAACTCAAAGCCGTCCATTTCGGGCATGACCAGGTCCAGCAGGATCAACTGCGGGGGGCGTGCGGCCACTTTTTCCAGGGCTTCGCGGCCGTTGGCCGCCTCGTCCACCTGCCAGTCCTCGCGTTCCAGGGCCCAGACGGTGATCTCTCGCGTGCCTTCGTCGTCCTCGACCACCAGAATCGGTCCGGCCTCTTTGTCCCGCAAGTATTTCCCCAGGACGGCGGCTAGCTGTCCTCGGTCCAGGGGTTTGGTCAGGAAGTCAGTGGCCCCCAGGACATATCCTTTGCTCTGTTCCTCCATCACGGTGGCCATGACCACCGGAATGTCGGCCAGATCGGGATCGGCTTTCAGATACTGGAGCACGGTCCAGCCATCCATATCCGGCATAATTACGTCGAGGACGATGGAAATGGGACGCAGCTCCTTCGCCAGTTTCAGGCCTTCGGCGCCGCCGGCTGCGGTCACTACGTCATACCCTTCGTGGCGCAGCATGTGGCCGATCAGCTCCCGCACGCCCTGATCATCGTCGATGATCAGCACTACGCCTCTGTTCTCAGAGAGGATATCGGACATTTTTTTCACCTTCTTCGGATTCGTTGATGGGACAGAGGATATTGGTACAGCTTCTGATATCCCCTGTCAACTTTCTTACTCTCTTCAACGGGCTCGAGCAAGCAGCCCCGGGTCTTGACCCACGGTGAACGGTTGGAGCACATAGGTCTGTTCGTAGACGCCCGGCTCGATCAGGTATTTTTTCAGCGTGTCGGGGCCGCAGCTGGAGGTGCCCAGGCCGCGCTGCATGTAGTCGACGTGCAGATGGATTTCGGGGCGCATCTCCAGTTCGTTGGTGTGGTACGCGGCGATCAAATCGCGCGGGGTGAAGTGGCTGGCGTTGCCGCTGAACAGGGGGCTTCCGGAAATCAGCAGGCCCACACCTTCGGCGTCCCTGAGGGCGAGCCAGCGCAGGTCGACCTTGTTGCCGTGTTCCTGGGGCAGAATGTAGGGAACGTACTGATCGGTCACGGTGGAAGTGTAGCGATCGACTGGAGCCCCGGCTTTGCGGTCGCAGTAGGTCTCGTGCGGGCCCGGCCCGAACCATTCAAGTTTTTCGAAATCCGCGGGCAGGACCATGGCCATGCCCAGACGGGGAACGTCCGGCAGGGATGGGTCGATGGCAAACCGGTTCTCGACGGCGATGCGGCCGTTTGGGAAAATGGTGTACCGGTGTCGATTATCGAAGCCCATGTCACTATTGCGGCAGGTGTGCCGATGAACTGCGGCGATAGTGATGGAGCCGTTTCGGTTTTGGGCGATCTCTACCGACCTGGTCTGCGCAGTCAGTTTGTCGAAGCCGGCATTCATCCAGCGCCCCAGTGGCTTCCAGTCGGCCTGCAATTGCTCCTCTTTCCCCTTGATGCCGTCGTTGTCGAGCCAGCCGCGGAGGATCTCGAACTCGGGGCCGGAGGTGAGGAGGGTCTTGCCGCCGCAGGTGAGGGATTTGATCCGTCCCCTGGCCTTGTCGAAGACGAGTTTCAGACCGATCTCCGGATTGGTGACGGTGGCGACGCGGGATTTCTCGGTCAGATTCAGGGAACCGGTTGATGCGGTGGCGGGGACGCGACTGCGGTTCCGGAAAGGCATTTTGAACTGTTCCCAGGCAACTTCGTGGCCCCTGGGCGCCCAGGGGAGTTTTTCGCGCGTGGCGAAGCGGAGGGTGAGAAGGCACTCCTGGTCGGCCAGCATTTCGAGGGGGGAGATCGGTAGGATGTAGGTTTTCTCTTGCTGCGGTTCGATCGCGATCGGGCCGATCTTTCCTTTCTGAGCGATCTTTCCATCCACGCTCAATTCCCAGCCGCCGGTCAGCCAGTCGGCAGCGGCGAAGAAGTCGCGATTGGCAATGGCGATCGTCCCTTTTTTCAGATCGACCGCCTTCACCGAGATCGGCTGGACCAGCTTTTTGAATTCGTACATGGCGGGATGTGGCGTCCGATCGGGCCAGATCATGCCGTTGATGCAAAAGTCGACGTCGTTCGGCTCGTCGCCGAAGTCGCCGCCGTAGCCCCAGTACTCCCGTCCTTTCTCGTCGACCTTGAGAATGCCCTGATCGACCCAGTCCCAGATGAAGCCGCCCTGGAGGCCGCGGTATTTGAAGATGGCGTCCCAGTATTCCTTGAGATTGCCGTTGCTGTTGCCCATGGCGTGGGAATACTCGCACATGATGAACGGGCGGCTGCTCTTGGTGGTTTTTGCCCATTCTATCAGTGAATCGACGTGGGGATACATCGGGTTGACGACGTCGTTGGACCGTTCTCCTCCCCGCTCGAAGTCGTTGCCGGCCTGGGCCCAGCCGTTCTTGAGGGCACCTTCGTGGTGGAGAGGGCGACTTGGGTCGACGGCGCGCATCCAATCTGCGATGCGGTCGTGGTTCTCGCCGTAGCCGCTCTCATTGCCCAGGGACCACATGATGACGCTGGGGTGGTTTTTGTCGCGGAGGAGCATGTGAGCGCCGCGCTCGAAATAGGACTGCGACCAGCGGGGATCGCGACAGAGGGTGGCGTAGTTGGCGTGGTTTTCGATGTTGGCTTCGTCGACCACGTAGATGCCGTATTCGTCACACAGGTCGTACCAGAGCGGATCGTCCGGATAGTGGGCGGTGCGCACGGCGTTGAAGTTGAACTGCTTGAGCAGGTAGATATCCTCCAGCATGCGCTGGCGCGACACGGTCTTGCCGGTGCGGTCGTCGTGCTCGTGGCGGTTGACCCCCTTCATGTAGACCGGCTGGCCGTTGATCAGCAGCTGGCGATCTTTGATTTCGACGCGGCGGAAACCGATTCGGCAGGAGGTGTGTTCGATGGTCTTGCCTCTGGGATCCAGAAGGGTGACGATCAGGGTGTAGAGATTGGGTGTCTCGGCCGACCAGATTGCGGGGGAGGGGATTTTCTGCTCCAGCGCGAGTTCATAGGTCTGCTGTCGGTAGGAGCCGCTGACCGATCCGACCAGTGGTTTGCCCACCTGCTTGCCTGCGGCGTCGTAGAGACGAGCCCGGATGCCGTATTCTGTGTCGTGTCCGGGATCGTCGGTGAAGTTGATCTTCGTCTTTACGCGCAGATTCCCGTCTTTGTAATGGTCGTCCAGATCGGCGACGGCGAGGATATCTTCGATGTAGGCCCGGGAGGTGCTGTAGAGAAATACGTCGCGATAGATGCCGGCCATCCACCAGTGGTCCTGATCTTCCACGTACGAGCCGTCCGACCAGCGGATGACCATCACCGCCAGGTCGTTTTCGCCGTCGCGCAGATAGGGAGTCAGGTCGAATTCGGCGGGCAGGCGGCAGTCCTTACTCATGCCGACCAGCCGGTCGTTGCAGTACAGATAGTAGCAGCTCTCGACGCCGTCGAAGTGGATGACGGTCCGTCGTTTTTGCCAGTTCTGCGGCAGGGAGAAGGAGGTCCGGTATACACCAGTGGGATTCTCTTCGGGCACGTAAGGGGGATTGTTGGCGAACGGCATGATGACGTTGGTGTAGTGGGGGCGGTCGTACCCCTGCATGGTCCAGTTGCCGGGGACCTGGATGTCGTCCCATTTTCCGTCGGCGAATTTTCCCTCGAGGCAGGCTTTGGGCACCGTTTCCGGTCTGTCGTAGAGTTTGAATTTCCACGAGCCGTTCAGGCTGTGGAACCAGCGGGAGCTTTTCCGGTTTCCTTTGAGGGCGGTTTTCTCGGTGGGGTACGGGGTGAGGGTGGAGCGCACGGGCAGGCGGTTGATGCCGGTCAGTTCGGGGGTTTCCCAGGGTTTTCCCAGCGTCGCTGTCGGATTGTTCATAGTCTGCGATCTCCGCGGATTGAAGAATAAAGGACATGCGAGGGATAATTTGCATCATTTTTCCGCTGCTGGCCAATTTGGAGAGGAACGGTCGACCGCAGTGTATACCGGGGCTATATTCCAGAAGGTGCGGATCTTCGGAAATTTGGTTCAACGCAGCATTTGCGAGGTGGGGATATGAATGGAGCTGAAGGCGGGATTTTCGTCGACGATTTGATGATTTCTCGCAGAGAAGGGGTGGTGCGCAAGGTGCACAGCTGTCGGAAGCTAGCGCAGCCGGTTCTGGCGGCGGAAGCGGATTGGGAAGTGGGAGCCGACGATCATCGGCTGTATGTCTACGGCACGGTGCTGCGCGATCCGGAAAGGGGTGGCTTTTGCATGTGGTACATGCGCTTTCCCAACCGGGTTTTGTATGCGACCTCAGACGACGGCATCCATTGGGAACGGCCGAATCTGGGTCTCGTCGATTTTCAGGGGACGAAGGAGAACAATATTCTGCCGATCCGCCTGCACAGTCCGAGCGTCGTCGTCGATCCGGACGATCCGGATGCGGAGCGGCGCTACAAGATGCTCGGATACGGCGAGGTGGATGGAACGAGGGGATATTGCGTCGCCCATTCTCCGGATGGACTGCGGTGGGAATTGGACGATGGGAATCCGGTTTTGGAAGGAGGAGATACCTGCACGCTGTCGCGAGATCCGCAGACGGGTGAATTCCTGGCTTTCCACAAACTGACGCGCGAGTATCGAGGTCGACGGCGACGGCTGGTGTATCTGGCGACGAGTGGGGATATGCTGAACTGGAGTGAACCAAGGCTGGCCATGGCACCTGATGAGATCGACGACGAGCAGGTGCGGGCGGAAGGGGGCATCGCCTCGGAATTTTACAACATGTCGTCGTTTCCCTACGGAGGGCAGTGGCTGGGGTTGGTGACTCATTTTCGCTACGCCGGAAAACCGGAAGAGAGCGGGCCGGGGCAGAGTGGCGACGACGGACCGATCGACGTCCAACTGGTGCACAGTCGAGACGGGCGGACGTGGAGCCGCTGTGAGGATCGCTCGCCGGTGATTCCGAACGGCCCGCACGGGTACGATGCCGGGTGCATTCTGGGAGTCGCAAATTCGCCGATCGTCGTGGATGACGAGATGTGGATCTACTATTCGGCGATCACCACCACGCACGGGGGATACCTGCCGAAGAAGGAGATCTCCATCGCCCGTGCGGCCTGGCGGTTGGATGGTTGGGTCTCTCTCGACGCCGGCCCGGAAGGGGGAATGGTGGAGACGGTTGCGCTGAATCCGGCGGGAACGGGGCTAAGTGTCAATGCGGATGCTGCGAGAGGGAAACTGAGGGTGGAACTGCTGGATGAGGAGGGAGTGGTCTTGCCGGGGTATGGAGTGGAAGCATGCGAGCCGCTGCGGGAAGACGGTGTCCGTCAGGCGCTGCGCTGGAAGGAGCGGGAGGAATTGCCGCCGGCACGGCCGATTCGCCTCCGCTTTCTTCTGGAGAATGCCCGTCTTTTCAGCTGGGATTGTGAATGAGGTACAGCCATCCGGCTCGTGCGATTGCCGTTCGCGCGAGCCGGATGGTGGAAGCTATCGTTGGGCGGAATGAAATATCAGCGGGCAGCAGGCCTGGCCATGCGGCTCTTGCGTCCGAACTGGGGACCTGCCGGAGCGACCGGAGTGGCCGGAGTGGCCGGAGCCGTCTTAGCGGTCTGGCGATTCGGGCGGGACTGCTGCGGTCGAGCGTTCCGATTGGCAGAGGGGCCACGGCGACGGCGCTGCGGTTGAGAGCTTCCCTTGATCGACGCGCCGGGCCGATGGCGCAGCGAGGCGATGTTGGCGGAGTGAAAGGGGTGATCCTCAAAGGGTATCAGCGCCGACCGGGTCAGTTTTTCGATTCCGATAAGCATGGAAAGTTCCTGGGCATCGCAGAACGACAGGGCGATGCCATCCGCTCCGGCGCGTGCCGTGCGGCCGATGCGATGCACGTAGCTTTCAGGATCGTTGGGCATTTCGAAGTTGATGACGTGCGAGATGCCGTCCACGTCGATTCCCCGAGCGACGATATCGGTGGCGACCAGGACCTTGACTCTGCCGTGATCGAAGGCGGCCAGCGCCCGCTGGCGAGCACCCTGGCTCTTGTTCGAGTGGATCGCATCGGCGGAGATGCCGTCGTCGGCGAGTTGGCGCGCTATGCGATTGGCCCGGTGCTTGGTGCGCGTGAAGACCAGGGCTCTCTGGACGCCCTCGCCCTTCAGGATATCGGCGAGCAGGGCGCGCTTGTCAGCCTGAGCGACGAAGAGGACCTTTTGCGCGATCTTGCCGGATACGGATGCGGCCGGAGTTACCGCGACCTGCGACGGGCGTCTCAACATGTCGGAGGCCAGGTCGGCGATCTCCCCGACCAGAGTGGCCGAGAAAAACAGGGTCTGGCGCTCTGTGGGCAGCTGGGAAACGATGCGGCGAACGTCGTGGATAAAACCCATGTCGAGCATGCGGTCCGCCTCGTCGAGGACGAGCATCTCGATCCGGTCGAGGCGGGCGTGGCCCTGCCCCATCAGGTCGAGAAGGCGTCCCGGTGTGGCGACGAGAATGTCCGGTTTCCGGCGCAGCGCCTTGATCTGAGGTACGGCGGATACGCCTCCCAGGACTACGGCGGAATGCAGAGATAGGTGGCGGCCGTAGGTGCGCAGGCTGGCGTCGATCTGCAGCGCGAGTTCGCGCGTGGGCGTCAATATCAAAGCGCGCACGCCTCTGGAGCCGCGCTGTTTGCGACCGTTCAGCATCTGCAGCATCGGCAGGGAAAACGCCGCGGTTTTGCCGGTGCCGGTTTGCGCAGTGGCGAGCAGGTCGTTGCCCGCCAGCACTTCCGGGATGGCCGCCTGCTGGATTTCGGTCGGTGTCTGATAACCGGTCTCCGCCAGGGCGCGGAGGATGGGTTCATTCAGCGAGAGTTGTTCGAACTGATTGGAATGCATATGGTCCTGTCTTGATGGCCCGAGATAAACAGCGACTTGTCTCGGTTATGCGCTCAAAACAGGTCGAATGCCGAGAAGTGACGCAGGAAATCGTCGGAAGGATTAAAGAAGAAAATGGCGTCTCGTGGGGAAATCGAGGCTCGATTCCTCGCTCGAGTTGCCATAAATAAACTGTTTACAACATAATAGGGGACGTCCGTTTGCGCAAGTGGACGGGGACAGCAGGCTGCTGTCGGGGTGGGAAAGAAGTCTTCCTCGTCCTTTTTAATTCTGAACTCACCGGTATCCGGTTCTCTATTCGACGCATCTGATACGACGCTTGATAACGGTGTATGGACGATGTTTATTCGGTGATGTGAAATGGCCGGGAGCGAGGATCGGTTATGCACTTATGAGAAATAGAATTCGACTGACCATCCTCTTCGTCGTCGGGATCGCCTGTGGATGGGGATGCGGTCTGCCGCCGGAATACGTGGAGGAGTCACAACGGATCTCTCCGCAGATCGAAGTGATCAGCGACACCGCTCGCGCGATCGCCTATCGTCCGCTGCGGAGGGAGGATTTTCGCGGCGAGCATCCTCCCAAGGAGTTTCTGTACCAGATGGGGAGCCCGGGGGCGGTGAGCTGCGTTTTCATCAGGGTCGACCCCGATCTGCAGATCGCCGTGCGTGCGGTCGCAGCAGCGGACGGGGGTGAGTTGTTCGTCGCCAGGTTGGAGCAACTCTCCTTCCGGGCGGAGATGGATCGCGGTTGCTCCTGGTGGAACGATGCGAGCGGTCTGGAAAGCGAGGTGCGGATGCTCCAGCACGAGCAGATCCACTTCGCCCTGTTCGAACTGGCGGCCCGGGAGCTCAACCAGACTGCTCGCACTCGGGTGCGGGTCTGGGAATACAGGGCCGATTCGCGGGAGAGGGCAAAGGCGGCGGGGGAGCAGTTTCTGCAGGGGCTGTTGCGCGAGGCAATGCGGGAAGTGGGCAAGCGGAACGCCGATTTCGACCGCGAAACCAGCTTTGGGCGAGATTGGGATAGACAGCAGTTGTGGAAGAAAACAGTGGAGGCGGAACTCCGGAATACGGCTGATTTCGCCACAGTTCGGCAGCGACAGTAGGCAGAGGCCGTGGCTCTCGGCGCTGTCGATAGCGTTTTCTTTTAAGGTACAGCTACTATTCAACAGGAGAACCGAGGAGGTTTGGTATGCCGGTAAAGAAGAGAGACGAGGTGGTTCTGGAAGAGGTGCCGGGAGGAGTCAAGACATTTCGACAGGTGCTGATCGGTGCGGACGAGGGGCCGAACTTCGCCATGCGGCGATTCGTGCTGGAACCGGGGGGCTCGATGCCGAACCACACCAATACGGTGGAGCACGAGCAGTACGTGCTGGGTGGAAAGGCAACGGTCTGCATCGGGGAGGATATTTTCCAGGTGGAGGCGAGCGACGTGGTCTACATTCCCGCAGGGGTGCCGCACTGGTACCGGACGGAGGGGGATGAGTCGTTCGAGTTCCTGTGCATGGTGCCGAATCTGCCGGATGAGATAAAACTGGTGGAGTAGGACAATACAGAAGCGCGGAAACAGAGATTTTCCGAGAAAAGACCGAGCCCCGGAGAGAGCATCCGGGGCTCGGTTTGCGTTTGATTTGTGTCGAAATGATTGGAATTCGGCGGATAGCGGGATTGCGAGAAATCGGGGATCATATCGAATTGATTTTCGGATGTCCTATTGTTCGGCGATTCTTCTGCGGAAATCCCGGTGACATCCGAAAATCAGCTAAGCAATCTGGTATCAGGCGGAGAATTCGGCGACTGCCCCTTCGTCGATCTCTATATCCAGGCCGGGACCGTCGGTGACCGGAAAACAGCCGTCGGTCGGTTCGGGATAGCTGCTGGCGATGCGCCCCTTGCCGGCATGGGCGCCGTGCGAGTGCTCCAGAATTTGAAGATTGGGGATGGCGGCCGAGAACTGCACCGAGGCGGCCACCGAGAGGATGCCGCCGCCGCCCACGTGCGGTGCGAATGGGAGATTGAAGCTGTCGAGCAGGCCGGCGATCCGCTTCCCCTCGGTGAGGCCGGTGCGGGCGATGTCGGGCATGGCGACGTCGAAGGCGCGGAATTCGATCCACTGGCGCCACTCCCAGGCGGTGCGCAGCCACTCGCCGGTGGCCACCTGCATGTCCAGGGCGCTGGCGATTTCGGCCTGGCCGTGGACGTCTTCGGCCAGAGTGGGGGCTTCGAGCCAGCGGAAATCCAATTTCTCCAGACCGCGGCCGAGTTGAATCGCCGAGGAGACGTCGCGCGTGCCGTGGACGTCGACCATCAGTTCCACTTCGTCACCGACCGCCTGGCGGACGGCGGAGGCGATTTCGAGGATTCGACGGTTGGAATCGCGCAGATGGAGCTTGAGGGCGCGGTAGCCCAGGTCGACGTGTTCAGAGGCGGATTGGGCCACCTTTTCGGGGTCGGTCCCGCCGATACCGGCGTAGATTGGCACTTTGTCGCGGAAGCGGCCGCCGAGGAGTTTGTGAGCGGGAACGTCGAGTGCTTTGCCGAGGAGGTCGTAGAGGGCCAGATCGACGCCGGCCAGGGCATCGACGTAGAAGCCGGTGATATGGCCGCGCTCGCGCATGGCGCTGTAGAGCCGATACCAGAGGTATTCGACGTCGAAGGGATCGCGATCCAACAGCACGGGGCGGCAGAGATCTTCGACTATGCTGGCGGTGGTGCGCGGCGAGACCGGGGCCTGGCCCTCGCCCCAACCGACCTGGCCGTCGTCGGTTTCCAGGCGGACCAGGCAGGTCTCGTGGCGATCGGAGTAGATGGAGGTCCAGCTGTCCTGGGCGATGTGGTAGTGACCGTATTCGTCCGCATTGGGGCGATTGCGCGGGCCGGACGGGGCGGGCATCTGAAGGGCGTAGGCGTCGACGCGGGTTATTTTCACGATTTTCTTCCTTCCGGGTTCCAGATACTATTTGAGTTGAGCATTCTGAACAGGGAATAACTTAAGAAAAAGGAGAAAGGGTAGCTCCACAATTCGAGATACATGAGAAGAATAGGGTCTCAAGCGGAAAGACGAAATACCTGGAATCCGCGTCGATGCGGCTGACGCCTCAGGCAGTGGCGATTGTCCAGGAAAGCGGACGGAGAGTCCGAAAAGCTGGACAAATAGGGAGTTCTGAGCTGGATTTTGTCCGGGAAGCTGGACACGGTGCGGTTGGCAGATTCTGATCCAAGATCCTCCCATCGGTTTACTATTCCATAGATATCAACGAGTTACTGCACCTTTCAGCCGCTGATTTTCTCTTTGGCACGACAATTGCATTTTCATATCATATCCGTGGAATTGTCCACTTTTCCGGAAAAGTCGCGCTGTATTCTGCTCCATGCTCTTCCTCTCTATCAGGAGGGTTCGACCATGGCCATCATCGAATCCCGCCGTCGAATCGCCCTGGGGCGCATCTGCAGTTGGATATGTCCGGCCATTCTGCTCCTCCTGGCCGCCTGCCACGACGCCCCACGCAAGAACCCGTTCGACCCGCAGCTGACGCCCCCAGTGGAGTTGTCCGTGGCGCTGGATGACACGGCGGGGACGGCGATGCTGACGTGGACGTCCTATACAGGAGAAGCGGAGTTCGCCGAATACCGGGTGCTGCGCAACGTCGCCAAGAGCACTGAGGTGGATACGCTGGAGGTGTTCGAAGAGGTAGAGCAGGCCACCTTCGTCGACTATTCGCTAGCGCCCAACACAGCTTACGAATACCGGGTGTCGGTGGTCAACGTCGGCGGATTGGAGATGCCTTCGCTCGTGGAAAACACGCCTGGCTACACCGTCAGCGCGATAGAACTGCTCGAGGTGGCCGTCGATGAGCAGGTCGGCCAAGCCGATCTGCGCTGGACGCGGTATACCGGTCCTCGCTTTCAGGCCTATCAGATGGAACGGCGCAGCGCCGATGAGGATGATTTCGTCGTCATCAAACGCGTGGAGAGCGTGGATGACACCCTTTTCACCGACGATAGCTTACAGCCGGATGTCGCCTACACCTACCGGATCGTGCTGGTAGCCGCGGGGCAGCAGTGGCCCAGCAACCGCAGCAGCCGAGAGCAGTTCACGCTGGCCGGGGTGGATTTGCTGCCGACGGATGCGAATGCTCAGGAGGGGAGCATACACCTGACGTGGGCGGCGTATGCCGGACCGGAATTCCAGAGGTATCAGGTGATACGACGGCAGGTGGGCACGGATCAGGAGGAAGAGCTGGCGGCACCGAATGGACGCGCGGACACGACCTTTGCCGACGGGACGGCACTAGCGGGGATTGACTACCTCTACACGGTGGTGGTGCAGGCGGCAGGGCAGGAGTTGGGGAGCAACAGTCGGGAAGGGCGGCTGGTGCTGCCGGCGGTGAGACTGGCCGATCCGGTGTTCGACTCGGCGACGGGGTCGGTCACGGTGCGCTGGACGCCGTATGCTGGTCCGCGTTTCCGCGCGTATCAGGTATTGCGAAGCACGGCCGGGCAGATTCCGCGGGTCGTTGCCGAGATCGAGGATCGCAGTGTGGCGTCTTTCGTCGATACGGGGTTGGTGGGCAATACCGAGTATTTCTACCAGGTCGGGGTGGCGACCACATTCGACGAAGAAATAGCGAGTCCGCCGGTCAGCGGCCGGTTCCACCGGCTGGTGGCCACCTGGCCGCTGGAGGTGGACGAGGGGGGTTACGTGCGTCTCTACGCGGAAGAGGAGGGCCGCCTGACCGTCCTGATTACCGAGAGAGAGAATTCATTCGTCGTTCGCGGTGAGGCGCAGAATGCAAACGGCCTGGCGGTGCGCTTACTCGTCTTCGATAGAGAAGGTGGTCTGCTCGAAGAGCGCGTGCTCTATGAGGAGGTGGTCGATGATATGGCTGCGCGGTCGGTGGCCACGTTCGCTACTCCGGACGGGGGACGTCTCCTCTCTTTGGGGAAGCTCGGAAACGAATGCGATGACTATTATGAATGGGGTTGGAAGACCGTCGAGGTAATCAACTACGGTCCGGATGGAAAGTATCGCTGGTTTCCCGAGCCGTTAGTCTTCGAAGATTTCTCCTCAGAGTGGATCATAGAGAATGAGGAAGCGGTCGGCGAGATAGCTCTGACAGGGGGATCGTTTGGTGGAGGCTTTTTCGACAATGTGGTGGTATCCAGCGGCGGACAGGTGATCTTTGCCGAGGATTTTGAGGATGCGGATCTGGATGGCTGGGAGCTCGATTTCGTCATGAGACAGCAGAATAGACTCGAACCTCTGATGGAAGTCGAGGATGGCAAAGCCTACGTACAGGCCAGCGACTGGACTCACGCGGTCGATGCCACCTGGCAGAACATTCGCATAGAGGCCGATGTTGGAATAGTGAAGGGAGGGGAGAGAGGTCTTCACGGAGGGGCCGCAGCTATTGGCCTGGGTAGCCAGTTGGGACCACATGAGGGAGGAATTAACAGATCTCGATCGTTGCAACTCCAATCCCACTGTAACCAGGCTCATTTTTTTTGGAGTGAGAAAAAAAAGGATGAAAGGTACAGTTCAGGGTTTTTTTGGGAATGGAGATCACACGACGAACTCTTCGAGATTTTCGAGGGGGGTGGTACTGCGCCCTATCGGCTGACTCTGGAGGTGGTGGACGGCCAGGTGAGTGCTTCGGTGAGGAGCCCGGTGTGGTTCGAGATGGTGGAGGAAGATCCCGTCTGGACCAGCTTGATCGCTGTGGGAGAATCCATACTGGTCAACACCGGCCGGCAATTTTACTCGATTACTCCCGAAGAGCATCATGCCCTAAAGGTTTACCTGGACTCTCCGGTGAGTGAAATGCGCCTGTGGGAACCGCCGGAGACCGATTCGGATGTCAGACCCAGGATAGGGGTCTGCCTGCCCGAGGAGAATCTGGTGCTTTTGAGTTGGCTGTTTTTGTTCTCCAATGGACACTTTGGTTCGCCCTTCTCCCTCAAAAGACCGAGTATGGGCGTGGGGGCGGGCATGGAGCCGGGGGAATTCCTCTTTCCGATGTCGTTGGACATGGGACCGGATGGGCGGGTGTATGTTCTCGATGCGGGGAACGGACGCATCCAGGTCTTTGATTCCGACGGCAACTACATCACGCAATGGGGGCACGGGGGTAGTGGTCCGGGGGCATTCGACTTTGGCAGTGGTCGGGTTTCCGAAGATTTCGCCGGCAGCATTGCCGTGGACGACGACGGCTTCATCTACGTGGCCGACGTGGGCAACCGGCGCATCCAGAAGTTTTCGCCCTGATGGTGCTGCGAACAAGCGCTGGTCGGGAAGCTGGGGACTTGGCATTTTTATATACTATCTCTCACATTGAGCAGGTTCAAGCGGAAGAAATCTGATAAATCTGGCATACCGTTTGCCCAAAGAGTTGGAGGATCTTCTTTCGCAAGTCGGTGAGCCCTTCAATGATCACCCGCACCTGACGCTGGAT
>Ga0257125_1000281_pt1 | contig 71773 bp, 62 predicted proteins | sample SI106_200metaG_FD_190183 | JGI IMG/M metagenome (GOLD analysis project Ga0257125, IMG submission 190183) | Marine microbial communities from Saanich Inlet, British Columbia, Canada - SI106_200 | ecosystem: Environmental > Aquatic > Marine > Inlet | place: Canada: British Columbia | collected... | reverse complement strand
TTGGAAAGGGCTTAGGTCGTTACTAGCTTTAGTAATTAGTTTTTTAGTAATTTTAAAATTTATCATTCCACAGATTTTAGCTGGTAATAATCCAGTATTAATCAGCGTGATTGGTGGTATAGTAATTTTGTTTTTTTCTGTGTATTTGACGCAAGGATTTACTAGTAAAGCACATATAGCTAATTTATCCCTGACCTTATCTTTAATGTTAGCTGCGGCCTTGTCTTTCTTTTTTACTAAAGCTACTCAATTAACTGGTTATGCTGGTGAAGAAACCATATTTTTATTAGACATGACCCAAGGTAGTTTAAACTTGCAAGGTTTATTATTAGCTGGTATCTTAATTGGCACGCTGGGTGTCTTAGATGATGTTATTATTAGTCAGGTTTCTACTGTTGAACAAATTAAACGAGCTAATCCGGATTTATCTAAAAAGCAGGTATATAAAATGAGTCTAAAGGTAGGCGTCGATCATATTACTTCAATGATTAACACTTTATTTTTTGCTTATGCTGGTGCAGCCTTGCCATTACTTATCCTATTTACTCAAAGCGATGTTTTAGGTTTAAATTTTGGTCAGGCGATAAACAATGAAATGATTGCTACCGAGATAGTCCGGGCCTTACTAGGTAGCATTAGTATTATATTAGCTATTCCGATATCTAATAAGCTAGCTAGTCATTTTTTGAAAGTAAAAAATTAATAAGATAATAAGTTATATTTTAAACCATGTTAATACAAATAATTTTAGCCACATTATTAGTTAGTCTTATCTCCTTGATAGGTATTTTGGTTATTTTTAAGAAAAAAAATAAACAAAGTTTCTTGAAAGTCTTAATTAGTGTTGCGGCTGGTGCTTTATTGACCGTAGCCTTTTTACATATGTTGCCCGAGGCCATAGAGTCTGGTAATTTTGATACACATACTATTTTTAAGGTAGTTTTAGCTAGTATCATCTTTTTCTTTTTATTAGAAAGAGTTTTTCATTGGCATCATTGTCATTGCGCTGAACATGATAAGCCTAATACAAACAATAAAAAAGCCCTGGCTTTAATTAATTTGACCGGAGACGCTATTCACAATTTTGTTGATGGTGCTTTAATTGCTGCGGCTTTTATGTTGGACTTTCATGCCGGTGTGATGGTAACCTTGGCGGTGATTTTACATGAAATACCACAAGAGATTGCTGATTTTGGTGTCTTGCTATATGCAGGGTTGTCTAAAACTAAGGCAATTTTGTATAATTTATTGACGGCATTAACTGCCGTTATTGGTGCCTTGGTTATTTATTTTTTTGGTACTAATATCACCGAGATTCTTCCATTGGTGATTGCATTTGCAGCTGGTAATTTTATTTATTTAGCCACAGCTGATTTGATACCAGAATTACATCACGGAGAAAATAAAAAAAACATTTTCATTCACTCTATATGGTTGTTAGTCGGTGTGTTATTGATGTATTTAGTAAGTAATATTTTGCCACACGGGCATTAATATGGTTTTTTTGTTATAATAAAGCTGTAAATATTAAATTGTAGAATTATGAAATTTAAAAAATTATCCTTACCTTTGGTAGCTTTATTGCAAGCTTTAGCAGTAGTTATTTATTGTAGTTTGGTGGCTTTATTTATAATGTCGACTGGTCAATTATTTGATGGTCCAGGCGGTGTCTGGCAAATTGTGTTGACCTTGTGTCTATTAGTAGTTTCAGCTGCTGTGACTGGCTTTTTAGTTTTTGCTTATCCAATATACTTTTTTATAGAAAAAGAAATTAAAAAAGCTCTACAACTTTTGGGCTATACTTTTTTATTTTTAATTTTAACTATAATCATTATTTTATTAATTATAATTTAATTATAATTAATATATTAAGACGAGAAAGAAGAAAATTGTACGGACATATTTATTTTTAAGATAATTAATTTAATAAATATATGATAACTTTGGATGTAGTAAATATAAAATGTGGTGGCTGTGAAGCACAAATTTTAGCCGCCTTGAGCGGAGTTGGTCTTAGTGATATTAAAATAGATGTAGCTAATCAGCAAATTTTTTTTGATGGTGATGAAAAAATAGTTAAAGAGATTTTGACTAAAATGGGTTACCCACCAGCTGATAGTAAAGAAGCCAAAAGTTTTTTTAAAAAAGCCAAATCTTACGTTTCATGCATGATTGGTAAAACTAAAAAATAAAAAAGAAAACCCGCACGTTATAGTGGCGGGTTTTTTGTTTACTTATTTTCAGATGAATCGTCTGGAGGTTTTTGAAATGTTTTTAACTCCTCAAAAGCTGCCAATGTTTCTCCATGTTCAGCTAGCTGATTACTGAGCATTTTGATGCCTTCATTAATTTTGGTAATTGCTTTAGGATCAGCGCCTCTATACGCTAATAACATGGTTGATTTGTAGAGCATAGTTAGGCTCAGTTTGTAGGTACGAAAAATATTGGAATCTTGTAGTGTTTCTTCAAGGGTGCACATAATATTCTCCTAATGAACGTTAGTATATTTTGAGCTTAGGAAAGATGACAATATAAGTCAAGTTATTGATTAATTGCGGCTTGAAACAAGTCTTCTTTTGGTTTTTTTGGTAAGTGACCAATATTGTTAATATAATTTATTTTTATAAAGCCTTTTTTATCTATTACTAGTTTAGTGACAGAAGATTGATAAACCTCTAAGGAGAGGAAGCCAATTACATCAGTATTTAAGATGCCAGTGATAATTGAACGAATGACATTACCATGGCAAAAAATTAAAATATTTTTGCCTTTATTTTTTTTATAAATATCAGCAATAATTCGTCTAAATTTTGTGTGTAATCTATGAAGGTCAGTATCTATTTTTTGGTACTCTTTTATTTTTTTAATACGTGTCTTTTCGGACATATTAAAATATTTTATTTTATACCATTCTTTCCAGTCAACCTCATTGAATCGTTTGTCTATAGTCAAGTCTTTTTTAGCCCTTTTTAGATATACGTAAGCTGTTTGTTGAGCACGAACAAATTCACTAGCATAGATTTTGTCTATGTCTAGCTTTATTAATTTTTTGTTAGTTAACAAAATTCTTTGTCTGCGACCAATTTTAGACAAAGGCATATTAGCATCACCAACCGCTTCTTTAAGTTCATAATCTGGTTTACAATGACGAACTAGATAGATTTGAGTGTACGGTCCGTAAGTTTTTTGTCTGGTTTTAGAATAAGCTGTTTGTAAACTTTGTTTTATTGCTTTCATTTTTGATTTATTTTATTAGATTAATTGTACAATTTTTTGCTATATTGAGCAAATTTATTGTTTGCTCGGATTTATTATTTTTGATAGACTGAATATAAATAAAAAAATTATATTATGTGTGGAATTATTGCTTATATTGGTAATCAAGAAGTAGTGCCATTGTTAATAGGTGGTTTAAAAAAATTGGAGTATCGTGGTTATGATAGTGCAGGAGTTTGTCTTGTGATCGATCATGGATTAAAAACTGTAAAAGAAAAAGGTAAGGTTGTTAAATTAGAAAAGAGCTTAGTAAAACAGAAATTAAGTAGCACGATTGGTATTGCGCATACTCGTTGGGCTACACATGGCGAGCCAAATCAGATAAATTCACATCCTCACTTAGACTGTTCGTCTAAAATCGCCATTGCTCACAATGGTATTGTTGAAAATTATCATGCTCTGAAAGAGTTACTTGAAAGCGAAGGGCACAAGATAGTTTCTGATACAGACTCTGAGATCATTGCTCACTTGGTAGAAAAATTTTATCAGGGAGATTTAGAACAAGCTGTTACCAAAGCCTTGGAGCTTATTGTTGGATCTTATGGCTTAGTAGTTATGCATCAAGATGAAGAAAAAATTATTGCTGCTAGGAAAAGTTCACCATTAATTATTGGCGTAGGCGACGGTGAAATGTTCATTGCTTCTGATGTGCCAGCTATTTTAAAACACACTAAGCAGGTAATTTATTTACAAGATGAAGAAATTGCTATTATTAATAAAGATGAGTATAGCATTAAGAACTTGAACGGTCAGCCAGTTAATAAAAAAATAGAAGAGATTAAATGGAGCGTAGATCAAATAGAAAAAGGCGGTTATAAGCATTTCATGCTTAAAGAGATTTTTGAACAACCCACTAGTATTGCCAATGTTATTAGTGGCCGAGTCAAAGACAACCAGATTAAAATTACAGTTAATTTTGATATCAAAAAAGTTAAGAGGATTATAATTACGGCTTGTGGCACTAGTTGGCATTCGGCTTTGATTGGTAAATATTTAATTGAACAATTAACTGAGATTCCAGTTGAAGTGGATTATGCTTCGGAGTTTCGTTATCGTCAGCCAGTAGTAAACAAAGAAGATTTATTAATAGTAATTTCCCAATCAGGTGAAACAGCTGATACTCTAGCTGCCTTGAGAGAGGCAAAGTTAAAAGGAGCAAAAACACTCGGCATTGTTAATGTTGTTGGTTCTACGATAACTCGAGAAGTTGATTCGGGTATTTATTTACACGCTGGACCAGAAATTGGTGTAGCTAGCACCAAAGCTTTTAGTTCACAAGTGGTAGCTTTATTAATTTTGGCTCTATATATCAGACAAGAAAAAAAGCAAAAATTAGACGAGAGATTATTAAAAGATTTAGATAATTTACCTCAGACAATAAAAGAAACCCTAGGGCTAGATGCAGATATTAAGAAGATGGCTAAAGAATTTAAAGGAGTTACAAATTTTCTTTATTTAGGTAGAGGAATTAATTTTCCAGTGGCTTTGGAAGGAGCTTTGAAACTTAAAGAAATTTCTTATATTCATGCAGAGGGTTATCCGGCAGCCGAGATTAAACATGGACCGATTGCTTTGATAGATCAAGAAATGCCAGTTGTTTTTATTGCTACTAAAAATAATCTTTCAGAAAAGATTATCAGTAATATGCAGGAAGTTAAAGCTCGTGATGGAAAAATAATAGCTGTAGTTAACGAGGTCACAGAGGAGATTAAAAAATTAGCTGATTACACAATTGAGGTTCCAGAAGTAAGTAATAAATTATCGCCGATTATTAATGTTATTCCATTACAGCTTTTGGCTTATCATATTGCTAACGACAAGGGCATTGATGTAGATAAGCCTAAGAATTTGGCAAAATCCGTTACAGTTGAGTAGTTTGAATTTCCAGGCCCCGTATTATGACACGGGGTTTTCATTTAAGTTTTTTCAGAAAAATGTTATACTTTTAGAGTAAAATAATATTATGAATAAAAAAAGAACCTTTAAGGCTTTACAAAAATTTAAATTTATTGACTCCATGAATTCTTTGGTGGGCTCTTGGCTTTTTCTAGTTGTGCATGTTGTCTGGTTTATCATTTGGTTGGGCTATGATCTTGATATTAATATGTTGACTATGGTTGTTTCTTTGGAAGCAATTATTTTGATGATATTATTATTAATGTCTCAAAATCGTCAAGCTTTGCGTGATGACATCAGAGATGAAATGGATTTACAGGCTGATTTGAGATCAGCTAAATTAGCTGAAGAAATTTTAGTGCACATTGAGACAATGCGTCGCGATGTTAGACAATTAAAGAAAAAATAAGTAATTTTTAATTATGAAAAAATATTTTTTTATTTTATTGGTAGCTAGTTTTTTCTTGACTGGTTGCGGTTCATCAGATGATAATCAAGAAATGACCGCTTTAGAGTTAGAAATATTTGAAGCACAAATGCAAGTAGAAGAAGCAAGACAGTTTGCTGAGATGGAGATGTTGGAAATAGAAAGGTATAATCAAGAAAATAATATTGATAGTGGATACTTAACAATTCCTGATGATAAAGAGTTAACAGAAGACGAGATTGAATATTGGGAAGAAGAAATTGCTCGTCGTGAATTTGAATTAGCTGGCTGGATTAGTTTTTCTGAAGTCGTTAAACATAACACGGCTGATGATTGTTGGTTGGCAATAGGTGGTCAAGTGCTTGATGTTACCGAATATATCAATTCTCATCCTGGTGACCAGGCTATTGTGCAGGGGTGTGGTCAAGACGCTACTATATTATTTGAAACTCGTCCGACAGGATCGGGCACTATACATTCGGATACAGCCTATGCTTTATTTGATGAATATTATGTAGGAGAATTACAATTATAATATTAGCTTTAATTAAATTTGACCATTTTTTTAAAATCACCTATATTAAAGGTGATTTTTGTACACTACAACTAGCAAACAGCAGGAGAAAGGAAAAGAACTATGTTTGACTCACAAGAATTTGCGATTATAGGAGGCACTGGCAATCACGATTTAGATGCCAAGGTTTTGCATTGGATTAATCAATGGGGAGGATGTCATTTAAAGTTTCACCACCTGGATATGGATATATTTTCAGATGGAGAGGATGATTTTAATATTGAAGGTAGTGAAAACTTAACTGGTCGGCATGTGATTGTTTTTCAGAGTATGTATAACATGAGGCTTATGAATCAATTCTTGACGCTAGCCTGGTCTGCCAAAACTGAACATGGAGCAAAATCCATTATTGGTGTGGTGCCGTTTTATATGTACCGTCGTCAAGATCATCCAGAGAAATCTGAAGAGATTCAGCGCAATCTTTGGTTGGCTCATCAAATGGCCGCAAACCATGTTGATAAGTTAATTCTTTGTGACATCCACTCTTTAGTCACTATGAAAAATTGTGAGAAAGAGGGGATTGAGGTTTGGAATGTTGATCCTACGCAAGCTTATACAAGTCAGATTCAGGTTTGGGCTGAGCTTGCTCGTCAAGAGATGAGAGAATTTTATGTTCATTCTCCTGACTTAGGTTCAGTTGCACGCAGCCTAGTATTAGCCAGAGCATTAGATGCTAAGTTGGCAGTTACTCCTAAGCATCGTTTGCCAACAGGAGAGGTGGAAATCATTAAAGACACAGGGCTCATCAAAAGATTGTGCAGACAACATAAAACAAAGCGTATTGTTGTTGATGAGGACTTAGTGGGCGCTACTGTGGTCTTGTGTGATGATGAAATTTCTACTGGCAGCACTGCTAAGCTAAACGCGCAACGATTAGTTAAGGAGATCGGAGTACATGAGGTATTATTTTATGCCTCTCACGCAGTTTGCACGCCAGGTTGGAAGCGAGTTTTGGTAAAGGGAAACGCCTTTACACGTATTTTTCTGGGTAATACCATTCCTCGTGGTTATGAGAAGGCTACTGGTGGCAAGATCATTGAGGTTGATTTGTCGCTAGAGATCGCTCGACAACTTTTTTTGGTAATGCATCAAGCCGTGGCTTGAATTCAATCAACTGCTTAGTTTATCCCGTTGCTGTAGAGGCGACGGGATTTTTTTATTATTTATAATATGTTAAAATATACTTAGGTTAATTAAACTAAGCTAAATTTTATGATGGACAAAATAAAAACTTTTTATCATCGTCGTAGAGATTGGGTATGGTTAGTGATTGCTATTGTTATTATTATTGTGGCTACCGGTAATTTTCCATCAACTAAATATCAAAATGCCACATCAAATAGCATGATTGGTTATGATGGCGGTGAAATGATGATGGAAGATAGTGCTATGGATGTCAAAAGTATGGGACGCGGTGCTATGATTGATGGTGATTTTATTGAGCCAAGCTCAATAGAGGATCAAGAAGAAAAAATTAGGAAAAATGCTTCTTTAAATTTAGAAGTAGAGAAATCTGATTATGTAGATATCAAATTAGCTGTAGATAGCTTAATAGATAAACACGAAGGATTTTATACTCACAAGAATGAATCGGTTACTACCCGTAATAATGCAGATTATTATACTTATCGTATAAATATAAAATTTAAAAAAGATGCTTTTGATAGCATCATTGAAGAATTTAGGGTTTTAGGTGAAATAAAATATTTTAGTATTAATGCATCAGATTTAACGGCGCAATATTATGACACTGCTGCTTATCAAGATGCTGCCAAACAGGTCAAGGCTCGTGTTCAGGCATTATTAGCCAGAGCTAACGACATTGAAGATATTATTAGTATTGAAACTAAGTTAGCTGATTTACAAAGGAGAATAGATAATTATCAAAGACAACTGACAAATATTGATCGGCAAACAGAATACTCACAATTATCATTAACAGTGACTGAAAAACTAGGATACACGCAATCATTTTATGAAATGACAAAGTTCAAACAATTATTTAAAAATGTAATTCAAAGCATTGATAATGTTTTTGTAAAATTTTCTCGTTTGTTTGGTTATTTATTAGTAATCTTTATTATCTGGTTGATTTATAGGGGAGTGAAGAGGTATAAAGCTAGACCAAGGAGAAGAATAGAAGAATAATTTATATTTTTAAAGCCACCTTATAATATAGGGTGGTTTTTTAGTTTACTTGACAAAAGATATTTTTGGGTATATACTCATAATAGGTTTAATAATTAACCAAAAATATTATGCCAAATAGAGACAAAACAGGGCCTTTAGGTAAAGGTCCAAAAACAGGCCGAGGTATCGGTTTATGTGATGATGATGCTAAGGTCCAGGATGATAGACCAAGACGTGGCTTAGTTAGAGGGCAAGGTATAGGCCGAGGTTTAGGTTTACAGGCCAACAGACGCAATAATGCCAAATAATAGAGGCCAGCGTCGAGGATTAGGTCGTCCTCGTTTGAATAGACGAGTACGATTTGATCCTATGGTGCGATATTTTAAGCCAAGAGGAGTACGAATGATTGACTTAGAAGAAGTTGTTTTAACTAATGAGGAAATAGAAGCATTGCGCCTAAAAAATATTAATGACTATGATCAAATAACTTGCGCTAAGAAGATGAATACCTCTCAGAGTACCTTTCAGCGTATTTTGAGTTTGGCTTATAAAAAAATATCCATTGCCTTAATTGAAGGCAAGGCTATTAAAATTGATGAGTAACAATCAGTTGGCTTTTATTTTTTTTGTGTTATAATAATCGATATGATGAAAAAAATATTTTTTAGTTTAGCTATTTTATTTTTACCATTTTTTACCATTTTACCAGCTCAGGCAGAAGATGCAGCGGTAAATATTTATTTTTTTAATTCTGAAGGTTGTCCGCATTGCGCTAAAGAAGAGATTTTTTTAGCTGATTTGGTTGAGCGATATTCAAATATTGAAGTGTTTGATTTTGAATTATCTAAGAGTTCGGAAAATCAGAAGCTATTTCAAGATGTCGGACAGTTTTTGCAAGCTGATATTTCTGGAGTGCCCTTTACTATCATCGGTAGACAATATTTTCCTGGTTATAGTGGTGATGAGACACATGGTGCAGCCATGGAAGAGGCTGTCTTGTATTGTTTGGATAATCCTTGTCCAGATGTTATGCAATCTATGTTCGAGCTTGAGTCATCTGAACAAATGAATCAAGAAATTTCTGGTAATTTAAATCTAGAAAAATTTAATTTACCTTTTTTTGGTGAAGTAAATTTAAAAACTTTTTCTTTGCCAGTTTTAACTATCGTTTTGGGAGCACTAGATGGTTTTAATCCTTGTGCTATGTGGGCTTTGGTATTTTTGATCGGTTTATTGTTGGGCATGAAAGATAAAAAGAAGATGTGGATTTTAGGTACAGCCTTCATTGTCACCTCAGCAGCAGTTTATTATTTATTTTTAGCTGCCTGGCTAAATGTTTTGTTATTTATTGGCTTGATTCTTTGGGTAAGATTATTGATAGCCATTGTCGCTCTAGGCGGAGGAGCTTATAGTCTCAAAGATTTTTTTACTAACAAAGACGCAGTTTGTAATGTTGGTGATATGCAGAAAAAGCAAAAGACTTTTTCTAAATTACGTAATATCGTAAAGAGTAATAATTTTTGGTTAGCTCTTGGTGGCATTATTGTTTTGGCCGTAGCCGTAAACATGATCGAACTTATTTGTTCAGCTGGTATTCCGGCAGTTTATACGCAAGTTTTAATTATGAGTTCTTTGCCAACTTGGCATTATTATATGTATATTTTGTTATACATTGTTATTTTCATGTTAGACGATTTAATTATCTTCTTTATTGCCATGATTACCTTGCAGGCTACTGGCCTTACTACGAAGTATAGTAGATTTTCTAGATTGATCGGCGGTATCCTGATGATTTTAATTGGTCTATTATTAATTTTTAAACCAGGCTGGCTAATGTTTGGTTAAGCTATATAGATTATTAGTTATTGACACATAAAAAATCGTCTGTTAATATAATTTTTGTGTTTAGTTCTTTTCGGAGGTATAGCCAAGTGGCAAGGCAGAGGTCTACAAAACCTTCATCGCTGGTTCGATTCCATCTACCTCCGTTTTTTTGCGCGCGTAGCTCAGAGTTGATTACTATAGGATAGAGCGCCTGCCTGACACGCAGGAGGCCGCGGGTTCGAATCCTGTCGTGCGCACTAATAAGCGCCGTCTATTTATAGGTGGTGCTTTTTTCTTTTCTTTCATTTTTTTGTTATAATGTATTTATGGAACCAATACCTTTTCGTAAAGATTTTGTGCATCATCAAGATTCTAAGTTATCTGAAAATATCAGAGAGCTTATTTTTGGGATGGAAGATGGAATGGTTTCTACTTTAGGGGCAGTGACAGGAATTGCTGCCGGTACTGGTGATCATAAAATAGTTATTGTTGCTGGGTTAGTAGTAGTAGCTGTCGAATCTATTTCTATGGGAGTTGGTTCATATATTTCCAATCACTCGGTCAAACAATTAGAAAAGCGTAAACTATATGAAGAGGAAATTGAGGTCAAAAAATACCCCGAAGCGGAGCGAGCAGAGTTAGCTGAAATGTATATTGAAGATGGTTGGCCAAAAGATATGGCTATAAAAATGGCCGAGGTAGCAGCCAAGGATCACGATTTAATGCTTAGAGAAATGGCTTATCGAGAATTAAATATTGATATTAATAAAGATATTAATCCGAGTCAAGGAGCGATAGTAATGTTTTTTTCATATATTATTGGTGGCGCCTTTCCTGTTTCCGTTTATTTATTTTTGCCGATCATTCAGGCTCAATATGGAGCGATTATGTTTACCTTATTCGGTTTATTTATTTTAGGAGCTTTTACTACTAAATTCACTAAATTAAAATGGTGGAAATCAGCTCTACAAATGGCGGCTTTAGGTGGACTGGCTTCAGTAGCTGGATATTTAGTCGGGCGTCTAGCAGATTTTATATTTTAAAATAAAAAATTTGATAAGCAATAAAAAATCACCTAAATTAAAGGTGTTTTTTCATTATAAGCTTATTTATTAGGGTTATTTTTTAGTTTGACAAAATAGTGTGTTTTTGGTATGTTATGATGTTAAAATAGATCTTTGATAAATGACAGCTGAGCTTACATGCTCTTGACTGTCTATATGACTTAACAAAAATGATGCAGATTTGAAAGGAATCTGTTTTGAATATTGCAAAAACTGAGCTTGAAACTGTTGAAGAAAAAGACAATCTTCATAATTTTGAAAGGGTTGAGACATGAGAAACCTCATTTCCGCTATCATCTTGTTGTTTTGGTGTGTTACATCTGAAGCGGTGCTTCAGATTGACGTTCAGAGCAACAACGCAATTCTTAATTGGGATGTTGAACCTGGTGCGAACCACTATTTGGTTCAATCTAGTTTAAATTCCCATGATTTCAGTATCTATGAGGAAGTGGTAGTGACCACTAATTCTTACACTTGGCCGATGCAAGGTAATCAAATGTTCTTTCGGGTTATTCCTGTTAAGAACTTTGTTTCGATCACTGCTAAACGTACCACCTTCATGCCGGAGAATGGGCGTTTGTATATCGATAGTTGCTATGTAACAGTCGAACGAGAAGGATTGGAGCAGGCCTATCGTATGATCAGATCTGATCGGGAATTCGTCGTTAAGAACAACACTAAATTAACTTGGAAGGATCAAGTTTTCGAGTCCAAGAAGTCAATCACCACTTTCAACGGTGATCCGTCGAGTAATATCGATAATGGTTATTTTCAATTTCTTGGACAGAGCTTTGACTATTTGTCCTGGGCTGATGCCAATGGTTGGTCGGTGGAGGATGCGGGTAATAAATACATCATCTCGAATGTCACTGACACTCTAGTGGTTGATGTTGCTACAACTTTATTAACTCACAGAACCTCCCAGTATGGTGAAAAAACTTTCAAGACGGAATTTATTTGGCAGTATGTCGGAGGCGTACCAGTTCTTTGGCACGTAAATCGTTTGGAATACAGAGCCGATAGCTTACATCAATTGATACGCGAAGAGTATTCGGATTGGGTTATTAACCCAGAGATCACTATTAATGTGGTTCCAGATGAATACCCTGACGTTTCAATATCGGCCATGCCTCAATTCCCTCTCGAAACAGAACCAATACTGAGTAATTGTCCAGTCAGACGGTATGCTGAAGATTTTTCCGTTGCCATGCCAGTGCATCTGAGAGAGCAGGTTTCATGTAGCCAATGTCATGTTTCCTCACCACAAGGATTTATTCTCTTGCATGGACTCTCAAGTAGCCCATCCGTTTTGGATCCTTTAGAGTTTTTCATCCAAGAGAATTTTACGGACGATATTGTATATCGTCCATTTATGCCACATGATTTCACAGTGCCACAAATGATAGACTCACTCGTATCTAGGATGAGTCAATTTGGAGCAATCCAGTGGATGGGCATAGGTCATTCTCAAGGAGGATTAGTCGGAAGAGCGCTTGCACAAAGTAATATTCTCTCGCAGATACTAGTGCTTGCTTCTCCACAACAAGGATCTCCTGTAGCGAAGTCTGAGAATGTTGATTACGCTATGTGGATTTTCGATGATCTCAATTCAAGCTTGAATTCCTGTGATAACTGGTTTGGTTGGGTGACAGATGTCTTCTCTGACGCTAGTTCAAATCTTGGATCAATGAGATCAGAGATTGGATACATTCTCAATTGCGGTTCGATCCCCGATCTTAGGCCGGATTCAGATTTTATCGCAGATTTGAATTCCGACACGACCGCAGTTCCTCATAGGACACTAAAGGCAATTTTTGACCGAAGTAATCCAGTCAAAGGTCTTTGGGCAGGAGCAACCACAAACTATGAGTTTCCATATCCTTTAGAGGAAATGGACAACATCAGAACCTCCAATTTTAATACGATTCAGTCCAATTGGAATGATTGGATTGATGACTGTGAAACTTGGACCTGGATTGACCCAATTAATTCACTACGTCATGATCTAGAACAACTTGAATCTCGTTGGAGAGATAATGTTGTTGAAGGTGTTTGGCAAGAAACAAGAACTGAACCCTTCTACACTTATCATGCACCAGGCACGTGTTTTTATTGTACTGTGCAACCCACTTGTTATGCAGCACAACCTGAACCACCTGCTCGTGAGTTTTATTGTGAATCAACCGTCGAACAAGATGGTTCGATTCTATGGTGCTGCGATGAAGAGGGTGGCTGTAATGGCTTGTACAGATGTTATAGGTATGATCTTGTGGTGGAGGTAATCTATCATGAAAACGATGGGATTGTACGTACATCTGAACAAGACTATGGTGATGGATGGCCGATTGACGCAGTTGATCATTTGAGTGCAACACGGTCAACGGCATTTAATCAGGACATCTACGAAACGGTCCAACTTTGGAGGCCATAATGAAATGGTTTATTCCCATGTTCTTATTACTACTCCAAGTATGTTCCTGTAGTGGGCCTACTAGTAGTAATGAGGACAAAGGATGGCAGACGTCGATTCCTTTGAATTCTTACAATTCAACTCCGCCGATCATATACAATGATTTGGTCGTTGTACAACTTGTTGATTCCCTCTGGGCATTAGACAAGGATTCAGGGCATGTTGAATGGAGTTTGAAATTACAGGATGGCAGAGCTGTCACTTACACTGTGCCACAATATGACAACTATGCATTTTATTGTGGCAAACGAGAAGTTTACAAAGTGGATCTTGAAACCGGCATGATTGTTTGGGAGTTTCAAACAGCATCCACCACGGATGTTCGTCATCTCTCGATTGATTCTGAGTATTTGCACTTTGGAACAGCCTCAGGCGCTTACTACCAGATTAATCTTGAGACTGGACAACTTGCTAGTTATTTCATGATCAGTGGTGAAAATGTTATTTCAGCAACTGCTCATGAGGACAAAGTCTTCATTTGTTCGTACAGTCCAGCTACTTTTTCTGGACATTTGACTTGCTTGGTTGATGGTGTACTTCTCTGGAGTAACGAAACTTCAGGCATTGTATCAAAACCAGCATTCTATGACGGCAAGGTGTTTGTCAGTGAAAATCCGAGCTCTACTGTGGCTTATGAAGTGACAACAGGGCTCGAGCTTCATCGCTACAATGGCTATAGTCATCCTCAATTAAGTCCTATCATTGAAGATGATTGTCTTTATCTCAGTGCTCCAGAGACAATTACAAAAATTGATTTGAACAATAATCAAATCATCTGGACAGTTCGAAATGGCACCAAGTATGATTTGGTATCAGACACTGATCAGTTTTTTGTGAGATTTGCTTCACGTATTCGAGGGTACTTTAAACAATCAGGTGAAATAAATTTTGAGTATTCTCCTGAGGATGAGGCGATATCTGCACCTTGTTACGATGAAGGCATTATCTACTTCATTGGCGGCGCGCATGTCTATGCATACGTGCCTTGAATGTTAGGTCATATAAACACCCGGTTCTCTTAAGGAGGGGACCGGGATTTTTTATATTTTTATTATTTTTTTGTTATATATTGACAGATTTAGTACATGGGAGTAAGTTAAATTATTATGTTCATTTCATTCTAAATACAAAACTTGACCATTTTTTAAGCTGGTCAATAAATCAACTATATTGCTTTGGCAATATTAACTAGTTCATGCACTACTAGCTCTAGTTAAATATTAATTAAGAAGAGGAGAATTCTCATGGATTCCCCAAACAAATCGTTCCAAAAATGGGGCGCATTACTTGCCATTGTAGGTGGACTAATGGCCATTTTTTATGGCTGTTCAAATCCGGTTTCATCGGATAAACAGTCATCTTCGGGAGAAATTGTTCAGTCTTTCATTACAGATGAGAACAGTTGCTTTGATCAATTAGGTTGTGTCAAGCAAAAAGAGTGGGGACAGGTCCACACGCAAACGTGTTTGGATTTTTATCCCTGGTTATTTGATCAAGCGCTGCCTTATATCGAGAAGCAGATCGATCAAAAAACGATGAAGCCAGATGAGGCTTGGAAGTACATTGGCGATGAATTCTACAAGCGGTATAATCATGATTTCTTAACCATTGAAGAAACCGAGGGGTTGATGAAAATGGTTGGGTCTGATGAAAACCCGATGCGTGACTTTCAGTCGACAATAGATCAAGCTGTTGTAGAAAATTGGTCAATTGACACGTTTTCAATAGCGGTCTCTGATTTTGCCAATAGCCTGAATGTCATCAATGGTGAGCACGAGCAATTAATGATTCAAGTTGAGCTTCTAGTTTCCAGTTTTTATGTTTGGCAAGAAGTTGAACAACTAAACGGACTAGGTGAAGCAGGTTTTGTTATTGGTTGTGATGGCTTAGGACTAGGTCTTGGTGGTCCTGGTGGAGCAGCAGCAGCAAGTATCGCTAGTTGCGTGGTCCTGATAGCCTATTATACTTGGTTTGCCTAAGGCAATCCAGAACTCTATCTCTGAAAAATGAGGTAAGGAGAAATTATTATGAAGTCCATTTTGTGTTTACTAATCCTCTTGGCTATGTCTGTCGGGCAAGTGTTTGCTCAGACTAACATCAGCAGTGAACATTTTGTCAATTCAGAAAATGACATTGTTCACGAGGGTGATTGCAGTGTACGTATTCTGCTGGCAGATATGTCTAGTGAGGATATTGAGACCATAAAGGCTCTTCTTGACCGGAAATGTGATTTTGCTTCTCTGCCCCAGAACGTGCAGAAGGAGTTTTTTGAACAGTATCCAGTCTTAATGAGTCAGGCGACCTTTGATAAGATCATCTATGGGACAGCTATGGCCACATGCATTGTTTTTGCTTTACTTATGTAGGAGAATTCCAATGAGCGATTTTAAAAATCGCTTTCGTTCGGATAAGGTATTCCGAAAGAAGGTGTTATCTTACATGATTTCCGCATTAGTCTGTGCTGGATGTATAATCTTTGCGCTTTTCTTTCCGTTTGAGAGAATATAGCGAACAAAACAACATTACCCCCGTCTTCTAAAGAAGATGGGGGTTTAAATTTTATTGACAAAACTAGGTTTTTTATTCAAATTATTTTATATTTAAATTAGGTCAATTATTAAAACACCTTCACCGCCTTGAGCAAATTTGCCAGGCTGTATTTTTTTTACTTGAGGATGAGAGCTTAAATATTTTTGTAGTAATGGCTTAATAATAGCTCCGTTTTTTGAATGTTTGCCTTGGCCCACAATAAAATTTATTAGTTTATAATCATTTTCTATGGCTTGTTTAATAAATTCATCAGTTAGTTTAATAATTTCAGGTCTATTTAAAATACCTGAATTATGAAAATCAAATTCAGCTTGTGGTTTATTTAATTTGGCGTATTTATTAGACATTGTGCTATATTTTTTTGAAATATTCTTCAGCTGCCTGTTTAGTAGCAAAGTGCAATGTATGTTGAATTGCTGCTATCGATGCACCTTCTTGTTTTAAATTGTAGGCTAGAGTATGTCGTAGTGTCTGTGGAGTAATTTTTAAAATTGGTTGCATCGTTCTAGCATATTTTTCCAAAATTCTTTCGGCTGAACGAATAGATATAGGTAAGTGTTTATTAGCACCTTTTTGTGCTCGATCAAAATTGATAAATAAATAAGGATTTTCATCTGATCTTTGAGCCAAGTATTTTAAAAGATAAAATTTTGTAGTAGTAGATATTGAAGCTTCTATTTTTTTTAGTTTGAGGATATTTTTTTCTAGATTTAGGTCACTTTTTTTAGTTTGAGTTAGCTGGCCAACTTTAAGACCAGTACAATAACCAAGTTCTAATAATATCTTGTCCCGCAAACCCAGCAAGCTCTTATTTTTTAGAGGGGCATCTAGAAATTGTTTCAATTGGTTCTTATCTAAGACTTCTATGTTTTGTTTTTCAGCTGTCAGTAGATCAAATTGCCAATTTATTTTTTTAAATTTAAACCAGGCATTTAAAATTACTAATCTTAAGTTAATAGTAGCTACTTTGGGATAAGTTTTTAATAAATACCCATAATATTTTTTGTAATTAGCACTAGTATTTTTTTTATCTCCCTGCCACTGTAAAAATTGTTCAAGATGCCATAGGTATATCTTGATAGTTTTAGCTTGTAGCTTTTTTTGCTCTAAATATTTTTTGTAGCTTTTTAATTTTTGTGTCATATAATATTATTGTAGCATAATAAGGTAAAATAAAAAGCTCCCGCAGACTTTGTTGTCTTTGGGAGCATATTTGATGACTAATGTGCTTAGTCTAATTCTCTCCGGCGAAATTCGCGAGATGTACTGCGCATTTCAAGAAGTTTTTCATTTGTCACCAATAGATCGAACTGTACGGCCTCTCCCTTTCTTCGGCGAAGTTCAGGAGAAAATTTACGTAATTTTTTGATCGCTTGGTCTTTTTCAGTTTCTGCAAGCGCTGTTTTGATCTTAGAATCATCCAAGATATTTTCTGTTTTTTCGGACATGATAGCCTCCTAGATTGGCTCTGGTGATGATTGATGGAACTATTAATATCTTAATTTAGTATATTTTTGGTATTTTGTCAATAGTTATGTGTTTTAGATCTAATATTGACTTTTTATAATAAAAATGTTAATTTACAGAAGTATTTTATAAGTAATTCCCACTACTGGGCTTGGCCTGACAATTAGATGAGGCATGACTCGGAGTAGGGAAAAAAGGAAAATTATGTTAGATAAAAAAAAGAAGTTAAAAGTAGTAGAGAAGTTTCGTACTCATAAAAACGATACAGGTTCTACTGAAGTACAGGTCGCTATTTTGACCGAAGAGATCAAAGAATTGACCAATCATTTAAAAACACATAAAAAAGATTTTTCATCTCGTCGTGGTTTACTTGCAAAGGTTGCGCTACGTCATAAATTGTTACGTTATCTAGAACGGGAAGATGATAAGCGTTTTATTAAACTAGTAAAAGCTTTAAAATTAAAAATTGCTAAAAGAGAACTGCAGTATGAGGATGGTTTTCCTGGCAATAAAAACGCTAAGAACAAAAAAGAAGAGGTAGAAGATAAAAAAGAATAAAAATATTTTAGTCCTACCCCTTTGTGGGTGGGGCTATTGGTTTATTTTAAGATAATTAATTAAAACATTAGTTGGTCAACAAACGATAGACTATTAGTTGCAATGAATGCTAATTAACGGTCTAAGGCTTGTATGATCAGCTACTGTTAAAAAGGAGTTGACATTATGTCTAAAACAAAATTTACCACCGAGATTGGTGGTCGCCAACTAGAAGTAGAAGTTGGTAAATTAGCTAAGCAAGCACATGGTTCATGTACAGTTACTTATGGGGAAACTGTTATTTTAGCTACGGCAGTTACTTCTCGTCAGCCACGAGAAGGAATTAGTTATTTCCCTTTGATGGTAGATTATGAAGAACGTCTTTATGCTGCCGGTAAGATCAAAGGATCTCGTTTTATCAAACGTGAAGGTCGGGCAACTGACGAAGCAGTATTAACTGGTCGTTTAATTGACCGTTCTATCCGCCCATTGTTCAACGAAGCAAGTCGTAATGACGTCCAAGTCGTTATTACTGTTTTGGCTTATGATGGCATTAGTGATCCGACGTTTCCAAGTATGCTTGGAGCTTCAATTGCCTTGGCTATGTCTCCAATTCCATGGAATGGACCATTGGCTGGATTAAGTGTCGGTCGTGTAGGTGAAGAATGGGTGATTAACCCTACAGTAGAAGCAAGCGCTAAGAGTGATTTAGAATTATTTGTTTCTGGCTCTGCTAGCGAGGTTATTATGATTGAAGCTGGTGGCCAAGAAATTTCTGAAGCGGATATATTTACCGGTATTCAGTTTGCCGGAAAGCATATCAAAAAAATGGTTGGCTTTATTGATGATATTATCAAAAAAATTGGTGTACCAAAAGCAGAGGCAGTTATTGATGAAGAATTAAAAGCCGAAAGAGATCAAGTTACTAAAAAAGTAGAAGACTTTTTAGCTACTCAAGATTTGACTAGTTGTTTTCATGCAGATAAATCAAAAATGAGAGAGGCTATTGTTAAAGTTGAAGAAGAATTAGGCGCTATCTTAAAAGAAGACAATGAAGTTAGTAAGGATATGCGTTCAACGGGTCTAGCTATGATGGATGAAGCTCTAAATAAAGCATTTAAAGTTTTGGTTTTAGAAAATAATAAACGTCCAGACGGAAGAGCTTTTGATGAAGTTAGAACTCTGACAACTGAGGCTGGATTATTGCCACGTATTCATGGCAGCGGTTTATTCTCTCGTGGTGAAACTCAAGTTTTGTCTATTGTTACTTTAGGTTCTCCTGGGGATGAGCAAACTTTAGATACCATGGAAGAATCTGGTACCAAAAAATACATGCACCACTATAATTTTCCAGGATATTCTGTGGGAGAGGTAAAACCTTTACGTGGACCAGGGCGTCGTGAAATTGGACATGGTGCTTTAGCTGAAAAAGCTTTGATTCCAGTATTACCAAACAATGATGAGTTCCCTTATACTATTCGTGTTGTAAGTGAAGTGTTAGGATCAAATGGTTCATCTTCACAAGCTTCTATTTGTGGATCTACTTTATCTTTAATGGATGCTGGTGTGCCTATTAAGGCTCCGGTTGCCGGTATTGCTATGGGATTAGTATTGAGTGATGACGATCCAAAAAAATATCAGATATTAACTGATATTCAAGGCATCGAAGATCACTCTGGTCATATGGATTTCAAAGTAGCTGGTACCAAAAATGGAATTACAGCTATCCAATTAGATATTAAATCAGATGGTATTAGCTATCAGGTGGTAGAGGAGACGTTAGTAGCTGCTAAAGTAGCTCGTGAGAAAATTTTGGATGTTATGGCTACAGCTATTGCTGAACCAAGAGCGGAATTATCTCAATACGCTCCTCGTATTACTACTATGCATATTGATCCAGAAAAAATCAGAGACGTTATTGGTTCTGGTGGTAAAATTATAAATGAAATTATTGAAAAATGTGGTGTTGCCATTGATATCGAACAAGATGGTCTAGTGATGATCACGGGATCCGATCAAGAAGGCGCTACTAAGGCTGAAGAATGGATCAAAAACATTGTTCGTGAAGTTGAAGTTGGTGAAATTTTTGAAGGACCGATTATAAAGATAGTTACAGATCGAAACAAAGGCACAGACATCGGAGCGATCGTAGAGTTAGGACCAAACAAGGATGGTATGGTGCACATTTCAAACATAGCCCACGAGCGTGTTAACAAAGTTAGCGATAAAGTAAAAGTTGGTGACATCGTCAAAGTAAAAGTAATGGAAGTTGATAAAGAAAAGAATCGTATTGGACTTTCTATTAAAGAATTGTTGCCTCGTCCAGAGGGAATGACAGCTACTATGCCTCCAGCAAGAGGTAGAGATGATCGATCCCGAACAGGATCGAGAGATAAAAAACCATTTTTTAAGAAAAAATAATTTTAATGTGGATTTTCTACATTCTCTAAAAATCAAAAAAACTCCTTGGCCAGTGACTTATATGATAGCATTGGTAGTAGTTTTGATATCCTTAACTTGGTGGTTTTCAGTCAAGCCCGAGTTTTCGGCCTATAATTTTTTACCTGATAATACTACTTTTTATTATCAATGGACAGATAGGGATTGGCAGGTGGATCAACACACCATCATTTTTGATCGTGCAGTGCCTTTGGCTAAGATTGCAGATTTAGAAAATATTTTGGAAGTTATGATGGCTCAGATAGAGGAAGTTATTTGGTTTCAAACAGATAATATAAATGAAGACCATTATTTATTGCGTGTTGTTGGTAATTTAAGTAAAGAGGAGATAGAGTACTTAACTAAAGAAAATTCGGATTGGTTTTTTACTAGAATTAATGATCAAATATTGCTAATCACTAAACAAGAACAATTATCTGAACAATTATCTCCGGCATTAGTAAATAAATTACCAATGGCACAAAGACGGGTTGGAGAAAATATTTATTTTGACCCTACACAAGCACCAGAATTTTTAAATTCCTTAATACAGTATTTAAAAACTGATTTTAGTGAGCAGGAAATATTTTTACAATTAGATTTTGATGGTAAAACTTATCTGGTAGATATTTATCAAGTTAAAAATGAAGAAGATGAGACAGAAGACACTTCTTGGTCGCAAATTAGTTTACCTAAAAAGTTTCAAGCTGTTTTAGCGATAAATAATTTATCATTAGAGACGCAAAAATGGTTGAGTCAGTTTATTGTAGCTAAATTATTTGTTGATCTTCCGGGTTTTTATATTTTTGATGAAAATATTCTAAATAATTTGTGGCAAACAAGCTCATTAATTAAAATTGACGACCAACAATGGCTTTGGGTAGGGCACAATGACTGGCAAGAGTACATTTTTTCTTTATTACCCAATTTCACAACCAAAGAAGTTGCTAGGACCTTAGTCGATGGTACTTTATATACTGAATTAGTAAAAAATACCGAGTTAGAGTTTCAGAATTTTAGTTTAGGGGAACAAAGTTATTGGCAGATGGGAGATTTATTTGGAGTGCAGGTGAATGATTTGTATTATTTGAGTAATTCAGAGGCAAGTATTAAAAATATTTTACTTCATAGCAAATCAGCGACTGATTTTTGGCGAAATTGTAGTTTTAATTCTAGTAGCCTAGTAACTGATTGGGTGCATTTGGATGATAAGAGTATAGCTATCATTGGTTTAGGAGAGTATTTACCGAATAAAGTTGACCAACTTGATATTTTTGCTTATCAGAATCATTTAACTCATGGATATCGTCTTTGTTTTGAGTAAAATAAGTATTGCCTGCACTGAGCGTAGTCGAAGTGTGGATAAACTGTTGATAAATTAAGATGAAGTTTTGCTAATGTGTCAATTTATTTTATAACATAGTAAAATGTTTAGCTAATCTTAGGCGCTAATCAACATTGACATTCTTGTATTTCTATGATATAATTAAGTTGTTGATAAATAATAGTTCTTTTACAAACCTAGAGACTTGTTCGTTAAACAGTGTGTTAGTGAATAATTCTTTCCATTTTACTATATTTAAATTTATAAGACACCCTGACTGTCTTAAATCAAAAAACAAAAACAAAAGTAAAAAAAGGTTCATCCTCATTACAAAAAGATAATGGAGATCGATACCAAAGTATGGTAAAATGGCAGGCTTCTAGAGTCAGGACGAAGCGTCAACGTTTTTGTAAGTCAAAATCTTGCCAAACTCAACCAAAAAAGTTGAGCACAAGTGACTTATAGAGACAGTAGGCGCATCTCACCCAGTAAATCAAATTTAACGGGGCGCGGGATGCGCCTTTTTATTTGTTAATTTTTTAAAAAATATCACTAAAATTTGCCTTGATTTTAACTTGATTATTTGCTAAGATACAGTAGTTAAAAATAAATAGAAAATTTCCGGAATAAAATAATTTCGGGATTAGAAAGGTCAAAAATATGAAATTAGACGCAAAATCTATTGCTACTAGAAAGCAAGAATTACTAAAAAGGAAAGAAGAGCTTTTACAACAACTTAGCGTTGATGCTGTTAAGGTAACAGAGGATGATTATGATGCAAAGTTTCCGGACTTTGGTGATAAGGATGATGAGAATGCTGCTGAAGTAGCTGTTTTTGAAAAAAATTTATCCATGGAAAAAACCTTAGAGGTTTCTTTGTTCAATGTTAATAAAGCTTTGAAGAAAATCGAAGCTGGTAATTATGGTACCTGTGAAAAATGTAGTGCCCCAATTAATCCTAAGAGATTAGAGGCTTTTCCATCAGCTACCACCTGTATGACTTGTAAAAGAAAAGTATTATAACGATGTATAAATATTTCCTAAGCTTAATTGGTTTATTTATTGTTGATCGATTGACTAAGGTCTATTTTTTGAGAAATTCATCTTTACCTGGTGGTTGGGGTGAGTTTTTTAGTTTATATTTTAATCCAGATATTGCTTTTTCTATTCCTTTGGCTATTTTTATTATTTATCCATTGGTAATTTTGATTATAGTTGGCTTGATAGTTGCTTGGTGGAAAAAATTTAAGAAAAAACATATTTTACACTGGCCGCTTGCCTTGATTATCATCGGAGCACTTAGTAATTTGTTAGACAGGATAAATTATAACGCTGTTATTGATTTTATAAACATACCATTTTTTAGTGTCTTTAATCTCAGTGATATTTATATCACAACTGGTGTAATATGGATTTTATATTTTGAATTATTTTATAAAAAATATATAAAATTAAATAAATAAAAAATACACTATATAAAATAAAAAAACTTCGTTATGAAAACGAAGTTTTTTTGGTTGACAAAAATATACAGAGAGCATAAGATAGAAATGAAGAAGAAAAGTGAATGCGGGGGCATGGGTTAGTTTTTTTGTTTATATATAATGTATTTAAGCTGACACCGATCGCTTTTTTTCTTCGTTTAAGAATTAAGCGATTTTTTATATGTTTAAAATGCAGAAAATTTACACTGTAGCTCCTTTGGGTTTAGAGGGAATTTTGGTAGAAGTAGAAACAAATTTATCTCAACATTTACCACGGACAATCTTAGTAGGATTGCCGGATACAGCTGTTCAAGAAGCGCGTGAGCGAGTGTGGGCGGCGATCGAAAATAGTGAGCTACATTATCCTAGAAAAAAAGTAGTAATTAATTTAGCGCCAGCTCAAATTCGCAAGGAGGGCGGGGCTTATGATTTAGCAATTGCAATTAGTATTTTACAAGCCAGTGAGCAAGTAGAATTACCTGCCTCGCCGAGTCAAGGCGGGCTAGATGAAAAAGTAGCTTTTATTGGTGAACTTTCTTTAACAGGAGAATTGAAAGCAGTACCAGGTATTTTAGTTATGGCGTCGGCTTTAAAGTCCTTGGGGTTTAGCAAGGTATTTTTACCAAGTACGAATACAGCGGAGGTGGCTATTATTTCAGGAATAGATATTTATCCAGTAGATAGCTTACGGCAACTTGCGGATTATTTGAATAAAAAAAATAGTATCGATCCAATTAAAACAAAAACATTTGAGCCACAAGTAAATAAAGCTGCGGTTGATTTTGCATCAGTTAAAGGTCAGCTTAGCGCTAAACGGGTTTTAGAGATTTCAGCAGCCGGTGGACATAATGTTTTATTAATTGGGCCACCGGGAGCCGGTAAAACTATGTTAGCTAAAGCTTTTTTATCTATTTTACCGCCACTTGATTTAAAGTCGGCTTTAGAAATAAGTAAGATTCATAGTTTAGCTGGCTTATTATCTAGTGACCGGCCGCTAGTTGATCAATATTTATTAAGATCGCCACATCATTCATCTTCCGTGGCAGCTATAGTCGGCGGAGGTTCTTGGCCGCGGCCGGGAGAAATTAGTCTAGCTCATCGAGGCATTTTATTTTTGGATGAAATTTTGGAATTTCCCAGAGTAGTTTTAGAATCTTTACGTCAGCCATTAGAAGACAAAGTCATTACGGTATCTCGGGTTAGAGGGTCTTTAGATTTTCCAGCTAATTTTATTTTATTAGCTGCGGCTAACCCCTGTCCTTGTGGATTTTTGACTGATCAAGATAGAAAATGCAAGTGTTCAGTTTCTGAGATAGAGCGTTATCAAAAAAGAATTTCAGGTCCGTTGTTAGATCGGATTGATTTACATTTACAGGTTGATAAAGTTAAAACACAGGAATTAGGCGAGGATATAATAGCTGAAAGTTCAAAAAATATTTGTCAGCGCGTAGTGCTAGCGCGACAACAGCAAGAAAGTAGAGCAGACATCTTGAATGCAAATTTAGATCAGAGACAGATAAAAGAATTTTGTCACTTAGATGATAAATCTCTAAATACTTTGCGTCAAGCAACAGATAAACTGCAACTTTCAGCTAGAGCATATTTTAAAGTTTTAAAAGTTGCTCGGACCATTGCAGATTTGGCTGAGCGAGAGCAAATAGAGGAGGGTGATATTTTAGAGGCCTTGCTTTATCGAGCTAGAATATTTGGATGATTGACAATATAAGTAAAATAATTTATAATGCGTTATCAGCACATTTAGTCACAAGTGAGGAGACCAGTATGGCTGAGCGTCGAGTTCGCAACAAGACCAATGGTAAGAAGGGTGTGCTTGTTCCTGATGAGTATCATATCTGTACAGCAGGTGAGACTTTGGTAAGATATGATGGCGAGACTATGTTTTTGGGAACCAGGACTAACGATCTTGAACAGATTGAGCTTGCTAATCACAGCGATCTCATTGTTTGGCAAAAGTAAAACTATGACCGGCCTTGTTAGCGCAAAGTCGGTTTTCTTTTTAACGGTATGGAATTTATTAAGCAACCGCCATTGACATATTTTATTGACTATGTTATATAGATAGTAGAGGTACATTACAACTGAGTAGACATTTCCTGTAGGATTGTGAGTTTAAATACTTGAGCTGACAATCCTGCAGGAAATATCTTGAGCATATTGCTTGAAGATGATTGTCCATCATCTTTGATATTATCTTCAGGCCTTGTTTTAATAAGTAAATGTATGTATAAATTCATACAATTACTCGTTTTACTAGCTTTGCTTAAGTTGTTTGCTCCGGAAGTATTTTCGCTTATTTTTGATCTGCTTGGCTTTATGGCAAATCTCATTAGCGAATTACTTAGTTCTCTCCAATCAGGAGGAACACTAGATGGAACATTTACAGACTTCGGTCTGTAACCATAAATTCGTAAAGGATTAATATTTATTAATCCTTTTTTTTGCCAAAAAATTTGTTTACTGTTAAGCTGATGGTATGAAAAAGATAATTATTTTAGCTATTTTAATAGTAGTGACTGGTATATATTTATATCAAAAACAAGAATCAGCTGTTATTAATATTGATGTGCCCATAGCTCAAGAGTATCAAGCCTTCACTACTTCTACTCCTGATATTGAGAAAGAAATAGAAATTATTGAAGAAGTCCTTCAACGAGCTTCCTCTTCCGCTAAAGCTTCAAAGGACAGGCAGGATGATGAAATTGTTTTGATTGATGCTATTAATCTAGACGTGCCTTTTACATCTCAAGCACCAACAGCAAACTGGGGTCAACCGTGGCAAGATGCTTGTGAAGAGGCGAGTGTTTTGATGGTCGATTATTATTATCAAGGTACGGCTTTGCCTGGCCTTGTAGAGACTGAAAGTTTATTAAAAGATATGACTGATTGGCAAATAGAAAATTGGGGAGATCATCACAACTTAACTATGGAAGAATTAGCAGAATTTGTAGAGATCACATTTGGTTATCAGACAGAATTAATAATTGATCTGACTCCAGATAAGGTAAAAGAATATTTACAAACAGGCCTGCCGGTAATTGTGCCGGCTGACGGGCATAAATTAAATAATCCGTATTTTTCTAATGACGGGCCAGATTATCATATGTTAGTCATCAAGGGATATAGTGAGGATCATTTTATTACCAATGATCCGGGAACAAGTTGGGGAGCTGAATTTGTTTATACTAGTGAAAATTTATTTTATTCTATTGCTGAATGGAATCAAAAAGAGTCCCAAGCTACGGGACCCAAGATAGGTTTGGTTTTGAATAATAACTAAGCAAGCTTTGTATTATTTATTTTAAGATGAAATTTATATTTTAGATATTGGGCTGCTTTTTGGCAATAGTTCATTCGATCAACAAAGATAGAAAAATAATCCATGATATTGGTAAATTTAGTATCTAGAGTTAAAGACAAGGTAATTGTCTTTTTTTGTTTGTCTATTCGGAGATGATTATCTGTTACGGCGTAATTCACTCTATCGTGAATATCGGTTTTAATTTCTTTTATGTTTTTGTTTAAGACTCGGTTACGATGAACATCTGATTTGTCGGCTATGATCACACAGGCTGTTATCTTGTCTACTAGTTGTAAATTATCTTTGTCATGAGATACTATGGCTTGCACTATTCTAGAAACTTGATCGGGGTTAGCTTCATTGATATAACATTGAGAGAAAAGCATGCCACCCCAATAATGATGTTGAGTACGCCCTAAGAAATTTCCCATATCATGACACCAGCCAGAAATAGAAGCCATTTCTTGATCTTTAGTAGATAGTCCGAGTTTATTGGCTAACATTTTTGATCTATCGCTAACAATATCAAGATGACGACGACCATGATCTGTATAATTCAAAGCACGGAGATATCTATCTGTTTGATCCACGAAAGAGTTAATGCGCGGATCTTTTTTTATATCTTTTAGTTTTAGTTCCATGAAAGCTTATTTCTTTAGAGCGTCTTTGAGAGTTTTACCAGCTTTGAATTTTGGCACAATAACTGTTGGGATCTCAATTCTCTCTTTAGGGTTCTGTGGGTTCACTCCCATGCGTGCATTTCTAGTGCGTGCAGAAAAAGTACCAAAACCAGTTAAGGTTACTTCTTTGCCAATTTTTAGTCTTTCAATAACTAAATTTTCTAAAGCATCTATAACTGCTTCAGCATCTTTTTTGCCAACGCCGGCTTTTGAAGCTATTGCCTCAATAAGTTCTGCTTTGTGCATAAGATAAATTATTAAATAATTAGTGTAAGATTTCTCTTAGATTTTGAATAGCAATAGTCTTTTTACTATCCTTATCTATTTCTAATAATACTGCATTTAATTCGATTTGGCCAGAGTCAGGATATCTATGGGTTATTTGTTCTTCGTTAATAAATTTTTCAATAATTACACTGCTATCCACTCCAATAACCGAAGGATAAGAACCAACCATGCCAATGTCAGTGATGTAACCAGTGCCTAGAGCTAGTATTTGGGCATCATTTGTTGGCACATGAGTATGAGTGCCTAACATGGCGGATATTTTACCATCTAAATAGAGTCCTAAAGCTCGTTTTTCAGAAGTTGCTTCAGCATGAAAATCTAAAATGATAATATCATCTTCGAATTGTTTTATCATCTTCATGGCTTCTGGAAACGGATTGCTCAAGGTATCGTCTTGTATAAAAGTACGACCGACTAAATTTAGTACAGTAATTTTTTGTCCGTTAATAGTCACACTTTGTGATAAATAATCTTTAGGAGTACGAGAGTCATTGGCTGGGAAGGCGATAGGGAATTTTTCTTCACTATCTATTTCTTTGATATCCTCTTTGGCCCAAATATGATTGCCACCAGTAAAAAGTTTGATCCCAATTTCGGAAATGTCTCGTAATGTTCTCAAGGTAAGACCTTTGCCATGAGCTAAATTTTCAATATTAGCGATCATTAAATCAGGGGCATATTTTTTTTGCCAGATAGGAGCCATTTCTTTGATAGCAGTTCTACCTAAAGAACCTACGACATCACCAAAGAAAATTATTTTTATTGTTTTATTTGGCATATTCAACAATTCTTTTTTCTCGAATAACATTGACTTTGATTTCACCTGGATATTTAAGTTCGGCTTCAATTTTATCAGCAATATCACGAGCTAATGTTTTGGCTTTATAGTCATCAACCTCATCAGAAGCGACCATTACTCTGACCTCGCGTCCGGCTTGAATAGCAAAAGCTTTTTCTACACCAGCAAAGCTTTTAGCAGTATTTTCTAATTCGGTTAGACGTTGAACGTATTCTTCGAAACTATCACGACGGGCACCTGGTCTAGAGCCAGAGATAGCATCAGCAATTTTGACTACAATACCTTCTATATTTTTTGGTTCATTTTCATGATGAGCAATAGACATATAAGCTACGTCTTCAGGAATGTTAAACTTCTTCATCAAATCATAACCGATATCTGGATGTGAACCTTGAATTTCATGATCCAAAGCTTTGCCAATATCATGTAATAATCCGCCTTTTTTACAAACATTTACGTCAGCTCCAAGCTCTGCGGCTAGGAGGCCTGATAAGTGTGATACTTCTAAAGCATGCTGTAGTTGATTTTGACCGTAGCTAGTACGATATTTTAATCGACCTAAAATTTGGACCAATTTAGTATCTAATCCAACGATATTAGCCTTGTAAGCGGCTTCTTCACCAGCTTTTTTGATATCAATGGCCAACTCTTTTTTACATTGTTGAACTACTTCTTCAATACGACTAGGATGAATACGACCATCGGCCATTAATTTTTCTAAAGCTCGTTTGGCTAGATGACGACGAATAGGATTGAAGCCAGAGATCATTACGGATTCTGGAGTATCATCAATAATTATTTCTACACCAGTAAGTTGTTCGATTGTTTTGATGTTTCTACCCTCACGACCAATAATTCTGCCTTTCATTTCATCATTTGGTAAAGCAAGATTTGTAGTAGTAGTTTCAGATGTATGAGGCGCAGCACAACGTTCGATAACAGTGCTTAAAATATTTTTAGCTTTGGTTTCTAATTCTTCATGTGATTCATTTTCTAATTTACGCATGCGTTGCAATAGCTCATCTTTCATGCGAACCTCCATATTTTTTATCAGAACATCCTTAGCTTCATCTTGAGTAAGTTGAGCTATTTTTTCTATTTTAGCCAATTGAGAGTCTTTTATTTTTTTGATTTCTCCTTGTTGATCTTCTAATTTTTGACGCAGGTTATCAACCTTTTGCCTTTTGTCTTCCAGCTCTAGTATTTTTTGATCAAATTTATTTTCACGTTGGCTTAATCTATTTTCTACAACGTTTGATTGTTGACGTCTTTCTTTTTCTTCGTTTTTAGCTTCTTCAATTATTGATAAAGCCTTGTCTTTACCTTCTAATTGTAGATTTTTTGCTTTGGTTTTAGCTTCTTCCAAAATGTGGTCAGCTTTTTTTCCAGCAGATTCAATTGATTTGCTAGTTAAGATTTTTTTTATCAAAAAACCAAAAATCAAGCCAAGCAATAAGGATCCGGCGAGGATAAAATAATTCATTATTATGATTCTTTCCAGTTTACTGTCTGGGCAAGTATTTTTATGTAGAGAAGAAAATTATCAACCAAAAATTTGGCTGATACAAGCTTATTCGTTTTTCTTAAATAAGTATAAAACGGTAATAAAATGCATTAAGTTTTTTAAGTTTATGATTTTAAAATGTTAATATAAAGCTATTTTTCTTACAATCAGTGGTTTTCAAGTTAACCCGTAAACAGTAAATTAAATGTTTTTAAAATAGTATATAACAGCTTTTGCTGCAAGATTAATTTAACACAAATCAGTTATTTAGTCAATTGGCTGAACTGGCGATTTTTGATGGTTAAATAAATCAAAATAAAAAGTCACCAGCATATTGCATGACGCCAATCAAGGTCTTTCGGCCATGTCTGAGGTCATACGCTGGTGACCTGGGCGACGGCATTGGGTAGAACTAAAAAGTTCCTACCGTCTTGTCAGAGATATTAGCATATTTTTAAAAATTTGAAAAGAGGAAATTGTTTTATGATTCAATCAAATATTTTATTTTATAATTTTATCTACCAAACCATACTGCACAGCTTCTTCAGCAGTCATGTAATAGTCACGATCAGCATCTTTTTCTACCTTGGCTAAAGATTGTCCAGTATGTTTTTGTAATATTTTGTTTAGTCGAGATTTTAGTTTCAAAATTTGTTCAGCTTTGATTTTGATGTCAGATGCTTGTCCAGAAGCGCCGCCCATTATTTGGTGAATTAATACTTCAGAGTTTGGCAAGGCAAAACGTTGTCCTGGTTCACCAGCGGTTAATAATAGTGCGCCCATGGAAGCGGCTAAGCCAACGCAGATAGTGGACACTGGAGCTTTGACGTATTGCATCGTATCATAGATAGCCAAACCATCTGTAACTGAGCCACCAGGAGAATTGATGTACATCTTAATTGGTTTTTTATCGTCTTGAGAATCCAAAAAAAGTAATTGAGCAATTACTAAATTTGCCGTATGTTCATTTACCTCATCACCTAAAAAAATAATCCGATCTTTAAGTAAACGAGAGTAGATATCATAAGCTCTTTCGCCACCTTGGCTTTTTTCTATTATTGTTGGTATTAACATAATATTTATTTATATTATTCTTAATTTATTTTTAGCATAAGATAATCTACCTGGCAAGGCAAAGCCGGATGCTTTTTTGTGACCGCCGCCACCCATCAGGCCGGCGATTTTAGTCAGATCAATATTATCAGCAGTAGTTCTCAATGATCCTTTGATCAGGCCATTGCTAGTTTCTTTGATAACCATGATAACAGTAGCCTCTTTTAATATATGTAGAAAGTTAGCTATTCCTTCGCTCGCCGAATCATCGGTTTCGCAATCTATAAAATCTTGTTCTAATAAATAAGTGTAAACTAGATCGTATTTTTTATTTTTGTTTAATCTGCTCAAAGCTCGTCCCCATAGTTTAAGCTCATTTATTTTTTGATTAAAAAGAGTAATTTTAGCAATCTGATAAGTATTAGCGCCTTGATTTATTAAACTAGCGCCAGCTTCAAGTGTGCGGTAGTTAGTGGCTGGATTTGTAAAACCACCAGTATCGGTGATAATGCCACAAATAAGAGCAGTTGCTATTTCTGATGTCCAGTTAATTTTCCAATCATTAAATAAACGATAAATTATTTCGGTGCAGGAAGAGGCAGTGGAAATCACCAGACTGATATCACCATAGTTATTATTAGAGGCATGATGATCAATATTGATTAAAGTGTAACCTTTTGGTAAAGCATTTAATAATCCATCTACGCCAGCATAATTTAAGCTACCAGAGTCAACTACAATGACAAGATCATATTGCTTGGTGAATACCAAGTGGTCATTAGTTAATAGGTGGCTATTTGGTAAAAAATGAAACGTTTCTGGTAATGGGTCAATACAAAAACTAGTAACAGTCTTTTTTTGATTGATTAGATAAGTAGTCAAAGCCAAATTAGACCCTAAGGTATCACCGTCGGGTTTTTGATGGGAAATAATCAAAATATCTTGAGCAAGCTCAAGTTCATTTTTGATTTTATGGCTAATATCTTGATAATCATTCATAACAGAGTATATTAGCTTTAAAATGTATTTTAGTCAATAGTATTGAATTAAATAAAAAACTCGCCCCTTGACTATACTCGGGACGAGTTATTAGATCATGTCGCCACAATCATCCTGCGATAAAGACATTTCTGTGTCTATTGATTGTCCGCAAGTAGGACAATAGTTGTGCTTATGAAGGCGACCTTGGGTCGTCACTAATGTATGAAGACAGCGTTCTGGGGTCTTCTTTTCGGCAGTCGGGTGGACTTCTCGACGACATATTCGACAAAAGTAATTCTGTGTTGAATTTGTTGTGCCGCATTTACAGGCAAAGGCTTTTTTCACTTTGTCTTTTTTCAGGGGAATGATTTTGGCTGCGTTTGTGTTAGCCATGATTGCCTCCTTTATTTTGAGTCATTCAATGCATCATCTATTTCTTTGTACTTTAAATCTCTATTATCTATTTCCCAACGAATTCGGGGGATAGATCTCATAGTAAGGTGCTTATTTATTTCTTTCTGGATATGACCACCAAATTTTTTAATGGCAGCTAGCCCGGTGCCTATTTTATTGGCAGGAATAATACTAAGATAGGCGGTAGCGTTTTTAAGATCAGGAGAAACAGTGGTTTGAGCTACGCTGACCAAGTATCCGCGGCTTTCAAAATCTTTGATGATAACATTATTTATTTCTTGGCGCAGTAATTCTGCGACTTGCTCAGTTCTTCTACTCATAAGTTTCTTCAAAAAATTCTAATGTATCACCGATTTGGATAATGGGATCGCCTTTGAATTCTAATCCAGCCTCTGTTCCTTCTACTACTTCATTGACATCCTCTTTGGCAGCTTGTAGGTTGCCGATTTCACCAACTGTTTCAATTTCACCGTTACGAAACACTTTTATTTTTGATGGTTTTACAACCTTGCCTTCTGTTACTTTACCACCAAGAATCATGCTAGCCTTATTGGTTTTAAAGATAGCTAAAACTTCTAGTTTACCTAAGAGTTTATGAATAGTTTTTTTGGACCTGATGTTTTCTAAACGTTCTTCAATATCTTCTAGTAATTTATATATAATATCAAAGTAGAGGACAATGACTCCTTTTTCTTCAGCTAAAATTTGGATATTTTTATCTTTTTTGATATGAAAACCAATCGCTATAGCATTAGTTGCGGTAGCGCTTAAAATATCTGTCTCAGTGATTTGACCTAGGCCTTTTTTAATCACTTTAACTTTGGCATCAGCTACAGTTAATTTAGTTAGTGCTTCTTCTATAGCCTCGGCTGATCCTAGAACGTCGGACTTAATAATCAAATTAAGAGTGTTACTAGGCTCATCGTCGTCATTTTTTTTCTGGGCAGTTATTTGATGTTGAGATTGGTAATTATTTAAATTTTTTGATTTAGCCTTAAATTCTTTTTTATCTGTAATAACTTCTAATATTTCACCAATCACTGGGGCTTTTTTCAGACCTAAGATTTTGACTGGTGTAGCAGGAAGTGCTTGTTCAGCGTCTTTGTTTGTCCAATCCTTTAGGGTTTTTATTTTACCAGAAACATTACCGACGATAAACATATCACCGATATTTAAAGTACCAGCCTGTACCAAAACAGTAGCCACTGGACCTTCGCTTTTATTGATATGTGATTCAATGATAGTGCCTACGGCTGAGCCACTGGCATCAGCCTTGAGATCACCCATGTCAGCAATTAATAAAACTAAATCTAAAAGATCTTCAACGCCAGTATTTTTTTTGGCTGAAATTGGATGACAAACTACATCACCACCCCAATCTTCAGGAACTAAATTCACCTCAGATAATTGTTGTTTTACCTTATCTATATCGGCTGCTTCTTTGTCTATTTTATTTATAGCGACAATAAAAGGTAATTTTTCTTTTTGGATAACGGCGATACTTTCCAAAGTTTGTGGTTGCAAGCCATCATCAGCTGCTACTACCAAAATAGCTACATCAGCGATTTGTCCACCACGAGAACGCATGGCTTTAAAGGCTTCATGACCAGGAGTATCTAAAAAAGTAATTAAACGATTACGTTTTGTTACTTGGTAAGCACCGATATGTTGAGTGATGCCGCCAGCTTCTTGGTCAATAACATTAGTTTCACGAATAGCATCTAGTAATTTTGTTTTACCATGATCAACATGCCCCATTACTACTACGACGGGTGGCTTAGCATCCTTAGTGTTTCTGTTTGATAATAATTTATTTAATTTTTCTCGTTTATTTTCTTCTTCAATTATTTCTTCATCGCTTTTGTTGACTTTAAATCCTAAATCCTCGGCAATAATAGTAGCAGTATCAAAATCAACTTTTTCATTAAGAGAAACCATGATGCCGTTTTTCATCAATTCACCCATAAGTCTAGCCACGGGTAATCTCATTAGCTCGGCCATATCCTTAACGATGATAGTTTCAGGGATAGTGATTTCTTTTTGGGTAGCTTTATCTAGATTCTTATCATCTTTGGTGCCAATTTGAGTGATCTTGCCCATTTCTTCTTGCATAGCGGCTTTTTTGGCAGCGCGTTTCCAGGCAGCAATAATTTTTGGGGCAAGCTTATCGTCCACTTTGATAGCTCTAGCACCAATATCAAAACCTAGTTCTGGCAATTTTTCCAGAAATTCTTGGGTAGTGACCTTAAGTTGGCGAGCTAAAGCTGTAACATTCATGTTTTTGTTGATTAAAATAATAAAATACACAAAAGTGTATTGGGTTTAGAATTCGTTATTTGCCATTACTGTACTAAAAATAATCAAAAAAGTCAATAGTTGCATCAGGCTTTAAAGCTAAGGTTTCATTGACATTGTAGCTAATTTAGTATATATTTATCTATTATTTTATTTTAATAATTAAGCATGAATTTACCAGTAGATCAATTAACTAAAGTTTTAAATTCGGCTCAACACATTTTAGTTATTGGGCCAGAAAATCCTAGCGTTGACGTTGTTAGCACAGCAGCAGCTTGGGCTATTTTTTTATTGGGTAAAAAGAAAAAAGTTGACATAGTGATGGCAGGACGTGTTCCTCAGCTTAATTTTTTGACAAAAAAGATTAAAATTGAATCACAGATTGAGTCGATGGGTAAATTTAAGATTGTTGTTGATACTTCGCAGACTAAAGTTAAACAATTAAGTTATGATGTTAAAGATGAATTTTTGGAAATAGATTTAATACCAAAACAAGGATCATTTAAATCTGCAGATGTAAAAACTATCAATGATGGTTATCGTTATGATCTTATTATTTGTTTAGGAGTGTCCAATTTAGAAATGTTGGGTCAATCTTTTTTTGATCATCGTAATTTTTTTGATAACACAATCATAGTTAATATTGATCGTTCGGTGGCTAATGAGAATTTTGGTCAGTTAAATATTGTAGAATCAACATCCACGTCTATAGCAGAGATTTCTCATGAGGCTTTGCATAAATATTTAGATAAGAATATGGCAACAGCTTTGTTGGCTGGCATGATTGCGGCTACTAATAGTTTTCAATCACCGCAAGTTACTCCGCAGACTTTGGAATTGGCTAGTCAGCTTATTGTTAGAGGTGCTGATCGTCAAAAAGTTATAGAATCTCTATATCGTACAAAAGATATTGATACTCTCAAAAATTGGGGCAAAGTATTATCTCGTTTATCAAAATCGGATTCTATTATTTGTTCTTTTTTGGAGCATGATGAACAAGATAGTTTACCAGAAGATTTTCAAGAGCTAGTGCGCGATTTAATTTTAGCTACACCAAACACTAAAGTGATTATTATTTTTTATCAGCTAGATTTTCAGACTACAGAAGTTTGGCTTTATACAATTAATAATGTTAATGCTTTAATAATTTCTAAAGAATTGTCAGGGCAAGGCTCAAAACAGTTTACGCGTTTCACAGTAGATAAAAATTTATCAGATAGCCAAGAGCTTGTCTTGGATAAAATAAAAAAGCAATTACAATTAGTTAGTCATTAGACTTCACAAAACACTAAGCTTCGTCTATAATATCTATGTTTTCTTATAACGTCCTGTAGCTTCCGCCTTCGCTAAGGCTATGGCGGACAGGCAGTCGGTATTCGAGGCATATATAAAATAAAGTTTTAACATAACGTCCTGTAGCTCAGTCGGTTAGAGCACCACTCTTATAAAGTGGGGGTCCCGGGTTCAAGTCCCGGCAGGACGACCATTAAATTTCAAGACGGTATGTCCTGAGCGTAACCGAAGGACAGGACGACCATTATAAATATTGACATTTTTTCGAGTAAATGATATAAAGAGATACGTAATTAGAAATACTAGATATGGGAACAAAGTTAAAGAATAAAAGATTATCAGTCAAAAGACGTCGACGCAAGAAATTGAATCGTCGAAATAGATTTAAGAATAAATAAATCTTAGAGTTTTTGAATATGCTTCAGCCCTACTTTTGTGGGGCTGTTTTTGTTTGTTTTTTTCATTGACTTTGTGCTACAAAAAATTCTGGTAATGAAGAATTTTATGCACTGGATATTTCTTCACCAGAAGGAGTAATCAGTGAGCTTGGAGCAACAGAAATTGGCGATGAAGTCAAAGCTCTTGATGTGTCTAGTGGCTATGCCTATTTAGGGACTAAAAAAAACGACAAGGAACTAAGTGTAGTTCGCTTGTCAGATTATACAGAGGTTAATACATTGGACTTATCTGGTAATTCTGATATGACGGCGATTAGCATTTCGGATAATGTTGCTTATATGACACGTAAGCAGTCGGCTGATAAAGAATTTTACGCTATAGATATTTCATCACCAGAGGGAGCACTAAATATTTTAGGTTCAGCAGACACGGATGATGATGCTAATGATGTATCTATAGGCACAAATGGCAATGCTTATGTTGCTTCCAAAGATAATGCTAAAGAGCTGTATGTTTTTGACACATCAACTTATAGCGAAATAGGAAGCTTAAATCTTGCTGGAAATGATGATGCTGAAGCGGTATATTTTTTGGGAGCATACGTTTATGTTGGTGGTAAAACAAATGCAAATGAAATTTCAATAGCGCAAAGCAGTGGCGCGACTTCAGATGAAAATATTTATAATGATAGCATGCAAAATAGCTGGTCTCTTTCTAATAATAACGCCACAGTTGATAGTGCTTCTACTTTAATGCTAAATTCTGGCACTAATTCTTTGAGCGCCAATTACGCTGATCAGACAGCCTATGTTAGATATGCTAAGAGTTTTGATACTAGTAACTACCTTAATTTAAATTTTTATCTCAATACTGTTTCGCCATGGGCGCATGCAGTTTATGGCGATGATGCTAATGGTGCGTCTGATTATGGCGCTGAAGTTACCATGCTTAATACTACTCATGCTGACTTTATTTATAATTCAAGTGATTTTTTAGATTTTCCATCACCAGATATGGCTTCTTACAAAACCTTAGCTCAAGGAACAGCATCGTATATTAATGCCGGTGGTGGTGATTTTACTTTGGATGAAAATAATGGAGATATTTCGGATTATGAAGGCAAATTAGTTTATGTAGAATTTTCTAACACAAACAAAAAACTTAAATTAAAATTTGATGATGAAGCGGGGCCTTTTAATGTTTCATTTGTCACTAATGGAAAAATTGAATTAGATAAATATGAGGGCACTACTTTAAACACGATTAGTTCAAATTATCCAGTTCTTTTAGCAGATACAAAAGAGATTAAATTTAAAGATAAGGCCAGCATGACCGTTAATGGTTTAATTTTTACTGGCGGTGAATTTAAATCGAATGACTTAAATGGTGGCCACAGAATTACACTTAATGGGTCTATTGTAGCTGAAACAATAAGCAATAAGCTTGAGCGTGTGGATATTGTTTATACAAATGATTATCACACTAGCCCACCTTTATATTTTTCACCAGATTATTATGGTCAAGACTTTGATATTAAAGCTGATGTTGGGACCACGGTATTTTTGACTGACTATCTAGCAGCTGGCATTGATAATGACATTGATACATGGGAGCTAGTCTCAGTACCTTTATCAGATATGAATATTTCAACAACTACAATAAATTATTTACAATTTGAAGCGCTGGATAACCAGGAGGTAAATTTAGTTACTTGGTTTGTGGATGATATTCAACTAACAGGCTATTCAGAGCCTTCAGATTATTCATATGATGGCTGGTTTACTTCATCAGAATATGATTCCGGTAGCACTAATGCAACTTGGAATAGTATTAGTTGGTCAGCTTCAGCTACCACTACAGATAACACTATAAAATTTCAATTACGCAGTGCTCCGGATACAGCTGGCGTACCTGGCACTTGGACAGATTGGCTAGGGCCAATAGATGTTAGTGATTATTATATAGATGATCAAGGTGGAGAAACTATAAATACTACACATAGTGATGGTACTAATGATCAGTGGCTACAGTACAGAACATTTTTTACTAGTGATGGTGTAGCTAGTCCAGTTTTAGAAGATGTAAGTATTGAGTATAACTAGATGAAAATATTCAAGAAAAATCAAAATGGATTTACTTTAGTTGAGTTATTACTTTATATAGCTTTAGCTTCGGTTATGCTGGCTGTAGTTTCTGGATTTTTAGGTACTATTTTGAATGCTAGAGTAAAAAATCAGACTATTGCCGAAGTTACTCAGCAAGGACAAAGGATCATGAGCGTGATGACACAAGCTATTCGTAATGCCGAAGCTATAAACTCACCAGCCACTAGCACTAGTGCAGCGCTACTTGATTTAGATGTAATTGAAGTTGCTAATGACCCCACTATATTTGATTTATCAGCTGGTGTCTTGCGGATTACCGAGGGAGCGAGTGCAGCTGTTGATATGACTTCAAGCAGAGTAGTAATTTCAGATTTGCAATTTGATAATTTATCACGTACTGATACTGCTGGTAGCATCAAAATTCAGTTTACAATTTCTCATATCAATCCAGCTGGTAATAATCAGTATGAGTATAGTAAAATTTTTTATGGTGCGGCTAGTATACGTTAATATGAAAAAAAATAAAGAACAATTAAATAATCAGCAAGGGTATATTATATTAGTAAGCGTTTTAGTGATATCAGCTATCGCAGTAGCAATCACTATTTCTTTAATTTTTTTAGGTTTAGGCGCTTCACGCTCTAGTTTAGCTTATCAGCAGTCAGCTCAAGCAAAAAATTTAGCCAATGCTTGTGTGAACCAAGCTTTATTAGAAATTGCAGAGAGTGATTTTACTGGTTCGGCTAGTTTAGATTTTGAAAATGGCAGTTGTACTTATTTAGTTACTAATTTAGGAGGAATAAATCGAGACATAAGAGGTGAAGCAGTAGTAAATAATGTTACTCGCCGAGTTAAAGTGTTAATTGATCAAATAAATCCAGTTAATATTACTAGTTGGCAAGAAGTAGTAAGTTTTTAGTTGAATTCAAAATATGTTATAATATAGTTAATAAAAATTATTTAATTAAACTATTATGCAAAAAAATCAAAAAGGTTTTACTTTGTTAGAAGTATTATTGGTCGTTGCTATCATTGCTATTTTGGCAGGAATAGTTATTCTAGCTATTAATCCAAACAAACAATTAGCTGATTCACGTAATGCTCAACGTAAAGCAGATGTGAATACTATTATGAATGCGGTTTATCAATATAGTATTGATAACAACGGTAACTTACCAGAAACTATCACTGGTACAGATACTGAAATTTGTATAGCTGGTACATCAACCAGTACTTGCACCACTAGTTCTTTGATCAATCTCAATCATCTAGTATGGTCAGAAACATACTTAGTTGGCTTACCAATTGATCCGAGCGGAGGATGCGATACAAATGGAATTTGTTATGAAATTTCTACTAGTACAAATGGTAGAGTGACGGTTTCTGCTCCAAACGCTGAACAGGACCAGACTATTTCGGTGACTCGCTAGAACTACTTACTACTTAGTAATAAGGGGGATTCTTTTATGGTTAAAAATTCACTAAAGACTAAACTAATTTTGTCTATTGTTTTTTTAATTTTTGTTTTCGGGGCTCTAGCAGCCTACGTAGTTTTTTTATATAGCAAGAAGACTTTTATTGATAATGAAGTCCAGGTTTTAGAGTTATTGACTATTGAGCAGGCCCAAGAAACAGGTAGGGTTTTTGAATATTCTCAAAAATTAGTCCAGACCATTGCTCAACATATCAGCAGCGATGAGCATGGTGGGCTTGAAATACAATTGCAGGATTCAGATATTTTACACGAGCTAGAGTCATATAATATAGCCGATATGTATTCGGCCATATATGTGATGGATAGAGATGGCAGTACACGAGTTTCTACGGATGAATCATTTGTAGGTAAAAATTATAGTTTTCGAGATTATTTTCAGCACGCAATAGATGGTCAGACATGGATTGATCTTGCCGTTGGAGTGACTAGTGGTCAGCTGGGTTATTATTTTTCTCATCCAATTCGAACAATAGATGGTACAATCCAAGGCGTTGTAGTGGTTAAAATGAGGCCAGAGTTCATTCATGAATCTATCAACTTGCCAAAAAAATTATCTGGCGGTCATATTATGTTGGTCAATCAAAATGGAGTCATTATTTATGCAGATGAAGCAAAAAGAATTTATAGCAGTCTAGGAGCTCTTGACGCAGAAACTCGGCAAGAGATAATAGATAAAAAACGATTTTCTGGTTTAGACATCCAGCCGTTGACCTATGACGCTGTTCAATCTGATTTAGATAGTATCGGGCAATCTAAGGTATTTAACATTTTTGATGCAGGAGACAATGAACAAGAGATTGTAGCAGTAGCTCGGATTAATGAATTACCATTTTTGATTATCATCGAAGAAGAAGAGGAGAGATATATAAAACAAGCCCTTGGCATTGCCTGGTCTTTGAGTGTGTTTATTTTATTAGCCGCTGTATTAGCCGCTGTATTGATTTATTGGTTAGTTCGTCGATTCTTAAAACCACTTAGTCAATTAAAAGAAACAGTAGAAGAAATTAGTGCTGGTAATTTGGATAAAGATATCAACATTAATACCAAAGATGAGATTGGAGATTTGAGCCATAGTTTTGGCAACATGTTAAAAGCATTAAAATCTTCAAAAGAAAATATAGAAAAGAAAGTTCAACAACGTACAGCTCAGCTAGAAAAAATGAACAAAAGTATGATCGGTCGAGAATTAAAGATGGTAGAGCTTAAAAAAGAAATTAATGAATTAAAAAATAAAAAGTAAGATTTAAATAAATATTAATTAATATTTTTATGTCAGAAAATTTAGTAACTACAATGATCCAACAACATCGTGGTTTACAGGCCGATGTCGAAATTATTTTGAGTTTATATAATGGAAATGATCATGTCAAAGCAGAACAGATTTTAGCTAGTCTAAATAAATTTAAAGAAGACTTAGTTGAACATCTTAAGCTTGAAAATGAGATTTTCTATGTTGAATTATTAGACAAAATGAAGAAAGCTAAACAGGATACAACTAAAACAGAGCTATTTATTGCTGAGATGAAAGATATTGAAAAAGTAGTTTATGCTTTTCTAGAAAAATTTAGTACTACTGACAGCATTAATAACAATTTTCTAGAATTCAAGTCAGAATTCAACGGCATCAAAGATGCTTTAGTTTTGAGAATTGAAGCTGAAGAATCTGGAGTATATAGCTATTGGGGTTTATTTTAATGTTTAAATTTATTAGAAAGATAAAAGCGAAATAAATGAGTACTTATATTTATGTTATTCTTTATATTGTTTCGATAGGCATATCCATTTGGTTTTTGGCTTTTTTACTAAAGAACAATAGACACAACGCAGTGGTCAGGGCGATGATTTTGACGGTTGCTATAGCCATAGGATGGATCGTGATTGATTTTCTGACTTTGTTTTCTATCTTTAGTGATAATATTCACATTCTAATTTGGAGGCTAGGCTTTTTGACTGGCTTGGTTTCGATTTTATTTTTATTTAGGTTTGTTTTAATATTTACTCAAATTAGTATATTCACTTGGCTTAAATGGTTTATTAGTATAATTATCTTGCTAACGGGTTATTTAATTTTATTTACGGATTATATTATTGTTGGATTAAGGCCCTTGCAGTTTGTCGGAGATTCGAATTATATACCAGGCAGCCACTTTATTTTTATCGTAGCATTAATGATATTTGTGCTATTCCTATCTTTTTATTATGTGCTGAGAAAATTGATTGTTAGTAAAGATAAAAAAGAGAAAACGCAACTAAAGTATTTGGTAGCTGGTTTACTTGCACCATTAATATTGGCGTCTGTTACTAATTTAATATTGCCTTTAATAGGTGTGGAATTTCCTCGATTAGCTGCTATAGCAATTGTTATTTTGATACTATTTTTTGGCTATGCTATTTATAGGTGGGACGCATTGAATATTCATACTGGAGTATTTAAAATTAGGACTAAAATTAGTGTAACATTTATTGTTATTTATTTAGTTGTAATGGTTATTATTGGTTTTGCAATGCAATCGATCAATAGTAATGTAATAAGCGATGGAATACATAGCCACTTACAAACTACAGTACAATCAAGGGCGCACAGTGTTAATATTTTTCTTGAAGAACAAAAAGATAAAATTGCAATAGCAGCAACCCACAAAGAGCTTTCAAATGAAGAATTAAGAACCATAAATAATAGTAATGATGAATTCTATGAAGTATTTGTTCTTGATTCACAAGGAATGATAATTGCTTCTTCGGATGAATCAAGTGTTGGTCTAGATCGTTCTTTGGATGATTATTTTATTAATGGAAAAAATGAAACGTATATTAAAGATGCTTATTTTTCTAAAACAACCAATAGTCCCTCTATTGCAGTTTCAACGCCACACGCTGGAGGTGTATTAGTCGGAAGAATAGATCTGGTTGTATTAAATGAGATCACTAGAGACAAAACAGGCCTAGGTGAAACAGGAGAGGCTTACTTGATTAATAGAGAAGGCTATGCAATATCTTCTTTATTGTTTAAAGAGGATACTTTTTTAGAATTTAAGATTGAAACAGAAAATGCAAAAAACTGTTTAATGATGTTAGAGCAAGAAGAAAAAATGCGTGTCATGCATGTGCAGCATGATCCTTCTGGAATAGCTCAAGATTATAGAAGTCTAAATGTTTTAGGAGCATATCATCCAATACATTCAATGAATTGGTGTTTGTTGGCAGAAATTGATGAAAAAGAAGCCATGGCACCAACTATAAAGGTACTTCGTATTTTTATAATTGTTGTTGTAGGTTCTTTATTGATTTATTTATTAGCAGCTATTTGGGTTTCTAGAAAAATTACTAAGCCAATTGAAAAACTTCATCAGGGCACAGAAATTATAAAAGGAGACAATTTGGATCATAAAGTTGGTACTGATTCTCAAGATGAAATTGGTCAATTATCCAGAGCTTTTGATGAAATGACAGGAGCTATAAAAAAATCTCGAATCGAAGTTGATAAAAAAGTAGAAGAACAGACAAAAGATATTATAGAAAAAAGTCGAGATTTAGAAAACCAGCAAAAAGCCACGCTGAATATTTTGGAAGACGTAGAAGAAGAAAAGAAGAAAACTGAGAGCTTGGTCCAAGATTTGGAAAAATTTAAGCTAGCCGTAGAAAATGCCTCTGATCATATTGTGATTACAGATGCCGAGGGGGTAGTTTTGTATGCTAATAAAGCCGTAGAAGGCATAACTGGCTTTTCTATTGAGGAAATTTTAGGCAAAAAAGCTGGCACCAAAGAGTTTTGGGGCGGCCTAATGGACAAGAGTGTTTATCAAAAGCTCTGGAAAACAATCAAAGAAGATAAACAAGTTTTTCAGGGCAAGCTCAACAATAAGCGCAAGAATGGAGAGCAATATATCGCCATGGCTAGCATCTCACCAATTTTAGATAAAAATGACGAAGTATTATTTTTTATAGGAATAGAGAGAGACATTACCAAAGAAGATCAGATCGATAAAGCCAAAACTGAATTCGTCTCTTTAGCCTCTCATCAATTACGCACACCTTTATCAGCTATCAATTGGTATGCAGAGATGTTATTGGCTGGTGATGCAGGAGAGCTCAATGATGAACAAAGACAATATTTGGACGAAGTTTATAAAGGTAATCAACGCATGGTTGATTTAGTTAATTCCTTGTTAAATGTTTCTAGAATTGAGTTAGGCACTTTGGCTATTGAGCCAGAGCCAGTCAATTTTATTCATCTGTCAGATAGTGTTTTAAATGAATTACAAGTTTCTATCAAGAATAAAGAATTGAAAGTTAATAAAAATTATGGTGAAAATTTACCAGAAATTAAAGTAGATCCGAAATTGATGCGTATTGTTTTCCAAAATTTATTAAGTAATGCAGTTAAATATACACCAGAAAAAGGAAGTGTTGACGTAGTGATTCACAAAGAGGGCGGGGAATTACTTATTAAGATTCAAGATACTGGCTACGGTATTCCGCAACATCAGCAAAATAAAATATTTACAAAATTGTTCAGGGCTGATAATGTTAGAGAGAAAGAAACAGATGGCACTGGTTTAGGACTATATATAGTAAAAGCTATCATTGATGCAGCCAGTGGAAAAGTCTGGTTGGAGAGCGAAGAAAATAAAGGCACAACATTTTTTGTTTCTGTACCGATAAAGGGCATGACTAAAAAAGAGGGAAGCAAAGGATTGGAATATACTAAATAAAAATTATGGAAAACAAAAATACAATATTAATTGTTGAAGATGAGCGTCCATTATTAGCTGTCATTAAGAAAAAATTAGAAGGCTCAGGCTTTGATACATTAACAGCGCGCTCTGTAGAGCAAGCTAAGGAATATTTGGGTCAAGCAGAAAAAGTAAATGTCATTTGGCTTGATCATTATCTATTAGGTAGAGAGAATGGTTTAGATTTTGTGACGGAGTTAAAAAACGAAGAATCTAAGTATAAAGAGATTCCGGTCTTTGTAGTTTCAAATACTGCCACTCAAGAGAAAGTAGTAAGTTATTTACAGCTAGGCGTTAGCAAGTATTATACCAAGGCAGATCATCGTTTGGATGATATTGTTGGTGACATAAAAGATTTTTTAGAAAAAAATTAAGTATAATTTTATGAAAGATAAGAAAATTTTAATTATAGAAGATGAGCTGTCTTTAGCTCGAGCATTGTCTGCAAAATTAATTGATCAAGGATGTGATATTTTGGAGGCTAAGAATGGTGAAGAGGGTTTGAGTATGGCCTTGGACCAACACCCAGATCTTATTTTATTAGACATCATCATGCCCCGCATGGATGGTATTAGTATGCTAAAAAAATTAAGAGTTGATGATTGGGGTAAAGACGTGCCAGTCATCATTTTGAGTAATTTGAGTGATGGAGATAAAAGTATCGATGTTGTGGACGGTGATATAAGTGCTTATTTAGTTAAATCAGATTGGAAAATAGAGGACATAGTTGATAAAATTAAAGACACTTTAAAATAGCTTATAGTCTGTATATTTTTTTAAATCCGTTCTTAGAGCGGATTTTTTGTTTTATACGGTGGTCTTGAATTTTTTATTTAGATAAGTTATAATTTTACCGTTCTTATTATTTGTTTACTACGCCTCTGGCGTATATAATTTAAAAAATCATAAATTTTTATGAAAAAGTTCAAATCATTACTTTTGTTTGCACTAGAGATTGCAGTAGTTGCTGCGATTTTGTATTTTATCAAAGGTAAGTTAATGCTTAGTCATCATCATGATATTAATCATTATATGCCGATGTTGATTGACATTTCTTTCTTGGCTTTATTTGCTTCTTTTGGTGGTCGTTTAGCTAAAGCGATTAATATTGCTCCGATGGCTGGTAAAATTATCATGGGTATTATTGCTGGGCCGGCATTGTTGGGAGTTTTAGACCCTTATGCTGAAGGAGTAGAGTTTGCTCGTTTAGCTGGTGTGTTATTTATCTTGTTTGAAGCTGGTTTACATTTTGATATGAATCTTTTAAAGAAAAATATTGGCATTGCTACAATGGTAGCTGTTGTTGGTGTTTTGATTCCATTAGTGACTTTTACAGCTTTGGGATATTATGTTATTCATTTGCCATTGATAGCTAGTATTTTCTTGGGCGGTATTTTTACGGCTACTTCAGTTGGCTTGTCTGTGGAAGCTTTAAAACGTGCTGGTAAGTTAGAGACAAGTTTGGGCAACCAAATTGTTGGCGCGGCAGTTATAGATGATATTTTAGGAGTTATTATTTTGACTGTATTAGCTAAAGTTTCATCTGCAGGGTCAACTCATGGAGTAGAGGAGGCAGCGGTTATGAATCCATATTTGGCGTTAGCAATTGGCGTAATAGTGTTTTTAGTTGGTACTTATGTTTTATGGCAAATGGGGGTAGCAGATAAAATAGTAAAATATTTAAATAAACATTATTCTCAGAATAGCACCGGTATTTTTACTCGTTTCTTTTTTGGTATGTTGATGTTAGGTGCCTCAATAGCTGCGGTTTTAGGTCTAGAACCAGTATTAGGGGCTTTTGGCATTGGCGTTGTATTATCTAAAGTAGATAATGAAATCAAGCATAGTGCTTGGGAAAAAATCGAAGGCTATATGCATATTTTTGTTGGTGGTTTTTTAGTCAGTATTGGTACCATGTTACCAAGAGCGGCTTTAATTAATTGGAAAGTATGGTTATGGGCTATTTTATTCACAGTTGTTGGTTTCTATGGCAAGTATATCGTCAAATATTTATTTAAAAATAAAGAAGAAGGAAAGTTGGTCGGTTTTGCTATGTCTATCCGTGGTGAAGTTGGTTTAGTTTTTGTAGCAGTAGCTTTGGCTAATCATGCTTTAGATGAAACTATGGCTTCAGCTGCTTTATTAGCAGTAATTTTAGTGACAGTTTTAGGAGCAATTTTATTTGAGAAGGCAGTAAGTAAAGAAGTTACGACAGAGGAATAGTTTGTTGTTACCAATAAATAAAAAATTAAAAAACAATCCGCTGGGTTGTTTTTTAATTCGTAGATTGTTTTTATTTATGGTATAATATATTCAATATGTATATAACTTTGTCTCTATTTTTAGTTGGTTTTTATTTTCTAATCAAGGGTGCAGATTGGCTGGTTATTGGCGCTTCTTCTATTGCTAAACGCTTGCGAGTATCAGATTTAATGATTGGTTTAACAGTGGTTTCTTTTGGTACTTCGGCACCAGAATTAATAGTTAACCTAATAGCTTCTTTTCAGGGGAGTGCGGATTTAGCTATTGGTAATATTATTGGTTCGAATATTTCTAATGTTTTGTTAATTTTAGGGATAGCAGCTGTTATTTATCCTTTGGCTATAAAAAAAGGTACGATTTGGAAAGAAATACCTTTTAATTTACTAGCAATTGTTGCTTTATGGCTGTTGATCAATGATAGATTAATAGATGCTGGCGGCTTAAGCTTATTAAGCAGAATAGATGGTGGTATTTTGTTATTGTTTTTTGTTATTTTTCTTTATTATACCTTTGGTATCAGTAAAGTAGAGGGTGAGGGTGAGGATGTAAAAAAACACAAAACATGGATGTCTATTTTGATGGTTATAGCTGGTATGTTAGCCTTGGCCTTTGGCGGTAAATGGATTGTTGATGGAGCAATAGTGATCGCACAATTTTTTGGCATGTCTGAAAGGTTAATTGGTTTAACCATTATTGCTATAGGTACTTCTTTGCCAGAATTAGCAGCAACTGCTGTGGCTGCTTGGAAACATAATTCAGATATCGCTATTGGTAATATTATTGGTTCAAATGTTTTTAATATTTTTTGGATATTAGGTTTGAGCTCCTTAGTTAAGCCTTTATTCTTTAACACTACTCTGAATATAGATATTTATGTCATGGGTATTGCCACAGTTATTTTGTTTTTATTTATGTTTGTTGGTAAGAAGAATATTTTACAACGCTGGCAAGGTGTTGTAATGCTGGGGCTGTATGTGGCCTATATAGTTTATTTAGCATTAAGAGGATAGTATGGAACAAGAAAATAAAAATGTACCCAAAGAGGACAATAATACCATGAACGATAGTCAGGTTGATGAAATAGCAAATCAAGTAGCGCAGGTTGATCTAGGAAAAGTAACTACCTCAGCGATAAAGACAGACGATATAGAAAGTAAAACACCTATTTGGCAGTGGATTATTTTAGCAGTGTTAATAATTGCCATAGCTGGAGTATTGTATTGGTATTTTTTTATGAAAAATAAAGATTCTGATACACCGCCAGTTGAAATAGTACCAGTAGAAGAAAATATAGATACAGAGGAAGAAATAGTAGTGTCGGATGATGATGTTTTGATTCCCGAGGGCTATGTTTTATTTGATAGTAAGTTACAAGCGGATGGTGAAGAGTTTGTATTTGATATTTCATTTTATTATCCAGAAAGATTTGATTATATCAAATCTGAAGTAAGAGGAGAATCATATTTATTTTGTCTAGGTAAAACAGAGGAAGGAGTAATTATAGAGGAGGGTGAGCCTGATTCAGTTGAAAATATCTGTCTTAAATCATTTAGTGATGAACAAGATATTGAAAGCTACATAAACACCCTTGATGAAGACATGGATGGCGATAATGTATCTTTTGATATCTTTCAGGCGGATAGTGGAAATTATGTTTTATTGGGTTGGGATGATAATATTAAATATAAATATTTTGGTTATAAAGTTGTTTCCGATATGATTTTTCAATTTCAAGCCGCAACAAATCATCAGTATGGTGATCTTGCAGAGGAAGAAAAAATAATCACTAAACAAAATTTAGCAGAAGAAGTGGGAATTTTATTTAATAGTATTCAAATTTATTCAGTTGATAATACAGAAGAAGTGATTATAGAAATAATTGATACCGACGGTGATGGTTTGACCGATGATGATGAGTTAGCTTGGGGGACTGACCCAAATAATCCAGATACTGATGGTGATGGTTATTTGGATGGTGAGGAAATAAGCAATGGCTATGATCCACTTGGTGAAGGATTGCTCGAGGGGTTAGTACCCATAGAACCACCGCCAGATTTACCAATAAATTCTCTAGCTACACCAGAAGAGACTTTATTAGTCTTTGCCGAGGCTTTTAATACTAGTGATGTTGATTTGTTAGTAACAACTTTAGCAGAAGACAATCCGGATTACCAAATGGCAGTAGATGATGGAGCTAGCTTGATTGAATTTATGCAAATTTATTTTGAAAATAAAACAGTTTCTTTTGAAATTATTTCATCAGTTGAAGGAGTAACGTCAGATATTTTAGAATTAGAAGTGCAGACCTTGCTTAATGATGAGTTTTTTCAACAAGATACTATGAAAATGATTAAAATAAGTGAAGAGTATAAAATTTTAGAATAAAAATATGGAATTACAACAAAACAATCAACCAGTTCAGCCCAATCTAGAACAAGTACCAGTGGCTCCATTACAGCCAAGTCAAACATCTCCGATTCAAGCAGAGCCGGCGCAGGTGCAACAACAACCAATGCCGACAGAGCCGAAGAAGAAATCTAAATTATGGCTTTGGATTATTTTGGTTATTATTTTAGTTTTAGTTGGTGTTGGTGGTTGGTTTTATTATGCAAAGGGTCAGGCAATGTTATTGGTCAAAGATATGGAGTGGAAATGGGGTGAGTTGAGTGATAATTATAAAATGACCTATGACGTTGATTTATCTATTGTTGATTTATCTATTGTTGACATTGAGCCAGAAGCGCAAAGGGAGTTGCTTGGAACAAGGCAAGGATTCAACATTGTATATGCAATGAATGGCTATAATGCCGTATCTGGTGATCAACTTGACGGTCAAACTGATTTAGCTGTTAATTTTAATAAACAGGATGTTACGGCTGCTATTAAGTATAAAAAAGTTGACGATGTAGTTTATCTACAGTTTTCTTTACCATCAGAGCTTAGCGAGTTTATACCCTTTGACTTGAGTGACACCTGGATAGCGATTGACCAGAGCTCTTTGGAAGAAAATGCTCTATATCCCACGATAGACGCTAGTGAATATCAGAACCATTTAAAAGGTTTAAATATTAAATTTAATAATTTTTTATTAACAGCTAAAGATCAAGGCTTGTTGGGCTTGAGTGATCCGCATGAAAGTAAAATTTCAGGGGAAGATAAGTTAAAGAAAATAAATTTTAGCTTAAAGCGAGATCGAGTTGAAGATTTTATTATGGCTGGTTTAGATAGTTTTGTTGAGCCAAATAAAATTGAAGAAGCTAAGCAAGGTTTTAATGAATTCAAAGAAACAAAAGCAGAGAATTGGTTAAATTTACAAGATTTTTTATCTAGTATTCAATTTAGTTTTTGGCTTAACACAGAGACCAGTTATATTTTTGGTTTTGAATTAAGCATTCAAGATTTTGAAATGAAGCAAGACGGTCAAGCTATCTATGATGTTAGCTTTAGCATTTCTCAGATGATGGAAAATATCGCAGCTCTTACAATCATTGCGCCAGAAAATGCGTTAAGTATTGAAGAATTGCAAGAAATGATAAGTAATTATATGCTAGGGATTCCTCCGGATGACTATGTCACAGGTCCAGTCGAGCAAATGAGAATAGACATAGATGCTTGTTTTCAAGTTAGTAAAGAATTGATGATGCCACAGGCGGGGATGCAGATATGCGATGGTCTAGAAGTTACTTGGCCTGTTTTACCAACTGGGTATCAATGGAGTGAGCATTTTTACTCTGATAGTATCACGAGTAATTATGAAGTTTGTTATTATAACGATGAGATGATTGGTATGACCTGCGGCCCAAGCTCTTGTTCTTACGAGAATTGTCAAGAAAATATAGAGACAGAATGTGATGTGACAGAGGGATGTATTGAAGATCCGGTTACTTTATTAGATATAGATAATGATGGTTTAACTCATCAAGAAGAATTGTTATTTGGTACTGATCCAAATAATCCAGATACTGACGGAGATGGCTATTTAGATGGTGAGGAAGTTAATAATGGTTATAATCCACTTGGTGATGGATTATTAGAAATATAGAATAAAAATATGGAAGAGCAACGAAATAATCAAGTGGTTCAACCTATTACAGAACAAACACTGCCGAATCAATTAACGCCAGTTTCAGTTCAACAACAAACGCCACCGCAGGTAATAGCGCCAGACACAATACCACCGAAGAAGAAATCTAAATTATGGCTTTGGATAATTTTAGTGGCACTTTTAATTTTACTTGGTGTTGGTGGTTGGTGGCTTTATAATCGAATTACTTTAGTTGCGATTGATGATTGTTGCCCCAGAGAAGAGGTAGAGGATATTTCACTGGATATTCCGGAAGGTTATCAATTATTTGATAGTAAGTTAGCTGAAGTGGATAATAGGGATCTAAGATTTGAGTTATCTTTTTATTATCCAGAAAATTTTATTTTTGATTCTTTGTCTAAGACCACCATTGAGCTCATCAGTGATCAGGAAAAAGATTTAGCAGTTCATTTAGTTTATTTAGATAATATAGAAGAATTTGATAGTATAATAACAAAATCTTTCGATGATAGTGGTGCAATTATCGGACAGGAAGATATTCATTTAGTGTATAATGGAGAGGAAGGTGTTTATTTAAGTTATGCAGAATTGGAGAAGGGTATAATATTTTTGATTTTAAGTGGCTATAGTGATGACGAAACAGTTGTAATAAATATTGCACGAACTTTTTTTAATAGTGTAAAAATAGATGATGATTTTAGACCAGAGCATAATAATAGCAATGATTATTTAGTTGCGCATAATCAAGCTAAATTGTCTCAATTAATTCCAACAATGATAATATGTCTTGACGACGAAGAAGTTATAAGTAAGCCTATAACTGGAAATTCAGTATGCACTAGTTTAGAAACAGTTTGGCCAGAACTTGCAGGAGAGTACTTGTGGAGTGATGTTTTTAGCAGTGATTTTATTACTGGTTATTGGGATTATTGTGCTTATCATTCTGTTTTTCCAGATGTTCAATGTGATCATACTGGTTGTAAAAAAAGTGAATGTGCAGAGTCTCTAGTGGATTCAGATAATGATGGTTTGTCTGATAAAAATGAAATTAATCTTTACCAAACAGATCCAAATAATCCAGATACTGACAGTGACGGATATTTAGATGGCGAGGAAGTTAATAATGGTTATAATCCATTAGGAGATGGTTTGTTAAATGCCTCAGAGATCATTGCTAACGAAACAGGCCAAGTAATTTTAGATAATTTATCTTATTTAATTAAACATGATGATACTTCTTTTATTAAGTTTAATTTTTTTGATGTCCCAAGTTTAGAGGGCAAGTTAGGCTCATCTGATAGTTTTCCTTTAAGTGATGGATTTTTTAGTGAAATGAACATTTCAGATCAAGTTGGTAACGTTGGCCTGAGTACAATGATGCATGTAAAGGAGCATGTAGATTTTATAGATAGTTATAATAATCTTTTTAGTCAATATGGTGGAGACGGTGGAGACGGTGGAATTGGAGGTATAAAGTTAAACTCTTATTATCCATTTGGTATGTTTATTATGTGGCCTAACGAGGATAGTGTCTGTGATTTTGAGCAGGGTGAATCGGCAATTAGGCAAGGATTAATAACTAGCGATGGCGATGTTTATTTTTTAGGAGCAGCTTGCGTTGATGAAGATCATCAAATATTAAAAGGCACTGGCTATACTTGGTTGCCGCAAATTTGGGAAGAATAATTTAAATTAATATACTTAAAAAACACCTCGCATTTGCGAGGTGTTTTTAGTTTGGGATATTTTATCGAATATAATTCAAAGGGTTTTTTCTAACTTCATTGATTCGTACTTCAAAATGAATATGAGGACCAGTTGACCAACCAGTAGAGCCGATTAAGGCAATAGTTTGTCCACGGCTGACTGATTCACCGGTTTTGACTAATAGGCTACTAGCATGAGCATACAGGGTTTTCATGCCATTACCATGGTTAATAACTACATTATAGCCATAGCCACGTGACCAGCCAGATCTTTCTACTTTGCCAGCTTCAGAGGCATAGATAGGGCTTCCGGTCTTATCACCAACATCTAAGCCAGAATGCCCCCAGTGATAATATTGAGTAATACGATGACTATTAACTGGCCATAATAATTTAGTGCCAATATCATTACTAGCAGGTGCTACAGTGTCATTGCTATAAACAGAAGCAACAGTTTTTGGTTTATATGAAGAGGTAACTTGAGTTGGTTTAATGCCATCAGGAATAAATAATAAATCACCAATTTTAATATCTGAGGCGTTAGCTAGTTTATTATTAGCAATAATTTTTTTAGCTTCAGTCTGATATTTTTTGGCAATACCCAAAACAGTATCACCAGATTTTACTTCATGATTAATACCAGAGTTTGGTAAGATATTTAATTTTTGTCCCGGACGAATGGTGCTACGCCAAGTTAGTTTATTTTCCCATAACAAAGTATTAACTGAGATGCCAAATTCTTCAGCGATTTTACCCAAGACATCTCCAGCTTGAACAGTATAAGTCACAATTTCTGAACGAATAATTTGTTTTGTTTCTTTTTCAGTTTCGGCATTGTCTAGACTTAATAATACTAAGCTTGGATCATCTAGAGGCAGGTCAGTATCTATTACATCAGCAGCAAAAGGAGTAGCTATTACAATTTCTTGAAGAGCTCCTTGTTCTTCTACGTAATTCCGAGCAATAGGGCTGGCATCAGTAATAGTGGCTGTTTCTTCTATTAATTCGCTCCAGCCTTCATCAGAACGCGTAATTAGACTAGGTAACAGACTTTTACTAGCATATTCATCAACATCATATGTTTTAGCAAAAATACTATTAGCGCTGACCACAAAAATAATAATTACAATGGTTAGGCCAGGTAAATATTTTTTAATAAAAGGTAGATAGTTTATTTTGTTGCGTAATAGATTTTTATAGTGTGACTTGCTTTTAAGGAACATTCTGTATATTGGCAAAACAATTGGCCAAAAGAAAAATTTGGCAGGTTTTATTATAATGATACCTAAAATACCAAACACAATAGCTAATGGTTTTTTTAAAGTAATAACTCCATCAATAATTTTGAGGGCTATTTTGGTCAGTGTTTTTTTGATGAAAATACTAATATATTTATTATCAATATTTAGATAGCTTTAACTATATTATAGAGTATAAAATAACAAAATGAAAGCTTTTTGTCAATGCTAAAGAGAATTAATAATTAGGGTTTTAGTTGATTTTTTACTGATTTTTTGGTAAAATTGGCCTATAATTATTTGATTTTTGTGATTTTATGAATACTGAATATCAACCGCAAAAGATAGAACAGAAATGGCAGAAGTTTTGGGAGGAGAATCAAACATTTGCCGCTTCGGAAGAGCTAGAAAAAGAAAAATTTTATGGCTTGATTGAGTTTCCTTATCCATCTGGTGATGGTTTACATACAGGACATTTACGTTCTAATACTGCTATGGATATTATTTGTCGTAAGCGTCGAATGGAAGGCAAACAAGTTTTATATCCAATTGGTTTTGACTCTTTTGGTTTACCAACAGAAAATTATGCGATCAAAAAAAATCGTCCACCTCAAGAACTGACTCAGGAAAATATTACTACTTTTACTCGACAGCTTAAAGAAGCGGGCTTTAGTTTTGATTGGAATAGATCTTTTTCTACTACTGATCCAGAATATTACAAATGGACTCAATGGATTTTTATCCAAATGTTCAAACATGATTTAGCTTATAAAACGGCAGAAACTATTAATTGGTGTACTTCTTGTAAGATTGGTTTGGCCAATGAAGAAGTAGTAAATGGAGTTTGTGAACGATGTGATGGTGAAGTGGTCAAAAAAGAAAAAGAGCAATGGATTTTAAGAATTACTAAATATGCTGATCGTTTAATTGATGATTTAGATCAAGTAGATTTTTTGGAACAAATAAAAACTCAACAGATAAATTGGATTGGTCGTAGTCAGGGAGCAGAGGTAGATTTTGAGATTCAAGGTGAAACAGAAAAATTAAGAGTTTTTACAACTAGACCAGACACTTTGTTTGGAGCAACTTTTATGGTTGTCGCTCCAGAGCATAAAATCTTAGAGAAATATAAGGATAAAATCACAAATTGGTCTGAAGTAGAGGATTATATAAAACAAGCTAAAAATAAAACAGACATAGAGCGATTAGACGCATCTAAAGATAAGACGGGCATTAAATTAGCTGGCTTAGAGGTTATAAATCCAGTAAATCAGGCTAAATTGCCTATTTTTGCAGCTGATTATGTTATGATGACTTATGGCACCGGAGCTATTATGGCCGTACCAGCACATGATCAACGAGATTGGGAGTTTGCTAAACAATTTGAATTACCAATTATTCCAGTAGTTTCAGGTAGTGACGTTACAGAAAAAGCTTTTGTAGAAATTGAGCAGGGTAAAATGATAAATTCAGGAGAGTTTGATGGAATGAGTTCAAAAGAATGCTCAGAAAAAATTACAGAATTTTTAGCTGAAAAAAGTTTAGGTAAATTTGCGACAAACTATAAATTACGTGATTGGATTTTTTCTCGTCAACGTTATTGGGGTGAGCCGATTCCAATGATTAATTGTCAGAAATGTGGTTGGCAAACAGTGCCAGAAGATCAGTTACCAGTTGAATTGCCAGATATTACAGATTTTCAGCCTACTGAGGACGGACAATCGCCGTTAGCAAAAGTGAGCGATTGGGTAAACACTATTTGTCCAAAATGTGGAGGAGAAGCTCAACGAGAAACAGATGTGATGCCAAATTGGGCAGGATCAAATTGGTATTTTATACGTTATGCTGATGTTAAAAATGATCAAGCCTTAGTAGATGCTGATAAAGCAAAATATTGGTTGCCAGTTGATTGGTATAATGGTGGCATGGAGCATACAACTTTACATCTTTTGTATTCTCGTTTTGTTTATAAATTTTTGTACGATATCAAAGCTGTGCCGCAAGAACTTGGTAGCGAGCCATACAAAAAAAGAACAGCTCACGGTATGATTTTAGGTGAAGGCGGAATCAAGATGTCAAAGTCAAAGGGCAATGTTATAAATCCTGATATTTATTTTGAAAAATATGGTGCTGATACCATTCGTTTGTATGAAATGTTTATGGGCCCTTTTGATCAATCGATTACTTGGGATGATCAAGGTGTAGTTGGTATTTATCGATTTTTAAATCGAGTTTGGGAATTAAAGAATAAAGTAACTAAAGCAGATGATGGTAAAGAAGCGGTTCAGCTTTTGAACCAGACGATTAAAAAAGTAGGTGATGATATTGAGAATACGCATTTTAATACGGCTGTTTCCCAACTAATGATTTTGGTCAAAGTTTTGGAAAAACAAGAAAGAATTTCTGAAAAAACTTGGCATGATTTTGTATTAATTTTGGCTCCATTTACACCACATATTGCAGAAGAAATGTGGAGTGTATTGGGCAATAAAAATACTTTGACTCATGAAAAATGGCCAGAGTATGATGAAAAACTCATTAAGTCAGAAAATAAAACTTTAGCTATTCAAATAAATGGTAAATTAAGAGATACGATAGATTTAGCAATAGATGCTGAAGATAGTGAAGAAATAAAACAGCAAGTTCTAAGTTTGCCTAAAATAATAAAAGCTTTAGACGGTAAAGAGGTCAAAAAATATATTCACATTAAAAATAAAATCATCAGCATTGTTGTTTAATTGATGACAAAAACAAAAATAAATGCAATTGTTAGGACAATTTAAGAAAATTCATTTTTCTAAAGGGCTTATTAGCTTATATTCAGGAAAGCTACTTTTAGAATTTGGTGGAAAAATTTTTGGTATTTTTTTCCCAATTTTTTTGTATCAGCAATATAAGGATATAAATTTAGTAGTCTTATATTTCATAATTGGATCTTTGGGTTATGCTCTCACGATGCAAATGGGCGCTAAGTTGATGACTAAAATAGGCATCAGAGCTAGTTTAATATTGTCTGTTTTTTTCCGTATTCCATATTTTGCTGCTTTTTATTTTTTCCCTAGCAATCCGGCTTTATACACAGCGATAGCTTTAGTGTCTACTATTATTATTCGTAATTTATTCTGGGTACCATTCCATACTGAAAGTGCTAAATTATCCGATAAGAAAACACGTGGCAAACAATTGAGTGTTATATTCTCAGCAGCTGCTCTATTAAGCATGGCTGCTCCTTTGTTGGCAGGGTTCATTTTAGAAAGATGGGATTTTGCGGTCATAGCTATTTTAGCAGGAGTATTATGCATAATATCCATTGTCCCACTGTGGTTTTTACCGCCAAGTAAAGAAGAATTTTCTTGGAGCTTTTTAGAGACTTGGAAATATTTTTTGCATCCTTTTAATCGGCGCATGGTTTTTGCTTATATGTCTGATGGCTTGGTTAATATAATCAATAGTGTTTTCTGGCCATTATTCATTTTTACTATTTTAGATGAACAGTATCAAGTCATGGGCTTGTTAACATCGGGGGTTATCTTAGTGGGTATTGTTTTACGCTTGTTTATTGGTAATCTATTGGATCGTTGGCAGAAATATAAATTGGTAAGAGTGGGAGTAGCCTTAAATGCTACGGCATGGTTTTTGAAGACGCTGGTTGTTTCTGGTTTGCATGTATTTTTGGTTTCTACTTATCATGCTTTTGCTTTAATTATCCTGAGAACCTCTTTGGATACCTTAGTTTATGAAAAAGCAGCAGACAGAGGTCACTATATAGATGAATATACAGTAATTAAAGAAATATCCATTAATATGGGCAGGGTTATTGGCTTAGCTGGTTTAATTATATTATTATTATTTTTACCAATGCAGGCTAGCTTTGTTGTCGCTGGGGCAGCAGTTTTATTTGTAAATTTATTACGTTAATGAGAGAAATAGAATTAAATCAGAAAAATCATTTAGCAGTTTTACGAGAAGCTGTTGATGTTTTAAATAATGGTGGGGTTATAATTTATCCTACAGAAACATCCTATGGCTTGGGAGCTAATTTTTTGGACAAGGAAGCGACGGAAAAAATTTATAAGATAAAAAAACGAGATGACAAGAAGGCATTACCAGTTATTGTGCCAGATTTAATGACGGCTACGACCTTGGTTGAGTTTCCACAACAAGCTCTAGGTCTAGCTAATGAGCATTGGCCAGGACCACTCACTTTGGTGTTGCCTTATCGTTATTGTCAGGCTAGTGTTTGTGATGATTATTTAGCCTTACGTGTTTCCAGTCATCCTTTTGTGACAGAGTTATTAAGAAATTTTGGAGCTGCTATCATTTCTACTTCGGCTAATATAGCTGGCTCTGATAATTGCTATACGGTTAAAGATGTAAGAGAGCAGTTTAAATATGCGGAATTTAAGCCAGACTTATTTATTAATTTTGGCAATTTGCCTATAAACAAACCATCTACTATTATTAAGATAGACGAAAATAATCATTTAGAAATTTTAAGACAAGGAGATTTAAAAATATGATATTAAAAAAATTATTATCCAGCTTTTTTCCTCACCACATGAAGCGACAGGTACGAGAGTTATTTGGGGCAACTATTTTGCTTAACTTAGCTTTAGCTTTAGTAATAATATTTGAGCCGATTTATTTGTATCAGATTGGCTATTCACTACAACAAATAATGTTGTTTTATTTGATAGTGTATGTTGCGTATTTAGTTTTAATGCCATTAGGCGGTAAGTTTTCTAGAAGTAAGGGCTATGAGCTTGGTTTATTTGTTGGCAGTGTATTTTATGCGCTCTTTTATATCACATTATTTTTTATAGCGATTTATCCATGGTTATTTTTTGTCGCTCCAATTATTTTTGCTTTGCAAAAAATGTTTTATTGGCCAGCTTATTATGCAGATTTTGCTAGATTTTCTGATGATCAAGAGGAGGGGAGAGAAATTAGTAGTTTTAACATCGCTATATCTTTGGTTTATATAGTTGGTACTGTAATAGCTGGTTTTATTATTACTACTTGGGGTTATGGAGCTTTGTTTTTTATTGCTTCATTAATATTTTTAGCATCTAATATTCCGACTTTAATTACCAGAGAAAATTTTAAACCCGGTAGTTTTAGTTATTGGGGTGCTTTTAAGATGATGTTTGATAAAAAAAACAGAAAAGCATTATTGGCCTATTTTGGTTTTGGTGAAGAGTTAGTAGTATTGGTTATTTGGCCAATTTTTATCTCCATAATTATTACAGATTTATTTAATCTTAGCATATTAGTATCGCTAGCAACTTTAGTTACCATGTTGGTTACTATGTATATAGGCAAATTAGTTGATTCCAAAAATAAACGATCTATTTTAGCTTTGGGCAGTTCTTTTTATTCCTTTGCTTGGTTTATGAGGCTTTTTGTCTTTAATCAGTTTGGGGTATTTTTCGTTGACACTATGTCTCGTTTAGCAAAAAATGTTATTGTCGTACCTTTGACGGCCATCACTTATGAAAGAGCGAAAAGTAAAAAAATCATGCAGACAATAGTATTTTTTGAAATGAGTCTAGTGATTGGTAAGTTAATAGCTATTATAATCATTTATGCCGCCTTATTTTTTGTGGCTGATGAAATAATAGCTTTTAAATTGACTTTTATTTTAGCGGGTTGTATGTCTTTATTGTATATGCTTTTGTAAAAATTTATGGATTTAGCTCAATTAAAATTTTTATTAAATCAATATAAATTGACTCCTAATAAAGTTAGGGGCCAAAATTTTTTGGTATCTGATCAAGTTTTGAATAAAATTATTGATACTGCTAAATTAGAAGAAGATGAGCTAGTTTTAGAGGTTGGACCAGGGCTCGGTGCTTTGACTCAAGAATTAGTCAAAAAAGTTGATCAGGTAGTTAGTTTTGAGGTGGATAAGAATTTTGCTAAATTGTTAAGAAAATTGGAAAATATTAACAAAAATTTACAGATTGAATGGCAGGATATTCTGTCTTTGACTGATCAGCAGTGGCAAAATACATTATTTAAATATCAAACTGAAGAGTATAAAGTGGTGGCTAATATCCCTTATTATTTAACTAGTAAGTTAATTAATAAGTTTGTTTCTGCTAAACGTAAACCACAATCAATGACGCTTTTGATTCAAAATGAAGTAGCCGAAAGAATAGTAACTAAAAATAATAAGCATAGCTTATTGTCATTGGCGGTGGCTTTTTATGCTCGAGCACAGTTAATTGATTTTGTGGCTAAAGATAATTTTTATCCAATACCAAAGGTGAATTCAGCAATTTTATATATTGATCAAATTAAAGATTGGCCATATCAAGTAGATGAATCAAGGGCTTGGCAATTAGTGCATCATGGCTTTGCTGCTAAGCGTAAAAAATTAATCAATAATTTATTAAGCGATAAAAGTATAGTTAAAGAACAACTGGTCGCTATTTTTGATAAGATTAAGTTAGATAAAAATATTAGAGCAGAGGACTTATCAGTACAGAATTGGATAGAGTTAACGCAAAATTTAATTTAACAATAATAATCATTTAGAACAATCCGATATTCTTTTTTGTCCAGAGCGGATTGTTTTTCATTTTTTGTAAATTTATGTTATAATAAATACAAATAATTCTATATCACATGGCTAAAAATCCATACAAAATAAAAGATCAAGCAAGTCAAAATTTTAAGGCTAATTTTCCTGATAATCAGGAAGCTAATTTAGGCACAATAAAGAGGCAAAGTATTTTGAAGAATAAAATATTTTGGCCTTTTTTGATTTTGATTGTAGGGATTGTTTTTGTTGGAATTTGGTATATTAAGAGTCAAGTTTTAGAAAAATCTTTAGCTTTAGATATTCCAGATTATGTACAAGAACAAATTCTGCTTGGCAATGAAGATAGTGCTAAAACAATTGAAGAATTAAAAAACAGCGATATAGATCAAGACGGTTTGACTGATTATCAAGAAATTTATCAGTACCGTACTAGCATGTTTTTGGTTGATACAGATAGCGATGGCTACACAGATTCAGAAGAGGTCACCACTGGTAACGATCCATTGTGTCCGGCTGGGCAAAATTGTAATTTATTGCATTTAATTACGCCACAGACTGAAATTGCTAAAATAGTAGAAGAGGTAGCTTTGGACCCGAATATGACAATTCAAGAAGCAGCATTGTTAGAATTTAGGCAATTTTTGGTAGAAAATGGTATGACCCAAGAAGAGGTGGATTCTTTGAATGACGATAATTTGTTGTTTATTTTTGAAATCATGAATGACAGTGAATTAGGTCAGGCTTATGAAAATAGTGAAGTCACAGCAGAAAAAGTAAGAGACTTTTTATTAGCTCAACCAGGTGTGGACGTAGATGATGTTAATGCTTTAAGCGAGGAAGAATTATTAGAAATTAGAGACAGTTTGATTCCGATCGAGCTGTAATTGTTTAAAATATAATTTTATTTTTATTAAATGGATAATGTCTAAGAGGATGAAGAATCACAAAAAAGTAATCTTAAGCTTATTATTAGCTATAATGGTGGTCGGACCATTAGTTTTAGCAACGCCAAAACCAGTGCAGGCTTTTTCTCCAGGAGTAGTAGCGGTAAATGCTGGTAAATGGGTATGGGAAAAGGTTGAGACTATTTATAATGTATTACAGAAACGTATAGGTAGCACAGTAATTAATAATACTTTTCGGATGTATGCTAATAAATTGGCTTATAGTATCGCTAGTGGTATTGCCGAGGGCGCCTCAGGCAAAAAAGCTCTATTTAGAATGGACTCCATCAAAGATTCATTTACTGATGCTAAGGAAGCGGCTATTGGGGAATTTATAGGTACCTTATCTGAGACTGCCTTCAAGGATTTGGGTTTTAATTTGTGTGATCCTTCTATTGAAGTTAAATTAACCCTAACCTTGGGCTTAATAGACAGTAAAGCACCTCCAGGACCAAAATGTAATTGGCGTGATGTAGAAAAAAAATGGAAAGAATTTAATAGTAAGGTTGCAGGAGGTGATTGGAATGATTTTATTAAATTAAAATTAGACGGTAAACGGGCTAGTGACAAGGACTGGACTGATTTCTGGTCTTCATTTGATACTAGTAATAGTGACTTAGGTGTTGCTGGGAGATTATATGAGGAGCTAGCAAAAAAAGAAGCAGAAAATGCTAGGATAGAAGAAATGAATCTTGTTGAATGTCGAGGCTTTAAAGATGTTAGCTCACCTATCGCTGGTCGGGTTAAGACACATTGTATGGAAGTGATGCATATTAAGGGTGAGATGTGGGATCAGATGATGAATGCCGAGGCATTAGAAAAAGCTAGAATATCAAAAGAAGATAAGGTAAAATTAGGAGATATTTTAAAAGATGCTGGCAATTTATTTATGAACACCTTGTCTTCTAAGATGTTAAAGCATGCCTTAAAATGGGGTAATGAGCAATTAGCCGGTATTAATCAAAAAAGTAGCAGTGATGATGATGGTTTTCGTGATGGTTTATTAGCTCAACTTCAAGGTGAAGTAGATCTTACTAGACCCGTTAGAGGGGCAGATGTTTATCGTGATTTATTAACTGTAAATTTTCAGGAGGTAGAAAATTTTAATCTACTAGAAAATTTTGTTATCTGTCCTGATCAAGAAGATTATCGTCATCCAGACAATTGTGTGATGTCATCTGAATTTCTACAAGTATTAGCTCAGAAAAAAACTGTTACTCAATTAATAGATGAAGGTTTATTAGATCCAAAAACAGCGTTTATTGGCCCTAGTCATACTAGTAATAATTCAGATAAATGTTACCGTGATGGTTTTTGTCATCATAATTTAGTTAAACTAAGAAAAGCAGGTATCGTTCCTATTGGCTGGGAATTAGCTGCTAAAAAAAGCCCAGCAGGCACAGCTGTAACATTAGGTGAATTAATTGCCTGTTTTGAGGACGATGGTGATTGTCCTTATACCGCCAATAATCCGTATTTACATTTAGTAGATCCAAACTGGGTATTAAAAAATCCACCAGCTCGTTGTAATGCCTTGGTGTATTCCCAAGTTTTAGAATCAAGTGAAAGTGATACTAGACAAGAGTATTGTGCTGATGTGCAGACTTGTTTACGAGAGGACGATGAAGGTAATTGTTTAACTGGACAATACGGTTATTGTACTCGTTCAGAAAATGTTTGGCGTTTAGATGCAGACATGTGTGCTGATGACGAGCTTTATTCAGGTTGCTTGACTTTTGCTGGATCTGGCGACACAGCTTCTTATTTAGAAGATAGTTTAGAATATTGTACCGCAGATGACACTGGCTGTCAGCGTTATTCACAAGAAAAAGATGCTAATAATAATTGGGTCTTAGAAGAAGATATGACTATTGCATCAGCTTCAAACGACATTGATTTGTTTTTAAACGATCGAGCTAGTGATTGTCCTTCAGATAGGAAAGATTGCCATGAGTATATTGTGATGGCTGCTAACCGGGGGCTAAATTTATTAGCTAATGGTAATTTTGAATATTTTGCTGGTAATGTTGATGATGGTGCGGATGAGTCAGCAATTTTTGGTTGGAATTTAGGTGGCATTGGTATTAATCAAATAGTTAGTGATGCTTATCGTGGTTCAACGGCCTTGTTATTTGATCAAGCTATTAGCGCATCCATTGAAACTGGCGTGCCTTTAAAAAACAGGGCTTTTATGTTTAGTTTTTATGGAAAAGTTTCAGCAGATGAGCCAATCACCTTAAGCATGTCGGCTTTTGGGGATACTTACACGCATGATCTTGATGTTAGCACTGAATGGGATCGTTATCAGATTGCATATACTTTTGCTGATGATGTAATTGATTCATCTGTACAGGTATCTATTGCTGGTGTTGACGGACAGTTAATTATTGATGCTTTACAGGTAGAAGAAATAACAAGCTCTAAAACTAATGCATCATATTATTCTGATTATGGCCAAGGAGGACGTATTTTTATGGGTGAAGAACGTAATATGTGTTGGGCCGAAGAAGTTGATTGTCAGGGCTATACACCAGTAAACAATGATCCAATGGTACCAGCTATTATTAGTGCTGATGATTTGTGTCCAATAGAATGTGTTGGCTACAGTAGCTTTGCGCAAAGTCCCAATGATTTTGATTTGATAGAGGGTAATAATTTAACAGAATATTATAATTTTATACCTGAGACAGCTTTAAGTTGTCCTAGCACCCAAATTGGTTGTGAAGAATTTACTAATCTTGATGAATTAGCCGATGGTGGTGAAGCTAAAGAATATTATAGTTATTTACGACAATGTGTTCAGATGGATAATCCGGATACTGCTACTTATTATACTTGGGAGGGCAGTGATGTGTCTGGTTATCAGCTAAAAACATGGACAACTTTAAAGAGTCAGCTAGATAATGCGCCTTGTACTAATGTTAATCCAACTGATCCAGATGGTAATAACACATGTGCCGATGTAGCTTTTTCTGAATTAAATGATCCGTCGTTTGAAGTAGCCGCCTGTGGTGATGAGACTAATGATGTTTGGGATGATCCAGTGTTTAATCCAAACTGTCGAGAATTTTTTGACATAGATGGTTTTTCTCATTTTCGTTTACAGGATAAAATAATTTACGCTTCTAATGATTGTCATCCATATCGTAGGTCAACAACTGGCCAAGAATACCAAGCCATTCCTTCTTTGAGTTATTCTTGCCAGGCTGAATATAATGGCTGTCGTTGGTATGCTGGTGAAACAGATAATAATTTACATCAAGTATTTTTAGATAATTTTGAGAATGGAGTCTATAGCCCATGGCAAGGAACCCTTGATTTATCAAATGAGTCCTTAGCTAATAATGGGCACTCTATTAAGATTTCTGCTAGTACAAACATTGAACGTCCTTTGGCTAATTTACAAAATAATAAAGCATTTACCTTGTCTTGGTGGATGAAGGCTACTGGTAATTTAAATAGCGTCACGGCGCAGTTAAATGATGGGGTTATTGATTACCCTATTGATAGTGTAGGCCCAATAGGTGCTAATGATTGGCGACATTATCAAATAGCTTCAACAGATGCTTTTGATATAGGCGTTATTGAAGATGCGGTTTTGCGTTTAGAATTTGTTGGAGTTGGCGACATTTTCTTGGATAATATTATCTTAAAAGAAGTGAATAATGATATAAGCTTAGTTAAAGAATCTTGGAATACACCAGCTTCTTGTGATGATCCCTTTGAAGGAGCTTATCTAGGCTGTCAGGCTTACATAGATACTAATGGTAATGATTATACATTGAAGTCATTTTCTAGTCTTTGTCGAGAGCAGTCTATTGGTTGTAGGGCCGTAATTGATACACATAATTCAAGTTATCCTTTTGCGGAAATATTTAATATAGGTGATTATTCCAAACTTACTATTCCAGCAGATGAGGTTGAATATTTAGTGCCTAATGTTGAAGAATATTGTCCGGCTGCTTATAAGGGTTGTAGCGCCTTGGGCTTACCACAAGTTGATCAAACGAATAATGCTATTATGTCTTATAGCACTGTTTATAAAATAAACGATCCAGATAATTATGATCAGAGTTTATGTGATTCAGATGATCTTTACTGCCAAGCATATAATTCATCAAAAGGTTTATATTATTTTAAGGATCCTGGCACCAAGGCCTGTACTTATCAAAAAAACGTTAATATTGCCAATACTATCTATGATGGTTGGTTTAAGACGGGAACCTTAGATGATAACCCACCAATGGGCTGTAGCGATGTAGATGGAGCGTTTGATGAGACTGATCTTGTTTTACCAACAGCAGATCTATGGGCTGCTAATTGTCCAGAAGAGGCAAATTTATGTACAGAATTTAAAGATCCTTTAGATCCAAGGGGTTGTGACATAGATTTAGCCCTAGAAGATGAAGAGTGTGCTGTTTTACCTGATACATATATTAATCAAACAGAATGTGAAAATGCTCGTGAAGTTTGGCTTCAGTCTTGTAGGTCTTATTATTATAAGAATAACGATAAAATAGATACAGCAAGTTGTAATGGTCAATTTGATCAAAGTGATGGTTGTACTTTATTATATGAAACTAATAATTGGAATGGACCGCATACAGAAGTAACATTAGAATACAATGCTAGTAGTACTTATAATGATAATATTGTGACTGATGGCCCAGTTAGTCCGGTTGTTGATCCTGCTGGAGATTCAAATGTTTTGGTTAAAGTAAGAAAAGACAGGCAATGTTCTGAGTGGTTAGCTTGTAAATCATCAACTGCTGTATTTGATGAAAAATCTTCATCGTATAAAGTAATTTGTGATGCTGTGGATAGTTGCGTTGAACATTCCGCATCTAACAATATCACAAAATGTGCAAAATGGGCTGATCCATTACTTCCAGCCAATATTGTTCCATTTGATGATGTCGTTTATCAAGATAGGCAGGAGGATGCTAATCATATAGCATGGCATGACCAAGATTATTTAGGATATTCTATTCTAGGAATGGTACCAATACAAACATTGGTTACTTATGACTTTAGTATAGATCCTGATCCAGATGTAAAAGACTTACGTTTGGTTTATGAGAATACTTCTCCTGATCCAGATTTTGCTTGCGTCCCTCCTGCTAAGAATGATTTAGATACATGTGGGCCAGCTAATAAGGGCATATGTATGGATGAGCGTTGTTGGTTTAATCCAGATTTAGCTACTGGAGAAGTAAAATTAAGCACCAGATCTTACGCTGGTCAGAGTGCACCGTTTGCTAACCGAGTTACCAGTAAGAGTGTGCAGAGTTTTAATAATGTTAATGTTTGTGAGGATGATGATAACGCTTGTGAGGCTGGTTATGAGAAGGTGACTTATGGTTTGGGCGGATCTACTAAATATTATGGTCAAGATCAAATACCGGTAACTGGTTTATGTATAGCAGCAGGAGATGGTCATGCTGAGGGTGATGTATGTACTCTTGATGATGACTGTGGTGTAGATTTTGGACGTTGCGCAAAGTCAAGTAAAGAAGAAACCTTTTTGAACTGGCAGGGTGTTTGTCTAGAAGGTGACCCTTCTACTTTAGTGCCAACTGATGATGATGGTAGCGGTCAATTTAAAAAAGAATATTGCAATCAATGGTATCCAGTTGATCAGATTCAAGGAGCACAGAGTCTGTATAATACTTTTACGTCCGCTGGATTTTATAGCTCTACTGGTCAGGATGTACAGATGTGTGCTTTAGGTGAACCGTATCTAACAACGGAGGATAGAGTGTATTGTGGTGCTTTAGATTCTACTGATGAATATTGTAATTTACTATATTTTGTACCTGAGGGCAGTAAGATTAACGTAGATCGAATGCAGGCTTTGAATGTTTGGCTGAGTGAAGATCCGTTTACTAAACATTTTATGACACCTAGTGACTCAGAATATCATTATTATGGAAGTGGAGCGGAAGTAAATACTTGGTTGACTTCTCATGGAGCCGCTGCTGATGAGATACAAAATAATATCATAACTGTTAATGTTTTGAATCCAAGATCGATAGCCTTAGGAGAGGACGAACACGAAGGGGGTGACGCTATTGCTAGAATTCAACTTGTTAAAAATAAATTTTCTAAAATTATTTTTGCACCTGATAATAATCATCCAGTGATTTCAGAGGCAGATATAGCGGCATTATATGATGCTCAGATTGGATATTTTTATTATGATTCAGAGGTGTCTCCAACTGGTGCTGACAGTTGGAATGATTATATTCCTGTAGATGGTAGTGTTACACATGGTTGGGGGCATTGTGAAGATTGTGGTTCGCAAGATAGTCATGCATGTGAGGATGATGAACATCAGGTACGCTATGAATGCCATCGAACACGCAGTCAATGTGGGTTTCATAAATGGCGTGATAATCAAGTAATTTGTAATCCAACTCCTTATAATTATTATGTCCAAACTGATACTAGTCTTACGCAGTCGAATTGTGTGGGAGATTGTATTTTTACCGACGCAGCCGATGAAACAACCAATCATGGCTGGGGTTGCATGATAGATGATAGTGGGTTATCTCCATATATGAGTAATGTTGCAACTTCTACGGATCCGAATTGTGCCGGTGATCTTGAGTGTGCATATAAAACTTGTGTTTGGGAAAAAGTAGATAGTGGTATTATTGATCCGTACAGTAGCCATAGTTGTGATGATGCGTATGGTTATGCTGAAGAAGGTGGTTGGTGGTATGGACCGGCAGTGGTTTCTGGATGTTTTACACGTATTATGGAAGTTGTTGGTACTACTGTTATTTGGAAGCCAGATATAGATAATGATTTTAAATTAGATCTTGGACGTTGTCTTTATGAAGTAATATCACCCGTTGCTGATCTTGGTCCTTTGTGCTATATAGAACCAGATAGCACAACGCAATATCAGCTTTCTTTAGCTGGAGATTTATGTGATGGATTAGAGTGTTATCAACAATGTCAGATAGTCACTTCAATTGACGCTGATGGAAAGAATGATAAATCATGGGTCAGAACAGATATTTGGTGGCGAGCCTCACAAGATCCGGCCGAGCATAATGGTATGCCTAATGTGTATTATTATAATGGATCAGATTATGCCTTAGCTCCTGTTTTCTTTAATAACATAGCTGGTGATCCTATTAATGTTTATTGGGGCAGCGCAGAGATTATGACAAATCCAGTCTTAACCTCAGTACCATTGGTTCTTAATGACAATGAGGCTTCTGTATTTTTTAGCACTGACACTATTGGTTGGTCAGGAGCTCAAGATAGATTAAAATATTTGTTAGCAAGATTTTATAATTTTACTTGGGATGGAACTGATTATGATGATGAAGATTGGCATCTAAATATAGAAACGAATGCGAATGTAAATCCTGACGCAGGTCCAACTTATGAGCCTAAGATTTATCATGTTTGTGGCGGCGATCTTTGTAATAATGGAGATCTAGGCGTGACTGTTAACAATCAACAAGCAGGGGATATTAATGGTTATGTTCAATTATTTTCAGATATGCAATTTTATTACCATGCTCATCCTGATCATATGCCTATTATAGATATTTCTATTGCTTGGGGAGATGGTAACACGAGTGGTAATACTGGAAAGTACAAAAATAATTTACCAGAATGTATCTCAACTAGTGCCAGTCCTGACGGAGCCAGTCCTGAAATGGGTTTTGGCGGTACATCAGGAGCTTGTCATGTTGGCTATAAGACTTTTTATAACAATTATTTATATAATCCTGCTCCTGCTTATGAGTGTGATGGTACTGCTGGTAAACCAGATATTGATGAAGCGTCTTGTTATCAGCCATTTGTTATGGTAACAGACAATTGGGATCAAACAACTACCGAGATTTATGATGGCTGGGTAGTAATCCATAGACAATAAATTTTATTAAACAAAATAAATTTAATATGCAAGCTAAGTTTTTCAAAAAGAATTGGCCTTATTGGGTAGCTATTATAATAGTCGGCTTAATAGCGCCTAATGTAATGATGGCAGGGACATCTATTGGTCAAGTAATTGGTAGAGTGTTATTTTTTGTCTTTTTTAAACCCTGGGTTTTTGTTTTACAAACTGAACTTCTGATATTACCAATCATTGCTCAATTTAATAATTTTACTGAAATTAAAGGCGTACAACAAGGTTGGACAGCCTTGCGAGATTTGGCAAACATGTTTTTTATTATAGTTTTGTTGATCATGTCTTTTGCTACTATTCTAAAGATTGAGGCCTACGGCTATAAACAGGTGCTGAAAAAATTAATTATAATGGCTATTTTAGTCAATTTTAGTAAAACTATTACAGCATTTATAATAGATTTTTTTCAACTTATAATGTTAACTTTTGTGGCTACTTGGAAAGATGTGGCTGCCGGTAATATTACTGTTGCCTTAGGTTTGCAAGACATTGTTAGTTTTGATAATGATGTATCAGAGTCTGGCAAGACAATACACGAGGCGGATATTGTGGTTGCTTATTTGTTAGCAGGTATTTTTTTAATAGTCACTTGCATTGTTGTTTTTGCATTTATTATTTTATTAGTAGCTCGTATTGTTGTTTTGTGGATTTTAGTGGTAATGTCTCCATTAGCTTTTTTCGCTAATTCTTTTCCGGCAACCAAAAAATATTTTGATCAATGGCTAAGCGCATTCAGTAAAGAATTAATAGTCGGGCCAGTATTAGCCTTCTTTTTATGGTTATCTTTTACTATTGTTGGACCAGGAAATATTGACAGTGAGTTTGATAGGAGTGATTCTGAATCAAAAGACGTAGAAGAGATTGATGTTCCAGATACTGGTGGTTTAACTAAGGCCACCAAGCCAATGAATACCTTGAAATATATTATGGGTATTGCCATGCTTATTGGTTCACTAAAAGTTACACAAAGTATTGGTGGAACAGCTGCTGGTATGGGCACCGCAGCTGCTGGTAAGGCAAAGAAATTTGCAGCTGCAGCTTATTCTAAACCGGCTAAGCGAGCTTGGCAAGGTTCATCAGGGTACGGTGGTATTAAAGGTGGTGCGACTCGTTTAGCATTTGGCTCTACAAGAGATAAAAAGACAGATGAGGTTAAGAGGAGTCTTTTGAATCGAGGCTTGAGTAGAGTGCCAGGAGGTGTTGGTAAACGTATAGCTGCGATGAATGAGATGCGTGCTGATAAGATGACTGCTGGAAAGCAAAAATATCGTGATGAAAAATACGCAGGCATTCGGGATAAAGAAGCATTTCATGAAGCTGGTATTGGCACTAGATTTGATAGGAGTGATTTACTAAAAGATAAGGTTGCTTCTGGTACAAAATTAAGTACCGAAGAGGCGGAGGAAGCACGTACTATTTGGTCTGGCACAAATTATAGTTCTGAACAATCAGAGGCTTTACGTAAAAATAATGGCTTTGGTTATAATGAGGATAGTATGAAGAAAGATATTACATCAAAACAATATGCTGCTAATATTGCTGTTACAGATTTAAGCGGAATTAGTGACAAAGATGAGGACGGTAATATTGTAATAGCAGAAAATGAAAGAGCAAGAGAGCAAGGCAAAATGTTGGCTCAAGGGTTCTTACAATTAACTACTAAAGAACAGGATACTGCTATAAAAGCAATGACCAAAGATAATAAAGAGTCAATGTTAGTTAATGTTGCGGCTTTGGATAAGGAGAAAGTAAGAGAAGCTACTCCTGATCAGGATTTAACTAAAATTGAGACCGAAGAAGATTCAGATGGTAATATTGTGCGTAAAAAGGTAGCCAATGAAGATAGTGCTGAATTTAAGCGTACAACCCTTCTTGCCAAGTACAAGCCTAAAACTAAAGAAAGCCAAGAAGCGTATGAAGAATTACAAACAGCAGCTGGCAGTGCTGGAAAAAACGAGGCTGATAAAAACTTAGAACTTGATGATAGCTCACTACATAAATCTATGGCCAAGGGTATGGAGGGATCAGATTTAGCCAAAATGAAGCCAGATTCATCTATACTTCAAGGTGTTGCTGTGCATTTGTCTAATGGTCAAATGAAATCAATGTCAGATGAGGGTGCTAAAGCTGATCTTATGGAGAAAGTTGTTGAATTAAAAGGCAATCAGCATGAAGACGATCCGGATAGGAGAGATTTAGAAAGGCGAAGATTACGAACAAATCCTGTGACCAGAGCTTATGCCGAAAAATTATATGGCACTGATGATGCGCCAACTAG
>Ga0257125_1000255_pt1 | contig 75173 bp, 87 predicted proteins | sample SI106_200metaG_FD_190183 | JGI IMG/M metagenome (GOLD analysis project Ga0257125, IMG submission 190183) | Marine microbial communities from Saanich Inlet, British Columbia, Canada - SI106_200 | ecosystem: Environmental > Aquatic > Marine > Inlet | place: Canada: British Columbia | collected... | reverse complement strand
GGCCCCACCCAGCTCCATTTCGAACCTGGAAGTTAAGCTCTTCATCGCCGATAATACTGCCGGGTCCCCTGGTGGAAACGTAGGTCGCTGCCAACTTTTTAGAATTTTTATAACAGAAGCTTTATCTGATTATACTTTTTAAGTATATTTAGATGAAGCTTTTTTTTTAGACTTTTTTTATTGGGGTTTGTTAATATTGTAGATATTTTATTGTAGGGTTTTAAAAGATACTAAAAAAACTGTTTTAAAAGCTCTAGCATCTCTTTTGGATCTTTTATAGTATTGACAGCTTGTCTGAACTCATTAGCTCCATCATAGCCTTTAGAATACGTATGAAGATGTTTTCTAAACATAACAGTACCATACTCATCATATACATCTATCATTTTATTAAAATGTTCTAAGATAATATCTTTTTTTATATCATTACTAACATCATTTATTTGATTTTTTATTTGATGAAAAATCCATGGTTTACCAATAGCTCCACGACCTATCATAATACCATCAGCCTTTGTGTGAGCTAATACCTCATTTGCTTTTTGATAGTCTTTAATATCACCATTAGCGATTACAGGTATGGAAACATTCTCTTTGATAGCTTTAATTGCATCATAGTCTACAGGTGCTTTGTATGCACCTTTTTTTGTTCTTCCATGTACTGCCATAAAATCAACACCACATCCTTCAACTGTCTTAGCTATTTCAACTGGAATTTTATCATTAACCCCAATTCTTACTTTTGCAGTAGTATATTGTTTTGTAGAGTGTTGTTTAATAGTTGATAATATAGATTCTAGTCTATTTAAATCACCTAATAGATTAGAACCACTACCATGACTAAAAACTTTTGGAGCAGGGCATCCACAGTTAAGATCTATTCCATCTATCCAATCAATATCATTAAGTATCAAGACAGCTTCTTTTATAATATCTGGATTATTACCTGCAATTTGAACTATATAGGGTGTTTCATTATCTGCTTTTTCGAGCATTTTAAAAGTTCGCTTTGAATTATATACTAATGCATTTGAACTAATCATCTCACTTATTGTAAGATCTGCTCCAAATTTTTTAACTACAGATCTAAAGGGTAGATCTGTATATCCAGCTAAAGGTGCTAGTACTAATAATGGATTGGAAAAATCTATTATTTTTTTGTTTTTAATCATTTAAGATAGCAAATACTATCAAAATTGTATTGTTTACCACTATCTTTTAAATCTAAAAGTGCTTTATATGGTATATATTCATCTTTTTGACTATTATTAATAATTTCTCTAATATCATCAATCATTTCATATTCAAATAGTATATATAAGTATGCTTCATTTGCTTCTTCATCATTAGATGAGATATCTTCAAATAATTTAATAATTTGATCAGGAGACATTCTATTAGTATATTTTTTTGCAATATACAAGTAGTCTTCTCTTGTAAGTTCAACTTTTTCAATTAGTTTAATAATTTCACTACTTGTAAATGTAAATTGATCTTCATATGAAGCATCAGTTACTAATAGTTCAATAGTCATATTCTTATTTAAATCTATGTTTTCAAGTAATTTTTTAATTGTAGTAAAACTTTTTGTTTTCAGAACTTGAATAAATGCAGCTTCAATTAAGTCTGATGGGTTATTTGATACTTTATTTAGTATATCTAAACAGTAATTATCATCTATTTTTGTTTTATTAATATTATTTTGTTGTACTAAAGTACTATCATTTGATAGTTTAAATTCTTTTAATGAAGTATATTCTCCACTATTAACTTGTAGTATTTTATGCCCTAAATTATCAATAGTTTTATTTTCAGTTGCAAAATCAGAATTATCAATACTAATATTTAATTGATTTAAAATATTTCCAACTTCTTTAAATGTATCACTTTTAAATGTATATGGTGTATTTGTACCAGAAAGATTATTTTTAATTAAATTAATAAGTGCATCTTTATCTTTTGTGATACTTCTATTATTTAAATATTGTTTAAATGAATAATACAGAATATGTAGTACTGATGCAATAAATAATAATATTGCTGGAACAACAATCCATACTGCTATTGGTAATAATACTACATTGTTAGCAATATCTATTTTATAGTCACCAGATTCTATTGAAAACACATATGCTGCAATTGCTATTATAAGTACTAGTGCACTAAATATATATTTTTTTAAACCCATATTAAATATCCTTTATTATTGTTGCTCTTGTTCGTATATCTCTCTACAAGGAGTACAGTATTTGGCAAATGGTTTTGCTCTTAATCTACCAACTGCAATATACTCATCACACATTGCACATATACCGTAAGTCTCTGCATCTATTCTATCTAATGCAGCTTCAATATCGTTTAATTCTGCTAGTTGTTGATTTGCACTTTGTGCTTCAATAAAACTATCAGTACTAATCTCTGCATAGTCTAAATCATCTTTACATTCTTGAGATTTTAATTCTTCAATATTAGATCTACTAGTATTTACATGTTTAATTATTGATTCTTTTCTATCAAGTAATATAACTTTTAATTCTTCGATTTGTTTTTTATTTGCTGCCAATTTAATATACCCTAATTAAAATTTTTTGTATTATATCTAAATAAGTTAAATTATTAGCTGAAATAACCTATTTATGGTAAGGGTGGTTATTATTAATGCACAATCCTCTGAAAATTTGTTCACATAAAACAATATTTGCAATTTTATGTGCCATTGTTAAATCACTTAAACTAATAATACTATTACAATTATTTAAAAATTCTTTTTCAAATCCAAAGGCACCACCAATGAAAAAATTTATAGTAGATTTATCGTCTATAAGTTTAGCAAATTTAAAACTATCATGTTTTTTACCTAAAACATCTAATGCTATATTATATCCTGTAGTGAGTTTTGGGTTAAAGACATCTGAATATGAAGTTTGTGCTTCTTTTTCTCCAATAGTTTGTGCTTTTGCAATCTGTTTGTTAAATAAATTATGTATATTTACTTTTGCATATTTACTAGACATTTTTATTAGGTCGTTTATTATTGGTTCAAAATCATCTTTAGTGTTTTTTGCTATTTGATATATATTAATAGTCATTTGTTATAAACTGCTTTCCGTATTAAATTTTAGTTGCTGTATTATAGCTATTTGATGTTTAGATATTTTACTTAAATAAGTAATTTTATCATCTAAAGAATCTGATATATCAAGTATAATATAATCTAAATTAAATTTATTTGCTTCAAGTATTTCTATTTCATTATTTGTTGATAGTACAATTATTGTATTTTGATATTTTTGTTTAATAAACTTTAAAAGAAGTTGTGTATTACTAATTTTAAATTGTGATTGAAGTTGAGTCAAATAATTTGTACTAATACTTATACCATCGGCATATTTTAATAGACTTATATCATTAATAATAATTGGAATATGAGTATTGTTTTTTAAAAATTGTAAATGTTGTTTTTGAATATCTAATGAGTTTATTTTATTTTTATATTGAATATAAGTTAGATTATATAAGTTAGATGCATTAATAAAATTATCTAGTGATATATCAATCTTTAATAAAGATTGATAATCACATAATGCATAAATGGGTGTTATATTATGCTACTTCTTCATTATAAAATAGTTTAAATAGATCATATAAAGTTTGTTTCATATCATTTCTATCAACAACCATATCAATTGATCCATGTTCTAATAAAAATTCAGATCTTTGGAATCCATCTGGTAAATCTTTACCAATTGTTTGTTTAATAACTCTAGCTCCAGCAAATCCAATTAAAGCTCCTGGTTCAGCCATTATAATATCACCTAAGAATGCAAATGAAGCTGATACTCCACCAAAAGTTGGGTCTGTCAATATTGAAATAAATGGTAACCCAGCATTATCTAATTTTTTTAGTGCTGCTGATGTTTTTGCCATTTGCATTAATGAGAATGTACTTTCTTGCATTCTAGCTCCACCACTAGCAGATACAATTACAACACCTTGTTTTTTCTCAAAAGCTCTATTACAAGCTCTAACAATTTTTTCACCTTCAACAGATCCAAGAGATCCACCCATAAATGAAAAATCAAATACAACTAATTGTATTGGTAGTCCATTAACTGTAGCTTCTCCACTTACAATTGATGATGTTTTTCCTGTTTTGTTGAATGCATCTTCAAGTCTTTTTTTATAACTTTTTTTGTCAACAAATTCTAAAGGATCTGTTGGGTGTAAGTCTTGATCATATTCAACAAAAGAATTTGCATCACATAGTAATTCTATTCTTTTATTTGCTCCAATTCTCATATGAAAATTACACTTAGGACATACATGATGCTTATTTTCTACTTCTTTAAAAAACATTAGTGATTCACATGAAGGACATTTAACCCAGTGACTAGGTGCTTCAGCTTTTACAGGTGCTGCTAATTCCTTTTCACCTTTTAATCTATCAAATAAACTTTTTAAATCCATAATGTATCCTTTTGAAATAATTTATATTTCTTGTATTTTACTATAATAAAGCTAATAATACAAACTAATTAAAGACCAGGAGCTTTCCACATTGATTTAGTTAGCTTATTATCAACTAGTTTTAATTGTTCTTTATATACTTTTTCCCATTGATTTTTTATTTCATTATAAAGTTTAGTATGTTCTTTATTTGGTACATAAGTTTTATCCCATTTTACTAGTTCTTTTGAAGCAGATATTAAATTTGGATAAATTTTTGCCCCTACACCTGCTGCCATAGCAGCACCTAATGCAGTTGCTTCTGTAATTTTTGGTATTTTAATTGTATACCCAGTTACATCAGCTAAAATTTGAGGCCAAAGAGTACCCTTACTAGCACCTCCTGCAAATACAATTTCATTAAATTCAATATTTGTAAATGATTTTATTTTTTCAAGATTAATTGCACTAATAATACATGCATTTTCTTCTAAACTTCTAAACATTGATGCTTTATTACAAACTGTTGGGTCAATTGAAAGATTTAAAAAACTAGGACTTGCATGATACCATTTTCCATAATTCATGCTATCTGAAAATATAGGTATTATTCCATTTGAACCAATAGGTATTTTTTTTGCTTTTTCTTCTAAAAGTTCATAAACATCAATATTTTTTTCTTTAGCTTGTATTTTTTCAAGATCACAAAATGCATCTCTAAACCAACGCATTATCAAGCCACTAAAAAAAGTGATTCCTTCTGCTTGTGATTGATTTGGAATTACATGTGGATTTACTCTAATACTCATATCTTTAGGTACTTTTGTATTAGAAGGAATATTAACAATTTGTTGCCAAAATGATCCTCCAAGTATTGCTACTTGAGCTAATTCTACGACACCAAGACCAGCAGACCCTAACTGAACATCTCCACCACCCATAACAACTTTTGTATTTATAGATAAATTAGTTTCATTAGATGCATTATGTGATACATTTCCAATTACAGTTCCAACTTCATGGCATTTTGGAAATATATTTTCATGAAGGCCAATTTTTTTAGCCATAGAAGCTTCCCAATCTCTTTTTTCTAAAGAAAATATACCAGTTGTTCCTGCATTACTTGGATCTGTTGCAATAACTCCTGAAAGTTTTGCTAATATCCAATCTCCTATCATAGAGATATTTGCTACCTTATTATAGATATCTATTCGATTATTTTTAAGCCATAGAAGTCTTGGTAATGCACCAAGTGCAAATGTCTGACCAGATTCTTTATAAAATTCTTCTTCTATAGTTGGATAGTTTTTTTGTAAAAATTTAACTTCTTCACTAGCTCTTGCATCTACATTAGCTACGCCCCAAAGTTCATTTCCATCTTTGTCATAAAGTATAATACCTTCACGCATACTTGTTGCACTTAAGGCTAAAATATCATCACTATTAATATTGGCTTGTTTGATTGAGTCTTTAATACATGATTTAGTGATTTCCCAATTTAATTTAAAATCAAAATTCATACTATTTGGAACATTATCTTCTTCTAAATGATTCCACTCTTGCTGTGATACACTAATTTGATTTCCTAGTGTATCAAATATCACAGCTCTTACACTACCTGTACCAGCATCTATAGCCATTAAATATTGCATAATTACTTCTTTGTTTTTAGTTTGATTTGTTCCAATTCCCAGTATTCCATATTAAAGGTGTCTTTTATACTAATACTTTTATATCCACCTAACTTATCTGCTTTTAATACAGCAAGCATTGTATGTGAAATAATGTCATTAATAATATCTGCTTCTTTTTGAGTTTTACCAAAAGATACAATTCCGAAGTTTTTAATAATGGCATATTTTGGATATTGATTTAAACATATTTCATCATTTGAAAACTTATTAAAATAAGCGATATATTCTTCTTTATATTCTTCTAATGCTGTTTCTATATTTTCATCTTCAATGATAAGTGGAATTCTTTTTGTTCGTATAACATGTTCAGGAGTTAATACACCTCTTGAGGCAAATTCTTTTAGATTATCTTGTGATGAATAAAGTTGTGCTAATTTTGAATTGTTTATATTCATAAATTCACTAGTAAATACAGATGTATCAAAATCTCTAAAGTTAATATTTTTAATTTCAATATTTGCATTTGTATTTAAAAAGTTTTCAGCTAGTGAAACTGCATCTATCATTTTTGAATATGAATTTTTAGAATCATTATCAAATGTAAATATACCATGATTATGTAATATAATACCTTCACATTTTTTCCAATCAAAATTATCTTTTGTCATATTATGTATAGTTTGTGCAAGTATAAATCCAGGCATTACATAAGGTACTATTAAAAAGTTTGGGTATATTTTAGAGATATTCTCTATCCCTGAATTTGAATTTGAAATTGTTACAACAGCATCGGCATGTGTATGATCTACAAATTTATATGGAATTAATGCATGTAAGATAGCTTCTACAGATGGATTTGGAGATGATTTATCAATCATAGCTTCTTTTTGACCATTAACCATATCTATATCACTTAAAGTTTCTAATTGCGACATGTCTAATAGTGTATCAAGTTTAACAGCAGGAAAGCCTTCTTCTTTAATAGAAACTAAATCCCAGCCGCTCCCTTTAACATATAAGATATCTTCACCATCAATAGTTGATTTTACAGATGTATTTCCACCACCATGTAAAACTAATTCATCACTTTGACCTAAAAGATTTGATGTGTATACTCGAAGTGCTAAATCACTTTTATATGATTTAGCATCATTATCATTCCAAAGATTTTTCAATCTTTATCCTAATACTTCTAATTCGTCTGTATATTTATCATCACAAAATGGTTCATAGCTTGATTTGTATATTTTATAATGTGCTGAAGTTTTGTGACCATCTAAAGCAGCTTCATCTCTCCAAGTTTCTACTGCCATAAATCTTTTTCTATCATTTTCATATTGAAGAATTTCATAAAATAAACAACCATCTTCCGCTTTAGAAGGAACTACCATTGCGCAAAGTAGTTCTTTCATTTTATCTTCACAACCATCTTTAGCTATAAATGTAACACTTTTTGTAATTGTCATAATTTATCCTATAGTTTTAAATAATTCTAATTGATCTAATTTTTCCCAAGGGTAATCAGGTTGACCAACTTGCCCACGTGCTGCTACATCTGCATAAAGGAATGTATCTACACTTGGTTTATCAAGATTAAATCTTTTTGTAATCCAGTTTGGAGTTAGAGGGAAGTGTTTCATTACAAACTCACCTAAAACATCATCATTTACTTTTGTAAATGTACCATAAGTATCTACTGCAACAGATGTAGGTCGTGCTACTCCAATTGCATAAGAAATTTGAACTACACATTTTGTAGCAAGACCAGAAGCAACAATATGCTTAGCAATATATCTTGCAGCATATAATCCAGATCTATCAACTTTGGTATAATCTTTTGAAGATTGTGCTCCTCCACCTATTGGTGAATATCCTCCAAAACTATCAACGATTAATTTTCTACCAGTTAATCCACTATCATGTAGTGATGAATGAGATACATACTTTCCTGTAGGATTAATATGAATAATACAGTTGTCTTTATTGTATAGATTTGATGGTAACCCAGCATCATCAATTAATGATTGAATAAGTTCTCTAACTGTATCAATATGCATACTAGATACACATGGAGCAGAGATAACTATTGTATCAATTCTTTGAGGCTTACTATTTTCAAAATTTTCTTTACAAGTATAATCCATAGTAACTTGTGTTTTAATATCAACACCTAATTCATGTGGATTTTTTAAAGCATATTCATATACTTTTTCCATTAAAATTCTTGCATAAGTAAGAGCAGAAGGCATATAATGTTCAGTTTCACAATCTGCATAACCAAACATAATTCCTTGATCACCAGCACCAGTTTCACCATCTTCTTGATCAACACCTTGATTAATATCTGGTGATTGAGAATTTAATAATACCTGTACATCTACATCTTCAGGATGAAGACATTCTTGTTTTGTAAAATAAGGATTACCATTGTATCCAATATTTGCTAGTGCGTCATGAACTAATTCTTGGTATCCTTCTGTTGTCATTAATGTATGAGAAGTTACTTCTCCACCAATTACTACATGTTTACCAGCAACAAATACTTCTGATGCAACTCTTGATTTTGAGTCACCAATAATCAGTTTATCAACGATTGTATCTGCAATAATATCTGCACATTTGTCAGGGTGACCTGGGCTTACTACTTCACTTGTAAATAAGTATTGAGTATTTTTCTTGTTTTCCATTTTGTTTTCCATTTCTTTGTTTTCCTCAAAGTATAAATACCTTGGGTTTTCCATTGTTTTGTTGTCCATTTTGTTTTCCATCAATTAAGATTGAAACTAAAATTTTAATAAAAGTATGTATTTTATATATGATATATAAAAAGTAAAAAATTATAGCTAAGTTAATTTAAATAAAGATTATTATAAATCAAGAAAAAGAATATAGAAGAGATGTATATTAAATTTTAATTTTAACTAGTTATCCCTGCACCGCTAGGTGCAGGGATAACTAGTTATTAACAGATATTATAACCCATATAGAATAAAATTATCTAATAATAGAACACTATAAATGTCTGTTAATAAAACATAATAAACCCTTAAATATAGTACTTATAGTAAAAAATATTGCAAATCGCAATATTTTTTATCATAATTATATTTTTGTGTTATTATTTTTATATACCTTTTTGGTATGTATTTAGATCGTAAAAGGACATTTTGTCCTGTTAACAAACTATTTTAAGCATTAGCAGACACTTTGTCCTTTCAATTTAATTTAAGGATTGTAGTTATGGGTAAAAAATTATTAGAAATTTTAAGAGATAAAATTAGAGTAAAGCATTATAGTATTAGTACAGAACGAACATATTTATATTGGGTAAAAGAGTATATTTTATATCATAATAAAAAACATCCAAAAGATATGGGAAAAATAGAAATTGAACAATATTTAACATATCTTGCAGTTACAAAAAATGTAGCTCCTGCCACACAAAATCAAGCATTTAATGCAATATTATTTTTATATACTCAAATTTTAGGAGTATGTTTAAAAGATGAAAACATCCAAGCATTAAGAGCTAAAGAGAAAAAGCATATTCCTGTAGTGCTTAGTATTGAAGAAGTTAGATTAATTATTTCAAATATGAGTGGTATTTACCAAGTTATGTTAAAGCTTATGTATGGTTGTGGTCTTCGTATGAGTGAGTTATTAAATCTTAGAATTAAAGATATAGATTTTTCATATGATAAAGTTTATATTTGGGATAGCAAATCTCAAAAGGATAGAACTGTGCCACTACCTTTAAAAATTAAAACTGAATTACAATTACAAATCCAAAAAGTTCAGGAGATACATATTCAAGATTTAAAAGATGGTTATGGTACAGTAGAATTACCTTATCAGCTAGATAAAAAGTTTCCAAAAGTAAAATTTGAAACAAAATGGCAATATTTATTTCCTATGACAAAAGTATCTAAAGACCCAAGAAGTGAAATAATAAGACGACATCATATTTTAGATAAAACATTTTCAAGAAATATTAGAAATGTTGTAAGAAAGTTAAATATATATAAAAAAGTATCTGCTCATATATTTAGACATAGTTATGCCACACATCTTTTACAGAATGGTACAGATATAAGAAGTATTCAAGAGTTACTAGGTCATAAATCTATTGAAACTACTATGATCTATACTCATGTGGTAAAAGAATTAAATAAAGATGATATAAAATCTCCATTGGATTTTTAAGAAAATAATATCATAAAAGCCAGCTATATAATAGCTAACTTTTTAGTGTGAAAGATTAATGTAAGAAGTGTCTTTTGTTTGAGAAGTATAAAGCCATACCAAATTCATTAGCAGCTTCTATAATCTCATCATCTCTAATTGATCCACCTGGTTCAATTACACATTTAACACCAGCTTCTTGTGCTGCGTCAATAGAATCTCTAAATGGGAAGAATGCTTCAGAAGCAAGAACTGATCCAGATACATCGATACCTAAATCTTCTGCTTTTCGCAAGGCTGCTTTTGCTGCATCTACTCTTGAAGTCATACCCATACCAACAGCAACCATTGCAGAATCTTTTACATATACTACACAGTTTGATTTAGTTAAAGATGCAACTTTATAAGCTATTTCCATATCTTTTTGTTCTTGTGCAGATGCAGTTCTTGTAGATTTTAATTCAGAATTTTTAACTTCATCATCTTCAACTTTATCAGCATCTTGGTATACAAATCCACCATCAACAATCTTAAAGTTGAATTCATCATTGCTAAGATCAAGTTTAGCAGTACCTTGCTTGAATAGTTTGATTCTTTTCTTTTTATTTAATTCTTCTTCTGCTTGGGCAGTAAAATCAGCAGCAAATACAACTTCTAAGAAAATTTCATTCATCTTAATAGCTAAGTCTAAATCTATAATTCCATTAACTGCAACAACTCCACCAAATGCTGAAATTGGGTCACATCTTAATGCTTCATTGTAAGACTCTAAAAGTGTATCTTTTATTGCAAATCCACAAGGATTACCATGTTTTACAATACAAACTGCATTATCATCACCAAATGCAGATGCAATTTTAGCAGCACCAGAGATGTCACCCATATTATTGAAACTTGCTTCACCTTTTAATGTGATGAATTTATTTGATAAATGATTGTCAAATTCATATAGTGCACCTTTTTGATGAGGGTTTTCTCCATATCTTGTATCAAATACTTTTTCACCTACTATAAATTGTTTATCACCCATACCGTTGTTAAATCTTTTATTCATATAGTTTGCAATCATAGAGTCATATGCAGCTGTATGCTCATAAGCTTTAATCATCATATCTCTTCTAAATTCAAAAGTATTTGTGTCATTTTTAAGATTATTAAGAACTAAATCATAATCAACAACATCAGTTACTATAATTACAGAATCATGATTTTTAGCAGCACTTCTAACCATAGCTGGACCACCAATATCAATATTTTCAATAATAACTTCATAGTCATTAGTAGTTTCAATAGCATTTTTAAATGGATATAGGTTTACACATACTAAATCAATACCTTCAACACCAAGCTCTTTAGCTTCATCAAGGTGTGATTGTTTATCTCTTCTATGTAAAATTCCACCATGAATATAAGGATTTAGAGTTTTAACTCTTCCTTCAAAACATTCTGGAAATTTAGTAACTTCATTTGCTTCAATTACTGCAATACCTGCATCTTTTAGTTTATTGTATGTACCACCTGTTGAGATGATTTCATAACCTAATGCTACTAATTCTTTAGCAAAATTTTCAACACCACTTTTATCACTTACGCTTATTAATGCTCTCATTATAAATCCTGCTCAATTACTTCTTGGAATTTATTAAAGTAAATATCACTAATTCCATTTAGTTTTTTATATAAATTATTTACACTTAGAATATCTCCACCAGTTTTACCAGCAGATACATATGTAATACCCATTGATGATGCTAGCTTATCAAATGCTTCAATATTTTCTGGCTTAATCTCTACAATTGCTCTACTTAATGATTCAGAGAAAATATCTTGATCATCTTCAAGTGCAATTCTAATATCACAACCAATATTTCCAATTACTGACATTTTTGCAGCTGCTATTGCTATACCACCAACATTAACATCCTTAGCAGATTCTAATAAGTTAGCTTTATTTGCATCAATAACAGTATCCCAAAGTTTTAATTCTTTGTCAAAATCAACTTCTGGGTGTGTTCCTGCAACTTTTCCATAAAGTTCTTTCATTAATAAAGATCCACCAAATTCACTATAAGTATCACCTAAAATACAAATATAGTTACCTTCTGCTTGGAAGTGACTTGGTAGAACATTATTCATATCATCATTTACACCAACAGTTGCCATTGCAGGAGTAGGGAATACACCAACACCATTTGTTTCATTGTATAAAGATACATTACCACCGATAATTGGTGTATTTAATTCTTTACAAGCAGCTTTGATACCGTCACAAGCTTTCATAAATTGCCACATTACTTCTGGATCTTCTGGGTTACCAAAGTTAAGACAATCTGTAGCAGCTAAAGGACGAGCTCCTGTCATTGCTACATTTCTTCCTGCTTCCATTACAGCTGCTGCTGCTCCAAGCTCTGGATTGATGTAACAAAGTCTAGTATTACAATCAGCAGACATAGCTAATGCTTTACCATTTTCTTTAATTCTAATTACAGAACCATCAAGTTTACCTGGTCCTTTAATAGTATTTGTTTGTACCATTGAATCATATTGATCGTAAATCCATGATTTATCTACAATTTCAATAGAACTCCACATTTTATCAAATATAGTTTGATCTGCAAATTGTTTATCCAATGTAATATCTTCAATAGTTTCTAGATATGCAGGTTTTGCTACAGGTCTATCTAATACTGGTGCTTCTTCTGAAAGTGGTTGAATTGGAATATCGGCACATTTTTCACCATGCCAGAATAATTCCATATTTCCTGTATCTGTAACTTCTCCAATTACAGCAACACTAAGTTCCCATTTTTCAAAGATATCAATTACAGCTTGTTCACAACCTTTTTTAGCACAAATAAGCATTCTTTCTTGAGATTCTGAAAGCATAAAGTCATAAGGAGTCATTCCTTCTTCTCTTGCTGGAACTTTATCTAAGTCCATTTTCATTCCAGATCCAGATCTTCCTGCCATCTCAAATGATGATGAAGTAAGTCCAGCAGCACCCATATCTTGAATACCAATAATTAAATCTTCTTTGAATAATTCTAAACAAGCTTCAAGTAAAAGTTTTTCAGTAAATGGATCTCCAACTTGAACAGTTGGTCTTTTTGATTCATTATCTTCAGTAAATGCTGCAGAACTCATTACTGCACCACCAAGACCATCACGACCTGTTTTAGATCCAACATACATTACTGGATTTCCAATACCTTCAGCAACACCAAGGAAAATTTCATCAGATTTTGCAAGTCCGAGGTTAAATGCATTTACAAGGTTATTACCAGCATAACATTCTTCAAAATTTGTTTGCCCACCAATAGTTGGAACACCCATACAGTTACCATATCCACCAATACCAGCAACAACACCTCTTAATAAATGTCTATGCTTTTTAGCTGTCTGGCTATCTCCATCAATATTAGCAAATTGAATTAAGTTCATTGATGCAATTGGTCTTGCACCCATTGTAAATACATCTCTCATAATTCCACCAACACCAGTAGCAGCACCTTGATAAGGTTCTATAAAACTAGGGTGATTATGTGATTCCATTTTGAATACTGCAGCATAACCATCACCAATATCAATAACTCCAGCATTTTCACCTGGTCCTTGGATTACCCATGGAGCTTTTGTTGGAAAACCTTTTAAGTACTTTGTAGATGATTTGTATGAACAATGTTCAGACCACATAGCCGAGATAATACCAATCTCTGTATAGTTAGGCTCTCTACCTAAAATTTTAACAGTATTGTCATATTCTTCGTGTGTCATTGAATGAGCTAATGCAATTTCTAATGGAGTTTGTTGTGACATATTTATTTACCTTGTTTTAATATATTTCGCGATTATATCGTAATGTTATTTTATGTATGCTTTAATAATTTTTTGATCTTCAATTGGTCTATCACCAGCTCTTCTACCTGTAGTTTGTACATTTTCTAGTTTATTTACAGATGAATATGTATCATTTATAACGTATCCAAAAATAGTGTGTCTACCATTTAACCATGGTGTTTTTACTGTTGTAATGAAAAATTGACTACCATTTGTTTTTGGTCCAGAATTTGCCATAGCTAAAATACCTTTTTTATTAAAAAGTGCTTGTGAATTAAATTCATCTTCAAATGGAGCTCCCCAAACTGATTGACCACCACGGCCTGTACCAGTAGGATCTCCACCTTGAATCATAAATTGTTTTATAATTCTATGAAAAATAATACCATTATAATATCCATCTTTGATATGTGTCATAAAGTTTTCAACAGCTTTTGGAGCAAAGTCAGGTCTCAATTCAATTTCAATGTTTCCTTGAGTCGTTTCTAATACTGCTATTGGATTTGCAGCAAATAATGTAATTGAAGTGATTACTAAAAGTAGTAGTTTTTTCAAATTTAATTCCTTTTATTTAATATTTATTAATATTATCTAAAAAGTATTTATAAGTTTATAATTTATATGGTTCTAATAATAGCTTATAGTCTTGAGAACTATTTAGTGATATATGTTGTTCTAAAATTAGATCATGTGGATAAAGATAAATATCATTATTATTAATAAAACAGATATGAATATTTTGATTCATATAATTTTGATTCAATGAAAAATTATTTTCAAGTATTATTTTTAGTGTTTTTTCACCGTTAATATGAGAAGCAATAAAATCTACTCCTTGCCAGTCTTCTTTTAACCACATTGATCTAAATCCATGATCTGCAAGTTTTGCTGAAACCTTTTTGAATCTATTTTCTATTTTAACATTTGATGTTAATTTATTTATTTTTCTAAGTTTATTTTTTAATACAATATTTTCTTCTTCTAAGCTTGATATTATATTTTCTAACTGTATTATTATATCTTTTGTTGATGTAGTTATATTTGAGCTAATATTCTTCATAAGTTTTAAATTCCTTTTATAAATCTATACATTAGGAATTATATTTTAATTCTGTCACGTCTAGCGTCACAAAAATAATTAAATTTAAAATATTTGTATTTAAAGCTCTAAGGCCTTTATTCTAAAGCTTTTTCTATGTATTTCACATAAACCATATTCTCTTATTGATTCAGTATGAGCTTTTGTACCATATCCTTTATGCTTTTCAAAGTGATACTCAGGATATTTAGACGCAATATTTACCATAAATCTATCTCGACTAACTTTTGCTAGTATTGATGCTGCAGCTACTTCAGATACACTAGCATCAGCTTTAATTTTCCATGATATATTATCTAGTCCATATACTGTATTTCCATCCATCAGATAATTGTCTGTATCTATATTAGACATGATTTCTATGATAGATTTTTTTATACAAGCACTAATACCAAATTCATCTATTTCTTGTGCACTAGAAAATACAATATGATAATCTGAATTATTAATAATAATATCAAATAATTTTTCTCGTTTTTTTTCAGTTAATTTTTTAGAATCATTTAATTCATCTATTTGTTTGTGTAGTTTCACCCCTGCAACTACCATAGGTCCTGCAAATGGTCCACGACCAGCTTCATCTATGCCACAAAGTCCATTTGTCATTATTAATTGTTCCATTATTCTTCTACCGCCCATATATAAAAAGGATTTACTTCACATTCAATATTGTCTAAATAAATGTCATTGTCGTTACTTACTGTTACAATTGTGATTTTTTTTATATTATATTCTTCTATAAATGCAATGACTTTTGATGAAATTTGTGATCCAATAAAAAAAGGTTTTGATAATATAATTTCATTTGTAGTAGGTATATAAAAATCAATATAATCATCATAATATATTTCATCATATTTGTTTTTTAACTCTAAAAATACCATATTTGTAAAAATATTATTAAAATTCTTTTTAAAACTAACTTCACTAATTAGTGCATGATTATATGTATATATTTTTTTAGCTGCTTTTGAATGTTTATATTTTGGTAAAAATGTTATAGTTTGATTTTCTTCTAAAATTCTACAATAATTATAAAATCTATCTTTTGAAATTTTAATCTCTTTTTTAAGTGCTAGGTATAATTGATTTTGTGATTTTATTTCACCACTATTTTTAATTAAATATCTTAATATAAAAAGGTCTGTTTCATTTGTTGCTAATAGTTTAATGTGATTTTGTATATTTATTGATTTATGTTTTTCATCTGTTTGAATTGTTTCAATAAAATTTCCAAACTTTAGAAAATAGTTAAATGATGTTGTGATATTTTGATGTTTATCAAATAGTAAAAACTCTTCAAAGTCAGCAGGAGTTAATATTAGATTTGTAAAATTATTTAAATTGATATTTACATTTGTTGTAATGATAATTGAATTACATTGAGGTAAACCCAATGTAAAATCAAAATTATCTAATGCTAAAATAGTTATGTTATTTATATTTATAAATTCTTGAATATCTTGATAAAATAAAATATCATTTATTTTTAGGTTATTAAAGTCTACATATAAGTAGTCATTAGTATTAAATTGAGATAAGTAATCATAAACTAAATAACTTTTCCCACTTTGACTTGGACCTTGGACAATAGTGTTTTTATTAGTAATTGATTTTTTTCTTTCTTTAAAATCAATTTTAGAAAAGTCTAAGTCATAAAAACTATCTAGTATATCCATAATTATTTTTTCTTGAGATTACTAATTTCTTCTTCAAAAGTTACTTCTTGTCGTAAACTAATACCTTTCATATGTGAAATAGGCATAGCAAATGCGATACCATCACCTGTACTTGTAATATGTAAGGAGTGGATAATACTTTCTAAAACTTTATTTACTAGTGATTCAGGGAGTATAAATAATAACACTTCATCATTTGCTTCAGGGCTAATTCTATAAATATTATCCATTTCTGAAAGTCCCATTCCATATGCATTAAAATGTGTCACACCTGTTGCTCCAGCTTGATGAGCTGCTTGTATTGCATCTTCTTTTTTATCTTGAGGGACAATAACAACTACAGCACTAAAATTCATTTTTAATTTACTTGTAATAGTGTTAGCATTGAAATTTACTGATGCTAAGTATGTTTCATCAATTTCAGATATAAGCTTAGGTATATGTTCTTTTTCAATTTTTGTATCACTTTTTATACCGAACTTCACTGTTATGATACCATAAATCATTACTGTAATCATTGGGAATAATGATGCAAAAGCAATAAGTCCAAAGCCATCAATTAAAGGACTTCTTCCATCAATATTTGTAGCAAGACCAATACCAAGTGCAGCTAAAAGTGGAACAGTTACAGTTGAAGTTGTTACTCCACCACTGTCATATGCTATAGGAATTATATATTTTGGAGCAATAAACGTTAATGCTATTACAATCATATATCCAACAATAATGTAGTAGTGAATATGTCCACCATCTACAATTCTAAATGCACCAAGTGCAATACCAATAGCAACACCAATAGCAACAAATAACCTTAATACAAAGTCATTAATTTTACCATCACTAATCTCTTTAGCTTTTTTTGCAATTGCCATAAGTGCTGGTTCTGCCATTGTTGTAGAAAAACCAATAGTAAAGGCAAAGCTATATATGATCCAAACATTGCCATTTTGAGTAAGTTGATAAGCCATAGACTCACCTAAACTAAATAGTCCAAGTTCAAGTCCAAGGATAAATGCATAAAGACCAATAATAACTAATATAAACCCTAGAAATACTATTTTTATATTTTCTATATTTTTTTTAATTACGCCATATTGAAAAAATAATATAATTGCTAATATGGGAAATACATCTTTTACAACACTCATTATTCCATATATAATTGATTCTGCAGTAATTGTTGTTATTTCACTTACCTTAGCTTCAACTAAAATATTAGTAATCTCTTTAGCTTCTACAAAATTATATACAGCAATACCATATATCTGCACAAATATCATAGGTGTTAGTGATGCAAAAGCAATAAGACCAAAACCATCTATTACAGGGTTTCTCCCTTTTATAGATGATGCTAGACCAATACCAAGGGCAGCTACAAGAGGTACAGTAACAGTTGATGTAGTTACTCCTCCAAGATCGTAAGCAAGTCCAATAATTTCAGCAGGAGCTGCAAATGTAACTGTTACTACTGCTATATATCCAGCAATGATATAATAGTGAATAGGGTGACCTTTAATAATCCTATAGACACCAAGAAGTATTGCTAAACCTACTGAAATAGCAACTACAAAACGTAAAATATCAGCATCAATACGACCACTACTAATAGTTGAGGCTTTTTGTGCAATGACGGATAGGGCAGGTTCAGCAATTGTAGTACCAAATCCTATCATAAAACCAAAAGTTAATACTAAAAATGTAGAATTTTTATTTGCAAAATCTTTAGCAAGACTTTCCCCTACTGGAAATATACCAATTTCAAGTCCTTGTAGGAAAATTGCAAGACCAAATCCAACAATAATCATACCAATTGTTGTAGCTATCCAATTGTCTGGAATATTTTGTAATACAGCAATTTGAAAAAATAAAATTACTATAACAATTGGTAAAAGGTCTCTAAAAGATTCTTTTAAAAGCTTTATAAAAAAGTTAAATTGCATCTATTTATTACACTTGATGTAGTGTCTTTTTATGATCTAATGTATGTTGCATAGATAAATAACTATTTAATGCACCTATATATGCTCTAGCACTTGCTAGAATAGTATCAATATTTAATCCATGTCCTATCATTGAAGGTCCATCGTTATTAAATGTAACTTTACATGTAACTTTTGCTAATGCATCTTGTCCTTCACTAACAGCTGATACTTTATAATCATTAAGTTGTCCATTGTATCCTGTGATTCTATCAATTGTTTTAAATATTGCATCCATTGTACCATCACCAATAGCAGCATCAGTTGTTTCTACACCATCAAACTTAATACAAATAGCAGAACTTGGAACTCCATTTGAACAATCTGATACTTGAAGTGAAATTAATTCATACAACTTATTATCATTAAGCTTTTCATCTGCAATAATCATTCTAATGTCATCATCTAAAATGTCTTTCTTTTTATCACATAAAAGTTTAAATCTATTAAATGCTTTTTTTAATTCATCATCACTTAAATTATCAAAACCTAATGACTTAACCTTATCATTAAATGCAGCACTTCCTGATAACTTTCCTAAAACTATTGTATTGTTTTTTTCTAATCCTATATCACTAGGTTTCATTATTTCATAAGTTTCTTGATGTTTTAAAACACCATCTTGATGGATACCACTTTCATGAGAGAATGCATTTTTACCTACAATTGCCTTGTTTGGTTGTGGTTCAATTCCTGTAATATTTGCTACAAGTTTACTAGCTCTAACAATTTCTGTTGTTTTAATATTTGTAGTATATCCTTCAAATTGATCTTGTCTAACCTTAAGTGCCATTACAATTTCTTCTAGTGCAGCATTCCCTGCTCTTTCACCTAGTCCATTAATTGTACATTCTACTTGTCTTGCACCTGCTGTAATTCCAGCAAGTGTATTTGCTACTGCTAATCCTAAATCATTATGATTGTGTAAAGATATAATAGCTTTATCATCTACATGTTTTACCATTTGATTAACCATATCAGCTATTTCGTTAGGTAATCTATATCCTACAGTATCAGGTAGATTTATAGTTGATGCACCAGCTTCAATTACTGCACTTGTTATCTCTTTCATAAAGCTAATTTCACTTCTTCCCGCATCTTCAAGTGAAAATTCAACATCATCAACAAAAGTTTTTGCGTATGTTATTGCATCTACAGCTCTTTTTATAACTTGATCAGGAGTCATTTTTAATTTATATTGCATATGTATAGGACTTGTTGCAATAAATGTATGTATCCTATTCATCTTAGCTTTTGCAATTGCTTCACCTGCTGCTTTAATATCTCTATCAACTGCTCGAGCTAAAGAACAAATTTTACTTTTTTCAATTGTACTTGCAATTTGAGATATTGCATCAAAGTCACCAGGACTAGCTGCTGCAAATCCAGCTTCAATTACATCTACATTAAGTTTTTCAAGTTGCTGTGCAATTTGTATCTTTTCTGCAGTATTCATTGAAGCACCAGGAGATTGTTCACCATCTCTTAGTGTTGTATCAAATATTATAATATTATTATTTTTCATATATTATCCTTGATTTTTAAATGCGATCACTGTTTGGCCAGCTTTTACTTTATCGCCTAAATTGATATTTAATTTTATATCTTTATTTTTAAATGTAAGAGTAACTACTCCATTTAAAAATAATCCTATCTCATCACCTTTTACTACATTAGAACTATGTATGTCTAATTTATTATTACATATACCACTAAGTAAATTTACATTAATATTATCAAAATTCAAATCTAATGATTCATTAAGTTTTGTAGCCTTAAAACTATTTGGATTTAAATTTAAACCATTAATATGATTTTGACTAATCATTTGTGCATCAATTGGTGCTCTTAATATATGAGAATCTAAAATAGATACATTAATGTACACTTTAGTTGTTTCTATACTTTTATCTATTGCATCAACTGTGCCATCTATAATAGATAGTATCTCAGTACCATCTCTTTTTATTTCTCTTTTTGTATTTCTAAAAATAAACATGATAAATAGTGTAACAACTAATAATAAATTTCCAAGTGTATCTGAAATAAAAGAACTAGTAAGTACTGCTAAGATAAAGCTTATTACTATAGGTTTTATCCCTTGAGATAAAATTATAAAATTATTCATCATCTTCCTTTTTATCAGTATGTAATTCTTCACCTTCAAATATTTTACCACCATTCTCAATGATGATTTCTTGAACTCTTTTTCCAGATATAACTTCTAATTCAAGTAATTCTGCAGTCATTTGTTCCATTGCATTATTATTATCCCTTAGGCTTTGAAGAACAGCTTTATATCTTTGATCTAATGTGTTTTTAATATGCATATCTAAATTATGTGCCATCTCATCACTATAGTCTTTTGATGATTGACCGCCACCTAAAAATTGATTTTGTTGTTTGTGAAGAACCATAAGACCAGCAATATCAATATCGCTCATACCATAAATAGTAGCCATTGATTTAATTATATCTGTTGCTCTTTCAAGGTCATTACCAGCACCTGTACTTACCTCTCCAATATAAATCTCTTCAGCTGCTCTACCACCTAAAAGTGTATCTACTTCAGCTATTAATTCATGTTTTTGCATAAGATACTTATTTTCTTCTGGAGTATTTAGAGTATAACCAAGTGCTGCAAGTCCTCTAGGAACAATAGAAACTTTATTTACTTTCTTAGCTCCTTTTGTAATTTCTGCAATTAAGGCATGACCAGATTCATGATATGCAACTATTCTTCTCTCTTTTGGAGATATTCTTCTACTTTTCTTTTCTAAACCAGCAATTTGTCTTTCAACTGCTTCTTTAAAGTGAGAAGGTCTAACTTCAGTGTCATTAGCACGACCAGCAAGAAGAGCAGCTTCATTGATGATATTTGCCAAGTCTGCACCAGCAAGACCAGCAGTCATTACTGCAACCTCTCTAAGATCAACATTATCAGAAATTTTTACATCTTTAATATGTACATTTAATATTTCAATTCTACCTTCTAAGTCTGGCTTATCAACTAGCACTTGTCTATCAAATCTTCCTGGTCTTAATAATGCCGGGTCAAGTATTTCTGGTCTATTTGTAGCAGCAAGTATAATTACTGGAGCTTCTGCACTAGAAAATCCATCCATCTCTGCAAGTAATTGATTTAATGTTTGTTCTCTTTCATCATTACCACCCATATTACCTGCACTAGCTCTACTTTTACCAATAGCATCTATTTCATCAATAAATATAATTGAAGGAGCTGATTTTTGTGCTTGTTCAAAAAGATCTCTAACTCTACTAGCACCAACACCTACGAACATTTCAATAAATGATGATCCCGTTACACTTAGGAAGTTTACATCAGCTTCACCAGCAACTGCTTTTGCAAGAAGTGTTTTTCCTGTACCTGGAGGTCCTACTAAAAGTACACCTTTTGGTATTTGTGCACCAAGATTCACATATCTATCTGGATTTCTTAAAAATTCCACTATTTCAGATACTTCTTCTTTTGCTTCTTTATTTCCAGCCATATCTTTAAATTTTACATTTGGTTTTTCACTATTGATCATTTTTTTAGCATTACCCATACCAAGAAGACCTCCGCCTCCTCCACCCATAGAGCTTTGAATCTTTCTAGATAAAAACATCCAAATACCAATAAATATCATTAATGGTAAGACCCATCCAAATAACATATCAGCTAAATAATTTTCTTCATTAATTCCACCATAAGCTATATTATATTGTTCTAATAATGCTATAAGTGTTTCATCTGGAACTACTCTTCTTGTTGTGTAAGTAGTTTTTGCACCATGTTTTGCTTTTGTTGTTGCTTTGATTGTTGTATTACCAATTCCTACATAACCAATAGCACCATTTTTAAGTAAATCTTTAAAATCAGAATATGCTACTTTCTTTTGGATACTTTTACCGTATGCTGTTGCATTACCATCAACATTCATATCATCTTGTGGAAAAATATTTTTAAAAGCAAAAATTGTAACTAATGAAAATAATGCAAATGCAATAAGTGGATTTTTATTAAAAAAATTATTATTGTCTTGATTATTGTCTTGATTATTGTCTTGTTTCTTATTATTCATTAATTATTTACCTTTTTTAATGTAATTGTTACCCAATCACCTTTTTTAATTGTTTCTATTATATTATATTGTTTAAATTTCTTTAAAACTTTTTCTTCATATTTAGCTAATATTCCAGATAATATTAAAATACCATCATCTTTTACTGTTTCTTTCAAATCTTGTGAGATCATTACAAGAACATCTGCAACAATATTTGCTACTACTATATTATAGGTATTATTTGCTTTTGTTGCAGAACCAATCCAATGATTTTTTAAATCAACATTATTTAATTTAAAATTATCAGCAGAGTTTTCTATTGATATTGGATCAGTATCACATATATCTACATACATACCTAATTTAGATGCTGCTATACCTAATATACCACTTCCACAACCGACATCTAATAATGTTTGACCATTAGAACCATATTTACTAATTAAATCTAAGCATGAACTAGTTGTATCATGATGACCACTACCAAATGCTAATGCAGGATCAATTATTATATTGATTTTACCATCTTTATCATCATTCCAACTAGGATGTATATAAAACTCTCCAGCTTCTACAGGAGTGATTGAATCCTTATATTTGTTAATCCAATCTTCATTCTCTTTTTGTTCATAATTTAAATCACATTTAATTTGTGTATCAAAAGCTGAAGATAATTCAATTGTAAATAATTCAATACCTTTTTTTATATTCTCTAGAGGTTCTTCGCTACGACAAATAATTGTACCATCTAATTCTTCTAATGCTTCAGTTGTTAAATCAGAAATTAAATCTAAGTATAGTTCATAATACGTATCTGGTTTAATACTAAGTTCATAATAGTGTTTTTGCAATATACTACCTTTATAATGTATGTAATTATATGAATATTATCTAAAAAGAAATTATAAAAAGTTAAATTATTAAATATGCTACATCATATCCTTTTAAAAAGGAAAGAAAATACATAACTTTTTATAAAGAACTCCTATCTTATTGACATTGTTGAATAATTTGGGTAAAATTCGCGTCCATACATTGGTTAGTGAGAAAACTAACGTGTTCTTTAAAGGAAAAAAAATGGAAAAAATTAGACTTAAATTACAAGCTTACGATCATAGAGTTCTAGATCGTTCAGTTGCTTCTATTGTTGAAGCTGTAAAACGAACAGGTGCTGAGTTAATAGGGCCAATCCCTTTACCAACAAAGCGAAGAAAGTACACAGTACTTAAATCTCCACACGTTAATAAAGACAGTAGAGAACAGTTTGAAATTAGAATTCATTCTAGAGTAGTAGATATTATTTCTTCAACTCCAGATACAGTTGATTCGTTAATGAAACTTGACTTAGCTCCAGAAGTTAATGTAGAAGTTAGATCAATGGGTCAAGAGTAGGAAGGTAGTCATGGAATTTATTGTAGAAAAAATTGGAATGAGTAGAACAATGACTGTACCAAGTACGCCAGTAACATTACTTAAAGTTTTAGAAACTAAAGTATGTGAAATAGCAGAAGATGGTAAGTCAATCGTTGCATATGCAGACGGTAAGAAAAATAATAAAACTATTGAAGGTAAACAATCTAAATATAACTTATCAAAAGAGTTTAATAGATTTGCATCTTTAAATGTAGCTAACACTGAAGCTGGAGATATTGATACATCAGCATTAGTTGAAGGTGTAGTTTTAAAAACAACTTTTAACACTAAAGGTAGAGGTTTCTCTGGTGTTGTTAAAAGATGGAACTTTGCAGGTGGTAGAGCATCTCATGGTCATAGAATGGGTAGAAGAACTGGTTCTATTGGTAATGCAGAGTGGCCAGGTAGAGTACAACCAGGTAAGAAAATGCCAGGTCAGTATGGTAATGTTACGAACAGTGTTAAAAATGATATAGTTTCATTTGATGCAGCAACTGGAATCTTAGTTGTTAAAGGTTCAGTTTCTGGTGCAAATGGTGCATTAGGTAAAGTAAAGGTATCTTAATATGAGTAAATTAGAATTAACAAATTACGAATTACCTGAGAAATTCAAGGGTATTAACTCTCATAACTTATATCTTTATGTTAAGTCATACATGGCTGGACTTAGAGCTAATACAGCTAGAGTTAAAAACAGATCTGAAGTAAGTGGTGGTGGTAAAAAACCTAAAGCTCAAAAAGGTTCTGGTGGAGCTAGATGGGGTTCAAAAAGATCACCTTTATTTGTAGGTGGTGGACAAGTATTTGGACCAACTAAAAGAAACTATAATTTAAAAGTAAATACTAAGCAAAAAGTATTAGCACTTCAATATGCTTTAAATGAGCAAGCTGAAAATAATACATTATTTGTTACTGATTCAATTGTTATTGAATCTGGTAAAACAAAAGATGCTAGAGAATTATTATCTAAATTAGAGCAAAGAGATACATTAATAGTTGTAGATACAATGGATGAAAAAACTTATTTAGCATTCAGAAATATGAAAAACTGTTATATGATCGAAAAGCAAGAATTAAATGCTTATGTTGTTGCAGCATATAGATCAGTATTGATTGAAAAATCTATACTTGATAACTTAACGAAAGAGGTATAAAATGGCTGATATTACTGATATTAAATCGATTTTATATACTGAAAAAACAATTGACCTTCAAGAAAATGGGGTTGTTGTTGTTCAGACAAGTAGAAGAATGACTAAAAATAGTCTTAAAGAGGTTTTTAAAGAATACTTTGGAGTAACTCCATCAAAAGTTAATTCTTTAAATCAAAATGGTAAAGTTAAAAAATTTAAAGGTAAGCCAGGTAAAAGACCTGATTTCAAAAAGTTTTATGTAACATTACCTGAGGGCGCAGAACTTGCGAACCTATCGGCATAAGGGGTAGAAAATGGCAATTAAAAAATTTAGACCAATAACACCTGCTAGAAGATTTATGGCAGTTATGGATTCTGGAGATATTACTTCAAAACCAACAGTTAGATCACTTTTAGTAAAAGTACCATCAACAGCTGGTAGAAATAATAATGGTAGAATTACATCTAGACATAGACAAGCTGGTGCTAAGAAGCAATACAGAATTATTGATTTTAAAAGAAATAAATTTGATATTCCTGGAATTGTATCTACAATTGAGTACGATCCGTACAGAAACTGTAGAATTTGTTTAGTTACATATGCAGATGGTGATAAGAGATATATCTTACAACCTACTGGATTAAAAGTTGGAGATGCTGTACAAGCTGCTGAATCTGGACTTGATATCTTACCTGGTAATGCAATGAGACTTATGAATGTACCAGTTGGTACAATGGTTCATAATATTGAAATGAAACCTGGAAAAGGTGGTCAAATCGCTAGATCTGCTGGTGGATATGCTCAAGTTATGGGTAGAGAAGACAAGTATGTTATCTTAAGATTACCATCTGGTGAAATGAGAAAAATCCTTGGTGTTTGTATCGCTACAATTGGTATTGTTGGAAATGAAGATTTCAAAAATACTGTAATTGGTAAAGCTGGTAGACAAAGACATATGGGTAAAAGACCTCAAACAAGAGGATCTGCAATGAATCCAATTGATCACCCTCATGGTGGTGGTGAAGGTAAGACTAACTCAGGTAGACATCCAGTTACTCCTTGGGGTATGCCAACTAAAGGTTATAAAACTAGAAAGAAAAAAGCTAGTGATAAACTAATCATTTCAAGAAGAAAGAAGTAAAACATGGCTAGAAGTATAAAAAAAGGTCCATTTGTTGATGCTCACTTAGCAAAAAAAGTTGCTAAAGCGATTGAAAGTGGAGAAAGAAAACCAATTAAAACTTGGTCAAGAAGAAGTATGGTATTACCTGATATGATCGGTCTTACATTTAATGTACATAATGGAAGAAATTTCATACCTGTAATTGTAACTGAGAATCATGTTGGTTATAAGCTTGGTGAATTTGCACCAACTAGAACATTCAGAGGCCATAAAGGTTCTGTACAGAAGAAGGTAGGATAATATGAGTAAAGCTACATTAAAATTTATTAGATTATCTCCTAACAAAGCAAGATTAATTGCTAGAGAAGTTCAAGGTATGAATGCTGAATTAGCAATCGCATCTTTAGAATTTACTCCTAACAAAGCTGCTAAAGTTATTTCTAAAGTAGTTGCTTCTGCAGTTGCAAATGCTGGTTTAGAGCCAGAAGAAGCTATTGTTACTAGCTGTAGAGTTGACAAAGGTCCTGTTCTTAAAAGATTTATTCCAAGAGCAAGAGGTAGTGCAACACCTATCCTTAAACCAACGTCACATGTTTATGTTACAGTTGCAAAAATAGAAGGAGACAAGTAATGGGTCAAAAAGTTAATCCAATTGGACTTAGATTAGGTATCAATAGAAACTGGGATTCAAGATGGTTCCCTTCTTTTAAAAACATGCCTGCTAATGTTGCTGAAGATGATAAAATCAGAAAATTCGTTAAAAAAGAGCTTTACTATGCTGGTGTTGCTCAAACAATTATCGAAAGAACTGCTAAAAAAGTTAGAGTAACAATTGTTGCTGCTAGACCTGGTATCATTATTGGTAAAAAAGGTGCAGACGTTGAGAAATTAAAAGCAAATCTTGCTAAGTTAGTTGGTAGAGAAGTTGCTGTTAATATTAAAGAAGAAAGAAAACCTTTCCTTTCTGGTCAATTAGCTGCTGAAAATGTTGCTCAACAATTAGAAAGAAGAGTTGCATTTAGAAGAGCTATGAAAAGAGTTATGCAAAATGCTATTAAAGCTGGTGCAAAAGGAATTAAAGTTTCTGTTTCTGGTAGACTTGGTGGAGCTGAAATGGCTAGAACTGAGTGGTACTTAGAGGGTAGAGTTCCTTTACATACTGTTAGAGCTAAAATCGATTACGGTTTTGCTGAAGGTCATACTACTTATGGTTGTATCGGTATTAAGGTTTGGATCTTTAGAGGTGAAGTACTTGATAAAGGTGTACCTGTTGAGTCTACTGCTTCTGATAAGCCTAAGAGAGCTAATAATAAAAGAAGAGGTAACTAATTATGTTAATGCCTAAAAGAACTAAATATAGAAAAGTAATGAAAGGCCGAAATAGAGGTAAGTCTTTTAATGCTAATACTTTAGCTTATGGTAGCATTGGTATCAAAGCTATTGAGCATGGTAGAATTGATTCTAGACAAATCGAAGCGGCTAGAATTGCTATGACTAGAAAGATCAATAGACAAGGTAAAGTTTGGATTATGGTATTCCCTGCTAAACCACTTACTGCTAAACCACTTGAAACAAGAATGGGTAAGGGTAAAGGTTCAGTTGATAAATGGGTTATGAATATTAAGCCAGGTAGAATTTGTTTTGAAATTGCTGGTGTTGAAGATGAATTAGCAAGAGAAGCATTAACTTTAGCTAAGCATAAGTTACCATTCAAAACTAAAATCGTTACAGTTGAGGGTGAAAATGAACTATACTAACATTAAAGAAAAAAGTTTAGCTGAGTTAAACGTTTTATTAAAAGAGAAAAAGGTGCTGCTATTTGAATTAACAATTAAGCAAAAGACTATGCAGCTAACAAATACAAGTGAATTAAGAGTAGTTAAAAAAGATATTGCAAAAATCAAAACTGCTATCACTGCTGCAAGTTAAGGGGTAGTATATGTCACAAGGTAGAGTTATCCAAGGTAAAGTAGTAGCAGTAGCTGGTTCTAAAACAGCAACAATTGTTGTTGAGAGAAAAGTTATGCACCCAAGATACCACAAAACTGTAAAAAGATTTAAGAAATATTTAATTCATGATGAAAAGTCTGAATTAAATGTTAATGATGTTGTAACTGCAATTGAGTGTAGACCACTTTCTAAAAGAAAGTCGTTTAGATTAAACTCAATTATCACTACAGGAGTTAAATAATGATTCAAGGTTTTACTAGATTAAATGTAGCTGATAATACAGGTGCTAAAGAGATCATGTGTATTAAAGTTCTTGGTGGATCTAAGAGAAGATACGCAACAGTTGGTGATGTAATCGTTGCTTCTGTTAAAAAAGCTTTACCAGTTGGTAAAGTTAAAAAAGGTCAAGTAGTTAAAGCTGTTATCGTTAGAACTCATAAAGAAGTTCAAAGAGAAAATGGATCTTTAATTAGATTTGATGATAATGCAGCAGTAATTCTTGATGCTAAAAAAGAACCAATTGGAACAAGAATTTTTGGACCAGTTGCTAGAGAAGTTAGATACTCAGGATTCATGAAGATTGTTTCACTTGCACCGGAGGTATTATAATGGCAAATAAATTAAAAATTAAAAAAGGTGATAATGTAAAAATTATCGCTGGAGATGATAAAGGTAAGACTGGTGAAGTATTAAGAGTATTAACTGCAACTAGACAAGTAATCGTTAAAGATTGTAAAGTTGCTAAAAAGACTGTTAAGCCAGATCAAGAATCTAACCCAGAGGGTGGATTTGTAAATAAAGAGATGCCAATTGATATCTCTAACGTTACTAAAGTAGAAGGTGAATAAGATGGCTGCAAGATTCTTTGATAAATATAAAAGTGAGATTGTACCAGTTTTAGAAACTGAGTTTGTTCAAAACAAAATGAAAACTGCTAAAATTGAAAAAATTGTAATTTCTGTTGGTACTGGATTTGCTATGACTGATAGTAAGTTAATACAAAACATTCAAGATACAATTTCTTTATTAGCTGGTCAAAAAGCTGTAGTAATTAAATCTAAAAAATCTGTTGCAGGATTTAAAGTAAGAGAAGATATGCCAGTAGGTATTAAAGTTACTTTAAGAGCTGAAAGAATGTATGAATTTTTAGACAAATTAGTAACTATTGCACTTCCAAGAGTAAAAGATTTCTCTGGATTAAATAAGAATGGTTTTGATGGTAGAGGAAACTTTAACTTTGGATTACAAGAACAATTAATGTTCCCAGAAGTTAACTTTGATGATGTTATTCAAACTCATGGTATGAATATTTCTATTGCTACAAGTACTGATAGTGATACTGAATCATTCAGATTATTAGAATTATTTGGTGTACCATTTACTAAAGGAAATAACTAATGGCAAAAAAATCAATGATTGAAAAAGCTAACAGAAAACCTAAGTTTTCTGCTAGAGGATATACAAGATGTTCTATTTGTGGTAGACCACACTCAGTTTTAAGAGACTTTGGAATTTGTAGAATTTGTTTTAGAAAAATGGCTAACGAAGGTTTATTACCTGGTGTTAGAAAATCTAGCTGGTAACCCCAGCTTATAATATAGGAGAAAAAGCCCATGATGAATGATTTAATCGCAGACGCTTTGACTAGAATTAGAAATGCAGCATCAAGAAAACTAGATGTTACAACTTTACTTCATTCAAACGCAGTTGAAGGTGTAGTTGGAGTATTACTTGAAAAAGAATACCTAGAAAGTTTTAATGTTGTTGAAGGTGATAACAACAAAAAGACTATTAATGTTGTATTAAAATATGATGATAATGAAAACTCAGTAATTAACGAACTTGTTAGAGTTTCTAAGCCAGGAAGAAGAGTTTATAAATCTTCTGCTGATATCAAAAATTTTAAAAACGGTTATGGTACTATTATTATTAGTACTAACAAAGGAATCATTGCTAACGATACTGCATTTGCAGCTAAAGTTGGTGGCGAAGTTCTTTGTACAGTTTGGTAGTAGGAGTATTTTATGTCAAGAATTGGTAAAAAAGAAATAACTATACCAGCTGGTATAGAAATAACTGAAGCAAATGGTATTGTATCTGTTAAAAAAGGTAACAAAACTATTGATGTAGATACTCATAATAGAGTTGGTATAGAAATTGCTGAAGGTAAAGTTTGTTTTACAAGAGTTGGAGATTCTTCTGAAGATTCTGCTTTCTGGGGAACATATAGAGCTTTAACTGCAAATGCAGTTGAAGGTTTAGATAAAGGTTTTTCAAAATCTTTAGAAATTAATGGTGTTGGTTATAGAGCTGCTGTAAAAGGTAAAGTTCTTGAGTTACAATTAGGTTACTCTCACCCAATTAATTTTGAAATTCCAGAAGGTATCGAAATCTCAGTTGATAAGAATATTATCAATGTTAAGGGAGCAAGTAAGCAAGTAGTTGGACAAACTGCTGCAATCATTAGAGGCTACAGAAAACCAGAACCGTACAAAGGTAAAGGTGTTAAGTATACTGACGAGACAATCGTTAGAAAAGCCGGTAAAACTGCAAGTTAAGGTGTAAAGAATGAGTAGAGCAAAAGATATAGCAAAAAAGAATTCTTTAAGATTAAAAAGAAAAAGAAGAGTTAGAGGAAGTATCAATGCAGGAACTGCAGAGATGCCAAGAGTTACTGTTTTTAGATCAAATAAATACTTAACAGCACAGGCAATTAATGATACTACTGGTACTACATTAGCGTCAGTTAATAGTAAAACTATGAATTTAAGTTCAAACAAAGCAAATGCAGCAGCAATTGCAGCTGAGTTTGCAAATAACTTAAAATCAGCAAATATTGAAACAATTGTATTTGATAGAAATGGTTATTTATATCATGGTGTAGTAGCAGCGTTTGTTGATGCACTTAGAGACAATGGAATAAAGGTTTAATTATGGCAATCAATAGAGATGATTTCGAAGAAGCTATTGTAAATATCGGTAGAGTTACAAAAGTTGTTAAAGGTGGTAGAAGATTTAGATTTACTGCTTTAGTTGTTGTTGGTGATAAACAAGGTACAGTTGGATATGGAACAGGAAAAGCGAAAGAAGTTCCTGATGCTATTAAAAAAGCACTTGATGATGCATTTAAAAGCTTAATTAAAGTATCTATTAAAGGTACTACAATTGCTCATGATATTGAACATAAATGTAGTGCAAGTAGAATCTTATTAAAGCCAGCTAGCGAAGGTACAGGACTTATTGCCGGTGGTGCAGCAAGACCAGTTCTTGAGCTTGCAGGTGTTACTGATATTATTGCAAAATCTTTAGGATCTAATAATCCAAATAACCTTGTAAGAGCTACAGTACAAGCTCTATCAAGAATCAAAAGCTAGGGGGCAATTATGGCATTAGATAATTTACAACCAGCTGCTGGTAGTAGTAAGAATACTAAAAGAGTTGGTAGAGGTCAAGGTTCAGGAATGGGTAAGACTTCTACTAGAGGTCAAAAAGGTCAAAAATCTAGATCTGGTTATAAAATCAAAAGAAACTTTGAGGGTGGTCAACAACCACTTGCAAGAAGACTTCCAAAAGTTGGTTTCTTTTCTAGAGTTACAAAACCTTATTCAATTAATGTTGATAAAGTTAAACAAGTTGCTGAGCTTTCTGAGATTACATTAGAAACTATTAAATCTGTTTACAAACTGTCTAAATCTGTTACAAAAGTAAAACTAGTTGGTTCTACTGCTAAAGATTTAGCATCTAAGATTAAAGACGAAAACATTACAACTACTGGTAAATAATTATGAGTAAAGATCTATTAAATAAAATTTTAATTACATTAGGTTTTATTTTACTATACAGAGTATTGGCATATGTGCCAGTACCTGGTGTTAATATAGATGTTGTTAAAGAGTTTTTTGATACTAATTCAAGTAATGCACTTGGTATGATGAATATGTTTAGTGGTAATGCTGTTGAAAGACTAAGTATTATCTCTTTAGGTATTATGCCATATATTACAGCTTCAATTATTATGGAGTTATTAGCAGCTACTTTCCCTTCTTTAGGTAAGATGAAAAAAGAGAAAGACGGTATGACTAAATATATGCAAATCATTAGATATGCAACTATTGTTATTACATTTATTCAAGCAATTGGAGTATCTATGGGTCTGAATTCACTTACTGGTGGATCAGGACAAAGTGCTATTACAATTGATATGGATACATTTATAGCAGTTGCAGCTGTATCTATGGTTGCAGGTACTATCATGCTTGTATGGATTGGTGAACAGATTACTCAAAAAGGTATCGGAAACGGTATTAGTTTAATAATCTTTGCTGGTATTGTATCTGCTATTCCAAGTGCAATAGGTGGAACAGTAGATTTAGTTAATAATGGACAACTTAGCTTTTTAACTGTAATTGCAATGCTTGCAGTTATTTTAGCTACAGTTGGTTTTATTATATATGTTGAATTAGGTGAGAGAAGAGTACCTGTTTCTTATTCTAGAAAAGTTATGATGCAAAATCAGAACAAAAGAGTAATGAACTATATTCCAATCAAAGTAAATCTAAGTGGAGTTATACCTGTAATTTTTGCTTCGGCAATATTAATGTTCCCTGGGACAATATTACAAGGTAGTCAAAATGAGTATTTAGTTATGATTGGTGACTTTTTAAATCCAGCTAGTTTTTCATTTAATGTTGTTATGTTTTTATTTGTAATTTTCTTTGCATATTTTTATGCATCAATTACATTTAATGCAAAAGAGATTGCAGAAAATCTTAAAAGACAAGGTGGATTTATCCCTGGAGTAAGACCAGGTGGAAGTACATCAGAATTTTTAAATGAAACTGCAAGTAGATTAACATTCTTTGGTTCAATATATTTAGGATTTATTTCTACAGTTCCATTGCTTGTTGTTCAAGCTATGGGTGTTCCATTCTACTTTGGTGGTGTAGCTGTACTAATTGTAGTACAAGTTGCTATTGATACTATGAGAAAGATTGAAGCACAACAATATATGAATAAATATGACACAATATCTGCAGTAGGATTATAATAAGTGGCTATACCTCTTAGAAAATCTAGTGAGATTGATATGCTTCGTAACAGTGGTTTAGCTGTTGCGAAGACATTATCTTATTTAGAAGAAAATGTTAAGGCTGGAATGAGCCTTTTAGAAGTTGATCGAATGGGCGAAGAGTATTTAAACTCTTTAGGATTTAGACCTGCTTTTAAAGGACTTTATGGTTTTCCAAATGCAATATGTACTTCATTAAATGAAGTAGTTATACATGGTGTACCAGACAGTACAATACTAAAAGATGGTGATATCTTAGGTATTGATATTGGAAGTGAAAAAGATGGTTGGTTTGGTGATGCTGCTATTACTATGCCAATTGGAACAATAAGTAAAGATGATGAAGCATTAATTGCGTGTAGCAAAGATGCTTTATATCATGCAATTGATATCATTAAAGATGGTATGAGATTTAAAGAACTGGCAATGCATTTAGAAGCATTTATACGAGATAGAGGATTTGTACCTCTTGTAAAGTTTTGTGGACATGGAATAGGTAGAGAACCTCATTGTGATCCAGAAGTTCCAAACTATTTTGAAGGTAAAAATCCAAAACAAGGACCAAAAATAAAAAATGGTATGGTGTTTTGTATTGAGCCAATGATTTGTCAAAAAGGACAAGAGCCTGTAATTGATAAAAAAGACGGTTGGAGTGTAAGAAGTGAAGATGGCTTAAGAGCTAGTCATTATGAGCACCAAGTAGCTATTGTAAATGGCAAAGCTGAAATATTAACAAAAATAAAATAATTAACTAAAAGGAAATTAATGGCAAAAGATGATGTAATTGTAATAGATGGAATAGTAAAAGAGGTATTACCAAATGCAACTTTTAATGTAGAATTGGCAAATGGACTTGTAGTACTATGTCATATCTCTGGTAAAATGAGAATGCACTATATTAAAATTTTACTTAATGATAAAGTGACAGTTGAAATTACACCATATAGCCTTGATAAGGGTAGAATTACTCATAGATTTAAATAAGATATAAATTTTATTAGACTACAAAGGTATAATTCTTAATTGAGTTATGCCTTTTTTTATTTATAACAATAGCTTTAATTGTATAGTTAAATATATGATTTTATTGATTTAAATTGTTGAAAGTATTTATGGAGCTGTTGAGAGGATTTGAACCACCGACCGCCTCATTACAAGTGAGGTGCTCTACCAACTGAGCTACAACAGCATAAGTACATTTAAGTGGAGCGGGAGACCGGACTCGAACCGGCGACAATCTGCTTGGAAGGCAGAGGCTCTAGCCAACTGAGCTACTCCCGCAATCACATGGTGGGTCATGAAGGACTCGAACCTTCGACCACTCGGTTATGAGCCGAGTGCTCTAACCAGCTGAGCTAATGACCCTGGTTAAATGTGAGTGGAATTATAATGTGTAACTACTTAGAAACAGCTTATATTATTTTATAAATAATATTGAAATATCAAGAAGTAATTTTCAGCAAAATAATACATTGCTTTAGATACAATGGGCATAGTAATTAAGAAGGATTATTTTAAATGAAACATGTACCAATTTTAGTTTTAGATTTCGGAAGTCAATATACACAGTTAATTTCAAAAAGATTAAGAAATAGTGGATTTTATTCAGAAATTGTACCATATAATGAACCTATAGAAGATATTAAAGCAAGAAGTCCTAAAGGTATTGTATTAAGCGGTGGACCTGCATCAATATACGCGGATGATGCTTATAAAGTTGATAGAGCTGTATTTGATTTAGGTTTACCAATTTTAGGTATTTGTTATGGTATGCAAACAATTGCACAATATTTAGGTGGTAGTGTAGTACCGGCAGATCATCATGAATATGGTAAAGCTAAACTTTCAATAGAATCTGATTCTGCAATTTTTAAAAATATTACAGATAATGAAATTGTTTGGATGTCTCATGGAGATAGAGTTGAATCTATTCCAGAAGGTTTTAAAACTATTGCTACTAGTGACAATTCACCATATGCTGCAATTGCAAATGAAGATAAAAAAATATATGCATTTCAATATCACCCAGAAGTAACTCATAGTGTTGAGGGTGGAACAATGCTTGTTAATTTTGCAAAAGATATTTGTGAGTGTGAAAAAAATTGGAATATGGGTAATTTTGCAAAAGAACAAATTGCAAAAATCAAAGAACAAGTTGGTAACAAAAAAGTTTTATGTGGTGTAAGTGGTGGGGTAGATAGCTCTGTTGTTGCTACTCTTTTATCTGAAGCTATAGGAGATCAGCTAGTACCGGTATTTGTTGATAATGGATTACTAAGAGGAAACGAAGTTGAAGACGTTCAGAATATGTTTGCTAATAGAGGAATTGGACTAATTACTATTGATGCAAGTGAACAGTTTTTATCAAAATTAGCTGGTGTTACTGACCCTGAAACAAAAAGAAAAATAATTGGTGAAACATTTATTGAAGTATTTGACCAAGAAGCTAAAAAGCATGATGGTATTGAATTTTTAGCTCAAGGTACATTATATACTGATGTTATAGAATCTGTATCTGTAAAAGGTCCTTCTAAGACAATTAAATCACATCATAATGTTGGTGGATTACCAGATTGGATGACTTTTGAACTTATTGAACCTTTAAGAGAAATTTTTAAAGATGAAGTAAGAGAATTAGGACTTGAATTAGGACTTCCTTCTGTTATGATTGGTCGTCATCCTTTCCCTGGACCAGGATTAGCTATTAGAATTATGGGTGATGTTAATTCTCCTGATTTAGAAATTTTAAGAAAAGCTGATATGATTATGCTTGATGTGTTAAGAGCAACAGGTTGGTATAATAAAACATGGCAAGCATTTACAGTACTACTAAATGTAAAATCAGTAGGTGTTATGGGTGATAATAGAACTTATGATAATACTGCTTGTATTAGAATTGTAAATGCTATTGATGGAATGACGGCAACATTTGCACATATTCCACATGATGTATTAGAAAATATGTCTAGAAGAATAATTAATGAAGTTGATGGAATTAATAGAGTTGTATACGATATCTCTTCTAAACCACCAGCAACAATAGAATGGGAATAAAAGTTAAATTTTAGAACTTACTAAATTTTGATTTTTCTAACCTAGAAAGTTTGGAATGAAACAACAAGATAATAACTTACCAATTAGTGAAGATATTAAATCTCTTAATGTAAATATATTAGACGATAATATTTTTCACTATGATTACAATATTAGACATCTTTTAAAAATTCAGAAAAGTAATATGGATGTAGAATCACCAGAATATATAGGTACATTCAGTAGCTTTATTGGTGAAGTCTATGAAAACGTCATCTATGAATTATTAATAAGATATGCGGCTAAAAATGATTATATCACTAAGTTTATAGTAAAAGGTCCTCATCAGGATAATCATCAAAATATAAAAAATGGATTTTTAATAGATAGAAAATCACAGATTGTATATAAATCAGGATATAAAGACATTAGTGAGTTTGATGGCTTATTCTTTACTAAAGATAGTGTGTATTTTGTTGAAAGTACAATTGTTAAAGATACAATGAGTTTACGAAAAAGACTTAAAAAGAAAAAATCTCTTTTAGAAATATTATTTCCAAAATTAAAAGTTAAAGCATTAGTAATATTAAGTAAAGAAGCAACTGGATTAAACGTATTTCCAAAATATTGTACTTTATGGATTACAGATATATTGGATGTTACTTCAATATTAGAAAGATTAAAAAGTTTAGATAGAAGTAAATGTCAAGAATTTGTAAATATAAAGCATAACAAAATGACGGAAGTTTATAATTTAGAAGTTTCTAATTTTAAGTATTTTGCTACAATTAACTGGATATTAAGAAAATTAAAATCAAATGATAATTCTGTGTTAGATATTGATTTTCTTAAATCAATTGATCTTGAAAGATATTTTGATATCTATACGAAAATATTTGTTGGATTTACAACAACAGATGAATTTAAAAAATTACATTCTAATACCAAAGATAATAGTTTAAAAGAAATTATTAATGCAAAAATTCAAGATGATAAGTATTACATAGCAATAGAGAAGACACATAGAGGACAATTTATAATTGTTTACTTTACTAAAATAAAAAATGGAAAACTAAAAAGAATTGAAATTATTGGTAATAAGGTTTCTATTGCAAATAAAGACGCTAAAGGATTTACTTTTTCAGAAATTAAATACCTAAAATATGTTTTTAAGCCATACCATAAGCTAGAAAGTACTGATATAAAATCTGTAATAAATTTAATATAATTTTAGATATAATCTCCATAATTTACATATAGGGTTTACCCTCATTAGGAGACATAATTGATTACGTTAAAAGATGCCCTTAATTTAAGTGAAAATGAAATATCATCACTTAGATATGATATAGAATCTAATATCAATTCAAATCAAAAGATTGGTGCGTATGTTGAGCAATTAACAAATTCACCTGTTAGTTCATCTGGTACTGCAATTCCAATCGCTATAAAAGATAATATAAATGTTAAGGATTGGGAAATTACATGTAGTAGTAATATTCTTAAAGGGTATATTTCTCCATACAATGCAACAGTTATTAATAATTTAGAAAAAGCTGGTTTATCTGCTTTTGGTAGAACAAATATGGATGAGTTCGCAATGGGAAGTAGTACTGCTTCTAGTTGCTATGGTAAAACATTAAATCCACATGACTCAACAAAGACTCCAGGTGGAAGTTCTGGTGGTTCAGCTGCAGCTGTAGCTGCTGGATTAGCTATTGCTGCATTAGGAACTGATACTGGTGGATCAATTAGACAACCAGCAGCTTACTGTGGTTGTGTTGGTATGAAACCTACGTATGGTAGAGTATCAAGATATGGTATTGCTGCTTATTCATCATCTCTTGATCAATGTGGACCAATTACTCAAAATGTTGAAGATGCCGCGATTCTTTATGATATTATTTCTGGACATGATCCTAAAGATTCAACAAGTGCAAATATAGACTATACTCCTGTAGCACCTAATTTGAATACTACTAAAAAACTTACAATTGCTGTAATAGATAACTTTATTGAAGATGCAAGCCAAGAAGTTAAAAAAGGTTTTGACTTAGCTGTACAAGCATTAAAAGATGCCGGACATACAATTATACATAAAAATATGATGGATACTAAGAAACATGTTTCTTCTTACTATATTGTAGCAACAGCAGAAGCTAGTGCTAATCTTAGCAGATATGATGGAATTAGATATGGTAACAGAGTAGATGCAAAAAATTTAAAAGATACTTATTTAAAAACAAAAACACAAGGATTTGGAGAAGAAGTTAAAAAAAGAATTATGTTAGGTTCTTTTGTTCTTAGTTCAGGTTATTATGATGCATACTATATAAAAGCACAAAAAGTTCGTCATTTAATTAAAGATGATTTTGAATCTATTTTTAAGGATGCCGATTTGATTTTATCACCAGTTGCACCTACAACTGCGCCAAAATTTGATAGCTTTAAAACATCTCTTGAAATGTATTTAAGTGATATATATACAATTTCTGTAAACCTTGCTGGTTTACCTGCTATTTCACTACCTGTTGCAAATGATGATGAAGGAATGCCAATTGGATTACAGTTAATTGGTCGTGCATTTGATGAGCAAACATTATTTGATGGGGCAATGAGCCTTGAATCAGCTATAAATTATAAAAAAAATTAAAAAAGGATATTATATGAGAATTAGAAAAAGAGCTTTAACATTTGAAGATGTGTTATTAGTACCTGCAAAGTCAGAAGTTTTACCAAAAGAGGTAAGTTTAAAAACAAAACTTACTAAAAAAATTACTTTAAATATTCCTTTTGTATCTGCTGCAATGGATACAGTTACAGAATACAGAGCTGCAATTGCAATGGCTAGACTTGGTGGAATTGGAATTATTCATAAAAATATGGATGAACAAACTCAAGCAGTTCAAGTAGCTAAAGTTAAAAAAAGTACAAGTGGAATGATTACAGATCCTATTTCTGTAAATCCAACTCAAACTTTACAAGATGCTGAAGATTTAATGAATGAATATAAAATTTCTGGAGTTCCTGTAGTTGATGCAGATAATAAACTTTTAGGTATATTAACAAATAGAGATATGAGATTTGTTACTGACTTTTCACAATTAGCTGGTGATGTTATGACTAAAATGCCTTTAGTAACTGGTGTTGAAGGTACTACCCTTGAAGAAGCTTCTCAAGAGATGCATAAAAATAAAATTGAAAAATTACCAATTGTTGACAATGATGGAAAATTAAAAGGTCTTATTACAATTAAAGATATTAAAAAGAAAGTGGAATATCCAAATGCAGCCAAAGATGAACATGGAAGATTATTAGTTGGTGCTGCTATTGGTGTTGGACAAATTGATAGAGCAAAAGCATTAGTTGCTGCTGGTTGTGATGTATTAGTTTTAGATTCTGCTCATGGTCATTCAAAAGGTATTCTAGATACTGTTGTTGCTATTAAAAAAGAATTAGATATTCAAGTTATTGCAGGAAATGTTGCAACTGAAGAAGCAACAGAAGATTTAATTAAATGTGGTGCTGATGCAGTTAAAGTTGGAATTGGACCTGGTTCTATTTGTACTACTAGAATTGTTGCAGGTGTTGGTGTTCCTCAAATTTCTGCTATTGATGAATGTGCTGCAATGGGTGCAAAATATGGTGTTCCTATTGTTGCTGATGGTGGTATTAAATTTTCTGGTGATGTTGCAAAAGCATTAGCAGTAGGTGCAGGTACAGTTATGATGGGATCTGCGTTAGCAGGTACTGAAGAATCTCCAGGTGAAGTTATTTTATCACATGGTAGAAAATTTAAATCATACAGAGGTATGGGATCAATTGGTGCTATGACTAAAGGTAGTACAGACAGATATTTCCAAGAGGGAACAGCTGCAGATAAACTAGTTCCAGAAGGTATTGAAGGAATGGTACCTTATAAAGGTTATATGAAAGAGATTATTCATCAATTTATTGGTGGACTAAGATCATCAATGGGATATTTAGGTAGTAAAGACCTAGATGTATTCCAAGAAACTGCAGAATTTGTAGAAATTACAAGTGCTGGATTAAAAGAATCACATGTACATGATGTAACAATCACAAATGAAGCTCCAAATTATCATGTATAGAAATAAATAAAAGAGGATTATTTCCTCTTTTATTTTCTTAGTTTATATCCATTGTTTAATCTAAGTATTAATCCATAGTGATACATCTTTGTAATCACTTTTTTCAATAAATATGCTAAATAACCTTTTACTTTAAATTTATTTAAAATATTACCAACGGCATAATGCCCACCAAGAGCTACAAACATACCATCTATATGCCCTTCATAAGCCTCTAGTTTTTTACCATTTATAGTAGCAATAATATTTTTAGCTACATTTTGTGCACATTGTTCAGCTATTTGAGATGTAGGAGGTAAAAAATTACCATTTTTATCTTGAATTTGAGCACAATCACCAATAGCATAAATATCATGGTATCCATTAATATTTAAATATTTATTAACTATAAATTGATTTAATTTATTTTTTTCTACATCAAAAGTATCATTTAAACCATCTGCTTTAATACCACCTGTAAATATCATAAAATCGTATTCTATTTCATCATTATTTTGTAGTATTACTTTATCTTTTTGTACACTTGATATAAATGATTTAGTCATAACATCTACACCAAGAGACTTTAACCTTTTCATAGTATTATTAATAATATATTGATCCATTCCATTAAGTATTGAATCATATGCCTCAATCAAAATAATAGATATATTACTATATTTTATACCACTACTTTTAGTAAATTTTTTAGAAATATATGCCATTTCAGCAGCAATTTCTACTCCACTTAGGCCTGCACCACCAATAATTACATTAAATTTTTTATCACCACTATGACGTACCTTTTTATAGATAATATGCTCAAACTTTGTTTTTAACTCATATGCTCTATCTAAAACTTTAACACCATATGTATTTTCTTCTAATCCATCAATAAATATAGGAAAATTTGTCTTAGCTCCTGTTGCAATAATTAATTTATCGTACTTGATAGTTTGATTAGTAGTTTCTATTTCATATTGTAATGGATCTATATTAATTGCTTCTTCATTGATAAATTTAATATCTTTTGAAAATCCAATACACCATTGTTTAATATCAACAGTAATATCACAAATATCATATTTTCCAGCTATATACCCATAGGCTTCTGTTTGCATGTAATGGTAAGGGTTGGAGTCTATTAATGTAATATGAATATTTTTATTTTTTATAAGTTTTTCTACAGCTCGTAGTCCACCATATCCAGCACCGATTATGACTATATTCAATTTTATTCCTTAAATAATAAATTTATAGTGTAATAATACAATAATAATATAGCAATTAAGCAGTATATGTAATCATAATTTTTTAAAATATTAAAAAGCTTATTAAGTAAAATATTTTTTAGTATTTATAAACATAAATACTGATATAATATATGCATAAATACAAGGATAATATAATGCATCAACAAACACTAGCTTTACACGCAGGATATGAAAAAGACACTCAAGGAACTATGGCTGTTCCTATTTATATGAGTACAGCTTATGAATTTAGAGATAGTGAGCATGCTGCTAATTTATTTGCTTTAAAAGAACTAGGTAATATTTATACTAGACTTATGAATCCTACAAGTGCAGTATTTGAAAAAAGATTTGCAGAACTTGAAGGTGGTGTTGCTGCTATTGCAACTGCTAGTGGAATGAGTGCAATATTTTCAACTATTGTAAACCTTTGTGAAGTTGGAGATAATATACTTGTTGCAAATGCTGTTTATGGAGGTACATCAACATTAACTGATCACACTATAAAAAGATTTGGTATTGAAACAAGAAAATTTGATGTTGCTAATCCGAGTAACTTAGAAGAATTAATTGATGAAGATACTAAGATGATTCTATTTGAATCATTATCAAATCCTAATCTACAAGTTGCAGACTTTAAAACTATTGTTGATATTGCTAATAAACATAATATTATTACAGTTGTTGATAATACTGTAGCAACTCCAATTTTATGTAATCCTATTAAATTAGGTTGTGATATAGTTGTACATAGTACAAGTAAATATACAACTGGACAAGGTCTTGCTCTTGGTGGTATTATAGTTGATAGTGCTACAAGTGGTGAAAAAATTAAAGGGAACGATAGATATTCACATTTTAATGAACCAGATGATTCTTATCATGGACTAGTATATTCAGATCTTCCTTTTCCTCCATTTATAATGAGAATATTATTAAGTGTCTTAAGAGATTTGGGTGCGGCACCATCTCCATTTAATTCATGGTTAATGATTCAAGGACTTGAAACATTAACATTAAGAATGAAAGAACATAGTGCTAGTGCATTAAAAGTAGCACAATACTTAGAATCAAATGAGAAAGTTAAAAAAGTAAATTACCCAGGTTTAGAATCTGATTCAAACTATACTAGAGCACAACAATATTTAATTGGTGGAAATAGTGGGTTGTTGAGTTTTGAGGTTGATTCATTAGAAACAGCAAAAACTATAGTAGATAATATAGAAATTTTTTCTTGTGTTGTAAATATTGGTGATTCAAAATCAATTATTACGCATCCTGCTTCTACTACACACCAGCAATTAAGTGCTCAAGAATTAGAACAATCAGGAATTGGAGCAGGACTTATTAGATTATCAATTGGTTTAGAAAATGCAGATGATTTAATAGAAGCATTAAAAAAAGTATTATAGGTATATTCTATAGTGATAATTGAGACAAAAAAAGCATCTTTTAATCAACCACTTTATCTTGAAAGTGGTAGAGTATTACAAGAGTATGAAGTTGCATATGAAACTTATGGACATTTAAATAGTGATAAGTCAAATGTAATAATAATTACTCATGCTTTAAGTGGTTCGCATCATGCAGCAGGATATTATGAAGGTGATAGAAAGCCAGGCTGGTGGAATGATTTTATAGGTGATAATAAGCCAATAGATACAAATAAGTATTTTGTAATTTGTATGAATAATATAGGATCATGTTTTGGTTCGACTTCACCACAAAGTATTGATCCTTCAACATCAGAAGCATATAGATTTAGATTCCCTGTATTAACTATTACAGATATTGTAAAAGCTCAAATTTCAGTTTTAAAATCACTTGATATTCATAGTGTTCATGCAGTTATTGGTGGGTCAATGGGTGGAATGCAAGCTTTATGTTATGCTATTGAATATCCTGATTTTGCTAAACATATAGTTGCCTTGGCAACTACTGCTTATACAAGACCTTGGGCAATTGCATTTAATAAAGTGGTTACAGAAGCAATACGAAAAGATCCTGATTTTAAAGATGGATATTACAATACAGAAGATATAAAAGAAAATGGATTAAATGGCTTAGCTATTGGAAGAATGGCTGGACATATTTCATATTTAAGCCCTAGCAGTATGAATGATAAATTTGGAAGAAAATATGTAAACCAAGATGGTTTATATGAATTATTTGGTAGGTTTGAAGTAGAACGATACCTTGAATATAATGGATATAATTTTCCACATAATTTTGATCCATTAAGTTATCTTTATATTATGAAAACAATGAATATATTTAATGCTTCAAGAGGTAGTGATACATTAGAGCAAAGTTTATCTACAATTACATCTAAATTACATTTACTTTCATTTTCTGGTGATTTATTATTTAAGCCAGAAGAAATGGAAGAAATATATAATACAATGATCAATATTGGTAAAGAAGATTTAGTAACATATAAAATGATAGATAGTGATTATGGGCATGATGCTTTTTTAGTAGAAGTTGATAAATTTGGGGATTATATAAAAAATCTTATAGAGGATAATTAATGAATGAAGAAAAAGATATTAATTTTGAGAATAAAATTAAATCAGCTAAAAATATATTAGATAAGTTGATTGATCCAGAAATTACATTGCAAAAAAGTGTAAATATATATAAAGATGGAATGAAAGAGTTAGAAGAGGCTCAAAAGTTACTTGATGATGCTAAGTTTAAATATGAAGAGTATGTAAAATAATTATGATAGATTTTAATAGTTACTTTAATAGACAAATACAACTTTGGGGAGAAGATACACAAAGGTCTTTACAAAGTAAAAAAATAGCTATTATAGGCTGTGGTGGTTTAGGATGTAGTATTGCTATATCTCTCGGAGCTAGTGGAATAGGGCATATTGATTTAGTTGACTTTGATGAGGTTGGTGTACATAATATACATAGACAAATTGGATTCAAAGTAGGTGATGAAGGTTCTAAAAAATGTGATGTATTAGGTGCTCTTCTAAAAGACAGATGTCCCTTTGTAGAAGTAAATTCTTTTGATAGTGATTTTGAGAATTTTATTAAAGATAATAATACTAAATATGATTTAATCTTAGATGCTACAGATAATTTACCTGTAAGAGCTTTAATTAATGAGTATTGTAAAGAAAATAGTATTCCTTGGATCTATGGAAGTGTTGAGCAGTTTCATGGTCAAGTTTGTTTCTTTAAAGATTCTAGTTTTAGTAGTGTTTTTACAATTAGTGATCATAAACCTGCTGGTATTACAGCACCAATAGTGATACATATAGCTTCATTGCAAGCAAACCTTGCATTAAGATATTTAGCTAATTTATCAGTACAGGCAGATAAATTATATTATTTATCTTTTAATAACGAAGGCGAATTAGATACAAAAAAATTTAATTTACCTAAAGAGGAAGTATAAATGACTTTTGGAATTGTTGGATTGGGTCTAATGGGTGGCTCTTTTGGTAAAGCATTAAAGAAATATAATCTTGCAATAAATGTATATGGATATGATCATAATAAAGTGCATCAATCTCAAGCCTTAGAATTAGGTTTGGTTGATAAAATATGTACACTTGAAGAACTTAAAAAGTGTGATGTAATTATTTTAGCAATACCAGTTGATGGAATAATTGCTTTTATGCAACATATAAAAGATATTGATATTAATACAACAGTAATTGATCTTGGTAGTACAAAAGAGATTATAGTAAATAATATACCTACAAGTATAAGAAAAAACTTTATAGCTGCTCATCCTATGACAGGTACAGAAAAATTTGGTCCTAAATCTGCAATTGATAATCTTTATGAAGAAAAGATAGTTGTATTATGTAATCTTGAAGATAATAGTGCATTACATATAGAAAGAACTAAAAATATTTTTGAAAATATGAATATGAAGATTGTATATATGGATGCAAAAGAACATGACATACATGCTTGTTATATGAGTCATTTACCACATGCAATATCATTTGGATTAGCATATACTGTTATGGATCATGAAGCACCTAGAGAGATTATTACATTAGCAGCGGGTGGATTTAGGGATATGAGTAGAATTGCTAAAAGTTCTGCTGATATGTGGAATGATATTTTTAGACAAAATAGGGATAATTTAATTGAATCTCTTGGAATTTTTGAAAAAAATATGTCTGATGCTAAGCAGATGCTTATTGATGAAGATTATGAAAATTTATCAAAATGGATAAACAAAGCTAACAATCTACATAAAATTTTGTAAAATTATATATTATTTATAGCCTCTTGTAATTTAATTGCCTGATTGTGTTCTTTAACATCATGGCATCTAATTATACTAGCACCTTTTGATAATCCATTTAGATGTATAGAAAGAGTACCAGGTAACCTATCTTCTGTTTTAGTAGGAATTATTTTATCTATCATAGATTTACGACTTGCTCCTAAAAGTATTTCATGTCCAAAGTGTTGAAAATGTTCAAGGTTTTTTAATAATATTAGATTATGTTCTAATGTTTTACCAAAACCTATGCCTACATCAAGAATTATTTTTTTAATACCAAAGCTTTTTGCTTTTATAATTCTATTTTTAAAAAAGTTATCAATATCTATTATTAGATCATTATATATTGGATTTTCTTGCATAGTATCAGGAGATCCATTCATATGCATTATTACAACTGTAGCATTATATTTTGCTACAAGCTTTGCTATTTTATCGTTCTCTAAACCTGTAATATCATTCACTATATTAAATTTATTTTTTAAAGCATATTTTACTACTTTTGGTGAATATGAATCAATACTAAAATCAACTTCTTTATATAGTTTTTCTTGCTTAATCTGATCAATAATTGGTTTAACTCTTTGCAGTTCCTCTTTTTGGCTTATAGTTTTACTTCCTGGTTTACTTGAAACACCACCAATATCAATTATTGTAGCACCATCTTTAATCATTTGTCTGATTTTAGAAATTGCATTTGATCCCTCAAATCTACTGTTTTGATAAAAACTATCATCATTTGCATTTATAACACCCATTATTCTTGTATTGTATTTCTTAGTATTGATGAATGATTTAAGATGTTTTGCTAATTCTTTTAATCCAAATGGTTGTGCTAATTCTTTTCGTGATAATAGTTTAAAATGTTTATTAGTACCTATTAATATTACATCTACATATTTTTCACGAGCAACAATAACTCCATGAGGTACTGCTAAATCAGCCCCTATTGATAGAGCATCTTGCTTTAATATATTTGCAGCACCCACATGTATATTTTTTATATATAATAAGTTTATATTTGTTTTATCAGACATAATCTTAGCACCAGTTTCATCTGACCCTAATTTTTGAAATGCTTGTAAAGCATTTAATTTATCTAATTTATAAAAATTCATTAAGAAATCCTATTTTTAATATTCAATATTGTTAGTAAAACTGTAGTAAGTATATTTATAGGTTTCGAATTCAATTCTAGCAATTTAATAGATTTTGAGAATAATAATAATTCAGATTCTTCTAATTTTATATTTAAAGATTTACTTTCATATAGTATTGATTGAATAATATCTTTTGCATCATTTTTTGAGATTCTTTGATTCTCTTTTAAAAATAGATATATATCTTTTAGATCTTTTTTAAATATATTATGATTACTATATTCTTTTTTATTTAATGACTTAATATACTTATGTGGTAATCTAGAAATTATTGTAGGTAAAAGGTTTGATTTTGATGTTGTAATAATTATAAAAATAATATTTTTTGGTGGCTCTTCTAGTATTTTTAAAAGTTTATTCTGTGCTTCTAATTCAAATTTATTTCCACATAAAATAATATACTTTGATTCAGATGAAGCTATATATGCTTCTTTTATAACTTTCTTTGCTTGTTCAATTTTAAAGTTGTCTTTGTTTTCTTCTTCGTTTTGAAATATTCTGTGAGTATGTAATGGTAGAGTAGGAACTAATTCACTTAGATATAGATCAATATCTTTAGTGATTATGATCTGTGAATTAGTTATCATAATATTTAGTCTGTAGTTACTTCTGCAAATAAAATTGCATTTAATGTTTTATTAAATAATTTATACATTTGAAGTAGCTTTATATCAAGTGTAGGATCATTTTCATTAAATGTTAAACTACCTGGTAGTGTCTCATCAATAAGCCATAAAAAAGAGTTTGCATGGTATTTAGGTAAAATTGATTGCTTACTTTCACCTTTTCCAATATACCAAAAAATATATCCATTTGGAAAAGATATATTTAGCATATCAATGATTAATTGAATATCTTCTTCTGAATTTATATTTTTATAATTGCTATATAATGATTTGAAATCATAGAATGGTAAATTTGGTCTACCATTTTTAATATGATTTATATTTGATAATATATATTCCCCAAACCAATCTCGATTATCATCTGTTAAAATAAGAACAGTACAATTTTCATCTAATAAACTTTTTAATGATTTTACAACAAGAGGTGTCCATTCAAACTTTTGTTCTTCAAGCCAAGAAGAATCAACAATATTCTCTTTTCTAATTGTATTAATTGTCCAGTTTAATATTTCTTGCATATAGTTATTTTACTACTTATCTAGGTTGTACGCATCATGTAAGCTTCTTACTGCAAGCTCACTATATTTTTCTTCAATAATCATAGATATTTTGATTTCACTTGTACTAATAATTCTAATATTAATATTATTATTAGCTAATGCAGAAAATGCTTTACTAGCAACTCCTGTGTGTGATTTCATACCAACACCAACAATTGAAACTTTACAAATAGCATCATTATAATCAATATTTACACAATCATTTGTAAACTTTTCCATAACTATTTTAGTAGCTTCTAAATCTGTTGTTGGAACTGTGAAGTCTAAATCAGTCTTGCCGTCAACACCTACAGTTTGAACAATCATATCAACATTTATATTTTCATCTGCTAGGCTTGTAAAAATAGATGCAGCAATTCCAGGTTTATCAGATACTCCATACATTCCAACTCTAACTTGACTTTTATCTAGTGCAATACCACTTACAATTGGTTTTTCCATAATATTTTCTTCCTTTGTAATTAGTGTTCCCTCAACTTCTGGAGTGAAACTACTTCTTGATACTAAATTTACATTTAATTTTTTTGCCATCTCTACTGATCTATTTTGTAAAACTTTTGCCCCAAGTGAAGCTAATTCTAACATCTCATCATAAGATATTTTTTCTAACTTTCTTGCATTTGGTTCAATTCTAGGATCAGTAGTATATATACCATCTACATCTGTATATATTTCACATACATCAGCTTCTAATGCTCCAGCAATTGCTACAGCACTTAAATCACTACCCCCACGACCAAGTGTTGTTACTCTACCATTTTCAATATCTACACCTTGAAATCCTGCTACAATGATTATATTTCCATCATCTAAAGTAGTTTTCATTTTTTCTGTATCAATTCTTTCAATTCTAGCTTTAGTATGTGAAGTATCTGTAATAATTCCAGCTTCTCTACCACTCATAGATGTAGTTGGATAACCTTGTTCATTTAGTGCAATTGAAAGAAGTGCTGAAGTAACTCTTTCTCCTGAACTTAAAAGTGTATCCATCTCTTTTTCATTTGGTTTGGAACTAAAAGTACTTGCGTATTCAATAAGTTTGTTTGTTTCTCCGCTCATTGCAGATACAACTGCTACTATTGAGTCACCATTGTCTTTTAGTTTTTTAATTATATTAGCAACATTTTGGATTCTATCAAGTGATCCTACACTTGTACCACCAAATTTAAGTACTTTTAACATTTATACCTCTCCATTATAAGTAACCTTCTTTTTTAAAGTATTGTAATACTTCTTTGTAAACTGTTCTTTTAAAATATGTTACATGATCAAAAATATTTTTTGATGGTACAAATTTATAATCATCAAATTCTGGTATTTCTGTATCAATATTTATTTTTGCACCACTATTTAATTTTACAAGAAAATATTGTTGCTTTTGTCCATCGTATGGAGCCATCTTTTTAGCAACAGATTGTGGAAAATCATAGCTTACCCATTTTGGGTATTTTGCTACAATACTAACATCATCTGTACCAATTTCTTCTTTTAATTCTCTAAATAGTGCAGCTTCAACATCTTCACCTTCATCAATACCACCTTGCGGGAATTGCCAAGCATTTGTATCGACATCTATTCTAGATGCGATAAATACATCACAAGTTAATGGGTATTTAGAAGATAAAACAATTGCAGCGACATTTGGTCTATAGTTTTTAGTATTTTTTTCTTTTTCTTCTATCATTTAATTTAATCTTTTTTATTTATAATATAACGGGATGATATCTAAAAAATATTTAAAAAGTGCTTTTGAAATATTTGTAGTATAGTCTTGTTTCCTTTCTTATGTTTAAAATTAAAATATATGATAAACTACCAATATATAAACAGGAGTATATATGAAATCATTTCATTTTGAAAATCAGTTTTCTTCTCAACTATTACATGAAACAGTTAAACATCCTAATATAAGCATAGGTGTTTTTTCTTACTATTCAGGATATCACCATAAGCATGATTTTGTAGAGTGTGTAAGATACTTACATGATAAAAGAAAAGACGTAGATAGACTAATTATTGGTAGTTATTGCTCTATTGGTTCAGGGGCTGTATTTATGATGGCTGGTAATCAAGGTCATAATTCTCAATGGTTGAGTACATTTCCCTTTTATTTTCAGGCAAATATTTTCAAAAAAGCAAAAAATGGCTTTGAAAGAGTAGGTGACACTACTATTGGAAATGATGTATGGATAGGCTCAGAAGCTATGATAATGCCAGGTATAAAAATAGGAGATGGTGCTATTATTGCAGCACGTGCAGTAGTGACAAAAGATATTCCTCCGTACACAGTTGTAGGTGGGAATCCAGCTTTATTTATAAGAAGTCGTTTTAATGAAAAAGAAATAGAACAATTACTTACTATGAAGTGGTGGAATTGGACAGAAGATAAAGTAAAAGAAAATATGCCTCTTATTTGTAGTGCAAATATAGATGAGTTATATACATATTGGAATGATAATAAAAAAGATTTATAATAATACAAGCACTAAAGTGTTAGCATATTACAATATAGGTATTGATATAAATACCTTTTAGAGGACTTATTAAATTGCTTTTATATTTACACATACCATTTTGCGATAGCAAATGCAACTATTGTGCTTTCAACTCTTATGTAGGTTTATATACCCTTAAACAGTCATATATGGATGCACTATACAAGCAATTAAAATATGAATTAGAAAATAATAATATTAAAAAATTAGAATCAGTATTTATAGGTGGAGGAACACCATCATGTGTAGATACAAAGTATTATAAACCAATATTTGATTTATTAAAAGATTATATAGATGATAGTATTGAAATAACTACTGAGGCTAATCCCAATTCAGCTACTTTTGAATGGTTACAAAATATGTATGCTTATGGTGTTAACCGTGTTAGTTTTGGTGTTCAAAGTTTTGATAATGAAAAATTAGAGTTTTTAGCCAGAAATCATAATAAAAACCATGCAATTGATGCTGTGATGAATGCCCAAAAAATAGGCTTTGAAAGAATTAATTGTGATATTATTTATGATACATTTGTAGATACAAAAGCTCTTATTAATAATGATCTTGAAGTTATAAAAACATTACCAATAGATCATATAAGTGTATATAGTTTAACACTAGAAGAGGGTACTAAATTTTATAATAAAAGTGAAGTGAAAGTTGAAGATGAAGATATGGCTAGGCATATTTTTGAAAAACTAACAGACTTTGGATTTAAACAGTATGAAATATCAAATTTTGCTAAAGATAAAAATAGTCAATGTAAACATAATATTGGGTATTGGAAATATGAAAACTATTTAGGTATTGGTTCTGGTGCTGTTGGATGTTTTGATAATAAAAGAACATATACAAATAAGGATGTGCAAAAATATATTGTTAATCCTATAGAGTATGAGTCTATTGAAAATTTAAGTGATGATGATATATTAATTGAAAAGACTTTATTAGGTTTAAGATCAACTATTGGATGTGATTTAAATTTATATAATAATACTCAATTAGAAAAGATTAAAATATTAGAAGAAAATAAAAAAATACTTATTAAAGATTTTAGATTTTATAGTTATGACTTTATGCTTGCAGATGAGGTTTCATTGTTTATTGTAGATGATATTTAGAGGTTAATATGATTGAGTTAAGTATATTTGGAATATTAACTGGATTTATATCTGGATTTTTTGGTGTTGGTGGAGGGATGGTATTAGTTCCTATGCTTTTATATTATGGATTTAATATGAAAGAAGCAGTTAGTATATCTATTATGCAAATGGTTTTTTCTTCAATATTTGGATCTATTTTAAATACTCAAAAAAATAAACAAATTTTAAAATATGGTACATTTTTAGGAATAGGTGGTTTTCTTGGTGGATTAAATAGTGGAAGTATTTTAGAAGTTACAGATGCTATATTTCTAGAATATTTATTCATTGTTATTGTTTGTTTTGCAATATATAGAGTAGCAAAAAGTAGTGTGATTGATGATGAAAATATTCCAGAGCAAAGTATTTTAAAACTTTTAATTATAGGATTTTTTATTGGAATGATTGCTATGTCAATTGGAGTAGGGGGTGCAGTTATGCTTACGCCTATTTTAGCTACATATTTACATTATAATTTAAAAATAGCAAGTGCTATGGGCTTGTTCTTTGTTATGTTTAGTTCATTAGCAGGTTTTATATCACTATCATTTAGTGGTCAAATGCTTTATAGTGAAGGCTTTACAGTAGGAATTGCATCATTAGTTGGTGTATACTTAGGAATAAAAGCTAAAAATATTGTACATATAAAATCATTTAAAAATTATATTTTAATTTTATATATAATCATTTTAGTTTCAATGATTTTTAAAATATTTACAGTATAATGAATCTATGGAAAATAACAATCAAACAACAACTCAACAATTAGAAAATGCGATAAATACATTATTAGATGCTTATGAAGTTCTACAAGAAGAAAATAATGAAAAAGATTTAACAATTCAAACCTTACAAGATAAAATACAATCTTTAGAAGATAATATAGAAAATATTGAAGATGATAATGGTAAACAAAATTCTACTCTTGGAAGTATGCTTGGTAAAATAGAATCTATACTTGGTGGTAATAAAACAGAACTTTCAACTATAACTTCTGCTGCTTCTACGGATCAATCTACGCTTACATTTGAAGATAATAAAACAGAAGAGATAGATGCTATTAATATTGATGATATTATTGTAAATCCAGAAAGAACAGAAAAAAATGGATTTGATGAAGATAGAATGAATAAGCTTTTAGGTGGATTTAACTAAGAAATTAGTATTTCAATGATTATAAATTTAGATAAAAATAAGCTATATTCAACTTTTAGTGTTTCAGATTTTTCTGAATTAGAAAATAGTTTTGAGACCCTTGCACCTTCTATGGTAGAGTATTATTTGTCTTCACTAAGTGGTGAAGATGAAACATATATAAATAGAAGTAAAATACAAAATACAGTTTATTTAGATGAATATACAATTTATTTAGATTATGATGATAATACATACTTAGAAATCACTTCAAAAAATGAAGATGATGAATATTCTACTGGTTCTTTATGGTAGATTCAAATAATACAATTACATTATATCAACCAGAAAATGGATACTGTTATAATAGTGATACACATCTTCTATTTCAATTTATTTGTGATGGATTAGATAAATTTAAAAATATAAATGGCTCATTATTAGATATAGGTAGTGGTAGTGGCATATTAGGCTTACTTGTAGCAAGAGAGTTTAGTAAACTATCGTTAAATCAATGTGAAATTCAAGATATATTTGAATTTTTATCACTCAAAAATTCACAAATAAATAATATATCTACTACAATGCATAAAGGTTCTATTTTAGATATGGAATTTGATAAACAGTTTGATATTATAGTTTCTAATCCCCCATTCTATCATAGTCAAGTAGTAAAGTCACAAAATGAAAATATTAAAATTGCTAGGTATAATGATAATATGCCTTTAAAAAATTTCATAATGAAAACATCAAAAATATTAACTGCAAATGGTAAGTTTTTCTTTTGCTATGATGCTAAACAGATTAATGAAATAATATCAATATGTAAAGATGTAAATTTAAATATTGAAGCTATAAAATTTTTACATCCTAAGGATAATAAGAACGCGACAATAGTAATGATTTATGCAAGAAAAAATTCAAAATCATTAATGCAAATTTATCCTCCATTTATTATGTTTGATAATGGTGGAGAATTTAAACAAGAGATATTAGATATTTATGTAAAATGTTCGACACATAGTATTAAGGTAAATATGGAGCTAGTAAATGATTAGTCATAATGAATTTAATTATAAATTCGATGAATTAAAATGCAAAGAGTGTGAGGGTAATTGCTGTATTGGAGAATCAGGATATATTTGGATTACAAATGATGAAATTACATTTTTAGCAGATCATTTAGGGATAAGTCAAAAAGAGACAATCGATAAATACTTGTTTAAAGCTAGATATAAATATTCAATTAAAGAGAAACAACTACCAGAAAATAATTATGCTTGTGTATTTTTTGACTTAGATAAAAAACAATGTAGTATATATGATGCACGACCAAAACAATGTAGAACATTTCCTTTTTGGGATTATTTTAAAGAAAAACTAGATGAGGTAAAGCAAGAATGCCCGGCTATAGTAGACTAATAATATTTATAATTAGTTTTTTAATAACTATAAATATTTATGCAAAAGAAAATAAAGGGAATATAGATCAAACATCTTTAATGCTTCTTGCTATTGATTATGAGAATAAAGAACAGTTTAAAAAAAGTAAAGATGCATATTTATTATTATTTAAATTAGATGAAAAATATGAATATTTAAAACATGGATTATCTTTATGTTTAAAAACAAAAGATTTTGACAGTATTCTTCCATTGACAGCAAAATATAAGCATATATTTAAAGAACATGAAGAAAAATTAAGTCGATTAGAAATAATGGCTTTAATAAATATTGGACAAAAAAATTTGGCTTTAAAATTTGCATACGAATTATTAGAAAAATTCAATAATGCAGATAATTATGAAACAGTAGCAACAATTTTATATTCTCAAAACAAATATAAAGAATCATTAAAATACTTTGAGAGTGCATATGCTTCTAATAAAAAAGCAAAAACATTATTGAACTTAGCAAATGTTTTATATACATATATGGATAATAAAAAAACTGCTATTTCTTATTTAGAAACATATATTGCATTGAATGGTTGTTCTCCTATTGTGTGTGATAGATTGTTAGTTTATTATCAGGAAGATCAAAATCTTGATGGTATGGTATCAATATTGAAAAAAGTTTATAAAAAATATAAAAATAATGGAAAAAAATATAAATCATTAGATAAAATAACGAATACTATTGTAGATATATTAAAATTAAAAGATATAAATAATGCTATAAAGTTTTTAGAAGAAAATAAGATATTAGATATTAGATTATTAACTTTATATCATCAGTCAAAACAATACGATAAAGCATTAAAACTAACGAGAACTTTATATCTAAAAACAAAAGATGTAAATTTTTTAGCGCAATTAGCAATACTTGAGTATGAGATGGCAGAAAATAAAGCTGATATTTTAGATACAGTTATAGCAAATTTTACTATTGCATTAGAAAGTATTGATAGCCATACATATCAAAATTATTTTGGTTATATTTTAATTGATCATGATGTAGATGTGAAAAAAGGTATAAAGTTTGTAAAAAAGGCACTTGAAAAAGAGCCAAATAGTATTGCATATAGAGATTCTCTAGCATGGGGATATTATAAACAGCATGATTGTAAAAAAGCAAAAACTATAATAGAAAAATTAAAAGATGAAATAGGCTTAGAAGATTTAGAAATGAAAAAACATTATGATGCAATTAAGGAGTGTAAGTAGATGGGAAATAATATGATACTAGATGAGATAATAAGAAAAACAAAAGATGATTTAGAGAAGAGAAAACTAGAATATGATTTAGATTGGTTAGGGAGAAGTTTATCATATAATCCATATCCTCCAAGAGATGTAAAGCCATATTTAACTGCTACTAAAGAAGACCCAATTAAAATTATTGCAGAAGTTAAAAAAGCAAGTCCTAGTAAGGGTATTATTAGAGAAGATTTTGAACCAGTTTTAATTGCTGAGGAATATGCAAAAGGTGGAGCTAGTGCAATTTCAGTATTAACTGAGCCACATTGGTTTAAAGGGAATCTTGAATATCTTACACAAATTAGAAGATATAATGAAACACCACTTTTAAGAAAAGACTTTATTATTGATAAGTATCAAATAGTTGAAGCATTAGTATATGGTGCTGACTTTATCCTACTTATTGCTAAAGCGCTTAGTACAAAAGAATTAAAAGAATTATATGAATATGCATTACATGTTGGTCTTGAAGTACTTGTAGAAATACATGATAAAGAAGATCTAATGAAAGCTATGAAGTGTGGAGCAACTATTATTGGTATTAATCATAGAAATCTTGATACATTTGAGATGGATATGGAATTATGTGATAAATTAATTCCAATGATACCAAATGGCAAAATTATAGTAGCAGAAAGTGGAGTTAGTAATAGAGAAACAATTGAAAGATTAAGTTCAATTGGTGCTGATGCATTCTTGATTGGTGAACACTTTATGAGACAAGGTGATGATATAGCTAAAGAAGTTCAATACCTAAAGACAGGTATAAGAAGCTAGATTATAGTAGATTAAAATACCAATTAAATTAATTGGTATTTTAGTTGATAGTTTCTCATTAGAGGTGGTATCTCATAATCATCTACTTTAACAGGTTTAGATAATGATGTTTCACTTAAAGATTCTTCTGTGTTTTCAACTTCGTCTGTTGCTGCATCAAATCCAGTTGCAACAATAGTAATTTTAACTTCATCATTTTCAAGACTTGTATCAGTTGTTGTTCCAAAAATAACTTCAGCATTACCATCTATTGTAGAATGAAGTTGTGTCATGACATCATTTATTGCAAATAATGATATTTCTGGATGAATGTGGAAGTGTATTAGCATACCTTTTGCACCTGAAAGAGACATCTTATCTAGTAGTGGTGAATCAATAGCACTTTCTAATGCTTTCATAGCAGCATCTTCACCTTTTGCTTTTCCAATTCCCATTAATGCCATACCTCTATGTTGCATAACAGTTTGTACATCAGCAAAATCGGTATTTACATCTCCATTACCATGATTTAAAATAACTTCGCTCATACCATTTACTGCTTGGTATAAAACATTATCTACAATTTTAAAGGCATCTTTAAATCCAGTATTTTTGTCAATAATAGCTAAAAGTCTATCATTAGGAATTACAATTATTGAATCACTAACTCTTTTTAACTCTTCTAATCCTATATTAGCAAGACCGGCTCTTTTTGGTCCTTCCCATGAGAAAGGTTTTGTAACTACAGACACAGTTAAAGCTCCAACTTCTTTTGCAGCTTTTGCTACAACTGATGCTGCACCAGTACCAGTACCACCACCAAGTCCAGCAGCTACAAATACAATATCAGCACTTCTTAGTGATTCAACAATTTCATCATAGCTTTCAATTGCAGAATCCCTACCTTTATCTGGTTTCATTCCTGCACCCAAGCCTTTTGTTAGCTCTTGTCCTAGTTGAATTGTTTTAGGTGCTTTAGAAGTTTGTAATACTTGTAAATCAGTATTTGCAGCAATAAGATTAATCTTATGGATACCTTCATTGATCATATGATTAATCATATTGCATCCGCCACCACCAACACCAATTACAGTTACTTTAGCAGCATTTCCAATTAACCCATCTGCTGGCATTGTTACTTCTATATTTGAAGGATCAAATAAATTTTCCATTAAAACCAATCCTTCATATTTGATAATGTTTTAGAAATAAAAGACTCTTTCTTATTTTTTTCTAATGCAACTAGTAGTTCATCTTTTGGAGGAACTATCTCCTCTATAATAGAATCAGAAGAAGTCATTTGAATATTATCTACTTCATCATTATAAGTAATATTTTCTTTTACGTCATCTGCTATATTTATATTTAATCTTAATTGTTTTTTTGAATCAAGTTCATAAGAATTATTAGTATTAAGTGCATATAATATAAGTCCTACAATTGTAGATTTAGAATTGTCATTAAAATCAATATATTCATTTTGTATGTTTTGTACAATACCTATTTTAACGTTAAAATTTTTAAATATTTGTTCTGCTAATTCTTTAATACCAGGAAGTTTACTCATCCCTCCTGTTAATACAATACCTGCTTTTACTTTACTTTCAAGCTCACTTTGTAGGAATTTATTAAGAGTTATTATTAAAGTCTCTTCAACTCTAGCATGAACAACAGGTTGTATTCTATCAAGAGTTATTTCATTAGTTTCTGATTCATTACCTAAAATTGGTACCTTAATTCTCTTGTATAATAAAGGATCATCTTCTTTAAAGGGAATAAGTGTTGCATATTGATTTTTAATCATTTCAGCAGCTATTTTTGGAGTATTAAATGTTTGAGATATATCATTTGTAATATATTCAGATCCTAATGCTATAAAATCATTAAATAATACAGAGCCTTGACTATATAATGTCATATTTATAGAACTAGCACCCATATCAAGTATTAGTGCTCCAAATGTTTTTTCATCTTTATTTAAAGTTGATATACTTGATGCATAACCTGATAGTACAAAGTTTTCAACTTCAAGTCCTGATGGCTTAAGTGCATTTTCTATATTAACTAAAGTTGACTTTCTAGCTATTATTATTGAAACAGAAACTTCTAATCTACTACCTGTCATATGCAGTGGAGCATCACTTTGTACATCGTCAATTTTAAAAAATAGAGGTAAAATATGAATCACTTCATATTCTGGAATCATACTTGCATTATGATATGCCATTTCTAAAACTTTTTTTATTTCGGCATCACTAATATAGCCAGTAGGAGTAGATATTGAGCCACTACTTCTGATAGTTCTAGTGTATGAATCTGATATTGAAACTGTAGCACTTTTGATATCTTCATTTGATGTTCTATTAGCACTAACTACAGCTTTTTTTATTGCAGTTCCTAAAAGGTCAAGATTTGTAATTGATCCCTTATTGATCCCTTCAGATTTTGTCATGCCTGACCCTAGTATATTTATTGTACCATCATTTGCTTTTTTTGCAATAATAGCATCTATATTAGATGAACCAATATCAATTACTAAAGTAGTCGCATTACTCATTATTTACCTTTTTTAATATTTTGTAATTTCATATTTTGTTTTAATATTTGTAATAAAATTATTCATTGCTGCTTGATATTTAATATTACTCATTGTACTTTTTACAACGCTATCTTTTTTAGTGTCATATTTTGCTAGTTTACTTGCATTTATTTTATATACAACAGATTTGTTTTTTAATTTAATAATACCTTTTTCTGATGTTGTTAAAAATAATTGATTTAAAAAATCCATAGCTTCTTGATCCGATAGTCCAGTTACATTATTAATTGACTCACGACTAACATATCCTATATCTTTACCTTTAAAATTATTAAGTGAATTTTGTGCTGTTTGATCTAATAGAATAGTTTTCTGATTGTTTTTATAGTCAACAGTAACTAGTTCTTTAGCATCTACGAATGATAATGGTTTTGGATCAACTTTTTGTAAAATTTTAGCAATTATATATTCTTTATTCTCAAGCATAGGCTTTATTGCTTTACCAATTTCTGCTTCTTTAAATTTTGTTAAATTTTCTTGGCTAAATGGTAAGTTACTTTCAGTAATAGTTTTTTTATTATCAAATTGAAGCTCACCTTTTTTAAGTTTTAAATATTTTTTAAGAGCTTGAGTTTTACTTTTTTTAGTATCATTTTCTACTTTTATATTTGTAGTTTCGATTATATATGAAACTTCAGATAAGTAGTTTGATTTGTTCTTTTCCCAATAAGTTTTTAAATCAGCTTCTTTGATACTTAAATCTAATTTATCAGCATCAATGATATTGATTGAAAGTTTATCTTGAGAAAATAATATTGATTGGATATCTTTTAACTCTTGAGATGATGTCGTTGTAAACTTATTAAGTAGTGTTTTTACTTTTTGAATTAGTAAATCTTGCTTAATACTATCTTCAAATTCTATAGGAGTTTTTCTATTCTGAGCTAAAACTTGTATGTAAATTTCTTTATTGAATTTACCATCTTTTAAAAATGATTTTATTTTTACTAATTCAGTTGCTACTTCATTATCTGTAACTGCAAGTCCTAGTTCATTTGCATAATTAACTAGCATTGCATTACTTATTGCATTACTAAGTGCAGCTTCTTCTAGGTTTAGATTTTTTGCCATCTCATTATTAAACTTTTCACCAAACATTTGCTTGTATTGTGAGTATAAATTATTATATTGGTTCTGAAGATCTTTTACTTTAACAATTGTATCTCCAACCTTTGCTACATCGCCACCTTTTTTACCAAAGTCATAAGAACCCCAGCCAACGAAACCAGCTCCTACAAACGCTATTGTACTTATCCAGATTGTTGTAATTAGCCATTTTTTGTGTCTTTGCATCCAAGTTATCATTTAATAATATCCTATATAATTTATTTGTATTTTATAGGATATTATATACAAATATGACTTAAAATTAATTTGTTAAAGGATCCTAGATTTGAACTTTTTATATCCAAATTCTTTAAGTGTCAAATGTAACAATATAAAGCCACTTAGAGTACTAGCAAATGCTAAGCCTGCAGCTTGAAAAGGTATGATAAAGATCAGAGAAAGGACTATATTCCATCCTAATGATATTGCGGTTATCTTAGCTGCCTTCCCTTGTTGATGTTTTGAATATAACCATAAAGAGAATATTTTAGAAATACCAAATGGAACTAATCCAATTAAATACATTGATAATATAAGGGCTGTATTATCAGCATCAATTTGAGTAAATGCACCACGTAAAAATAGTAGTTCCACAATAAAGTTGTTAAATATAATACCAATTAAGGAAGCTGTGATAAGAAGTATCGATAATATATAAAATGATTTTTTTAGTATTTGTAATGCTTTGTCTTCATTGTCATGTTTTAATGCTTTGGCAATTGTAGGAAATAAAGCTATAGAAGTTGCAATAGCAAATAATGCTAATGGTAGCTGAAATACTCGATTTGCATAGTATAAATAACTAATTGTACCACTAACTAAAAAAGAGGCTAGCCATGTATCTAAAAATGCAGCTATATGGGCAGAACTACTACCAAATACAGCTAAATAAAATTGATTGTAGAATTTACTTTCTTTAAAAGTATTTTTACTTTTTTTAATACTTTTAGTTAAAAATTTAATTTTGAATTTTTTAATAGCAATTAAATGTACAATAACTTGTAGAATACCACCAATAATAACTGCCCAGCTTAAATAATAAGCAATATCATATTTTTCTAAATTAGCTGTAAGTAAAAGAGATGTTATTAATGATATATTTAAGAGTGAGGTACTAAATGCAGTAGTAGAAAAATGATTTTTATATTGTAGTAATGCAGCTAAAAATGTAACTATAAATATTAATGGTAAATAATAAAAACATATTGCAACTAGTGGTGCTGCTAGATCTATAGTACTTGTATCAAAGCCAATTGCAATTACTTTTGTAATTAAAGTAGAAAATAATGTAACTATAAGACTTAGTATAATTATAAATATTAAAAATTGTGAAAATAGTATTGTTGAAAATTGTATTTTATGATTTGTTTTTGCATAGGAAGGTATAAAGCTTTGAGTAAAAGCACCTTCTGCAAATATACGACGAAATAGGTTTGGTAGTTTAAATGCTACAAAAAATATATCACTATATATATTTGCTCCTAAAATAGAAGCAGTAAGTAGATCTCTAATGAAACCTAAAATACGAGATATTAAAATACCAAAACTATTTGTAAAAATGTGTCTTATCATAGTGAAAAGTATATCTAACTTTATCTCAATATTTTAATTTGTAGTGGAGAATATATAAGTAAATATATTTTGATTATTTTCATAACTTATATCATATAAAATATTATATTTATCACAGATTTCCTTTACTATAAATAGTCCAATACCTGTACCTTTTTCCACTGTGTTTTCTCTATAACATTTCTGAAATATTTTTTTTGATTCTTTAATAGCGTCACCGTATGTTTTAAATTCTAAAGTAGTTATATTGTCTTTTTTATATAATAAAATCTCAATAGGTTTATTTTTCGCACCGTATCGTAAAGCATTTGAAATATTATTATCAATAAGTCTTTCTAACTCTATATGACTAATAGTGTATTGATATTCTTCATCTTTTGTAGAAATATAAATAGGTTTTGTATTGATATTAGCAATAGTACTGTGAAATGTAATTCTATTTTTTAAAAACTTATCTAATAAAATATTGGCTACTGGATAGTCTAATGATTTATCACCAATTAAGTATGATAAATCTTCATAGTGATTATTGAGCACACTAATTGATGCATTAATACTATTAATACACTCTATAGAGTTTGTATCTTTTGTTTGCATTTTTAATAAATCAGCATTAAGCATAATAATTGAAAGTGGTGTTCTAAGTTGATGAATTGTAGTAGTGACAAACTCTTGATTGTCTGCTAAAAGAGTTTTGTTTTTCTCTAATGAAGTAGATAATTGTTTTTGTTGATCTTTAATAGTTTTAAAAGATTTCTCTTTTTCTTTTTCAAAGAGATAAGCAAGATATGTAAATAATACTAATCCTAGAGAAATATTTAAAAAGCCACCAAGGTCTGTAAAGTTTCCAATACCCAGATAAGAATCAATAATTATAATAAGAGCATAAATTATAGAAGAATATAAACCTATTTTTATACCATTGAGCATAAATACTACAAAAGGAAAAAAGAATAACCAAAGTGAAGAAAATAGTACTTTTGCACTATTAAGATAAAATGCTAATGATATTATAAAAAGTAAAATAGTAGTTGTTAATAAAAAAAATTCAATATTTCGATATTTTTTAAAGTAAAGTAATGAAAATAAGATAATAGATGAAAATGAAAGCTCAATAATAGCTAATGTGCTGTTATTAAATTGTATCATATTCATAATACCAAAGAATGTTATAATACAAAAAAGTGCAATATTGGAAATAATTGCAAATTTGTAAATATTTTCATCTCTGTTATGTAAGTCAATTTCAAAAGTTAAGAAGTTAATATTTTGTACCAATTGTTTACCTTATAAGTAGAGAGTTATTATATCTATTTAATGATAAAAACAGAAAAAGAAAGCCGATTTTATTGGCTTTCTTAAGTGAATTACAGGAGAGGAAACTACATTCCCATACCAGGCATTCCTCCACCCATGTCTGGCATTGCAGGCATAGCTGTTGGAGCTTCTTTTATATCTGATATAGTAGCTTCTGATGTAAGAAGTAATGAAGAAACAGATACAGCATTTTGCATAGCTACTCTTTCTACTTTTGTTGGATCAACAATACCAGCTTCAAACATATCTACATATTCACCTGTTGCAGCATTAAAACCAATGTTAATATTGTCTGATTTAATAACTTCATTCGCAACAACACCAGCATCAAATCCAGCATTTGAAGCAATTTGTTTAATTGGTGCTTGAATAGCTCTCATAATAATATCAGCACCAATTTGCTCATCACCATCAAGCTCAAGAGAAACTTTAGCAGCAGATTTAATTAAGGCAGCTCCTCCACCAATTACAACACCTTCTTCAACAGCAGCTCTAGTTGCACTTAGTGCATCATCAACTCTATCTTTTTTCTCTTTCATTTCAGTTTCTGTTGGTGCACCAACTTTAATTACAGCAACCCCACCTGAAAGTTTTGCAAGTCTTTCTTGTAATTTTTCTCTGTCATAATCACTTGTAGTAATTTCGATCTCATTTCTAATTTGAGCAATTCTAGATTCAACACCATTTTTATTTCCAGCACCATCAACAATTGTTGTATTATCTTTATCTATTACAATTTTTGTAGCAGTTCCTAAATTTTCCATAGTAGTATTTTCTAATGACATTCCTCTTTCTTCAGAAATAACAGTAGCACCAGTAAGAAGTGCAATATCTTCTAACATTGCTTTTCTTCTTTCACCAAATCCTGGAGCTTTAACAGCTGCAATATTTAATGAACCTCTTAATCTATTTACAACTAAAGTTGATAATGCTTCACCATCAACATCTTCTGCAATAATTAAAAGTGGTCTTTGAGTTTGATTTACAGATTCTAAGATTGGTAACATCTCTTTTAAAGATGATATTTTTTTCTCAGATAATAATATGAATGGACTTTCTAGTTCAGCAGTCATTTTTTCCATATTTGTAGCAAAGTATGGAGATAAGTATCCTCTATCAAATTGCATACCTTCAACAACAATAAGTTCATCATAGATACCTTTTGCTTCTTCTACTGTAATTACACCATCTTTACCTACTTTATCCATAGCTTCAGATATCATATCACCAATAGCAGTATCACTGTTTGCAGAAATTGTAGCAACTTGAGCAATATCTTTTTTGTCAGCAACTGGTCTAGAGATTTTTTTAAGTTCTGCTAAAATTTGCTCACAAGCTTTATCCATACCTCTTTTTAATGTTACAGGATTTGCTCCAGCTGTAACATTTCTAAGACCTTCTTTAAATATAGAATGAGCTAATACTGTAGCAGTAGTAGTTCCATCTCCAGCTTCATCATTAGTATTTGATGCTACTTCTTTTACTAGTTGTGCTCCCATGTTTTCAATAGGATCTTCAAGTTCAATTTCTCTAGCAACACTCACACCATCTTTTGTGATTACTGGAGAACCAAATGATTTTTGAAGTAAAACATTTCTACCTCTAGGTCCCATTGTTACTTTAACTGCGTTAGCTAATTGCTCAACACCACTATATAATTTTTGTCTAGCGTCATCACTAAAAAATATTTCTTTTGCCATTATTTCATTACTCCTAATATTTCAGCTGTTTCCATTACTAAATATTCATTTCCATCTAATGTTACAGATGCACTTCTTGCAAATTTAGTATATACAACTTTATCACCAACATTTACAAGTTTTACATCATTACCAATTGCAACAACTTGTGCTTGTGTTGGTTTCTCTTTTGATGCATTATCTGGAATATAAATTCCACTTGCTGTTTGAGTTTCTACCTCTTGCACTTTTAAAAGTACTCTATCTCCTAATGGTGTAAAATCCATAATTTTCCTTTTGAGTTTATCTTAATCATTTTGATTAGCACTCTTTTTATTTAAGTGCCAGAATTGTATATAATTTTTGCTTTTTTGTCAAGTAGGATGAGTGAATTTAACTCAAGTTTTATAACTACTTATTTATGTCTATATAAGTAGTGTGAAAGTAAGGGTTTAAGACTGTTTTGTAAGTTGATATCAAAACTATTTAAATTGTTTTCACATTTTGAAGCTAATGTATTCGCACTATCTAATGCACCATTAAGACCAAGTAAATTAACAAATGAATTCTTTGCTTCATCATTTGCAGTAGTTTTTCCAGCTTCTTCTTCTGTGGCAGTTTCATCAATAATATCATCTTGAATTTGAAATAATAATCCAATATCTATACCAAAATTATAAAGTTTATTTTGTGTATCAATATCAAGATTACATATAATTGCACCCATTTTTAAAGATCCAGCAATAAGCTTTGCTGTTTTATGTATATGTAAAAATTCTAATTGATTTAACTCTAGTTTTTGATTTTCAAAGAAGCAATCAATTGCTTGACCAATAATCATACCATCAATTCCACCGTCACTACTAAGTGTTTTAATTAGTTCAATTTTAATATCATTACTAAGTGGAGCATTAGCAATCAGATTAAAACTGTGTGTATTTAAAGCATCACCTACTAGTATTGCTGTAACTTCATCATATGATTTATGTAAAGTAGGGTGTCCTCTTCTTAAATCCGCATTGTCCATTGCAGGAAGATCATCATGAACGAGAGAATATGTATGTAGAAATTCAACACCAAGTGCTACAGGCATTGAATTTTTTAGCAATAGAGGTTGTAAAGACTGAACAATAGAAAGTATTAGCATTGGTCTAAATCTTTTTCCTCCAGCATTTAGCATATCTTGAAGTGCTTCTTCAAATATTGGATGAAAAGTTTTTGATTGAGGAAGATTATTATTTAAATAATCTTCAAAATTAGCTAAAAGTGTATTATTTTGCAAAAGGGTTCATCCCGCCCATCATATTCATGGCCATTGCTTTTTTACTATCATCTGATTGTTTAATCACATCATTCATAGCTGATATCAGTAAAATTTGTAAAGAATCTTTATCTTCTAATAATGAATTATCAATTTGAAGATCAATTACTTCACTATTTCCATTTATAGATAGTTCAATCATACCACCACCAGCTTTAGAAGTGAATATTTGATTTGAACCATTTTCTTTCGCTTTTTCAGCCATTTCTTGAACTTGACCCATCATGTCATTTAGATTAATTTTACTTAAATCTATACCATCAAACATTAGTAGTCACTTCCAATTAATTCATTTGTAACTTCAGTTATATCGTTATTTTCATCAACATGAACTACAATTGGATTATGAGTTTCTAATTCTTGCTCATTATAAGATCCATATGCAATTACAATAATTTTATCACCAATTTCAACTTTTCTTGCAGCTGCACCATTTAGGCACATCTCTTTTAAGCCTCTTTTCCCTTTTATTACATAAGTAGAAAATCGTTCACCATTATTAACATTTACAATTTCAACTTTTTGTCCAACTCTTAAAGCTGATGCATCTAATAAGTCTTGATCAATTGTGATTGAACCAACATAATTAAGATTTGCATCTGTTACCGTAGCTCTATGGATTTTACTATAAAGCATATCAATATTCATTTGTTATGTCCTACTTAATTATTTTGATATATCTTGAGCTTCACCCCAGAATTGCTCTGGAATTAAATATTCGTCAACTGGATTACCACCAATCATATGCTCATCAATAATTCTATCTATTTTTTCTTTTGTAAGATGTACATACATATGGTGACCTGGTTCCATCATCATTACTGGACCCATTTGACATCTACCCATACAGCTAGTTCTAATTGGTTGTACTGGACCCATAATACCTTTTTGCATTAGTGATTGAGCCATATGATTAAATAGATCTCTTGTTTGTTCACTTACACATGAAGGTTTTGGCATACCTGGAGGTGAAGATTGTTCACACTTAAAGATATAGAATGTTGGTTGTGGCATTTCTGGCATTTGCATAGTTGTTCCCTTTATTTATTAATATTCGCAGATTTTATCTAAGTATGTTTAAATATAATCTTATATGTAAAAATTACTATTAGATAATTACTTTACTATATGTCCTACAAATTTAGAATAATTATCTAAAATTATTCCACCTTTTCTAAACCCAAGACCACAAGCTTCATATGCGTAGAATACACCTGCTTGATAAAAATCACCATTATTATCTTTTGGAAACTCTACATATTCTTGATATATTGGTTTGAAATTGTCATATTCACCATCAGTTTTAATTTCTAATGAATTATCAGCATTAATAATTGCTGTATTTGCTCCTTCTCTCCCAAAGCACATCTTCTCTACTTGTTTTTTACTATTAAGTGGTTCAAAAGATGTTTCAAGAAGAAGAGGGTGATTTGGATATAGATCCCAAAGTATTTTCATAAATCCTTTACTTTGAAACATCACTGTATATGCAGGATTAACAATAATAGCTTTTTTGTTATTTATTATATCTGTCAATAAGACAGCTAATTCACCTTCATCAATAGCAATATCTTCCCATGGAATTAATTTAAACCAAAATTCAAATATTTTATCTTTTTTAGAAATACCATCATTACTAAACTCAACATCTTCCATATATTCAAAGTCAGTAATATATCCAGCTTCATTAGCTATATGTTGTAATAGTTTTACTGTATTTTCATCTTCAATAGATTCAGAAATTGAAGAAAATAATATTTTAAAATTCAAATCTTTATAATATTTTTCAAAATCTTCAATTGGAGTATTTAAAGTTACAAATCTTTTAAAATTATCTTTTAATGATTCATATAATGAATTGAATTGACTTGACTCTTCAAGGTCATTAAATTTCAACATAGCCCATTGAATAATTGCAGTTTCAAATACAGAAGTTGGAGTATCTGCATTAAATTCAATTAATTTAATAGGCTTTCCATCTATTCCACCTGCAAGATCAAATCTACCATATAAATGCCAGTGAACATCATCTTCCCATGATTGTTTAATTAATTCTACTAGATTAAAAGGTATATTTAATTCATGAAATAGATTATTTTCTATTACATGTTCTCCAGCTTCACAATACATCTCATATAGTTCATTTGTAGCTTCATAATATGCTGTTGCTTCATCTTCTGTGATTTCTACAACTTCATCGCTTATATATGAAGTATTGTCATCATCTGTATGCCAATGAAATCCAATAGATTCAAGATATTCATTTGTTAATGGTTTTAATTTTTTTAGTTGCATATTGGCTTATCCACCGAAACGACTACTAGATCCAGTTCTTGATCCACTTTTATTTCCAAAGAAACCACTTTTTCTAGATGCTTTAGCAGCTTTTGCTTTTTTAAAACTATTTACACTTTTTGAGTAAGTAGATGGTGATTTGTAATTTCTTGAACGATTATTTTTAAAATTATTATTATTAAATAGTTTATTTCCAATATAGCTACCTATCATAGCTCCAGCAATTGAGCTTAGTAGAACTTCTCCTAATCCCATTCCTCCATTTGATATTGACTCTTGTGGTTTTGTTAGGTTTGATGTTCCATTATCTATTTTTATTGCTTCTTGTTGTACAAATTGATCAATTTGGGCTTGTGTTAGAATTCTTTCAGTTCCATCTAGTTCTCTTAAAACAATTCTTGTAGAACTGCTTGGAAATTCATCTACAATTGTATATCCACCAGTAGATTGTTTTTCTATGATTACAAATGCATTTTGTTTTTCATTAGCTTGTGTAAATGATGAATCTTGGCCTGAACCATCTTGAGGTTTTTGTTCACATCCTGTGAACCCTGTTAATAAAACAGCACTTACTCCACCTAAAACAGCAAAGTCAGATAGTTTTTTAATATATTTTTTACTCACCTAATATCTCCATAATAACTTTTTGATCACTAAATGGTAATTTTTGATCATAAATTATTTGATTTTCTTCATCACCTTTTCCTAATACTAAAACTACTGGATTCTTAAATTCTTTTGCTTTTTGTATTGCTTGTGAGATTGCAGATTTTCTATTTAAGTCTAAAGTGATCTTTTCTTTATCATTCATTCCCGAAAGTATATCTTCACAAATAGTATCCGGATCTTCAAATCTAGGATTATCTGCTGTAATGAAAATATGTTTTGCATATTCATTAGCTACTCTTCCCATTGCAGGTCTTTTAGTTCTATCTCTATTACCACCTGCTCCAAATACAACAATTATCTCTTTATCTAAAAAGGAATCAAATACTTTTTTCATAGCATCTGGGGTATGTGCAAAATCGACAACAATGAATGGATCATAATTTACTATTTCCATTCTTCCACTTACACCTGCAAAGTTTTCTAATGTATCACAAATGTCTTGTAGTGGTTTATTAGTTACTATATGAACAGCAGCAATCGCAGCTGTCATATTATATACATTGAACAATCCAACTAATGTTGAAGAAAAATTAACCATCTCTTGAAAATATTGTACAGCAACATTCATACCCATATTAAAATTGTAAGCTTGAACTTTATACGTTGCATTATTATCTAATCCATATGCAAAACCATTTTTCATATTGAATTTTATTTTTGGATCGTCTTTATTAATTAATTTTTTTGAATCATCATTAAAAAATGAATTTTTAACATCAATATATTCTTGTAGTGTTTTGTGATAATCAAGGTGATCTTGGGTGATATTTGTATGAACTTTTAATTCAAAGTTCAGCCCTTCTATTCTATTTTGTGATATTGAATGTGAACTTACTTCCATTACGAAAAAATCACAACCATTATCAATAGCTTTTTGAATATGTTCAAAATTACCTAGTTGTACAGGTGTTGTAAGAGTATAGTCTTCAAGTCTTTCATCATTTATGAAAAAACCTCGAGTCCCTTGAAGCGCTACTTTATAGCCTAAATCTAAAAGCATAGAATATATTGCAGCAGCAGTTGTTGTTTTACCATTTGTTCCTGTAATACCAATTATTTTAATTTTTTCAAAATTAAAATAATTTTTCAATTCATTGGAGTTTATAAAATGTGTACACCCATTACTTTTGGCATTTTCTTTGTATTGTTTATTTGTTTTTGAACATACAAAAGTGGTATTTATATTTGCATCATTTGAATTATCTGTAAATGTTTGATTATTGATTGATATTGTCAAGTTTTTTACTTTCTAGTATTTTATAATAGTCTTCAATCTTATTGTCATACGTAAAGAAATCATTATATCCATCAAGGTATTTATATGCTGTTGAATAAAAATCATTTTCAATTAGTTGCTCAAGAAAATCAAAAAATTGTTCTTTTGAGCTAATTGCAACTTTTGTGCTAAACATAATATCTTCAAATGCAATTCTAAATGAACCACGACTTTCAACTAATGAATTAAAATCTTCATATTTAATTGCTTCTAGTGATTCTTGTTCTTGAATTGACATATCTTGCATGATTTTACTCATTTGATCAATGTCACCATCATATGCTTTGATTATATCTTTTACATATTTTAAAGCATTTTCTAAATCTTCATTTTTAGATACGCTAAAGTAGTCAAATAAAGATTGTGCTTTTTCATGATCTTCAAATCCTATATCACAAAATATAGGATATATTTCATATTCTAAATTTTGTGGAAACTCTGAACATAGTTGAGAGTATATAAATAAAGCTTTATCATAGTTACCATTAGCAAAGTATGAGTTAGCTTGATCTAAAAGTTTTGATTCATTAATCAATTATAATTCCTCTAGTTTATCTTCCATACCTATTGGTACATTTTTGATAATTAATTCTGGGTGTATAGCTGCTTTTAATTCTTTTTCAACGATGTACTTTAATGTACTTGGACTTGCAGCACATCCAACACATGCACCTTGAAGTTGAATATATATAATAGAATTTTTAATACAAAGTAAAGACATTGCTCCACCATCTTGTGATAACATAGGTGATATCTTGTTATCAATTACAGTTTGTACTGGAGTTAGTAAATCTTCATCTGAAAATGGAATACTCATTTTTAATCCTTTTTTTTGTTTAATTGTTTTGTTTTATTATTTACTAGTATTACACTAATTGCTGTAACTATTAAAATTATAGCAATTGTTTGAAATATAAAGTTTAATTCTACAGGTTCAGTCATTAATTTAATGTGCTTTCACATCGTTGGCATAAAGACTCTTCATCTTTAGCTCTATATTTCCAACATCTTGGACATTTTGCTTTATTTGCTTTATATACTTCAAATGTTTCATCACCTGATGTAAATCTAGCTAATACATTATCTTCTTTATGATGAATGATTTTACTAACTACAAACCAATCTTCAGCTTCTGTAGAAGTTAATTTATCTAATTCTTTAGATTCTGAATATATAACTAATTCTAGTGTAGATTTAATAGCTTTTTCTTTTTTTAGCCCTTCAATTGATTCATTGAACTTTTCTTTAATATCTAATAGATGATCAGCATCTATATTTGATGTAATTTCAGGAATAATGAATTTTTCAAAATCGAATATATCTGTAGTTCCATCTGTAACAACTTTTGGTGCAAATGCTAATAGTTCATTTGTAGTATAAGTTAATATTGGTGCAAGTGTTATAATTAATGACTTTGCAATCATAGCCATAGCACTTTGACTTGCTCTTCTTTCAATTGAGTCTTTTGCATCACAGTATAGTTTATCTTTACATACATCAAGGTAAGTATTAGATAAATCAGCAACTAAGAAATTATTTAATTTATTTAAACCTCTAGAGTAATCGTATGATTTGAAATCAGAATCAATAGAATCAAATACAGTTTTAGCTCTATTTAGAATCCATTTATCAATAGTTCCCATGTCATTAACGTCTACAATAGTTTCTAAATCATCCACATTAGCAAGTAAAAATCTAGCAGTATTTCTTATTTTTCTATATTGTTCTGCCATTTGCTTTAAAATTTCATCAGATATTTTTAAATCAGATTGATAATCAGACATAGCAACCCATAGTCTTAAAATTTCAGAACCAAATTGTTTAATAACTTTTTCAGGAGCTACAACATTTCCTTTTGATTTTGACATTTTTTCACCCTTAGCATCAACAGTGAAACCATGAGTTAAAATATTTTTAAATGGTGCAATTTCACTTGAAGCAAATGAAGTCAATAAAGAAGATTGGAACCATCCTCTATGTTGATCACTACCTTCAAGATACATATCAGCAGGATAATTACCAGCATCATAGTTTCCTGATCTTAAAACTGCATTTTGAGTTGAACCAGAGTCAAACCATACATCAAGAATATCCATAGTTTTTTCTAAGTTTTCAGGGTCATACCCACTATTAGGATCAAGAAGGTCTTTAATATCCATATCATACCAAGCATCTGCACCTTTAGTATCGAAAATATTAGCTACATAATTTAATACATTTTCATCATATATCATTTCATCTGTTAATTTATTTCTAAAAAATGCGATTGGTACTCCCCAATCTCTTTGTCTTGAAATACACCAATCTGGACGATTTTCAATCATAGATCTTAATCTGTTTTCACCATGCTCTGGATAAAAATTCACATCTTTAATTGCATCTAGAGCATTTTGTCTTAATGTTTGACCAGCTTTTCCATATTCTTTGTCAATTGCAATAAACCACTGTTTTGTTGCTCTGAAAATAACTGGCTTATGTGTTCTCCAACAATGTGGATATGAGTGAGTAATATCAATTCTTTTTACTAATGCATCACCTAGTAATTCTAAAATAGGTTCATTTGCTTTAAATACATTCATATTTAAAAATTCTTCTGCATTTGGAAGAAGATTTTCTCTTACAATTGTATTATCATAAGCACCATTAGCACCTACTGGCATAATTACATCAAGTCCATATTTTAAACCAACTTTATAATCATCCTCACCATGACCAGGAGCTGTATGTACTGCACCAGTACCTGAGTCCATAAGTACATGATCACCTAAAATAATTTTAGAATCCCTACCGTTTAATGGATTTATTGCAAAAGTATTTTCTAAAGAGCTAGGATTAACATCCTCAACAATATCACCTTTTACAATTTCATTTTCAATACAGAAATTGTATAAAGCTTTTGCTATAATGAATCCATCAGATGTTTTTACATAAGTTTCTTCACCATTTAATGCAATACCCGTATTTGCAGGTAATGTCCATGGCGTTGTAGTCCATATAATTACAGATTCATCTTTGTCTTTTAATTTAAATGCAACATATATAGATGGAGATACTTTATCTTGGTATTCAACTTCAGCTTCAGCAAGTGCAGTTTGAGCTGCCCATGACCAGTATACAGGCTTAGATCTTTGAATTAAAAGACCTTGTTTTGCAATTGCAATAAGTTCTCTATAAATATTAGCTTCAAATTTGAAGTCCATTGTTAAATATGGTTTTTCCCAATCAGCAATAATTCCAAGTTCTTTAAATTCAGTTCTTTGGATATCAACAAACTTAGTAGCATGATCACGACATAATTGTCTAAGTTTAGACTTTGGTAATTCTTTTTTCTTTTTACCACCAATCTTCTCTTCAACTTTTTGTTCAATTGGTAAACCATGACAATCCCAACCTGGAGTAAATCTAGTAGATTTACCATCAAAATAGTGATATTTAACAATAATGTCTTTAAGAACTTTATTTAATGCATGACCAATATGAATATGACCATTTGCATAAGGAGGTCCATCATGTAATGTAAAGCTAGGAGCGTCTATTCTATTTGCTTTCATTTTTTCATAAGTTTTTTGATCATCCCAAAGCTTGTATTGTTTAGGTTCGTTGTTTGGTAAGTTTCCTCTCATTGGAAACTGAGTCTTTGGTAATAGTATTGTGTCTTTATAATCAACCATTGTTGTAATAATCCTATAATATAAAATAAGGTAGAGTGTATCTAAATATTAATTATAAAGACATGAGAGGTATTATTATGATGTACGATGATAAGTTTAATATTAAAGATATGGAAGATATGCAGAAACTGCTAAGAGCAAATAATAAAACAATTACATGTGCTGAAAGTTGTACAGGAGGATTAATTGCTTCGTTGATTACTGAAGTATCAGGATCATCTGATATTTTTAGAGGTTCAATTGTGACATATTGTAATGATATTAAAGAGCAAGAATTAAATGTATCGAAAAATACAATGATAGAACATGGTGTTGTAAGTAACCAAGTTGTTGAAGAGATGTGTTTGGGTGTTAGAAAAAAGTTTAATTCAAACTATTCTATATCTGTAAGTGGTATAGCAGGGCCAGGTGGAGGAGCTGAAAATAAACCAGTTGGAATGATATGTTTTGCTATTTTTGAAGAAAATTCAAAAATAATTTCTGATACTATATATCTTAAAGGTTCGAGAAAATCGATACAGTTGGGTGCTTCAAAAATAATACTAAAAAAAATTTATAAATTTCTTCAAAAAAGACTTGACATATAATAATTTTTTTACTATAATTCCACTCACAAAACAAGATGACCTGTTAGCTCAGCCGGTAGAGCATCTCCCTTTTAAGGAGGTGGCCGTTGGTTCGAATCCAACACGGGTCACCATTTTGTTTATGTATTTTGGTCGCTTAGCTCAGTTGGTAGAGCGCTACCCTTACAAGGTAGATGTCATAGGTTCAAGTCCTATAGCGACCACCATTTTAACAACAATATTTGGTCCCTTCATCTAATGGTTAGGATTTTGGATTT